>JAESFN010000888.1_pt1 | contig 18801 bp, 10 predicted proteins | sample 9269411 | NCBI WGS metagenome assembly JAESFN01 (sample SAMN14505399, study PRJNA617100) | algae metagenome | isolation source: Iphinoe sp. HA4291-MV1 and co-occurring heterotrophs from trail next to... | place: USA: Maunawili Falls, Hawaii | collected 2009-07-25
CACGACCAGCTTCACCCCGCCCAAATCGGTCGCTCCGGCGAGCAACTCATCGGCCGAAATCTGGGCCGTCTTCTGACCCGCAAGCTGCTTCTCGAGATCCCTCACGCGCTTGGCCAAAGCCGCCACGCGCGTGGGGAGCTCGCTGGGCGGAGTACGCAGGGTATCGGCCGCTTGAGCAAGCAACCGCTCGTTCGACGCTGCCCGCTCGAGCAGCCCTAGCCCAGTGACGGCCGTGATGCGGCGCGTACCCGCCGACACACTTTCTTCGCCGGTGATCTTCACCAGGCCAATTTGGCCGGTGCTCGTCACGTGCGTGCCGCCGCACAGTTCCTTGCTGAACTCGCCCATCGAGACGACGCGCACCGTGTCGGGGTACTTTTCACCGAACAGCATCATCGCGCCCAGCTTACGGGCATCGGCGATGGGCATCGTCTTCCAGCCGACCGACTCGGCGGCCAGCACGCGGCGATTGATCTCCTGCTCGATCTCGACCAGTTCCTCGGGCTTGAGCGCGCCGTGGTGCGTGAAGTCGAAGCGGAGAAAATCGCGATCGACCTTCGAGCCTTGCTGCTGCGCATGCTCGCCGAGCGTGCGTTGCAGGGCATGATGCAAAACATGCGTGGCGCTGTGAGCGCGGCGAATGCCATCGCGGCGGTCGAGATCGACCGAGGCCGTGACCGTGGCGCCGAGCTTCAGCTTGCCGGAGCGCAGGTGCCCGCGGTGCAGCGTGAAGCCGCCTTCGCGCTGCGTGTCTTGCACCTCGAAGACGAAGCCGTCTCCGGTGATTTCGCCGGTGTCTCCAACCTGGCCGCCGCTCTCTCCATAGAACGGAGTGCGATCGAGCACGACCGCGATCATTTCGGCATGGCCGATCTCTTCGACCTGCTCGCAGAGCTGCCCTTCAGCAATCAGGCCGACGATCTTGCCCTGGGCCGAGGTCGACTCGTAGCCCAGGAACTCGCTGCCGTGCAGGGCTTTCTTCAGGGCGTCGAGCGGGCTCGAGCCGAAGAGTTCCATCCGCTGGCCGGCGCCAGAAATCTCGCCGTGCTTTTCCATCTCGCGGCGGTAACCGTCCCAATCGAAGGTCAGGTTGTGCTCCGCGGCCAGCGTTTCGAGCAGTTCGGGCGGGAAGCCGTGCGTGGTGTACATCTCGGCAGCTTCGCCGCCGGAGACCATGAGCCGGTTTTCTTTCTGCATGCCCTTGAAGAGCCGATCGATGCGATCGAGGCCGGCGTCGATCGTGTCGAAGAAGTTCGCTTCCTCCTTCTCGATGACCTGCGCGACGCGCTCCACCGTTTGCTGGAGCTCGGGATACGGCTTGGCCATCTGCTGGGCCACAACGCCGACGAGCTGATGCAGGAAGGGCGCTTTGCGGCCCATCTGCCGGCCGTCGAGCACCGCGCGGCGGAGCAGCCGCTTGATGACGTACTTCTCTTTGTTGGGGCCGGGATACACGTTCTCGTGGATCGCAAAGGCGCAAGCGCGAACATGGTCGGCGATGCGCCGCAGCCGGCGGCCATCGTCGTTCGCCGGATCGTATTTGCGGCCGCACACCTCGGCCGCCGTCTCGACGATCGGCCGCAAGATGTCGATGTGATAGTTCGTGTCGACGCCTTGCAGGACCGAGGCCATGCGCTCGAGGCCCATGCCGGTGTCGATGTTCTTGCTGGGCAGTGCGCGCAAGTTGTTCGGCGGATTGCCCACGCGGTTGAATTGCGTGAACACGAGATTCCAGATCTCGACTTCGCGGCCGTCGTCGTGGCGATAGAAGATTTCGCTGCACGGGCCGCACACGCCGTCGGGGCCTTGCGAGGGGGCGCTCGCGGGCCAGAAGTTGTCGTCCTCACCCATCCGCACGATGCGGTCCGGCTTCACGCCGATCTCGTCGCGCCAGATCGCCGCAGCTTCGTCGTCATCGAGATACACGCTGACCGTAAACCGCTCGGGCGCAATGCCGAACCACTTCTTGCTGGTCAGCAGCTCCCAGGCCCAATGAATGGCGTCGCGCTTGAAGTAGTCGCCGAAGCTGAAGTTGCCCAGCATTTCGAAGAACGTGTGGTGATAGGCCGTGCGGCCCACGTTGTCGATGTCGCCGGTGCGCAGGCACTTCTGGCAGGTGGTGGCGCGCGTGAACTCGAGCTTGCAGCGGCCGAGGAAATGGTCCTTGAACTGGTTCATGCCGGCCGGCGTGAACAGCACCGAGGGATCCCAGCGCGGCACGAGCACGTCGCTCGCGCGGCGGGTACAGCCCTTGGATTCGAAGAAGGCCAAATACTGCTCGCGCAGTTCGTCGGTTTTCATTGCTCGGATCTAAGCTGGAAAGACCAAAAAGAATGGGCAAGCTCGGGGGAGCACGGACCGCCCCGCAACATTCTCGGAATGACGAAACCTTACCTTGCCGTCGCTGCCGTCGGAAAGCAAATTCCCACCAGCACTTGGCGAATCGGCCATCTTATCGGGCGTTTGGCGCTGGGGCCAGATGGACCCGAGCCGCCCTTGGCAGGGGCGAACCGACCTTGTGGCGGGGCCGCGCTTGCCGTAACGTCCGCCCCCGGCTTCCGTTCGTTGCAGCGTCCCAAGCGAGCCCCGTCGTGACCTCTTCAGGCCCGGCCCACCGTGGTTGCATCGTCGTTCCTTGTTACAACGAGGAGCGGCGGCTCGATTTGGTTCAGTTTGCCGACTTTCTTCGCCGGCAGGCGACCATCGACCTGCTGATGGTCGACGACGGCAGCCGCGACAACACGGCCGAACTGCTGCTGCGGCTGAGCGATGCGTTTCCCGAGCGGGCCAAGGTGTTGGGGCTGCCCAAGAACCGGGGCAAGGCCGAGGCCGTGCGGTTCGGCCTGCAGAGCGCGCTGGCGACCGGAGCGGGCTTTGTCGGCTATCTCGACGCCGATCTGGCGGCCCCCTTGGTCACCATGGAGCAACTCGGCTTGGCGTTGGCCAACTGGCCGGAAATCGACGTGGCAGTCGGCATTCGGCTGCCCCTGTTGGGACATGAGATCGAACGTACCTTCATGCGCCGCATGATGGGCCAAGTCGGCCGGCGTTTGGCGGCCACGGTGCTTGGCATTCCGATCCGCGACACACAGTGCGGGGCCAAAGTGTTTAGGGCGACGCACGAGCTCCAGCACCTGCTCTCGACACCGTTCTCGGTGAACTGGATGTTCGACGTCGAACTCCTCGCCCGCTACCTGCAGACCACCGCCCTGCGCGGTTTGCCACGAGCCGCAGGGATCTACGAACTGCCGCTCGATCGTTGGCGCGACGTGCGCGGCTCGAAGCTCCACTGGACCGACGCCACGCGGGCCTTCTTCGATCTGGGCCGTTTGTGGATCGGCTACCGGCTGTTGCCAGCACTCGGCCAGCCGAGCTTCGCTCCGGCCCTGCTAGCGCCGGTGAACGCCGCGCCGCAGCAACAACGCCGCGCCGCCTAGGAAACGCAATTCTCGGTTCCCGACGCCTCTTTCGCCCTCACGTTCTTCGTCCCCCCGGCGACTCGCCGGGGGCTAATTGCGTCGCTCTCCACAACATTAGCCCCCCGTCAATGACGGGGGGGCTCCACTGCCATCCCGCCGCGCACGGACGGAGTTGCGTTTAAGGCTCTCCCTCTCGAAGCGGCCGTTAGTGCCGCGACGTAGTTGCGGTCGTCTGGCTGGCCAGCTCGGTATCGGTCAGCTCCGGGAAGTTGCAGACGGCGACGATCTCTTCCCGCGTATAGAGGTCGTATTCGCGATGCAGCACGCGGCAGCGAGCGTCCAAGCCCTTGGCAAGCGCGTCCCACTGTTTGGCGGGCAGCAGCAAGCAAGCCGGCGCGTCCTGATCGAGCATTTCGCGAGCAGAGCTCTTGCCCGGCAGCCGCTCCACCACCGGGCCAAGATAGTAGACCAAGCTCGGCTGGAAGTAAGACAGGCTGGCCAGGCGAACCGTTTGTCCCTGCGATTGCCCGTGGACGGCCTTCGCCAGATCGCGCGGCGCTTTGAGCCGCTCGACTCGTTGCGGCGGGCCGATCGACAGCAGCACGGCGAACAGCAGTGCTCCGATGCCCAGCGAACCGAGCGCCGCGCCGCGGTGTTCACACTTGCGCGCTACGAGGGCAATCACCGCCGCGACCGGCAGGCAAAGCGCGGCCAGCGACCAAATGGCCAGCCCCGGGATCACATCGACCTTGCCCAGCGGCACGCGCACCGCACCGCCCACGATCAGCAGTCCCACCCCCGCGACCACGCCCACCAGCACATACGAACCCCACGCGGTCCACTCGAGCAGTGCGCCCGGCGCAATCAGCTTGCGGCGCCAGCGGTCGAGATAGCGCGCGGTGAGAATCGCCAAGGGCGGGTAGAGCGGGAACACATAGTGCGGCAATTGAGTCGCGGCCAGTGAGAAGAACACCAGGTAGGTGACCACCCAAGCCAGGAGAAAGCGATAGGCGTTTTGTCCGGCGACCGAGGTCTCGAGATCGAGCGTTTCATCGGCCTGAGCAACCGTGCTCAGCGGCAGTTTCCGCCAAGCGAGCTGCACCGAAGCCACGACCACGGCCAGCAGCACCAGATTCCACGGCGAGTAGAAAATGAGGACGCCGAGAAGCTGGTAGAACATCGAGCCGCGGTGGTTCTGCAGCGGGGTGACGAAGCGGCCGACGTTGTGCGTGCCGAAGAAGTCTGCCAGAAACGCGTAGTCGGTTTGCCAAGCCACGGCCACGTACCACGGCGCCGACACAGCAATCGCCACAGCCATGCCCCGCCAGATCGATGCCCGCGCGAGCAGCCACGGCTCGCGATTCCAAACCGCGTACAGCGCGACGACCAGTCCCGGCAGCACGATGCCGACCGGGCCCTTGGTCAGAATGGCCAAGCCCGTAAACACGCCGGCGGCCAGATGCCAAGCGTTCGGCCGAGGCCCTTCGAGGCCGCGCCAAAAGCAGAGCAGAGAACCGACCGTAAACGCCACGAGCAGCATGTCAGGCGTGGCGGCGTGCGCTTGCAAGCAGAATTCGATGCAAGTGGCGAGCACGAGTCCCGCGCCGAGGGCGGTCGTGCGGTCAAACATCTGGCGGGCCAACTCGTAGACGAGCAGCAACACCGCCGCCGCGGCGAACACCGTGGGGATCCGCGCAGCGAACTCGTTGACGCCTAGCAGGCTGAAGGCCGCCATCTGTGTCCAATACAGCAGGGGCGGCTTTTCGCTGAACAACTCGCCGTTGAAGGTCGGCTTCACCCAGTCGCCAGCCGCCAACATTTCTTGGGCGACGGCGCAGTAATACCCTTCGTCGCGATCCCATAAGCTCGTCGCGCCCAAGGTCGGCAAAGCTACCAGCGCGAGCACGGCCAGCAGCAAGGCATAGTCAACGGCGCGGCGGGAACTGTGGGGCATGAAGGATGTCCGAGGGAGATATGGTGGTACATCAAACCGCAGCGCGAATGGAGCACGCTACGCCGATGTAAGTCCCTTCGGCCTGATCCCGGGCTGAGTTAAGGGATTGCAAGGATTGCAGCGGTAGCCGCGAACCGACTTCTTGACTGGCTAGCCCAGCCTGCCAAAAGTTTGCGAGATGAGAAGCCCGCACAACTTAGGGAAACGTCTCCGGCGAGCGGAAGTTGGCTGCGGCAAGCGCCGTTGGGGTAGGTTCTGCCCGCCGGAGGCAGGGCGCGAGTTTAGCCCCGCGTTTCAACGCGGGGTTCGCGGTCTCGCGCAATTTGTTTCGCCGCGTGCCGGCTGGCACGCGATGAATTTCGCGTTGCGGCGCGATCCCCCGCAGTGGAACTGCGGGGCTATTTTCGGTAGTCGCTCCGCGACACCAAGCGACCGACGGCTCCGGCGAGCGGTCGGCGTGAGCCGGCTGACCCAGCACGGTGACGGAGCGAGAACGGCGTTCTTCTGGGGGCTCGCCTCCTGGCTCGACCCCAGCCACCCGCCCGCTCGCCGGAACCGTGGCTTGCTAGCTCGTCTGCCGCCAGATAGGGCCGCGGCGCTCGTACTCGAGTTCGCGTTCCACTGCTTGTGCGATCGCGGCGGTGGAGAAGCGTTCCACGATCCACAGGGCGAGGTCGAGTCCCGAGGTGACGCCGCCGGCGGAAATAATATCGCCGTCGTCGACGACTCGCGCGTCGATGACATCGACCTCGGCGTCGCGTAGTGCAGCGATCGCCTGATGATGCGTGGTTGCGCGGCGGCCGCGCAGAATGCCGGCGGCCGCCACGAGCATCGCCCCCGTGCAGACCGACGCCACGATCGTTCCATCGCCGTGAAGCGCCGCAATCCGCGCTGGCAATTCGCCGCGGTCGATCTCGGCTCGCACGCCCGGGCCGTGCCCCCGCACCCAGCCGCCGCCAGGCACGATCAGCAGATCGGGCCGCCCGTCGAGCGCGGCCTCGACGAGTACTTTGAGCCCGTGATTTGCTTCGATGGAAGTTCCATCGAGCGAAACGAGCCGAGTCTGAAGGTCGGTGCCTGCCGCTCGAGCATTTTGCAGCACCTCGAACGGCGCCACGGCGTCGAGCTCGTCGAAGCCGGGGAACAGCACGATGTCGATGTGCAGGCTCATGGGCGTCCCTTCCCCCGCGCTAAATCCGAATCGATTGCGTTAGCGAGTAGGCTTCGTCAGCTCGGGACTTGCGAGCAAGAACATGCCGACGGGCGATACAGGCCGCGCGGCAGGCGCTTGCTGAGTCCAGCGCGCGTCGAACGGATCGCCGCCCGCGATGGGCTGAAAGTCTTTCGTCTCGCCCGGATGTGGACCGAACGGACGGGCGTTTGGCCGCTGCGCATGCGGCGCAATCGAGGCCGGCGCAGGAGCGCTCGGCCAAACTTGCACCGGTCGCCCCTTCTGCAGAGCGACGACACGCGGTCCAGTTTGCCGCACTTCCTGCGCAGCTCCAACGGCCAGTAGAGCCAAGAACAAGCCATTCATGGTGCGAAATCCTTTGGTACGCACGGCGCGCGGGGCCCGAACGCCTAGCCGCGCAGCCGTCAAACTCGATTATTTCATCATTGTTGTCAAGCACGTTGCAGGTCGAGTTGCTTGCTGCCCTTGCCTAGGCGCGCGGGCCCGGGGCCCGTGCGACGGCAAAATCGTCTCTCACCGAGCTGGCCCGATTGCCAGTTCCGTGCGCGATCATGGGATAGCCGCGTTCAACTAAGAACCGACTGCGTCGTAGCGATTCAACTCGTTCCTTGGCTGGAGCGCAAAGGAGCGACGAATGAAACGAGTCAGTCGAGTTCGTCTTCGCCTTCGTGGCGTTTGGCCTTAATGGCCGGTCAGTCCGGAATCGGACGCATCATGACAAGGAGTGGGATGGCATCCGAGATTGCCAACCCGGAGAACTCTAGATCAAGTTCCTGCGCGGACAAGCCGACAACCCGTCGGCCGTGTCAGGTCGGGAGAGAATCGCCCGTCGATCGTAGCGATTGCGTAAACCTTGCGGCCAGCGAGCGTGCGCTGGCGCGAGTGGCAACGGTTGGCGCGAGGTGCGGTGATGTAGGTCGCGCCGCTCGACACGTTCGCAACGTGCATGAGAAACTCGAACCCGCGATGCTCGCTCGTCGGTAGTCAGGTCAGCCGGCCCCACTTCGGCCGCTCGCCAGGACCCATTGCTCGATTTGATGTCGCGGAGCGACAACCGAAAGTAGCCCCGCAGTTCACTGCGGGGTACCGCCCCCAAGTGAAATTCATCGCGTGCCAGCCGGCACGCGGCGAAAGGATTCGCGAAGGATCGCGAACCCCGCGTTGAAACGCGGGGCTAAGCTCGTACCCTGCCTCCGGCAGGAAGGCAGATAGTAGCGGCCGCTCTGGCCAATCCCCGTCGCGGCGAGCGGCCTAGCGTAAGCTGGCCGATAGTTCACCGTGGTTGCTTCGCTCACCGTAAGGTCAGCCGGCTGACGCCGGCCGCTCGCCGGGGGCGTGATGCGCTTGATGTGGCGGAGCGAACAGCTCAAGGAAGTCCTGCGATCACGCGCCGTTCACCCAGTCCGCAGCCGCTGCTCAATGCGCCGCAGCACGTCTTCAATCGGCAAGCCGGCGTTCGGCCCGCCAATCTGCGCCTTTTTGGCCACCCAGCCATCGACCTTCTTCTGCGCGGAGATCACGGTCGAGTGCGTGCGGTTGCCGAAATACTCGCCAATCTCGGAAAGGGGCGCCCGCGTATACTTGCGCGCGAGCCACATGGCGAACATCCGCGGATGGCTGACGGCCTGGCTCTTGTCGGCCGAGCGCAGCGAGCGCTCGTCGAGCTCGAAGAGATCGCACACCGCGCGGCTCACATCGTTGAGTCGCACCATTCGCTCTGGCGACTTGGCCAAATCAGCCAAGCACTCCTGCGCCAAGCTCAGTGAAATCGGCCGAGCGTGCGCACGGCTCGCGGCCTGCAAGCGGAACAGAGCGCCCGAAATCTCGCGAGCATGCTGCGTCAGCCGCGAGGCTACGAAGTCGAGCACGTCGCCGGGAACCTCGAGCTCCATGCGCGTCGCCGCTCGCCGCGTGATCTCGAGCCGCGTGGCGTAGTCTGGCGATTGCAGGGCGCACATCACGCCGCCCGTCAGGCGAGCGCTGAGTTCTTTGCCTAGGCCTTCGAGTTCATTGGGCGGACGATCGGCCGTGAAGACGATCTGGCGTCCTTCGCGAGCGAGCGACTCGGTCGTGTGCAGCAGCTCGACCAGCGTGGCCTTCTTGCCGCAGAAGAACTGAATGTCGTCGATGCACAGCAGGTCGACGCCGCGGTACTTGCGGCGGAAGTTCGGCAGGCCGCTGCCGCGCAGCGCCTCGAGGAACATCGAAGTGAACTGCTCAGCCGACAGATACATGGTACGCAGGCGATTGTCTCGCGAGCGAAGCCCATGCAGCATGCCTTCGAGCAGATGCGTCTTGCCCACGCCGGTGGGGCCGTAGAGCAGCACCGGCGAATAGCGGCCGGGCGCTTCGAGCACCATTGACGCCGTGGTCTGGGCCACGCGGTTCGAAGGGCCGACGACAAAGTCGCCCAAGCGGCAGAGTTTGCGCCGCAGCGCCGGTCCCGCTTCGGTGGCCGCGCCATCGCCGTTGGCCGCGCTGACCGGCGGCGCGGAGCGCGCCTGCGGCCGCGGCGCGGGGGCCGGGCGAGGCGTGCTGATGGGGCGGGCTTTCTGGATCACGCGGAACTCAACTTCGCAGGGTCGGCCGACCACTTCGGCGCAGAGGGTCTGCAGCAGGGACGAAAACTTGCCGCGCAGCCAATCGGCCACGAACGGATTATCAGCTTCGACCCTTAGCGTACCGTGAGCCCAGTGAAAACGCACTGCCTCGGCAAACCACAGCTCGTACCGCTCTGGCCCGACTGCTTGAGACAATCGAGCCAGCAAGCCGGCCACGATTTCCATATCGCAATTGGTCACTTCCTGACCATCCTTTAGGCGCGCAGTATCTCTGTGCTTTTGGTGCGCAAGTGCTTGCAGCATCAGCGGTCAAGTTGCCCCGCGTGCAACTCGTAACGACCGCGAGCAAGAGAGTCGTGCCGCGCTCTTTCGAACGCCATCATGAACGTTGAATGTCACCCGAGTCGCCGATTGTACGACCGCTAGCATGGGTGTCAAACTTCGCTCCGAGCGCGCTGCGCGGGCCTCGGCGCAAGTGCTCGAAGTGACGATCGAAACGTCGAGAATTGACGCGTGGACCGCACGAAAAAATTCCGTGGGCTCCCGTTCGTGGAACGTGGATAACGTGTCGGAGGCAATCGCCACGCACACGGCACTCGCAGCGAGCACATGATCGCTGCGTTTTGCAAAGAGCCCGGCGGCAACGACTTGCGGTCTCACGAGATTCTCACGTGAAAGTTCTCACGCTCGCTCGACGCGACTTGAGCCCAAATTCTTCATGAACACGCGCCGCTGTTCCCAGATCGAAAAGCCGGTCTCGGCATAGACGCGTAGCGCCGGCGCGTTGGCCACATCCACGGCCAACACCAGCAGCCGCTTGCCCGCAGTGCGCGCTTCCCACTGCGCCCACTCGCTGAGCGCAACGCCGAGCTTGCGGCCGCGGACCTCGGGCACGAGCCCCAGATAAACCAACTCGCGCGGTCCATCGCCCGGATGATCGGCCATCAGCAAGCAACCGGCCAAGCGTCCTTCGACCTCGACGAGCCGCCAATGCTCGACACCGCTGGAGCCCACGGCGGCATAGCCTGCCAACGACTCCGCGGCGCTTCGCAGGCCGGCCAAGCCCGGACAATCGAGACTGCCCTCATAGGTTCGCGGCAGCAGATCGAGCAGGGCTGCTTCGTCGGCGGCTCGATAGGGCCGACAACTCCAGCCCACCGGTTGCGGTTGTGTTGCGGGGAACGACCCTTCCAAACACAGTAAGTACACCAGGTCGGCGAGCGGCGCGAAACCTTGCACTTGCAGGAACTTCGCGTGGCGCTCGTCACTCGTCGGCAGGAGTGCCTGAACGAGTCGCACCCCTTTCCGACAAGCGGCCTCGAGCGCCGACCGGAGCAGTCTTTCGGCAAGCCGCTCCGTTTCGGCGGGAGCGACCTCCGGCGGAATGAGTAGAGCATAGGCGCCCGGCTGCGACTGCACCCAGACGGCGCCGACGATTCGCGGGCCGTCTTGCGCCACGAACAGCCCCTCGCTCGAAAGCTCGCCCGATTGCAGCGCTTCGGTCCACCGCTCGCGCTGCCCTTGGGCCTCGGCGGCGTCGTGACCTTGCAGCAGCAGGTCCCAGACCTGGGGCAATCGGCCGGCGGGGGCCGCAAGAATCGGCCGATTGTCAGCGTCGGTGGCCATCGGACAAATCGTTGGGTTCCAAACGGTTAGTCATCCTCGCTCAGGTCTAGGAATCGGCGTTTTTCAGCGCGTTGACGATTCGATTCGGCCCCATCTAGAATCGTGCTCCAGGGCGTTTGAGTTGGGGCCGCTGCTGGCCCCCTCCGTCCGCCGGCCCAATCTGACACGCGCCCCCACGGCCGTTGCTCATGGCAGTCTTGCAGGCATACGATGGAATTCGCCCCGGACGGCGGTACACGCTGCGCAAAGAGCGTTCCATTCTCGGCCGCCATCCCGATTGCGATGTCGTGCTCGAGGCGGGCGCCGTCAGCCGGCAGCACGCCCAAATCCTGCACCTCGGCGCTGATTTTTACGTCGAAGACCTAGGCAGCCGCAACGGCACCTTCGTCAATGGCGACCTGATCCAGGGACGGCACAAGCTGGAGCCGGGCGACGAAGTCAAGATTTGCGAGCTGTTGTTCAGCTTCGAAGACGAGGACGCCCCCTCCCGGCCCCCTCGCTCGACGACACGCTCGACCGTCCACTTGCCACTGGTGATGGAAGAGGACCTGGGCATCACCCCCTCGTCGATCGTCTCCAAGCTCGACGTCTCGAGCCAATCCGGGATGCGGGTCGCGGCGAATCCGCAGGCCAAGCTGCAGGCGCTGCTCGAAATCACGCAGAATCTGAGTCGGGCGCTCGCGCTCGACGACGTGCTTCCCAAGGTGCTCGACGCCCTATTCAAGATCTTCGTGCAGGCCGACCGTGGGTTCGTGGCGATCAAGAACGACGCCGGCGTGCTCGTGCCCAAGGCGGTGAAGTATCGCCGCGGCGGCTCCGACGACACGATTCGCATCAGCCGCACGATCGTGAATCAGGCTATGGAATCGCGCGAGGCGATTCTTTCGGCCGACGCGTCGAACGACAGCCGATTCGACATGAGCCAGAGCATTGTCGACTTCCGCATTCGCTCGCTGATGTGCGTGCCGCTCCTATCATCCGACGGCGACGCACTCGGCGTGATCCAGGTCGACACGCTTGATCAACGAGCGCGGTTCCAGAGCGACGATCTCGAGGTGCTGGCGAGCGTGGCCTCGCAGGCCGCCGTGGCGGTTGAGAACGCACAGTTGCACGACCTGGCTCTGCAGCAGCAGGCCATGGAGCGCGATTTGGAGTTGGCCCATAAGGTGCAGCAGGGGCTGTTGCCGCTCGCCGCGCCCAAGGTCGCCGGCTACGAGTTCTTCGATTTCTACGAGCCGGCGTATCAAGTGGGCGGCGACTACTTCGACTACGTAGAACTGCCGGGAGGCCGCTTTGGCGTCATTTTGGCCGACGTTTCCGGCAAGGGCGTGGCGGCGGCGCTGCTGATGGCCAAGCTGTCGGGCGAGATGCGCTATGCCCTGGCGAGCGAAGCTTCGCCGGCGGCTGCCGTGCAACGCGTGAACGCGGCCTTCAGCCACAGCCGCTGGGAAGACCGCTTCGTCACGCTCGTGCTCGTGGTCATCGATCCGCAAAGCCATCAGATGACCGTGGTCAACGCGGGGCACATGCCTCCTTTGGTGCGCCGCGCCGACGGCAGCGTGGAAGAATTGGGCGCAGGCGTGGCGGGCGTCCCGCTCGGCGTGGACCCCACCTTCGCCTACGAGCAAGCCTGCGCCGAAATGCTTTCCGGCGACCTAGTGGTGATGTTCACCGATGGCATCAGCGAGGCCATGAACGGCAAGGGCGAGCTGTACGGCATCGAGCGGCTGCGGAAGCGGTTGCAGCCCCCGAGCAATGGTGTTGCCCAGTATGCCCGCGGTCTGCTCGACGACGTGAAGCGGTTCGTGGGCGAGCGCGACCAGAGCGACGACATTTGCCTCACCTGCTTCGTCCGGCTGGCCTAGCGTTACGCCATTGCCAAACTCAGGTTGCCTGGGGTCGAGCCGAGTAGGCGAGCCCCCAGAACGGCGGCGGATTCGACGCTCGATTCCGAAGAGGCGAATCGATTCCTGTCGCTCGAGCGCCGAGTTGCCGTAGATTCCCCCCCCGTCATTGACGGGGGGCTAACATAACCGTGGCTTCCTGGGGGCTCGCTTTGCTCGACCCCAGCCACCCCCTGCCCGCCTTAGACTCTTAGGTCGTCATGCCGATTGCCCACCCCAATGAGTCCCAGTCGAACGACATTCGTAGCCGAGTGGCAGCCGTGGAGCCGGCTTGTCTGCGAACGTTCACGCCGAGCCTCGCGGTCATCGCCAAGAGCGCCGGCAGCTACCACTGGACGCCGGAAGGGCGCAAGCTGGCCGACTTCAGCTCCGGCGTACTCGTGGCCAACCTGGGGCACAACCCGACGCTGTGGTGGAAGCGAGTTGGCCGCTACATGGGTTGGGAAAGCGCCGCGGACGATGCGCCGTTCACCGCCGCCGCGCCGCTCACGGCCTACAACGCCGTCACCGAGCTCGAGACCTTGGCCTCCGAGCGGCTGGTGAGTTGCCTACGCGGCGAGCAAGGCGGCCAGCGGATGGAGCAGGTGCTGTGGGCCGCCAGCGGCAGCGAAGCGATCCAAAAAGCACTCTGGGCAGCGCTCGACCGGCGCCCCGGCAGCGACATTATCCTTGCCACGCGCCGCGGCTTCCACGGCAAGAAGGGCCTGGCCGGCGCGATCACTGGCAGCGAGCAAGACGCCGATCGCGATTCCCGGGTGCGCTTTCTCAGCTTTCCGCTCGAGCAGTGCAGCAGCGTCGAGAGCCGACGACAGCCGCTCGATCTCGCGCCTTTCGAACGCGAGCTCGACGCGCTCTGGCAAGAATTTGGCCCGCGGATCTGCTGCCTGGCGACTGAGCCCTACCTGGGCGGCGGCGGCTCCTATCACCCGCAGCCCGAGTATCTGCAACTCCTGCAGAAGTTTTGCCGGCAGCACGACATCGTGTTCCTGCTCGACGAGATCCAATCGAACTTTGGCCGTACTGGCCATCTCTTCGCTTACACCACCTATGGGCTGGAGCCCGATCTGGTCGTGCTCGGGAAGGGCCTGGGCAACGGAGTGCCGGTAGCGGCGGCGGTCGGGCGGGCGGATCTCTTCGCGGCCATGCGCTACGGCGAGGGGTCCGACACCTGGAGCGCGAATCCACTCTCCTGCGCGGCAGTGCTGGCCACACTCGACGAGTTCGCCGCGAGCGACGTGATGGCGCAAGCCCGCGAGTTGGCGCAGGTCATCGAGCGCGGCTTGTTGCGGCTCACCGAGTTGCCGGCCGTATCGGCAGTGCGTGGCGAAGGGCTCGTATGGGGCGTGGAATGCGCAGCCGTCGGCGCGCGGTCGGCCGAAGACGTGGCGATCGAATGCGTCCGCCGCTGCTACCTGGGCGACGACCGCGGCCGCGCCATTCATCTGTTGGGTCCGCTCGCCGGCAAGGTGCTGCGCGTCAGCCCGCCGCTGACGATGCCGTTGAACGAGGCGGCCGACTATCTCGACGCGATGTACGGTCTGCTGGCGACTATCGCTAGTTGATCGTCGGCCCGGCCAAATGTTGCAATTGCCGCGCGGCCTCACTACACTCCCTTCGGTGCGTATACGCACGATCTTCTGGAGGAGCCATGCCCGCGTCTCATGAACTGCCGATTGCGCTGCGTGCCGCGTATTTGGCGTTGCATCGCTGCAGCGAGGCGCGGTTTGCCAAATATGGCGTCACCGCCGATCAGTTTGTGCTGCTGGCAACTCTCGCTCGCGGAGAAGCGTTGACGCAACGGGAGCTGGCGCGGCGGATGCCGTCGGACCCGAGCACCGTGCGGGCCATGCTCGTGCTGCTCGAGCGTGCGGAGCTCGTGCAGCGCGATGCCCATCCCACCGACGCTCGGGCACGCACCGTTGCCCTGACCACGGCCGGGAAACGCAAGTTCCAGCAGCTTTGGAACGCCGGCCAATCGATTCGCGATCAAATGTCCCTAGCGCTGCCGCCGGGCGATGACGAGCAGCTCATTCACCTGCTCGACCGCATCTGCAGCGCCCTTGCGCCAGACAACGCGGCGCAAGATCCGCCCCTTTCGCACGCAACCACCCAGGCGATGTCATGAGATTTCCAAGATCTGTTCTGGCCCTTGGTCTGACCGGCGCGCTACTGATTCTGGCTGTTGAAGCCTACGCAGCCGACCAAGCTCCGGCCACCCCGCCCGAAGGCTACGACGTTCGCCGCGAAGGCATCGAGCACGGCAAGCTTGAACTCGTCGAATACGACTCGAAGACCGTCGGCGCCAAACGCAAGGCCCAGGTCTACACGCCGCCCGGCTACTCGCCCGATAAGAAGTACCCCGTGCTCTACCTGCTGCACGGCATCGGCGGCGACGAGCACGAATGGGCTCGCCACGGCGCTCCCGAGGCGATCCTCGACAACCTGATCGCCGACGGCAAAGCCGTGCCAATGATCGTCGTCCTGCCGAACGGACGCGCCGCAACCGACGTAACCGCTCGCGATCCGATCCCCAAGCAATCGCCGGCGTTCGCCGCCTTTGAACAGGACTTGCTCGTCGACTTGATCCCGTTCATCGAAAAGAAATACTCCGTGCAGGCCGACCGCGAGTCGCGGGCGTTGGCCGGCTTGTCGATGGGGGGCGGCCAGTCGCTCAACTTCGGGCTCGCGAACCTGGGCACGTTCGCCTGGGTCGGCGGATTTTCCTCAGCGCCGAACACCAAGCCGCCGGCGGAGCTGATTGCCGACCCAGCCGACGCGCGGCAAAAACTGAAGCTGCTCTATGTCGCTTGCGGCGACCAGGACCGGCTGTTTCGCATCAGCCAGGGTGTGCATGAAATGCTCGAAATGAACCAAGTGCCGCACGTCTACTACGTCATCCCCGGCGGCGGCCACGACTTCAAGGTCTGGAAGAGCGACCTTTACAGGCTCGCCCAACTGCTGTTCCGCGAGCCGGCCGCGGGCGAAGCCCAATGAGAGCGACAAACAGTTTTCTTGGGCAAGCGGCGACCCAGCCGTGAAACTCCCCCCCGTCATTGACGGGGGGCTAATGAGCTAGGAACGCCGAGGTTAGCCCCCGGCGAGTCGCCGGGGGGAGAAGGAACGTTTGTCGCGGAAGGGGCGGTAGAGAAGAGAGTTGAATTACGCATTCGAAGGCCGTTTCCTTGTCCCCGGCCTCCGGACAAGTGACAATCGAACAGCAGCTTATCCCACCCACATAAGCCCAGCGCCGCGGCGCACAGGAAGTGCCCGCCAAGCTCCCACATCTTGGCAGATCTCATGTCGCGAATTCTTCCGCTGCTCCTGGCGTTTTCGTTCCTCGCAAGCTCGGCTGCAGCAGCGCCGCAGAAGCTCCAGGTCCTCTTCCTCGGCGACCAGGGCCATCATCTGCCGGCCGAACGCTTCAAGCAGCTCGCGCCGGTGCTGGCCGACCGTGGGATCGAGCTCAACTACACCGAAGACCCGAACTGGCTCAATCCCGAGACGCTCTCGCGCTATCAAGCGCTCGTCGTCTACGCCAACATCGATCGTATCGAGCCCCGCCAAGAAAAGGCGCTCCTTGACTATGTTGAGAAGGGGGGCGGCTTCGTTCCCTTGCATTGCGCGTCGTTTTGTTTCCGCAACTCAGAGCCGGTGATCGCGCTCATCGGCGCGCAGTTTCAGCGCCACGAGACCGGCATCTTCCGCACGGAGAATGTAGCGCCCGAGCATCCGCTGATGCGCGGATTCGGCGGTTTCGAGAGCTACGACGAAACCTACGTCCACACCAAGCACAACGAGAAGGACCGCACGGTGCTCGAGGTGCGCGTGGAAGGGGAACATCGCGAGCCTTGGACCTGGGTGCGCACTCAGGGTAAGGGCCGCGTGTTCTACACCGCCTGGGGGCACGACCATCGCACGTTCAGCAAGCCAGGCTTTCACAACCTGGTGGAACGCGGAATCTTGTGGGCCGCGGGGCGCAACCCGGCCGACGCAGGCAACTACCTCGACGATCAGCCGTTCCCGCTGCCGAAGATGACGCCGCTCCCCTCGGACGCAGGCGTGTTCACCTTCACCGACGTCGGCAAGCAGATCCCCAACTACACGCCCAGCAAGCAATGGGGCGTGCAGGGGGAGCCGTTGAGCAAGATGCAAAACCCGCTCGAGCCGGCGAAGTCGCAAACGCGCATCTCCGTGCCTGAAGGGTTCCGCGTCGAACTGTTTGCGTCGGAGCCGCTGATTGCCGGCAAGCCGATCACCATGGCCTGGGATGAGCGCGGCCGCTTGTGGATCGCCGAGACCTACGACTATCCCAACGAGCTGCAACCGCAAGGCAAGGGTCGCGACCGCATCCGCATTCTCGAAGACACCGATGGCGACGGCCGGGCCGACAAGTCGACCGTCTTCGCCGAGCACCTAAGCATTCCGACCACGCTCGCCTTCCACCGCGGCGGGCTGATCGTGCAGGACGGCCAGGAGACGGTGTACTTGAAGGATACGAACGGCGACGACCAGGCCGACGAGCGCAAGGTGCTGTTCACCGGCTGGGCCCTGGGAGACACCCACGGCGGCGTGAGCAACTTTCAGTACGGCCTCGACAATTGGGTCTGGGCCATGCAGGGGTACAACGATTCGCACCCGGTGGTGAATGGTCAGCCGCAGCAGGGCTTCCGCCAAGGCTTCTTCCGCTTCAAGCCCGACGGCTCGCAGCTCGAGTTTTTGCGCTCCACGAACAACAACACCTGGGGCCTCGGCATCAGCGAAGAGGGCTTGATCCTTGGCTCCACGGCCAACCGCTGCCCTAGCGTCTACCTGCCGATTCCGAACCGATACTACGAAGCGGTCCGCGGCTGGACCCCCTCGCTTGTGCTGGAGATGATCTCCGACACCTACCTGTTCAACGCCATTACCGACAAGCTCCGCCAGGTCGATCAGCACGGTGGCTACACCGCCGGCGCCGGCAGCGCCCTCTACACCGCGCGGGCCTATCCCCGCGAGTATTGGAACCGTGTAGCGTTCGTCACCGAGCCCACCGGGCATCTGGTCGGCGGCTTCGTGCTGCAACGCGACGGCGCGGATTTCCGCTCGAAGAACTCGTTCAACCTGCTGGCCAGCGACGACGAGTGGTGCGCGCCGATCATGGCCGAGGTTGGTCCCGACGGCAACGTGTGGGTACTCGACTGGTACAACTACATCGTACAGCACAACCCCACGCCCAACGGCTTCGAAACGGGCCGCGGCAACGCCTATGAATCGGGTCTGCGCGACAAGAAGCATGGCCGCGTCTATCGCGTGGTCTACGACGCGGCCTCGAAGCAACGGCCGCTCGACCTGAGCAAAGCTTCTCCTGAGGCGCTCGTGGCCACGCTCAGCCATCCCACGCAACTCTGGCGCAAACATGCTCAGCGGCTGCTGGTCGAGCGTGGGCAGCAGGATGTCGTGCCGGGGCTGATCAAGTTGGTGACCGATCCGAAGACCGACGAAATTGGGCTTAACGTCGGCGCGATTCACGCTCTGTGGACGCTGCAAGGCCTGGGCGCGCTCGACGGATCGAATTCGCAAGCGACCGCGGCCGCGGTTACGGCGCTGCAGCATAAATCGGCGGGAGTGCGCCGCAATGCCTTGCAAGTTCTGCCACGTGAGGCCGCGTCGACCGCCGCCGTGCTCGAAGCCGGGCTATTGCAAGATGTCGACGCTCAAGTGCGACTCGCGGCCGCGCTGGCGCTCGCGGATTTGCCGGCCTCGCCGGCCGCTGGCGCTGCGGTGGCCGCGGCGCTCGCCGATCCGGCCAACGCGGGCGACCGCTGGATTCCCGACGGGCTCACCAGCGCCGCCGCGCACAACAGCGCGAGCTTCCTGCCGGCAGTCGCGAACGCCAAGAACTTGCGCGACAAGCAGGTCGAAGTCGCCGGCATCGTGGCCGGACACTACGCGCGGGGCGGCAAGGGCGAGGGCTTACCCGAACTGATCAAATCGCTGGCGGCGGGCGATCCTAAGATCGCCGAGGCCGTGGTGCGCGGACTCGTCGCCGGTTGGCCGGCCGACGCCAAGCCGGCCTTGAATGACGCGCTCGAGACCGATCTCAACCAGCTTTCGGCGCGGCTCTCTCCCGGGGCTCGGGGCGGGCTCGTGAAGCTGGCCACGCGTT
>JAESFN010000890.1_pt1 | contig 18795 bp, 13 predicted proteins | sample 9269411 | NCBI WGS metagenome assembly JAESFN01 (sample SAMN14505399, study PRJNA617100) | algae metagenome | isolation source: Iphinoe sp. HA4291-MV1 and co-occurring heterotrophs from trail next to... | place: USA: Maunawili Falls, Hawaii | collected 2009-07-25
CCGGATGGACAGTTACCTCGCCTGCCGCCCGACAGCAAGGCGGAGGCCTGCGAAAACCGGCCGCACTTCCTACGAAATGCGGCCGGTTTAGTAATGCTTGGCGGCGAGCGCGGCGCGGCTGATGCACTGTGCCAACTCCCGCCGCACTTCGCATGGGAAGCGACTTGGCGCTACCTTTATTCGCTCAAGACGCCTTGGCTCGGTTGCTCGTCGATAGGTTGGCTCACCGCGACGTCGATCACATGGTCCTCGAGCAGCTTCGCCGCATCCGCATGTCGGGAACGCTCTCGCATGGATTCGATCATGGCCAGCAATTGGCCGCGTTGGTCGTCGATGGAAGGCAGCGGTGAGCCCGCGTCCGCCGGAGTCGGCGGCGTCGTGGCGATGGGTAGGTCCAACCCCATCAACTGGCGTCGCTGGGCGCTACAACGAGCGAGCACGTCCAGAAAACGAGGATCTCCGACGCGCGTCTTCATCGTCTTGCTGGCCTTCTGGCTCGGCCCACCTTCGCCCTTGATCGTGGCCGTCTGCTGCGGCTGCTGAGATCGCCCCCAGCCGGCCCAGGCCTCTTGCTCGATCCGTTCGATCTTGAGCAGCTCGATCGTGCGTAGCTCGTCGAAGTCGCGGACAGACGACTCTCGCCAGGCCTCGCGAACCCGTTTGAGGTCGTTGTGAACCGTCCCAACGGCGACGTTCAGTTGATCGCTGATCTGGGCCATCGTATGGCCTTGCAGATAGAGGTCGGCGGCCTTTTGCCGGCGACTTAGGACGGCATGGCTCTTACTCGGTCCCCGCATTCGCCCCATCGTTCAGCCCCTGTAGATGTTCAGGTTTGGGTCTTAGACTATTCTATCGAAGAACCTACGGGAGCATGGGGTGACCGCCCAATTCGCAATTGTCCCGTAGATCGAGCCGCGGTGTCGCGAGGCGGCTGCTGAGCGATCCAGAGGAAGGTGCCATGGTTGATCAAGCTGCCATCCAGAAGGCGGAGCAGTACCTTTGCCGCCATATGGTTGGGTTGTGCTGGTACGAAGGAGACTCGGTCAATCTTCGTGGGCAGTTCACGCGTCAGCCAGACTATCGGTGTGCGTCTGCCTTTCTGTTGCAAATCTGCAATTCGTTTTCGCTCGTGACTGCCGGGCATGTGCTGACGGAGTACAAAAAGGCGGTTGCCGCCGGCCGGATCGGGCAGCGATTTAGCATGGTTGACGTGTGGCAGCAGTCGGCCACCTTTCTTGAGCGAATTCCCTTCGACTTCATGGACTCGCCTGCGCTTGTCCACGACGACGTATCGCAAGGCCTGGACGTTGCATTCATCTCGCTCCCCGACATCTTTTTGACGATGTTGCTGCAAACTACCGCGCCGTTCATCAGGAAGCAGTGGATCGCTCAACAAGGGCTTGAATTCGACTTCTACGTCATGGCGGGAATTCCTGCCGTTGAAGCCGTCAAGGAGTTCGGCGAATCAGGGAGTGAGCGATGGGTTGCCACCTTCCCGACGCCAAGGGCAATCTTTGTTGAGAACTGCGACAACCGGCCACCGTCCTGGACCGGCACTCAGTTCCCGCAGTTCATTGGAAGGATCAAAAACACCGAGGATATCGCTCACATTGGCGGAATGAGTGGTGGCCCGATACTTGGCTTCCGCACGATCGAGGGACGGCTCGCCTATTGGCCGGTGGCGATTCAGAGCCGTTGGGATGCGGACAGTCGGCGCGTGGTGGGAACGACCATACCGGCCGCGGCTCAACTCGCCCACGATGTCATCGACGACTTCCTAGCTGACAATCCCCACCTCGAACCGCCGTGCTAGAAGGGACAATCGCCAATGTTGGAAATGTCGCGGCTGACCGACCTTTTCAAGCTACCACTGAAAGCAGTCTGCTTCATCTTTGTTGCGTCCAGTGCTTTCGTCGCGATGCCCGAGAACTGGCTGGCGTCGATCGGCCTCGCGAAGCTTCGCACGGAGCATGGCACTTGGGTTGCCTTGGCGGCGTTTCTGTCTGGATGCTGGCTGGTGGTCCTGGGCGCTGAAGCCGTTGTTTTGGCCAATCGCCGAGCGCGAGCAAATGTATCTCGAGAAAAAGCCGTAATCGAGAGCTTGTACGACACGACCCAAGCAGAGCGTCGCGTTCTGGCGAGTCGTTTTGACATCTCCATCCAGGGCAGTTTAATGGAGGGATAGGAGGAGGGGCTCATGAATCCGCTCTGCAATGATTGCCGCGTTCCGCTTGCCACCTACAGCACCCGCGTGGTGGCCTCCAGTCGCATTCGCTATCTGCGCTGCCCTCAGTGCGGCGCCCGTCCGGCGGACAACATCGCGGTGGTGCCGCTCGCTCACGCTCCGCGTCGCGGGAGCAAGTCGGTGCTAGTTACTGGCATCTCTGCAGCACCCTGCCCGATCGCCAGCGCTTCTAATTGAGCTAGCGAAGTGTGCAAATCGGCCTCAGGGTCGCAGTGCGCGCTCGCCTGGCCGAAATCGACGGGTCCTTCCAGCGGCCCCTCCCCCCGTGCGGGTTTCGACTCGCGCGTTTCTTGCGCAGCGCGAAAAAAACCATGCCCACCCCCTCCCAAACCGTTCGCCAGTCTTCGCACGGACCTCAGGATGCGCAGCGCTCGGTTTGTCGCCGGGCGAGCTTCGCAGGCAAGCGGCAAGTTCGTCGCGCGATGTGCGCCAAGACGGTGGCTGAAGCGGTCGGTCCGATCGAGCCCGGCTGCGAGATCTACGGGCTCTCGAAAGGGCAGTTCTCGCTGATCGACCTGGTCGAGCATGTGCTGGGCTTCACCGGCCCGGCCGAGGTGGTCGTCTCGACCTGGACGGCCGCCGGCAGCGACATCGACTTCGCTTTCCGACTGCTCAAGAACGGCGCCATTCAAAGCCTGCGGTTCCTGGTTGATATATCGTTTCCGTCCCGGCAGCCGGCCTACTGCGCGGCATTGCGGGAGACGTTCGGCGACGACTGCATTCGGGTGACCAAGAACCACGCCAAGTTCGTACTGTTGCGGAACGCCCAGTGGAACGTGACGATCCGCAACCTCGATGAACCTCAACGAAAACCGCCGCCTGGAAAACTTCGAGGTGAGCGACGATCCGCAGCTAGCCGACTTCCTGGCCGGCGTGGTGGCTGAGCTTTTCGAAACTCAGGACGCTCAAAAGACCTTCGAGCAGCGACCAGCCGAGCATGCGGCCGACTTCGAGCGGGCCTTTAGCGCGCAGGAACTGCCGGACGCCGAAGTAATGCAGAAGCATGCCGCCGAGGCGGCGCGTTACTGCGGCAATGGGCCCTTCGATACCGATGTCCGCCGCTCGGGCATCAGCTACCTCTAGAGGCGCTATCCGCATGGAACCGCTGCCTGATTGCCCGGACTGGCTGACCGAGCCTGCCAAGCTCGAGTGGCAGCGCGTGCTGCCCGAGCTGGCCAAGGCCGGTCGGCTGGTCAAACTCGATCGAGCGGCGCTGGCCGCTTACTGCCAGTGCTATGCGCATTGGCAGGCAGCCGAGCAGTTCTTGGCGGAGCACGGCTCGGTCGTGGTGCTGCGGAACGACAAGGGCGAAGTGAAGGGCGCCGTGCCGGCACCGCAGCACACGATCGCCTGCAAGATGCTCGACAAGATCCGGGCGTTCTCGATCGAGTTGGGGCTGACGCCCGCCTCTCGGAAGCGCTTGGGCAAGCAGGCGATGAAAGCTGGAGCAACCGAGACCAAGCCTGACAACCCGCTGACAAACCTGAAGGTCTTGCGCAAGGAGAAGCCGGCATGACGGATAACGACCTCTGCGAGTCGCTACAGATCGACCGGGAGCAGCTCGAGGATTGGCTCGAGCTCGGGCTGCCGAGCGGCCAAGGTGCTCGTGGCCGAGTCTTTGAGCCGGCCGAGGTGCATGACTGGCTGGTGGCCAACGGACTGGCGGAAGCAAGCGGCGAAGATGACCTGTGCTTCGCCACGCAACAGGAAGCGGCCACCTGGTTCGGTGTTAGTCACGATACCCTGGCCCGCGGCTGGCGTTCCCGCGGGATGCCGGGCGAAACCGCGCTTATTCGGCTCGCGAGATCTGTCGCTGGCTGGCGCAGCGTTATGGGCAAGGCTCGGTCGGCGAGTCGGAGACGCTCAACGCCAGGCGGACGGCCGAAACGCGCAAGATCGAGGCCGATGCATCGCTACGAGAGCTGAAGCTCGCTCTCGAACAAGGCAAGTTCGTGAGCCTCGAAAGAGTGCGTTTGTGTTTTGGCGAGACCGCCAGCCGTTGCCGCGACGTGCTGATGGGCATTCCCGCGGAGCTGTTGCCGATGCTGCCGCCCGAGCATGCCCAGCAAATCACTCAGGAAGTGGACACCAAGATCCGCCTCGCGCTCGGCATGTTGGTCAAGCGGTTGAAGGAGATTCCCGAGGAATCGGTAGTCGATGCGCAAGGGAATCTGGTCGACGAACCCGATTAGCAATCTGCAGATGCTGTTGGACGAAAGCTGACTCAACTGCGCACCGTTCAAGTGATCGGCAGACTAGACCAATTGTATTCCGTGGCTTGTCGCTTATGTCTTCGCATCCGCGCGATCATCGCCGACAAAGGCCTTCCAGCCTTTGGCCGCCCTGGCCCTTGATGGTGCTCGTCCGCTGCGCCTGCTCGAGGACGTTCCAACCGAACGTGGTCAGGCGACCGTTCACACGGCCCCCACCCGCTGGTGATTCTGTAGAGGCGAGTGGCACGGCGGAGATTAAGTTTGCGCGCTAATATACGTCGGATGGGGTTTTTCCCTAGCGCCCTTGCGGCCTACCGACATGAAGTGTTTACTCTAGCCGTCTCCGTGACGCGCCGGCTCGAGCGAACCGGCGTTTTCTCCTCGTCGACTCCCAGTTCCAGTGCTCTTGGGGCGACGAGGAGTATCCTTTGCGATTCACCTCGTGTTTGCTTGCTGGCAACTGGGGTTCCGAATAACATGGACCGCAGTATTCGGTCTTTGGTCGTTGCGATCACGATAGGCGTACCGCCCGTCTACGGCACGTGGCTAGCTGTTCACCACGGTCCTCGCATTGCGTCTTACTTTGCGAGTGAGGCCCCTGGCGCAGTGCTCCTGGGAGCGAGCTGGTTTGGACCGGTCCTGTGCTATGCCTGTGGAATCTGTGCCTGCGATCGACGATGCGAGCACTCGCGGCGACGAAACCGAAGTCTCGCTCACGGCGTTTCACTTAATATCTCTCGCCGCGCTCGCGTTTCTGCTCGTGGAAGGCCTGTTGCGTAAGGCCGTTCCTCCGCTGACTACGCCGATCGTGGCATTCAAGTACGTGCTGTTCCCCGGGCTGTGTGCGGCCTATTTGCTTAGTCCGCACTGGAACCACGCGAAGCGTCTGCCGATCCCATTTCTCTTCTGCGCGTATCTGGCCTACGGCGTGGCGGTTACGGCTGCCTGGGGATGGCGGTGGTTTCCAGAGACGCATTTCATCGGCGCAGTCGTCAACCTGGCTTTCGTACCGATGGCGCTTATTGGCGCGGAATTGTTCTCTACGCCGGCCACGACGCGGGTTTTGATGCGCGGGCTCGTCCTGGGCGCCGCGGGTATCGGCCTGCTCGCCGTCGTCCAGTCGCGGCTATCCGGGGACCATTGGCTCAACGTAGCTGCCGGCGACAGCGACCTCCAGGCGATTGGCCTGGGCGATGGCATGCGAGTGGATGGCGGCTTTCCCAACGTAACCGTTCTGGGAAACTTTACGATGTGCGCGATGATCGGTGTTAGCTACATCGGTCTGTTCGATCCAGATCACCGCTGGCGCGTATTTGCCCTATTCGCAGGCTGCCTAGCTCTGGTTGGCGGCCTGCTGAGTGGATCGCGCACAGGGTTTTTTGGCGCTGGGTTGATTGCCTTGACCATGAGCTTGCCGCTGTTGCTGGGCTCGCGCGAACTCAAGCCGACCGGCGCGGGAACGCAGCTAATCTATCTGTTCGGCTTTCTAGGCATGTTGTTCGTGGCTGTGCCGTCGGTGCTGCGCGATAGCAGCGTCTCCCGCGCGGCCTCTTCGCGCGACCTGTTCGGCCGAATTGACGAGTATTACTTCGGCGAGACGATGCGCACTGCCTACGACTTCGGCGGAGTCACCGGCGCGGGCTGGGGACCGGTGACGAATGGCGTGCAACGGTATGTCACTGTGCTCGGCGGCCAGCCATATCGCGAGTTCGACAACGACACGGTGCAAAACGACAATCACCGGGTCGAGGGTGGGTATTCTTGCCTCATGTTGTCCGTCGGCGCCGTCGGCCTCGCGCTGTTCGTTCTCGCGCACGGAACCTTTCTGAATTCGGAAGGACTCGATTGGTCCTGGCGCGCGCTGGGGCTATCCGTAGGCGGCTGGTCGCTGCTCGGAAATCTGCCGTTTCAGCTACAAGAGATCGGCATTTTGGCAATTTGGTGGTGGCTGCTCGCCGGTGTGTTTTGGGGAGCGCGACAGAGGGAGACGGGGTCATGCTGAGTCGCGTGAATTTGACAGCAGCGGCAGGACGATCGTTGGCCGCTATCCTTTGGGAGCGAAAATGGCTCGTGGTCGCACTGACCGTAGTGGGGCTCGTACTTGGCGTTGTCTATCACGCGCAGAGTACGCCTATCTACGCTTCTTACGCGCAGATCTTGGTCATGCGCCGCTCCTCGCCCATGCCGGAGGAGAATGGTGCGAAACAGGCGCTCAACAGCCATGAGGACATGGTGACCGACGACTTGTTGGCCACGCACATGATGGTGTTGGGGAGCGAAGAGGTTGTGCGAGGCGCAATCAAGGCCGGCCGCCTCGAGCGATTGCCGAGCTTCGCCAAGTTGGTGGCCGAAGGCGAGGACCTTGTATCCCACATCATCGAGAATTTGTGGCTCGAGAAGGGTGGCAAGGGACAGTCCGCTCGATACGCCCAGGTGCTCACCCTGACTTTCGAGGGACCGGTGCCTGAAGACTGCAAGCTGGTCGTGGATGCAATTATCGACTCCTACCAAAGGTTCCTCGACGGCACGAGCCGCAACGTTGGTCAGACCACGGAAGAGTTGATTACCCGTGCACACGGCGACTTGGACCGCAAGCTGGACGAACTCGAGGACGGATACGATAAGTTTCGCTCCGAAGCGCCGCTGATCTACTCGCAGGAGGTCGACCATGGGCTGAGCGTGCATCAGCAACGCATGCTGCAGATCGAAAAGGTGCGCGCCGAGACTCAAGTTCAAACCAGTAAGCGCAAGGCCGACCTTAGCACGATTCGTGGCGCGGTGGCCAAAGGCGGGCACACGGAAGCGACCCTCTTGACGATCGAACGCTTACTCTCCGACGGCGACCCGACGCGCACCTACATCGCGCAGATGGAACCGCGGCTGCTGACCGACCTCAAGATCGAGCTGGCGACGCTCGAGCGAATGCGAGAGGGTGCGGCCGTGCGCTTCAACTACGGCCCAGACAATCCGAAGATCCGGGCCTACGACAAGCAGATCGAGACGCTTCGCGCGCGGCTCAAGCAGGAGGGCGAAGACGTCGACAAAACGGACGCCCAGGCCAACACGCCGGAACGCAAGATCGAACGGTATGTGGCGTCATACGAGCAGGAAATCGCGGCGCTCATGGCGCGCGACGCGGAGCTTACGGCGCTGTTCGATGCCGAGCGCTTGGCGGCGCGCGGGCAAGACGACTATCAGCGACGCGACTCGCGTTTCCGCTTCGAGATCGATCGAACGCGCAAGATGTTCGATGTCGTTGCGGAAAAACTCGAAGAAATCAGCCTAACCAAAGACGAGCGCACTTACACGACGCGCGTGATCGCGCCTTCGCAACTGGGCTACCAGGTGCGCCCCAAAGTCGTCAAGACGATCGGCCTGCTGACGGTAATCGGCGGAATGGCTGGCTGCGCTCTGGCCTATCTTGTGGAGCTGGCTGACAAGAGCTTCCGTGGCGTCGAGGATGTGCGCACCGCGCTCGGCCTGCCGCTGGTGGGCCAGATTCCAATGTTGCCGGCTGCCCGCTTGCTGCCGGTGGTCGAAGGCTCGCCTGTCGATCGCACACTTCGCACCTGGCACCGGCCGCAATCGCCTTTGGCCGAGTCGTATCGCGCGGTGCGAACGGCGCTCTACTTCAGCACGCGCGGCAGCGGCCACAATGTGATTCAGGTCACGAGTCCCGTGCCGAGCGACGGCAAGTCGACGCTTGCGGCGAATCTGGCCGTGGCCATCGCCCAATCCGGTAAGAAGGTGCTCTTGATCGACGCCGACTTCCGCAAGCCGCGCGTTCACACGTTGTTCGGGATCGACGCTCACGTCGGCATGTCGAGCGTCATTGACGGTGAGGCCGAAGTCGAGGAAGCCATTCAAGGCACTGACCTCGAGCACCTATATCTCATGCCCTGCGGACCGATTCCGCCGAATCCCTCCGAGCTGCTCAGTTCGGCCCGGTTCCAGGAACTGCTCGATCTGCTTCGCGATCAGTTCGCTTTCGTGATCGTCGACACGCCGCCGTTGTTGGCCGTGACCGATCCGAGCGCGGTGGCCCCGCGGGTCGACGGCGTGATCCTCACGCTCAAGTTGCGCAAGAACGCGCGGCCCCTGGCGAACCGCGCGCACGAGATTCTGGAGAGCGTAGGCGCGAAGGTGCTGGGCGTGGTCGTCACGGCTGTCGGCAAGCAAGATGGTTACGGCTATGGTTACGGCTATGGTTACGGCTATGGTGAGGCCAACACCGAAGGCGATGCCACGGGACCTGGGGCAGGGAAGCGAACCAAGCTCGAACGTCGCTCCGAAGCGCTCGCACTGCAACGAGACAACCTCGACGACTAACGGCCATGACTTTTGCCGCTCTGTTACTGCTTGCGATTCCCAGTCAGCCGCTGTCGGCCAACCTCTCGGTGTGGGATCCGATCGAGGCGCGACTGCAGGCGGACGAGCAGGCCAATATCTTGGTGCTGGGGGACTCGCTCAGCTACAAAGGCTGGTCGTTTCCGTTCCGCGATCAGTTGCATTCGCTCTATGGCAGTTCAGGCGTAGGCTATCAGGGCCTTAGCCGCCAGACGGACGCCGGCTTCGAGCCTGGCTGGACCGAAGGCTTGATCAACTTCGATACCGACCCCCACAGTTCGCTCGACGGCCTGTGGGGAGAATCGACCATGGGAGCGCCTCCCGGGGCCGGCGTGTCCAAGAGCGCTATCCTCAAGCCTTGGGGCGATGGCAACCTCGACCTCCATTACGTTCAGCAGCCAGGCGGCGGGCGCTTTGAAGTTTGGCGCAATCCAGACGACGGCAGCGGATGGGCCAAGGTCGACACGCTCGATACCGATGGACCACAGCAAGTCCTCGCGTGGCGAGGCGACTCGCCGGGGCGACTGCTCTTTCGTCCGCTTGACGTTGGCAAGCCGGTCAAGATTCTGGGCGCAGTAAACCTCGGCCCGGATGGGGGCGTACGACTCGACCGTGCGGCGAACGGTGGCTGGGCGACCAACAATTTCTTGAGCCGCGACTGGACCTTCGACGACCAAGTGTCCTTGCTCGACAGCCACTTGGCGGTGATTGCTCTGGGGGCCAACGAGGTCGGGACCTACGAAGAGTTTGGACAGCGACTAGAGGCCGTGGCCGATCGACTCTTGGCCGCAAATCCCGACGTTAAAATCGTGCTGATGCCGGCATATCAGTTTGTTACTGACATGCGCATCGACATCATGCAAGAACAGGCACACGACCTGGCGCTCAAACGCGGGTTTGGGTATATCAACCTCTACAATTCCGCGGGTACGCCTCATTTCTTTCGGGCAAATGAGTTTTTGCGCGACTCGATCCACTGGAACGACGCGGGGGGCCGTTACATCGCCGACCTGGTAACTCAGGCCTTGCTGACCGACGGTGCGTCGCTCGGAACCTATAGCGGCGACATCACAGGAGACGGCGAAGTCGACTTAAACGACTTCGCCGTCCTGAAGTCCGGCTTCGGCCTCCCTTCGGCGAGCATGCAACAGGGCGACCTGACCCGCGATGGCCTGGTCGATCTCGGCGACTTCGGCGTGCTTAAGAGCACATTTGGCCAGTCGGCCGCAGTGCCTGAACCAAACGCTCGTTTTTTGTTCGCGGCCGGCATCTTAGTTTTCATTGCGATGGGAATACGATTGGGCGGCGGTGTCTCGCGGCGTCGTTAGCGCGATACCGAGGTCTAACCGTCAAAAACCTGGAAGCTACTTCGCCTTAAGACCGGTTGCCGAAGGCTCCTTTCAATTCTGATGGCTCGCCCACTACTTGTGGTGTTGGCCAGCATTCCGACTGCGGCTTAGTACCACGCTGATCAGACGGCGATGTGGCGGCCGGAACGCGAAGAAATCGCGATGGCCGAGTTGTCGCCCGCTATGACGTTGCGGGAGTGGATGGCTGCGGACTACCTCCGGCATCTGCTCGTGTTGTGGCGCAGCGCTCACTACGAGGAGTTGCTCGAAGACCTGCCGAGTCGCACTCACGAGATGCGGCTCAATCCGAAGATCCCGGAGGCCTACACGGTCGAAGAGGTGCGGCCGCTCGTGGCAGCGGCCAAACGGCTCGAAGTCAACAATCCGCAGTCGTCTGGGACGAAGGTCTTCCTGAATCAGCCGCGGATGCAGGCCACGCCGATTCAGCACAAGAAGCACCGTTTGTCGCTGTCCACGGCTCGACGTTCGCTATGTGGCAGGCGCGTCCAATGGCCAACGCTCATCTGGAAGGGCTATGCGCTGCGCCACTTTCCACTGGGTGTGCCACGATCACCGAGATCGCGCAGCTCAGCGGCCTGTTCACGAAGCTACGCAAGTCGAGCGGCAGCAACGTGGAGGCCAAGTTCCGAATACGGCAGCGTCCACCTTGGGTACAGAGGGGGTTCGCAGGTGACGCCGGCGCCTCACCTCGACCCGCGTATCGTTCGGCGAGCATCTTGAACCGGATGTCCGCAGCCCGCTCACGGCCATAGGGAGATTATGAGTCGGGCCGCGGACCGGTTCCTCCAACCGGAACCCTATGAGAAGAGCTGGCCCAATTTCTAGAGCGGTTTTCTGAGCCGCTGCCGACAGAGCTTGCACGGCAGCGGGGCAAGAGAGCCTCGGATCTAGCGGGGTGAACTCCACATCCCCAAGGAACATGTCAGGCCGGTCTTCGGCGGTCCAGCGCTGTTTTCGTCGAAGTGCAGAATACCCTGGAGATCGTTCTTGCGGGCTCGGCGGAGAGCGGCCGGAAACCATTAGTCTAGAAGTCCCGCTGCTCTATCCGACTGAGCTAAGGGTGCTCGGTGGTTTCTTGGTTTGCGTTGAGTGCCACGCTTTGTCTGCAATCCGTTCGGTCGTTCCAGCCGACATAACGCTCCGCCATAGTCCTCGATCGGCTCCTGACGCGTCCGCGCCTGCAGAGCTGCAGGCAATCACGCAAGTTGTCGCGCGGGGCCGGCACCTGCGAATTGGCCTGCGAGCCCGTCTGGCGGTGGTGGCAACGGGTGTGCCACCAACACGATGCCTATGCTTCGCGGCTGCTTTTGCTCTGCGATTGCGGCGGCAGCAACGGCATATCGGTAGCACCGATTCAAGGAAGAGTTGCGTCGGTTGGCGACCGAGTTCCGCAAGGATCTGCAGATGGCGCACCACCACCCGGCTGCTCGAAATACAATCCGATCGGCCCTCGCATGTTCTGCCACCTCTAGCGAGCCCTGCAAGCCGTGGTGCTGAAGAGCCTGCAGGTGGCTCGCCGGTTCATCGCCCGCACGACCACTGCCCAAGGACTGCGAGCGATCGAGGAAGTCGCTCGCCGCACTTACAAGAAAGGCGTCAAAGCCACTCGGCGGTTCCTCGACCACAATCCAAATCAATACTCCGACTTCCTTCCCCAACTCAACTAGACCGTCGCGAAACGCGCATTCCCGTAATCGCAAACCGGTACGTTATTGATCGGTGGTTCCTTGCTCGTACTGGGGAATCCAGCGTGGCATTCGCTGCCATCGAAATAATCATATCCGATGCAACTACCAGGTCGCTCTCGTCCCCGCCGGCAAGCGCAACCGACCCTCACTGCACGACGGCCGATCAGCACTTAAGCTCAACCGTTGCCAAAGAGCAGCCCCAGCGTCTCCTCTAACTCGTCAGCGTCAGCGGACGCACTAAGGGCAATCGCAAGCGCGGCCGCTTGGCGATCAGTTGTTGCGGTCTGCGATGTGCCTTGAGCTTGCAAGGCAAATGCGTTAGCGACCGGAGTGAAGGTCAGCGCATCGATGGCCGCACCGGACTCGCGCATCGACACGCGGAACGTGTGGACGCCAGCGGTCAGGAACCAACGACCGGCGTTGCGCTGCTGGAACACGCCGGTCGTATTTGTCTCGATACGTAGGCTGCCGCTAGTTACGACGTTGCCCTGCGCGTCTTGAAGAGTGGCAGTTGACGAGCCAAGCCAGAGCGAATCGCTGGACGAGTTCGTGCCCGCGACCTTCAGCTGTACATCGTATTCGCCCGGCGTCGTGACCAAGACTTCGTACTCGAGCGACGGCTCGGCGGCCGCCGCAACGTTTCCATAGGTGCTATCAACGCCCGCTTGAGTGAGAGACTGCATGAAGTCGTTGCTCGCACCCGTGGCTCCGACAAAGGTCCCCACGCCAGGCTGCTCTGCGTTGACCTGCCACCACGCATGGCCAGCGCCACCCTGGCGACGCGCGAAATCTTCCGCTTGGATCTCTGTCGGACCATCGATGGGCACAGCCGCACTGGGAGGCACGATCGTTAGCGAGTCGATAGCGGCGCCAGACTCCCGCATCGAAATCCGAACACGATGGATTCCGGCCGACAGGAGCCACCGTCCGCCGAAGCGATTTACAAACGTCGAGCCGCCTGTATGGATGACGAGTGCGTCGCCCACCACTGAGTTACCCTGGTCATCGGCCAACGTACCGGTGGGGACTTCGATCCACACGGAGTCGCTGCTCGACGACACGCCGGCCACCCGCAGGCTGACATCGTAAACGTCAGTGTCAGACACTTCGATGTCGTATTCGACGAACGGCCCCGCCGGACCACTGATGCTCCCAAAAGTGCTGTCTTGTCCGGCCGACGTGAGTGATTGCAGATAGTCGTTGGTCGATCCAGTGGCCCCGCTGATTGTGCCGACGCCAGCGACTTCTTGGTCCACCCGAGACCATTGATGGCCATTCGCCGATTGACGCCGCGAGAAGGATTCCGCCTGGATTTCCGTGGCGCCGACAATTGGCACGGGAGTGGAGGGAACGATTCGCAAGGCGTCGACTGCGGCGCCCGACTCACGCATCGACACTCGCACAGTGTGATTGCCAGCCGGAAGGTCCCATAGCCCAGCACCTCGCAACTCGAATACTCCACTCGTATTCGTCGCCACCAAAAGCGATGTGCCGGATAGCGAGTTGCCCTGAGCGTCTACCAGCGTCCCTGTCGGGATTGTGACCCAGAGCGAATCGCTGCTCGAGTCAATACCAGCCACCCGAAGCTGCAACGAGTGAACGCCTGGTGTAACGACCTGAATAGTGTACTCAGCGTCCGGGCCGGCCGGCGATAGGTTTCCGACAGTCGTATTCTGTGCCGACAAATTCAGCGACTGAAGATAGTCCTGCGAGGGGCCCGTTGCTCCAGAGAAGGAGCCAACGCCGGGCGCCTCCGTGTTCACTGCCCACCAACGATGGTTGTTGGCATCCGCGCGAGAAGAATACGACTCCGCTTGAATCTCGGTGGCACCGGAAATCGGAGTGACCTGGGGCATGCTGAGCTGCAGGGAATCGATTGTGGCGCCCGATTCACGCATCGACACTCGGAATGTATGCGTGCCGGCGGTTAGGTACCACTGTCCAGCATTTCTCGATTGGAACACGCCGTTCGTGCTTGTATCGACATGCAAGGCCCCGCCGGAGACGGAATTGCCTTGCGCATCTTGCAGCGTTCCCGTCGACGATCCAATCCACAGGGAGTCGCTGGCGCTGCTGACTCCCGCCACCCGGACGCCGAGGTTGTACAGCCCCGGAGTGATAATCGAGACATCGTACTCGAGGCTCGGTTCATTGGGGCCGGCAACGCTGCCCGAACTGCTATCTGCCCCCGCCAAAGTGAGTGCCTGCATAAAGTCGACGCTTGGGCCCGTTGCGCCAACAAACGAACCTACACCCGGTTGCTCGGCATCTACGATCCACCAAGTGTGGCCATTGCCAGCTTGCCGGCGGGCAAAGTTCTCTGCCTGGATATCGACGAGGCTCATGACCCACGCGTCGCTCAACGTGTCGGTGAACGCGTTTCCACCAGAGTCTGCAATCCCGGCCGAGGCACCAGCCAGGGTAAGGGTGTAAGCGCCCTGAACGCCTGTCAGCGTGCCAAGATTGTTCAGAGTAAAGGTCGCGTGATCAACCGTTGAAAGCGATTGCGCCCCAGTCAACAGGTTGGGGCCACCGTTTCGGCTCAAAATCAAGTCTGCCAACTCGAAGCCAGTAACCGGCTCGCTGAACACGATGTAGATTGTGTCGACTGCCGTGGACCGGGGATCCGGGGCCACATCGACGATGTCGCCCGTTGGCAAGACATTGGTCACCAAGACGGAAACCGTATCGGTGCCGACGCCCAGGTCATCGTCTGTCACCTTGACTGTAACGGTGAAGGGGCCCGCCGACGTGTAGTTGTGGGACAGACTGAAGGTGTTGCCCGTCAAGGCCAGCGGCTGGACGCCCGACCCATCGCCATAGTCGACCGTCGCAGTGAACGTGTCGTTGACACCGAGGTCGGTGAACGAACCGCTTCGCGTGAAGGGGTTTCCAAGGTCCACCGTGGTGTCGGCGCCCGCGGAGACCAGCGGCGCCGAGTTCTGCACTGTCAAAGAACGCGACTCGGAATCAGCGCCAAAGTCGTCGTCGGCAATCGCTACCGAAACGGAATAGACATCCGACGAAGTGCCAGTCGGATTGTCGTCGGGATAGGCGTGGTTCAGCGAATAGGTAGTCGTTCCGGCGGGCAGGTTGTAGTTCTGCGGTCCGCTGCCATCGCCCCAGTTCACCACCAAAACAAACGTGTCAAGCGTCCCCGGGTCGACGATGTCGAAGCTCAGCGAAGCGCTCGAGCCCTCGGTGATCGGCGAGCTGAGCAAAATGTTGGTCAGGAGCGGAGCGACGTTCGCAACAGTCACCGTCTTGCTGGCTGTTGCCGTTCCCGAGTCGTCGTCACTGAGCGTGAGAGAGACCGTATACGCGTCGCTCGTCGTGACGCTGGGCTTGTCGTCGAGATACTGATGGGTTTCACTGAACGTCGTCGTTCCGGCCGGATAGGTAAACGTTTCAGCCGGTGAGCCGTCGCCCCAGTTGACGACAAGCGTGAAAGTGTCGCCGGTGCCCGGATCGACGATCCCGCCGCTCAGCGTGGCGACGCCATTCTCTTTGATCGCCGGGGTCAAGCTTACGCCGGAGAGCGTCGCTGCAACGTTCGCCACCGAGACCGTTCCTCCGCCGGTGTCCTGACCGCTGTCGTCGTCCGTGAGCGTGAAGGTGACCGGGAAGTCGTCGTTGTCGGCGTAGGCATGAGCCTCGCTGAACGAAGTTGTTCCCGCGGCATAAGTGAAGGTTTCGGGTGCGCTGCCGTCGCCCCAATCGACCGTTAGTGTAAAGGTATCCTCCGTACCTGGGTCGGTGATGTCGCCGCTCAGGGTGACCGGTCCGCCTTCATTGACGGGCGAAGTGAGGGACACATTCGACACGACGGGGGCAACATTCGCCACATTAGCGGTGGCGCTCGACGAACTGCTGCCTGTGTCGTCATCGGTTAGCGTAACCGAGATCGTGTAGTTGTCGTTGTTCGTGAGCGTCGGGTTGTCGTCGACGTAGGTATGGACCTCGTCGAACGTTGTCGTTCCCGCGGCATAAGTGAAGGTTTCGGGTGCGCTGCCGTCGCCCCAGTCGACCAAGAGCGTGAAGGTGTCATCCGCGCCGGGATCGACGATGTTGCCCGAGAAGTGGACCTCACCGCCTTCGCTGACCGGCGTCGCAACCAAGCCGCCCAGCGTCGGGGCGACGTTGCTGACCGTAACCGAGGTGGTGTCGGAATCGCTGCCACCGCCGGCGACCTCCGCCACAGTTACCGAAATCGAGAGTACGTCGCTAGCCGTTGCGGTCGGGTTGTCATCGGCATAGGTGTGGCTGGGCGTGATCGAGAAGACGCCCGGCGCCACGGCAATCTCCTCGATGTCGCCGTCGCCCCAATTGATGGTCACCTTGTGGTTGGTCGACGCGCCGGTGAAGGTCACGTTGAGCGAATAAGGCGATCCTTCGTTTACCGTGCCGGTGGCGAGCGCGCCCAGCGTGGGATCAGCGAAGTCGACAAGACCGACGAGCGAGTTGTCGCGGTCGTGATCGACCACCGCCTCGATGTTTGCGGCCGTGGCAGACCAGAACGTGTTGCCTTCGGCCGAAACGTCGTAAGGCGCACCCTGTGCGCCCGCGAGCTGGTTGGGCGCCGCGGAGTTCGCGTTGATGATCGCCCGTGGCTGAGTCGGCCCCGGAGTGTACGTGCTGAAATTGTTGCCGCCGGTGCTGATCCCCAGTCCGGTGTAATCGCTCCCAGTGCCGACCTGGCCGGCGTCGACGATCGCGCCCGACTCGATCTGCAGGCCGACCACCGTGTTGTTCCGCAAATCGTTGTTTTGCAACGTGGCGGCGCCCTCGTTGCGGACCAATACGCCCGTGGCGTTGGAAGTGATGCGGTTGTTCGTCAGAATCGCGGCGCCGCCATCGATGTCGATACCGATGCCGTTAGCCACGAGAGAAAAGTTGTTGTCGAGCACCTTGGCGACGGCCAGCCGTCCGCCATTGTCATCGGCATCGACTTCGTACACGCGAATGCCCGTGCTGTTGGCCGCCAACGTATTGCTCTCGGACGACAGGGGACCGCCGATTGTGGCTGCCACGTTGCGTGGGGTGATCAGCGAATCGGCATTACGGAACAGGTCGATCCCGCGGGCGAACCCGGTGATCGTGTTGCCGAGCAACACCGCGTAGCTGTCGCCGTCTTCGTCGCCGAACAGGTCGCCATCGTCCGTGAGGAAGATGCCAGTCCCTTCGCCCGGATTTGCTGCCACGCCCGCGCCGCTCGTGATGGAGTTTTGTCGGACGATGACCGGTGCGTCGGCGTCTTCGTTGTGGAAGAGCCAGATGCCCGCGTCTCCACCGAGCCCGGAGATCGTGTTGCGCTGGACGGTGACCTGTCCGACTGCGTATTGCACGACGATACCCACGTCGGCGCTGGCCTTGGTCGTTAGGGTGATCTGGTTGGCGTCCACGGCGAGTGGCCCGCCGATTAAGCTGCCGTCGGCCAGTCCGCTCGCGCTGATGCCCACGCCCGTATTGGTGATCGTGTTGGCGCGGATCGTCACCAGCGGTGCATTGGCCTCATCGACCGTGTAGTTGGTGCCGATGCCGTTGGCGGCATTGCTGACCTTGTTGCCCGAGATCAAGGTGTCGGAGTTGAGCGCGACAATGGCATAACCGGCCGCCGCACTGTCCACACCGTCCACGATGCTGCCGGTAATCGTGTTGCCGGTGCTGTTGCCGTCGGTGAGATTGCCTGAGTCGAGCTGGATGCCGCGGCGGTAGACGTTCCGCACGGCCACGTTGTCGATCTTCGTGTTGTGGAAGGCTTCGTCCAGCGAGGGGTTGGTGACAATGCCGGCGCGGTAGTTGTTCTTGCCCGGCGTGAGCCCGGCATTGGCCTCGCCGTCGACGGTCAGGTCTTGGATCGTGACATTGCTGCTCTGGATCACGAAACCGTGCTGGTACGCACCGGCGAAGTTGCCCGGCCCGTCGAGGTTGGCGTCTTCCCCGGCCGGCGCCACGATCACGCCTGCCCGCGATTCACCGTCGATCTTGACGGGCTTGTCCAGCTCGATGTTCGACTCTAGGTACGTGCCGTTATTAACGAGCACAGTGGTGCCCGTCAGCAAGTTGACCGCTTCTTGGATGCGACCGACCGTACCCGTCTGGGCGCTGTCGTCGTCGACGTGCAGGGTGGAGAAGTCTCCCTGGAAGCCGTTCGATGGATCGGCGTCAATGTCGGCGCCTACGTCGAGCCAGGGGGAGTAGTCGATCTTGCCGGCGCTCGCGCCGGAGACCGTGCGCGCTGAGCCGGGCGGCACGGCAGTGCCGCCGAATTCGACGGGGACTTGCGCCAAGTAGCCAGGGTGCGTGGTGTTCCCCACAGTCTTCGTGACCGCATTGGTTCCCAGCCAATTGCCCGAGAAGTCGCGTACTCCGCCCGGGGCAAGGCTTTGGTCCTCGACCTGCGAATACCAGTTGCCCGAAATATTATTGTTGTGGAACGCGTTGCCCGTGGCGGTGACCACCGAATCAGCAAAGAAGACTCCGAACGTCCAGTTGTTCGTGATGAAGTTATGGGTGATCGTGTTGTTGTTCGCACCATCCTGGATATTGAACCCAGTACGGTTGTTGTCGATCAGGTTGTTCTGGATCGTGTTGCCGAACGAATTGTCGAGAATGATCCCGTTGCGGTTGCCGCTGATCTTCGAGAATTCCAGGGTATTGTTCGAGCCGCCGCCGAAGGCAACGCCGTGGCTCTTTTTGTTGTCTTCCCACTCAGCCTTGGTGTTGCCGTCGCGGGTGATGGTGAAGCCGTTGACCGTTGAACCGTGCGAGTTGGTGAACCGCAACGTGGCGGCCCCGTTGCCGCTACTCGAAGACGGCCCGACCAGCACCGACTCGTCGGCCCCAGCTCCCAACAAGGACAAGTTGTCCTTGCCCTGCAGGGCAATCTCGCCCACGTAGTTGCCGGCAGCCACGTGAACCGTGTCGCCACT
>JAESFN010000891.1_pt1 | contig 18769 bp, 16 predicted proteins | sample 9269411 | NCBI WGS metagenome assembly JAESFN01 (sample SAMN14505399, study PRJNA617100) | algae metagenome | isolation source: Iphinoe sp. HA4291-MV1 and co-occurring heterotrophs from trail next to... | place: USA: Maunawili Falls, Hawaii | collected 2009-07-25
CGTCTTTCGGCTCGGGACTGGCGGTTTTCGCGGAATTAGGGTATCGGCGGCACCGATACATCAGATTAGCGCGTTCGGCCCGGCCTTTTGCTGCCGCTCTCTAGGCCCTCGCCAACCGTTGAACAAGGAAGAACTAATGGTCAAGGTCATCGCCTCGTCGCTCCGCAAGGGCAACGTCGTCGAGCACGACGACGGCAAGCTCTACATCGTGCTGGTCGCCGAGAACATCCATCCGGGCAAGGGCAACTCGGTCACCAAGGTCGACATGCGCCGCATCTCGGATGGCGTGAAAGTTGCCGCCAGCTGGCGCACCGTCGAAATGGTCGAGAAGGCCGACGTCGATGAGCGCGCCTACCAGTTCCTCTACAACGACGCCGAGGGCTTCCACTTCATGGAGCCCACCACCTACGAGCAGATCGCTGTCTCGGAAGACGTCACCGGCGACCAGGCCGCCTATCTCACCGACGGCATGGAAGTCTACATTCGCACCTTCGACGGCGTGGCGCTCTCGATCGAACTGCCGCAGCGCGTCACCCTCGAGATCGTCGAGACCGAGCCGGTGGTGAAGGGCCAGACCGCCTCCTCCTCGTTCAAGCCGGCGACCCTCAACAACGGCGTCAAGACCATGGTCCCGCCGCACATCGGCGTCGGCACCCGAGTGGTCGTCATGACCGCCGACGGCAGCTACGTCGAACGCGCCAAGGACTGATCGATCCACCTGTTACGTGGCCGCGCCAACGGCGCGGTCATGCCCCCTCTCGCGGAGCAGCGTCGTGCCACAACGCTACGAGCCCTCCGCGCCCCTCTCCCGGCTCCTGCTGGTCCTGATTCTGCTGGTAGCGGCGGCGCTCCGCCTGCCCGGCCTCGGTGAGCAGAGCCTCTGGTACGACGAGGCGGCCACCTGGTCTCAGGTCAATGGCAGCTTCGCGGACGTGTTCTCGCGCACCGCCGCCGACAACTATCCGCCGCTCTACAACATCCTGGCCTGGGTCTCCGTCCAGTGGTTCGGCGACGCCGAGTGGGCGCTGCGGCTGCCTTCGGCCCTGCTGGGGCTGCTGAACGTTGCCTTCCTCTACGGCGTGGGCGCTCGCATGGGCGGCCGTACTGTCGGCCTGCTCGCGGCGCTGCTCCTGACCCTCGCGCCCTACCACGTTTGGTACTCGCAGGAGGCGCGGATGTACGCCCTTCTCGCCGTAGCCACCACCGCCCACGCCTGGGCCACGCTGCACTTCGTGGATAAGCCGCGCTGGCCGGGCGCCGTCCTCCTGGCGCTGACCGGCTCGGTGCTCCTCTACACCCATCCGTATGGCGCGCTGAACTGGATCGCGCTTGGCGCAGCCGCCGTGTGGATCCTCACAGCTCGCCGCGATTGGCGCGCCCTGCTGCGGCTCGGCGGCAGCGCATTGGCCGCCGCACTGGTCTTTCTGCCATGGGCCCTTATCCTGCTCGGCCGCGCGAAAACCATTGTGGAGCAGGGCTTCTGGCTGGATGAGCCAACGCTGAACTCCGTGATCCTGCAGTTCCGCAGTGTTACCGGCACCAACACGCTGTTCCTCCCTCTCATTGCGGTTCTGGCGGCGCTGCTCTTGTTCCGGCGCAAGGCCGCCGCCAGCCCGACGCCCGGGACAATCCCCCTGCTTGCGGCCTGGCTGCTGCTCCCCACCATCCTGGGCGTCCTCGCTTCCTTCCTGATCCAGCCGGTCTTCGCCGACCGCTACATCATCGGCTCGCTGCCGGCGTTCCTGCTCGTCGTGCCCCTCGTCCTGCTCGCACCGGTCCGGTCGCAGCTCGGAGTAGTCGTCGTGTCGGTGCTTTGCCTTGCAGGAGGCGTGGCGACGCTCATGGGCCGCCCGCCGGCGTTTCGCGACGACTGGCGCGGCATGGCTGCCCAGGTTCAGAGCGACATGACCACCGGCGATTGCGTGGCCATCATCCTTCCCTTTCACGTCGTCGCGCTCGACTACTACCTCCCCGGCACTTCCCGTTGCCTCCTGTCTGGGGTGTCCACCGCCGCGGTTCAGGCGGTCCCGCCGAACAGCAGGATCTTCCTGCTTGCCAACCAGGTGTCGGAGCAGCGGCAACGGGCGGAGGTAGCGGAGATCGAGCGCGTCCGCCCGCTATCGGCGCACTACCCTTTCCCTGGCTCGGACCTCTACGTCTTCGATCGTCTGCCACGTGCTACGGCGGACGACTCACCCTGATCGGCCAAACCGCTCATCAGTCGCCCCACCTCCCGCAAGTCCTCGACGAACCGCGTCCGTTCCCGCTCCGCCTCCGCCCGGTCCGGCATCCGCAGCAGGTACGACGGATGCACCGTCGCGAACATTCGCGTCCCATCGGCCAGCTCCGTGACCTTGCCGCGCACCGAGCCGAGCGTCGTGCTGCCTCCCGCAAGGCTCGCGACCGCCGTCGCGCCCAGCGCGACGATCAGCTTCGGCTTTATGAGTTCCCGCTCGAGATCGAGCCAGAACTTGCACGCCTTCACCTCGCCGGCATTCGGGCGCTGGTGCAGCCGCTTCTTGCCGCGCGGCACGAACTTGAAGTGCTTCACCGCATTGGTGACGTAGGCCCGCTCGCGATCGACGCCCGCCTCCGCCAGCACCGCATCGAACACCTTGCCCGCCGGCCCGACGAAGGGCTTGCCCACGAGGTCTTCCTGGTCACCGGGCTGCTCACCCACGAACATCACCTCGGCATCGTCGGGCCCCTCGCCGAACGCCGGCTGCGTCGCCATCTCGTGCAACGGACACCGGCGGCACTGGTCGATCGCTTTGCGGGCCTCGGCCAGCGACCTGATCGTGCCCTCCGGCACAGGCTCCTCCTGCCGCTCAACCCGCCGTACGTGCCGTGATGGCGGAATGCTCGCCTGCCTCTCGATCATTTCCGCCTCGGCTGCCTTGGCGCCGCGGATCAGCGAGGGAATGAGTTCGGCCTCCGGCAGGTTGCGCCAGTATTTCACCGGCATCTCGGATTTCATCATCGCCACCTTCAGCCGCGCCGGGTTGAAGATCGACGCGAAATACGCCTTCCACGCCCCCTCCATCGCGTCCTCTGTGGGTACATCCGCCTTGTGCCCACCCGGCCCGAACTCGAGGCTCTCGCCATCCCAGAACACCGACCGGTACGGCGTGACGATCGCCCACATCATCCCGGTGAATCGCCGCACGAAGAACGGCGCCACCCGCTCAAGCACATAGTGCTCGGGCTCGAACCAGGCGACGAACCGCTCCAGCCCAGAATCGTCGGCAACCGACTTGAACCGCAGGAACGCCTTGAGCTTGTGCGCGTCGCGCCGTACCGCCGACACCCGCCGGTCGAGTCGCCCGACATCGGGGTCCGACCGCGCCTCCATCAGCCCCTTGTCCTTCTGCAGCCGCCACAGCAGCCGGTAGAGCAGCGCAAACCGCTCGGGATCGGTGTGGCAGATCCCCGCCTCGGCCCAGTCGATGAACCGCTGCGGCACCACTCCGACCTTGCGCTCGGTGACTTGCTCGAGTGCGTCCTCGGTGACGAACAGATCCTGCGGCGTCGCTGGATCGAGCCACACCACCTCGTCGGGCGGCACCGCCTCGAGCAGCAGGCGTCGCGCCGCCGCCCGCCATTCGTCGAAATCGTTGCGCCCCGCGAGCCGTACCGAACGCATCAGAACAGCTCCAACTGCTTCGGCGCCGGCGTCAGCTTGCCCTTGAGCTTTGCGTCATCAGTCAGCCCACCCGGCGACCAGTCGTCGGCCTCGACGAACGGCCGCACCTTGTCGATCGAGCCGGCCATCCGGGCCAGGTCTGCCAGCGTCAGCCGATGGTGGCGGCGCGAGGTGAGGATCCGGTCGACCACCGTCACCCCGAGCCCAGGCACGCGCAGCAGCATCTCCCGCGCCGCCCGGTTCACATCGACCGGAAACTGCCCGCGATTGCCCAGCGCCCAGGCGAGTTTCGGGTCGAGCTTCAGGTCGAGCAGCCCGTCCTGCCCGCCCGAGATGATCTCGTCGACCTCGAAGCCGTAGAACCGGATCAGCCAGTCCGCCTGGTACAGCCGGTGCTCGCGCAGCAGCAGCGGCGGCGACAGCGGCAGCTTTGAGCTTGCATCGGGGATCGGCGAGAACGCCGAGTAGTAGACCCGCGTCAGCCCATAACCCGAGTAAAGCGCCGCGCTCCGCCCCAGAATCGTCGCATCTGTCGCCCGGTCCGCCCCGATGATCATCTGCGTCGATTGCCCGGCCGGCGCGAGCTTTGTGGGCTTGCGCTTGCCCTCGACCTTGCCGTCCGGCCGGCTCTCCTCGCGCTTGGCTTCGATATGCGCCATCGCCGTGCGGATGGCGCTTGGCTTCTTCTCCGGCGCCAGCGTCTCGAGGCTCAAGTCGGTCGGCAGTTCGATGTTGGTCGACAGCCGGTCGGCATGCAGCCCGGCCTCAGCCAGCAGTTCGGGCGAAGCGTTGGGGATCACCTTCAAGTGGATGTAGCCGCCGAACCGGTGCGCCTCGCGCAGCGTCCGCGCCACCCGCACCATCTCCTCCATGGTGTAGTCGGGTGACTGGATGATGCCGGACGAGAGGAACAGCCCCTCAATGTAGTTGCGCTTGTAGAAGTCGAGCGTCAGCCCGACCACCTCCTCCACCGAAAAGCGGGCCCGCGGCACGTTCGAGGACGAGCGATTGACGCAATAGATGCAGTCGTAGACGCAGAAATTGGTCAGCAGCACCTTCAGCAACGAGATGCAGCGCCCGTCCGGCGCGTAGGAGTGGCAGATGCCGCTGCCCTCGGTCGAGCCGATCCCGCCGGTCGCGAGGCTCGATCGTTTCACCGAGCCGCTGGTGGCGCAGGACGCATCGTATTTCGCCGCGTCCGCGAGGATCGACAGCTTTCGCTGCAGCGTCAGCCGAGTCATTTGTTCCCCTTATGTTCGAGCCAAACCCTGCTCCCGAGGCTTTCCGCCGTTCAACTCGAAAAGACATGCCAAGTCGACGCCGGGGAAACGCCCCACGCGCTATCGTTCACCATTATTGGACAATGCGTCGGCCGCAGCCGGCTATCTGGCCGTCCAGCGACCGCCTATCTGGTTGGCAGCGATTTCATCAGGAGGTCCACATGACCCTCGAACTCAAAGGCATCCACCACCTCACCGCCATCACGGCGCAAGCGCAGCGCAACGTCGAGTTCTACACCCGCACGCTTGGCCTCCGGCTGATCAAGAAGACCGTCAACCAGGACGATGTCAGCGCTTACCACCTGTTCTACGGCGACGGCATTGCCTCCCCCGGGGCCGACCTCACCTTCTTCGATTGGCCGGCAGCCCCGAACAAGCGCGGCAACCATGAGGTGTCCCGCACCGGCCTGCGCGTCCATTCCGAAGCCGACCTCGCCTGGTGGAAGGAACATCTCGCCGAAAAGGACATCGCATCGGGCAACATCAAGGAGCGTGCCGGGCATCTCTCGCTCGATTTCGAAGATTTCGAGGGCCAGCGCTTCCGCCTGATCGCCGACCCCAAGTCGGCTCCCGCGCACCCCTGGGCCGAAAGCCCGATCCCGACCGAGCACCAGATCATCGGCCTCGGTCCGATCACCCTCGCGGTCCCGGACCTCCGCCGCAGCGAACCCGTGCTGACCAAGGTGATGAACCTCCGCGAAGTCCGCTCCTATCCGGCGCGCGAGAAGAACGGCGAAATCCACGTCTTCGAGATGGGCGAGGGCGGCGCTGCTGCCGAACTCCATATCGAGGTGAACCCCGACCTGCCGCAGGCCCGCCAGGGCGCCGGCGGCGTGCACCACGTCGCCTTCCGCACGCCCAACAAGGACGAGTTCGACGAGTGGGTAAAGCGTACGGCCCAGTTCGGCGTCCGCTCCTCGGGCGAAGTCGAGCGCTTCTACTTCAAGTCGCTCTACTTCCGTGAGCCCAACGGCATCCTGTTCGAGATCGCCACCGACGGTCCCGGCTTCACCGCCGACGAGCCGCTCGAAACCCTCGGCCAGCGCCTCGCCCTCCCACCCTTCCTCGAGGGTCGCCGCGCCGAAATCGAAGCGGGATTGAAGCCGCTGTAACACTATGGTTGCCAAGTCGCGCGGCAAGGATTGTCGACGCGCCAACCCTTGGCTACCAGTGACGCACAAGAGAAGCAGTGTACTGTTAGTGCACTGCTTTTTGCGGCACAGCGTCATGGAGCCTCCATACTGGAAACCAATAAGCCTGCCAAACCGAAGTCTCGCCGGCGCCTCTTGCTGGCCGTTATTCCCGTTTCCGGGCTTCTGGTCTTGGGCAGTACGGCCACCAGCCAGGCCTTTTTCACGCCCGACGTGATCGAGCAGATCGATCACTTCGTTGAGTGCTTCGGCTGGATGATCACCGACCCAGAACTGCACCAGGCCAATTGCTCGCCGGCAAATGTCGTCTGGCCGCGCGACTCAGGGGGCGGATCGGGCGATGGTGCCGCGCCGCCGGTGATCGTCACCCCGCCTGGCCCCGACGATGGAAACGAGGACGGAAACGACGGGGCGGGCGGGATCGTCTAGCGCGCTGGCGGCCCACCTGGGTCGTCGGTTCGAGCGCCGACTGTCGGCAGCGATCTTCTGCACACGCTGCATGGGCGTGTTGCTGTCGGCCTGCCAGACCGTGGATACGGCGCTCGACGGGACACAACAGTAAGGAAACGTGGGTAGGCTCTGGCCTGAAGAACTGCCCACGCTTCCTCTTCTGCTGGATGAGAATTGGAGGATCAGGACGCGAGCTCGGCATGAGCAACGACGCCCGCCGCTTCGGCATCCGCCTGATCTCGCTTCGGCTGGCGCCGGCCAGTTAGCGACAGCGCCCCGCGGCGGCGCTGCCTTCGGTACTCGGATTGTTAAGTCCGGCGCGGTATCCCATTGGTTGCCGGGCTGCAATCGGGGGCTGAAACTGACGAGCGCCGACGGACTAGTTGCGCGTGCCACGCCGCGATTGGCCGGTGTCCGCTTGTGGGGCACACTGGTCGGGCTCGCGCTTTTCGGCGCCGTCCTGAAGTTAGCGGTCTTCGTCTACATGACCGGAGACCTGAGCCCGATGGCCTTCGTCGATGGCATGTGCCGCTGGGATTGTACTTGGTTCCGCCGCGTCGCCGACGGCTACGAAGCAACCCTGCCGACCACTCGGAACGGCGAGGCCGGTTGGGCGTTCTTTCCGCTCTATCCGCTGCTCGTCAAAGCCGTATCGCTGCTGACCACGCTGCCGTGGTCCGCTGTTGGCATGTTGATGTCGACCGCCTTCGGTGTTCTCGCCGCCGGCGCCGCTCGTCCCTTGTTCGGCGGCAACCATCGGGCCTATCGGCTCTTTGCCTTCGGACTGCTGCTCGGCCCCTTCTCTCTGCTGGTCTCGATGCCCTACTCGGAGGGCCTCTTCATTCTGCTGACCATCCTCGTGCTGGTCGAACTGCAGCGCGGCGACTACCTCAAGGCTGGCCTCTTCGCGGCGCTGCTCTCCGCGACGCGGGTCACCGGTGTGCTGATCGGCCTCGCCATCGTTCTGCAGGCCGTTCTCGACCTGAGACGCAATGGGACGGCATGGCGAGAGTTGCCGGCGGCAATTCTTGGCAACAACCGTATGCTCCTTGGCTTCGCCCTCGTGCCGCTTGGGCTTGTCGCCTACATGCTCTATCTGCGCCTCGCGATGGGCGATGGCCTCGCCTTCGCGCATGTGCAGTTGGCCTGGGGGCGCATACCGGACAACCCGTTCGTCCAGCTGAGCAGGGCCATCCTTTCGGCATGGCCATTCGCCGACATGTGGGACCGGCAGACAACCTACGTCCTCGGTGCCATCGTCGCCATTGTCATGACCACCTTGGTGGCGCTGCGCGGCCGTCATGCGGCGGCCCTGTTCTGCTTCGCCGCGCTCGTACTCGCCCTCAGCACCGGAGTGCAATCGAGCGTCCGGCTCGCTGCAGGGCTGGCCCCGCTCGGCATCGTTGCAGCCGAGTACCTGTCCGCCCGCCGCCGGCTGTACTGGGCCTGCTACCCGATCGGGCTGACGGTCGGGCTGGCGATCGTCGCCGGCTGGCTCAGCGGCGTCGATTTCACGATGGTCTAGCCGATGCGGAGCAAAGTGGCTTTCACAGCTATCGTCGCCCTTGGCCTCGCTCAACTTGGCCTGATGGCGTTTGCCGCTGTGCCGGACGTCGGTCCCCAGTACCGCGCCTACTACATCGATCGCACCACCGGATGCCTGCCGCGCGAGGTTCCGGGCACCTACGAACTCGACTCCACCCTGCTGCCGGTCTCGAAGGCTCCGCCGCAGCCGTTCGACGACATCCTCGTTTGCGGCTTTGAGGCCTCGGAGCCCGGCGGTACCTGGATGAGAGGGCGCGAGGCCTGGTTTCGCTTCGCGATCGAGGGCCCACGGACCGACTTGCAGCTGAAGCTGAGAGCCATTCCTCTCGTTGATCCCCGCAACCCTCATCAACGCCTGACTGTCGCGGCCAACGGACAGGACATCGGAGAGGTGCTGTTCGACGGTCCCGAACTGCGCGACCTCGCCTTCGCTATCCCCGCGTCCATCCCATTGACCACGCGTGGTACCCTGGAAATCCAGCTGAGCATGGAATTCCCGACGCCGCTCACGCCCCAGGAATCCCGGCGCTACGCCATGCTGCTCACCTCGCTGCAGCTCGCCCGGGACAAGCAGAACTAGGCTGGGCCTGGGCGCCTGCGATTCCGCCGGTCGAGCCCCGCAATCGCTGCCGGCACGAGACCGCCCGCCTGAACACAACCGTAAGGAAGCACCTATAGAGTGACGGGATACTGGTCATCACCCGTGTTCTCAATCGCTGTGCTGGGGCAAACTTGGACGATCGATCCCTAACGTTGCCAAGAGCCGCGAGCGAGGCAGCGGACACGCGGTTCGGCGTCATCGCTGCGCTGCTGCTGTTCGCCCTGGCAGGGTCCGTTACCCGCTATCTGCTGTACTATCGGGTGACCGGCGATACCGACCTCGCACGCTTCGTCGAAACGACCTGCGCGTGGGATTGCGGCTGGTATCGTGGCATCGTCACCACCGGATACGGCGAGCCCGGCACCCCGGCTGGCGCCAACCGGGCGTTCTTTCCGCTCTATCCGGCGATAGTCTGGGTGCTGCGTCAGGCGACCGGCTGGAGTCCGGCGCTCTCCGGCTATGCCTGTTCGACCCTTTTCACGCTCGTCGCCGCCTGGCTGGCGCAACGCTGGTTCGGCGCGAACCGAGCCGCCTGGTGGCTGTTCGCCTTCTCGCTGCTTGTCGGGCCGTTCTCGCTTCTGCTTTCGATCCTCTACACCGAGGCGCTTTTCGTTCTCCTCAGCATCCTGGCCCTGAACGCCATCAACCGGTGCCGCTGGCTCGAAGCAGCGCTGTGGATAGCGCTGCTCTCCACCACCCGCGTCACCGGCGTATTGATGGGCTTCGCCCTCGTCGCCGGTTTTGCAGTGGCCCATGCCAGGGCCGGAGGCACTCTGACCTCGCTGCTTCCGGCGGCATTGCGATCCCCGCGCTTCCTCGCCGCCTTGCTGATCGCGCCACTGGGCATGCTCGGCTACATGCTCTACCTGCACATCGAAACCGGCGACGCCCTTACGTTCCTGCACGTGCAGTCCACCTGGAACCGTCACCTGCAATCGCCGCTGGCCACCCTGCTCACCGCGCTGACCAACCTGTGGTCGACCGACCCGGTGATGCTCACCGATGTCGGCGCACACTGGGCGACGCTCGTCGGGCTTGGCCTCAGCATTGTCCTCGCGCATCGCGGGCGAGTGCCGGAGGCCGTGTTCTGCCTCGCCGTGCTGATCATTTCGATGTCGGCAGGTAGCGGTTCGATGCTCCGCTTTACCGCCGGCCTCGTTCCACTCGGTATGCTGGTCTGCGAACTGCTGGCGTCGCGGCGCACCCTCTATCTCGCAGCTTACCCGGTGTCCCTCGTCCTTGGCTTGCTTGCAGCGATGGTCTGGTACTCCGGCTCGACCTTGCTGGTGTGAACACGCAGTCGAGCGCGGCTCCGACAGCAGCGGGGCCGCGCTCATAAGCGCCGTGGGGGGCTAGCGGCGCTATCTCAGGCGCCTCAGCGGCAGTTGGCGTTGCCCTCGGGGGCTGTGCACAGCGGCTCTTCGGTTTCAGGCGCCAGCGACTTGGCCATGTCGATCAGCTGCATGAACTCGGCACGATAGCCCTTCTCGTCCGCACCGCGGGCGCCCTGCGCCAAGGCGCGGATGTCGTTCCAGCTCATCTCGCCATAGTTCGAACCCTTGAGCTTCTGCCCGAAGGCGGCAACCGCCACGGCGAACCGCGAGTCGTCCGACGCTTCCGACAGGCTCGACGCCGACTGCTCCTTGCCGATGGCTTGCTCGATCAGCTTGCTGGTCTCCTCGTCGGGCAGCTTGTAGCGCATCTTGAGAAAGCCGATCTCGCCGCTGCCGGATGCCTTCTCGGGCGCATCGGAGCTGTAGCGCAGCGGATCGTTGAGCTCGGCGCCCGAGCCGACGGGGGTGATCTCGTAGAGCGCGGTGACGGTGGTGCCCGCCCCGATCTCGCCGGCATCGACCTTGTCGTTGTTGAAATCCTCGCGGTTCAGCGCCCGGGTCTCGTAGCCGATCAGCCGGTACTCGCTGACCACCGCCGGGTTGAACTCCACCTGGATCTTCACATCCTTCGCGATGGTTTCGAGCGTGCCGCCAGCGTCCTCGACCAGCACCTTCTGGGCTTCCTTGAAGCTGTCGATGTAGCTGGCGTTGCCGTTACCGTTCTGCGCCAGCGCTTGCATCGTATCGTCGCCGAGGTTCCCCTGGCCGAAGCCGAGCACCGACAGGAACACGCCGGTATCGCGCTTGCCCTTGATGTAGGTCTTCAAATCCTCCGGATCGTCGATCCCGACGTTGAAGTCGCCGTCGGTCGCGAGGATCACCCGGTTGACGCCATCGGACACCTTGCTCTGCTCGGCCAGCCGATAGGCGAGCTCGATGCCTTCCGCACCCGCAGTCGAACCACCGGCAGAAAGGTTTTCGAGCGCGCCGAGAATCTTGGCCTTCTCGCTGCCCCTGGTCGGCTCCAGCACCACACCGGCCGAACCGGCATAGGTGACGATCGAGATCGTGTCGTTGGCCCCGAGCTGGTCGACCAGCAACGCGAACGCCCGCTTCAGCAGCGGCAGCTTGTCCGGCTCGTCCATCGACCCAGAAGTGTCGATCAGGAACACCAGGTTCGACGGCTTGTCCTCCGTCGCCTGAGGCACATAGCCCTTGATGCCGATCTGCACGATTTGCGTCTTGCCGTTCCACGGCGTCGGGTACACCGAAACCGTCGGCTTGAACGGCGCCGAGGCATCGGTCGGCAGCGGGTAGTTGTAGTCGAAGTAGTTGATCAGTTCCTCGATGCGGACGGCATCGGGCTCCGGCACCCAGCCCTCGGTCAGCGAGCGCCGCACATAGCCGTACGAAGCCGTGTCGACGTCGATCGAGAAGGTCGAGACCGGATCGGTCTTCACCATCTTGACCGGCGATTCCGTGAACTTCGAAAACTCGTCGCCGCTCGGCTCGGTCGGCCGGGCGATCGTCGCATCCGCCGGTGGCGGCGCGGCCATGAACGCTTCGTTCTGCAGCACGCCGCCCGGCGCGGCCATCTGCTTCGGAGCAGCCATCCGCAGCTCGGCCATCGGCGCCGACGGCGCCATCATCGGCGGCGCGGCATCCATCGCCAGGCTGTTTTGCAAAGCAAGTTCGTCGCGCAAAGCCAGGTCAGCCTCGCCCTCCGGCGTAGCCGCCGCGAGGTTGGAGACGCTGCCATCGGCGCCGGTGCTCACTGGAGCCTGCTGCGCCGTCGTCGTGGCCGCGGCCGCATTACCCGCAGCTTCCTTCTTCAGCTCGTCGGCACGACCGATTTCCATCGGCGCCGGTTCGGGCTGCGCCACCGGCTGGTCCGCATCCTTGCTGGCAACGGCCACCGGCGGCACGCCGATCGGGGTGATCGCGGTGGAGGTGTAGAGCTGGTAGCCGAGCGGAAGCAGCAGCAGTGCAACAGCTGCGGTGCCGAGGCCGTATGAGAGGCGGTTGTCCATGATCCAGGTCCCTTTCGCATTGGCGAAGATGGACCTGAGACGCTGGGTGATCGGATTTCCTTGGGCGGCCTTCTTTTCGTTCGCCTGCTCGGCGTCGAAGGCCAGCATCGCGGCGTCGAGCGCGCGGCGGCGCGCCGCCTCGGAGGGAGCCGGGGTCTGCGCCTGCTGCAGCGCGTTGAGCTTGTCGTCGTCGTTCATGTGGTTGCTCATAGGAGCCCCCTCAGGGTCTTTTTTGCCTCGTGGACGTGCCAGGAGACAGTCGCCTCCTTGCACCCCATGATCACGCCGGCTTCGGCGTGGCTCATCCCCTCCGCGTAAATCAGCAGCACCGCATCCCGTTGCTGTTCGGGAAGTTTGCGCACTGCATTCCACAGCTCCCTAGAGGTCGCTGCGTCTTCCTGCTCCGGCAGGTATTCATCTGGCGCCACCTCGGCATAGCGGTCGGCATTGCGCCCGCGCCGGCTCCGCGCCCGCTGCATGTCGCGCACCGCATTCAGCGTCACCCGATAGAGCCAGCTGGTGAACGCCGAGCGCCCGTCGAACGTCTTCAGCACCGAGGCGAGCTTGATGCACACATCCTGCGCCACATCCTCGGCATCGGAAACCTTGCCGCACCATTTGCACGCCGTGCGGAAGATGAAGTCGTAGTGCCGCTCCACCAGCTCGCCGAACGCACGCCGATCGCCGCCGACCGCCCGCGCGATCAGCGTTTCATCGGCCGTTGGGGCGTCCAGCACCCCGCTATTGATGAATTCAGGCGTCAAGGACCGTAGCACCTGTGTGAGCTTTCAGCCGGTGTTCTAAGACTGAGACGATGAACGCCACCTGATCCTTGGGTTGCACGGCAAACTATTTTGCCTATCAATGTCTCAGCTTCTGGAGGGAGCTTCCATGGCTCTCGCCAAGATCTGCTCGTTCTGGACCGGACCAACGCTCGGTCCCATTCATTCCGCCTGCCTGCAGTCATTCCTCGCGGCCGGGCACCACGTCAGCCTGTTCACCCACGAGTCGCCGAACGACGTCCCTGCGGGCGTCGAGGTCGTTCCGGCCACCGAAATCATGCCATCGGCGGAACTGCGCCAGTATGCGGATAAGCGGCAATACGAGACGCTATCGGATTTCTTCCGCTACCGCCTCCTCGCCGCCTCGGCCGGGCTGTGGGTCGACGCCGACTGCTACTGCCTCCGGCCGATAGAGGATGATGACTACATCTTTGGCGAGGAGACCGTCGAGGGCCTGAACACCGCCGTTCTGAAGCTCCCACCCGGCTCGCCGCTGCTCAACGCGCTTCTCGCCCTCGCACCCGGCTTCATTCCGCCGTGGCTGCCGTCTCGTCACCGGCACCTGCTGGCGCTGCGCCGGGCTCTGGGCATGCCCAAGCCGCTCCATCGCCTGCCCTGGGGCACCGTCGGGCCCGCTGCGCTCACCTTCTACGCCAACACGCTCGGCGTGGCCGGTCGGGCAGTCCCATCGGACGTGTTCTACCCGATCCACTGGGATCATCTGGATCGGCTGTTTGCCACCGATCTGCAGCTGTCGGACCTCGTGACACACCGCACCCGTATCGTGCACCTCTACACCTCGCTGATGCGACGCCGGTACAAGTTGGGCGAGCCTCCTGCCAACTCGCCCCTCGGCAAGCTGATCGCGGCACAGCACGAGGGTCCGGTCGCGACATGACGTCACCGGATCGGCCCGCCGGCTTGCCGTTGGTCGCCGACCGGGCTAACCCATTCCTATGTCCGATGATCCGAAAAAGCCCGACAGCCCGTTCCGCCTCACCGGTGCCCGCATCGTCCTGCTGCTGCTCGGCGCGCTGCTGCTGACCTACATCATCTCAGCGATGATGGGCGGCCTCGGCAATTACCAGCAGCTGAAGGAGTCGGCGACCCAGCCGGCCGCCGAAACCACCTCGACGCGTTAAGCCACCAGCGCCTGCGGCACCGCTTCGGCGATGAAGCCGCCGCCCAGCACTTCGCTGGTCTCGCTCTCGTCCGCATAGAACACGCAGGCCTGCCCCGGCGAGATGCCGTACTCGCCGGCGAACAGCGTGACGAACACCTCGCCATCGGCCATATGCACGGCGCCCGACTGCGGCGGCCGGGTCGAGCGCACCTTCACCTCGATCGGCATGCCGTTGCCGGCGGCGAGCGAGGCGAGTTCGCGCTCACCCAGCCAGTTCACGTCGCGCAGCCGTACGGTCTTGGTCATCAGCGCCTCGCGCGGCCCCACGATGACGCGGCCCGTACGATGCTCGAGCTTGACCACGTAGAGCGGCTCGCCCGCAGCCACGCCGAGGCCCTTCCGCTGCCCGATGGTGTAGTTGACGATACCCTCGTGCTTCCCCAGCACGCGCCCATCGAGATGGACGATCTCGCCCTGCTCCAGCGCCTCCGGGTGCATCTTGCGGATGACATCGGCATATTTGCCCTGCGGCACGAAGCAGATGTCCTGGCTGTCGTGCTTTTCGGCGATCTCGAGTCCGAACTCGCGCGCCAGTTCGCGCACGGCGGGCTTGGTCATGCCGCCAAGCGGAAAGCGCAGGAAATCCAGCTGCTGTTCGGTCGTGGCGAACAGGAAATAGCTCTGGTCGCGGCTATCATCGACCGGCCGGAACAGCCGGCGCTTGCCGTCAACGAGCTTCGACTGCACGTAATGCCCCGTCGCCAGCACGTCGGCGCCGAGGTCCTTGGCCACTTCCATCAGGTCGACGAACTTGACGCTCTGGTTGCACGCGATGCATGGCACCGGCGTCTCGCCCTGCCGGTAGGCATTGGCGAACGGCTCCATCACCGAGTTCTTGAAGCGCTCTTCGTAGTCGAGCACGTAGTGCGGGATGCCCAGCGCCTGCGCCACCCGGCGTGCGTCATGGATGTCCTGCCCGGCACAACAGGCGCCCTTCCGGTGCGTCGCCTCGCCATGGTCGTAAAGCTGGAGGGTAACGCCCACCACATCATAACCCTGGCGGGCAAGCAGTCCGGCCACCACCGAACTATCGACGCCCCCGGACATCGCGACCACAACGCGCGTGTCCTCGGGACGCTTGGGCAGATCAAGCGAATTCAGGTCCATATCTCTCATCCAGAAGGGTTCAAGGTCCGACGGATGGGCGGCGGTATAGGCGGGAACGACGGCGGGGGCAAGCGACGCTCGACCCGGCACATTTTGCCGTCCCGCGCAGCCTTTGCCGCCCCGGCGCGACGGGGCCGACCGCTAACCCGTTGAACAGCCAACAATATCTATCCGGCACGCCCCTTGCATTGCTCTTGCTGGAGCATTGTGTCCCGTGAGGCGTACGTGACGGTTACGGTCGGATTTGCAGCAGCGACGAGCCCGGGTCTGGTGACCGGGGGGACCACGGCTGCCGCCGAGGAGGGCGCGCCGGAGGGCCTGTTCGCCGCGCTGCTCGCCATGCTGGCGCCGGCTCAGGTGGCCGATGCCGCCGCAGGCGAAGCCGGAAAAGCCGCCGACATGATCACCTCGACCGAGTTCGGCGCCCTGATCCAGACGCTCACCGCCCAGGCCACCTCGCCGGTCAAGGAGCCCGAGACCACCGGCAAGCCCGACGACACCGATACCCCGGACGACTCGTCCGAGGCCGCCGCCATCGGCAGCACGCTCGAGGACCTGCAGAAACCGCAGGGCAAGTCGCTGCTCAAGGACCTCGGCGACGCGCTGATCGCCCTCAACGACAGCGTCGAGGCCGGCCAGCCGGTCGATCCGGCGCTGGACAAGAAGCTCAACGAGGCCGTCGACGCCCTCGCCATCTATCTCGGCGTCGTCACTCCGCCCCCGACGCCGGTCGACCCGCGCATCACTGCGCTCGCCAGCGGCGACGGCGTGCTGCCGAGCGCGGTGGATACCGCTCCCCCGCCCGCTGCTCCCGCGACGCCAGCTGTGCCGCTCCCCGCGGCCGACCTGCCGGAGGCCTTGCCGTCCGCAGCCGAGCCCACTCCGTCGGTTGCCCCGGCTACCCCGCCGGCCTCCCAGTCCGCTTCGCAGCCTGCCCCGAAGCCCGAGCTGCCCGTGGAGTTCGCCCAGCTCGTGGCCGATATCGCGCCCGGCACCACTGACGAGCCGGCGCCCACGCCCACCACGCCCGAACCAGCCGCATCCGAGCCCGCCCCGGCCAAGGCGGCCACCACCCTCGAGCAAGCCCCGCCGGCGCTCCGCCAGCTCGGCCTCGCCATCGAAAAGCTCAGCGAGAAACTGGCGCCCCAGGATCCCGAGCTCGCCAAGAAGCTCGATGCCCTGGCCGAGAGCCTGAAAACCGGCACCGTCCCCGACGAGCTCAAGGCCGCCCTCGGCCTCGACAAGCCCGCCGCCGAGCGCGAGCTGAAGCGGATCGTCGAAGCCCTCGCGACGCCCCAGCCCACGGCGAGCAAGCCGGCCGAGGCCAAGTCGTTCACCGCTCCGGCGCTCGAACTGCCGCAGGCCGTCATCGCGCCCACCAGGAAGGACGAGCCGGCAGCCCCTGTTGCTGCTGCTCCCGAGCCCACCCCCGCGCCAAAACTCGAAGCATCCGAGCCGGAGATCGCCCGCCCGGTCGCCGCCGCAACCACCGCGAAGACCGAAAAGCCCGACGCCACCGACAGCAAGCCGACGCCCGCTGCGGCCCAGGCCTCGCAGCCCCAATCCGCCGCTCCGGCAGACGCAACCGCTGCTGCCAGCACGCAGGCGACCCAGCCCGCCGCAGCGCCCGTTGCCCGCACCATCCACGCCGCCTACCAGGCGCCGGTACAGCAGGTGAACCTGCCGCAGGTGGCGTTCGAGGTGGTCCGCCAGTTCGAAGCCGGAAACACCCGCTTCCAGATCCGCCTCGATCCCGCCGAACTCGGCCGTATCGACGTGCGGCTCGAGCTCGACAAGTCCGGCGCCGTCAGCGCCCGCATGACCGTCGAGCGCCCGGAGACCCTCGACCTGCTGCAGCGCGACCAGCGCGCCCTGCAGCAGGCGCTGCAACAGGCCGGGCTCGACGGACAGAAGACCAATCTCGAATTCTCGCTGCGCCAGAACCCCTTCGCCCAGCAGGGCGGCATGGGGGATGGCCGCGGCGAGCAGCAGAACTTCAGCGGCCGCGGCGACAGCTTTGCCGGCGGCGACGACGTTGGCGCGGAAACCGCCACCACCACCTATCGCGGCACGGCTTCGGCCAGTGGCCTCAACCTGTTCGTCTAGGAGTTCAAAATGGCCGTATCCGGTGTCAGCTCCAATCCCAACAGTGCCCTCTCCGGCACCCGCCAGACCATCGCGCAGAACTTCGATACGTTCCTGCAGCTCCTCACCACCCAGCTGAAGAACCAGAACCCGCTCGATCCGCTCGATACCAACCAGTTCACCCAGCAGCTGGTGCAGTTCACCGGCGTCGAGCAGCAGCTCAAGACCAACGAGTTCCTCGAGGCCATGATGACCTCGACGCAGACCGCCAACAACTCGCAGGCGGTGAGCTATGTGGGGAAGATCGTCACCGCCTCGGGCGTCAAGACCGAGCTGGTGAAGGGCGAGGCCAAGTGGCACTTCGCCGTCGACTCCAAGGCCGACATTGTCGCCACCGTGAAGGATGCCAAGGGCAACGTCGTCTACACCAAGGCCGGCACGGTCGATAAGGGCGAGAGCGTCTTCACCTGGGACGGCATCGGCAACGACGGCAAGACGAAGCCCGACGGCAGCTACACAGTCAGCATCGAGGCGCGCGACACCGCCACCGGCAAGCTGGTCCCTGTCGCCACCGAAATGACCGGCGAAGTCACCGGCATCGACTTCTCCGGCTCCGAGCCCGTCCTCATCGTCGGCGGCGCCCGCGTCAACATGTCGGCCATCCTCTCGGTCCGCGCCAAGACGGCGGCGGACACGCCGAAGGACGGGACGACGACCTGACGCCTACCCCACGAACCCGGTCGGCAACCCGTCGATGCTGACCATGTTCTTTTCGTGCCAGTAGGCTTCCAGCCCGTCCTGGCCCTTGGCTTCGGCCCAGCGGTCCATGGTGTCGCGCTCGCCCTCGTAGCTCATCAGCGGCACGCCGTAGCCGCATGAGGTCTTCACCAGGTCGAAGTCGAGCCAGGTGATCTGCCGGGCGCCCAGCGGCTCGGTATCGGCGTACTGCTCGTGCAGCAGCTTGGCGTACTCCTCGCCGCCGCGCGGGATGATGTGGCCGCGGCCATAGAGCCTCAGGATCAGCGGCGGGCCTTCGACGGCACAGAACATGATGGTCATCCGCCCGTCCGCCTTGAGGTGTGCGGCGGTCTCATTGCCGCTGCCGGTGCGGTCGAGATAGCAGGCGGAATTATCGCCCATCACCCGGAACATGTCGGTCGAGCGCGGTGAGATGTTCACCCGCGTCCCCGCTGCGGCCGAGCCGGTGAAGAAGAAATGCTGCCGGCTGATGAAGTCACGATGATGCGCTGTGAGCGCGGGGAAGTCCTTGGCCATGGCGAGGCCCCCTTTCATCTAGCCGATAGCGACAAATAGAGACGCATTCCATGCAACTTGCGACCAAGCCTTGTCGCCTGAATCGGTCGCGCCCACCTGTGGAAATGTTAATGACGAGACACCCCGAGAGCCCCGGCTTTTAACGCATTTTAAGTAATGCCTTAGCCGAATTTTAAGTGCGATGGGCTACGGTTCGGGATGTGGTCAGGTTGAGTAAGTGAGTACAATGACCGTACAAATGCGTCCGCGTGTAAAGTACGTGATCGGCCCGGATGGAAGTCCGTTGACGATCGCGGATCTACC
>JAESFN010000892.1_pt1 | contig 18756 bp, 18 predicted proteins | sample 9269411 | NCBI WGS metagenome assembly JAESFN01 (sample SAMN14505399, study PRJNA617100) | algae metagenome | isolation source: Iphinoe sp. HA4291-MV1 and co-occurring heterotrophs from trail next to... | place: USA: Maunawili Falls, Hawaii | collected 2009-07-25
GGGGGACGGCGCTTCGATATACTCACGATAGAGCCGGGGCATCGCGGGCAGACTGCGAAGAAAGGAGAGGCGTTAGGCACTTAACGAGAGAATGAACGCGAGATTCAGATGAGCAATACGGCTAAGATTACAAGGGCTGCGCAGGTCATTAGGACCACGTTCGAAAAGCTCCCCGATGACCCGGCAACGGATGGCTACCTTGGCGAGTTCCCATTGGGGTGCACAGACTCTACGTCCGTCATCTTGGGGCTCTACCTCATTGGGGAAGAACTCGGCTTGTTCCGGGTAGTGTCTGGACGCAACACGGAAAACCGGACGCACACATGGTTACAACAGGGCGCTCTCATCGTCGATATCTGCCACGACATGTTCGGCTCTGGCTTGCCAACCGTGTTTGTTTCGGAAGACTCGACTTGGCACAGTCAGTTCGACACAAACGGCGACTCGCTTTTCAATCTTCGCACCATCGCGGACTACAACCATTACATTAGCAAGCATCCCTGGACCAATCGGAAGTTCATGCGCGTAGTGAATGCCTTGCGTGTGGGCTCAAACTAATGGCTTCGTCGCGACCTAAAGCCTCCCCTGTATTGCGTTCGACAAAGCAAGGCGAGGCTTCTTTGCCGTCGTTGTCGCACGTCCATACGCAATAGAGTCTTTGACCAATGGCTGATGCCAAAGAAAATCCGTCGTTGCCAGATGAGACGATGCTCTGGCGATACATGTCCTTCCCCCGTTTTCTTTCGCTCTTGAAGAACGGACTCTTTTTTTCGACGATTGCCAACCTGCGAGCGTCGGACCCTTACGAAGGGACCGTTTTCCCCAATCAAGCTAAAGCCTTTGCAGACAACGGGCTCACACTAGACAACGAGACCATTGATCGTTTTGCGACTTCTCTTAGAGAAGGATTCGGCAAGCTCTCTTCGCGGTTCAGTGGTGGGGCCTCTTTGCGCGAAGAAAAGGCGCAACCGGTTGACCTCGCACGGGCAACACTCGTGAATTGTTGGACGATGAAGCAAAGCGAGTGCGTCCTAATGTGGAAGGCATACTGCCCAACCGGGGGCGTGGCGGTCCAAACAACGTTTGGCAAGATGTGCGGTGTGTTTGATGAGGCGGCCGTCAAGGCTAGCATCGCCCTTATGAGGTATGACCTCGACTCACAAGAATGGGATGGCGTCAAGGAATTGCCCATGTTCACGTTTCGACTCATGCAAAAGCGTCGCTGGTATCAAGGCGAAACGGAATTTCGTTTAATCATCAGGCGGTCGAGGGAAATTGCCGGGAGTGGCGAATACGTTAAGGTCAATGTGGGCAAGTTGATCGAAAGTGTTCGTGTAGATCCAACAGCGGAGGACGTGTTCGTTGACCACGTCCGAGAGATCGTAGCTCACCACGGACTGGGTGCGACAGTGAGCAAGTCTCCAATCTTCAGTGTTCAGCAGGAAAACAAAAACGCCCCGGAGTGACTAGCTCCGAGGCGATGTGCGGAAACAACAGTATCTTTGAAGGCTTTCTCTGAGCCAGTCAGGATTGGACAGGGCAGGCTCTTGAATGGAGTACGTGCGATGAGGATTTGTTTCCGTGGCTTGCAGAGCGGCGCTTACGCCGAGCAATTGCCGGCGGCCGACGTCATCACTGCGACCCTCGACACCGGCGAATTGCCGAACGATGGTTGGACGAAACAGCTTGGCGTCAGGCCGTGCGCCTGGCGCGCCGCCCCATCTCTCGGCGACAGTGACGATCGTGCTCGACTCAGCGGATAAGTACGAATTGGAAAGGCAGATCGCCGACTTGGCCCGTGCGCGAGCAGCATGGCTTGCTGGAGCTCCTGCGCGAATGCGCCACGGTGGCTAGTCGAGTTCACTAGCTGCCGTGGTGTCGAGTGCTGGAGGTGCCGTGAGGGACCTCTCCCCCTGAGGATCGAAGAATGGCTGGCGACGACGTTCTTATCCGCCTGACGCAAGCGCAAGCATTCGTGCTTTGTCACTGGCTTTCAACGCTTGAGGATGATGAGCCAAAGGACGAAGCCACTCGGATTGCGTTGTGGAAAATCGAAGGGCAACTGGAAAGCAAGCTCTTAGGGATTTTCGATCCCAATTACGCTGCCATCCTCGAGCACGCACGCGAGACTGTGATCTCGAATCAGGGACCCGGCTAGGCGCCTGTTCCGCTTTTCGCCATGCCGGAGCGGCCTTGGCTCGCGTGACTTGGAGCTTTTCAATGCAGAGCAGAGCGAGGCGCGGGTGGCATACGACTTGAAGGCACCTGTCAGCGACGGCTTGAGCCTACGCGCTGCCGCTGAACTCGCTCCCTTCGCCGCCTCGTACGCGAAGATTGACACCACCCAGCGCGGTGTGCTAGACAAATAGTACAGTCTGGCTGCTGAGCCAATCTACGAGGTGCGTGATGCTCCGACGAACTGGCTTTACGATCGTCGAACTGCTCGTGGCGATTTTCATCATCGCCATTCTGATCGCGCTGCTCTTGCCTGCCGTGCAGGTGGCCCGTTCATCGGCCAACCGTACGGCGTGTGCGAACAACCTGCGGCAGACGGCGCTGGCAGTCCACGGCTACCACGCCGATCACTCTGTGATGCCTGCGTTGCACAACGGGGTGAAGCGGCTGCCGCCGCGCGACCGGTTTCTGGGCACGGCCTTGTCATGGCGAACTCTGCTCCTGCCGTATCTGGATCAGCAGGCGTTGTTCGCGAAGATCGACTTCAAATGGGAAGCATCGCACGCCAACAACTTGCCTGTGGTCAAAGTCGTGCTGCCGGTCTTCTTGTGCCCGGCCACGCCCGAGCGGTTTCCGAACCGCGTGCCGACAGGCAACCCCTTCGTCTTTCGGGGGCTCTCCCAGTTCAATGGGTCGAAGACGAAGATGGACTACGACCTGGTGGCGGCCATGTCGGACTACGCCCCCTCGGTTGAGTTCCGCTCAGACTATGTCGGGAGTCAACCGAACACGCGAGTTTTTGGCGCTTGGGGCGAAGTCTATCGAGACAAGATTGATCCGTGGACCGGCGATGTCGGGTACCAGCGTCGCGTGCGCTTCGCCGACATCACCGATGGCTTGTCGAATACGCTGCTGGTGACCGAACTAGCCGGCCTGCCCAATAGCTATGTGGGACGAGAGTACCGGCCGGATGAGCCGCCTCCCGATATCGAGGGAGTGGCGTTAGAGAACGCCTGGGCGATCACGTCTCCCTTGCTGTTTTTCGTCTCGCACGACCAGCTCGGGATGATCAATCGCACCAACGGGGCCACGCCCTATGCCTTTCACAGCGGCGGCGCCAACGGGGCGTTCGCAGACGGCTCGGTCCGTTTTCTTCGTGAAGGGATGACGAACGAAGCGTTCATCGCCGTGCTCTCGCGCGATGGCAGCGAGAAGCTCGCAGAATAGCCCAGACGCGAGGCGGTCACCGAGCATAGCGGGTTCCGCGCTTGGGGCGATTACCTACCACTCAAGAGCGGGCGGCGGCTCGATGTCTGCCGACGAGGCCGGCAGAGAGTTTGCTGACCAAGCTGCTTGCGCGCGTTTGCGGCGTGCTTGGCGTTGTAGCGGGGGTGTTATGCTGAAGCATAACCTACGCGCTACACGCGCGAGCCCAGCCGCCTACCGCTTGATCACTACTACCGAGCCGACCGACAGGATGTCGTGAACGTTGCTCGCGTCTTGGCTGCTGAGCAGGATCGAGGCGCGGGTAGCGTGGGACTTGAACGGGCTCTCGGCGCCGGCTTGAATACGCTGGCCGTCGTTGAGCTCGATCCATTTGCCGGCCGGCTCGTTGGCGTCCGGCGGGGGAGCGCCCGTCGAGAAGCCGTCGGCCGCGGCCGTCTCGCGCCGCATCTGTACTTTGAAGCTGCCAGGCTTCAGGTTTTCGTCAGGCTCGGTGCCAATGTTGAACCGGCCGGCGTACATGCCTTCGACCTTGAGCACGAGCTGCTGCCGCGTGAGGTCGACCTCGGCCACAAACGGGCCGCGCAGTACCTTGAGCTTCTCGCCAGGCGTGAGCGAATTGGGATCGTTGATGCCGTTGATGTTGGCCAGCAACTGCCACGGCACGTTGAACCGCTCGGCGATCACATCGAGCGCTTCGCCCTGCTGCACTTCATAGGGGGGCTCGAGCGAATGATCGTTGCGGTCGTAGATGACCGTGCCGGCGAGCTGATCGAGCAGTGTGTTGATTTCTCCCTGCTGCTGCGGGGAGAGCCGCGGATGGTCGAGGTATTGCGTCAGCTCGCGCAAGGCCTGCGCCAGCCGTTCGCCGTTCAGATGTTCTTGCACGCTGCCCATGTCGTCTTGGATCTTGGCGAACTCGTTCGCACTGGGGGCCGGAGAATCTGCCGGCGGCGCGGCAGGCTCGCCATCGGTCTTGGGCGCGAGGTACGGATCGTCGGCGCCGGCGCCGCCTGGTTGAAAGGCGCCGCCTTGGGCGATTTGTTCGGAGTCGAGTGAAGGCGCAGGCGGGGCCTGCGGATCGCGGAGCGGCACTTCGCCGGCCGGAGGAGGCGCGGTTTCGCTGGGCTGGCCCCAGGGCACGGCCTCGGCCAGATCGCCCTTCGGCTTGGCCAGCGTCGGCTCGCCTTCTTGCCGATTGGGCTGCGCTTCGAGCACGGTCGCCGGGGCTTCCGTGCCGACCAGGTCGACGGTCGGCGCGGCCCATTCGCCGGCCTCGGCCGGAGGCGGTTGGGGCTCGGGTCCGGTGGAGAGCGAGACATAAGCGCCGTAGCACACAGCGCCCAACACGACGAAGACCAGCCCAGAGCGAATCGTGTTCACCATCGTCCTCCTTGACGACGATCACAAAGCGCCACGGCCAAAACCGGCGGCGCTGGATCGAGCGCTGGCCCGCCGTTCCTGCGGACGCTAGCGCAATACAATTCCGGTTCGAGCGGCGATCATAAGCGAACCCCGGTCGACGGGGCTACGTCAATCGGCGCGAATCCGTGGTGTATGTGATTAGCCCGGTAAGTGGCGCATTGCCGTGGAAATCCCCCCCGTCATTGACGGGGGGCTAATTAGCCCCCGGCGAGTCGCCGGGGGAGAAGGATCGTGACAGCGGAAAGGCTGCGATGGTAGAGAGTCTTACGCGCGTAAGCCCGTGCCCACTACTCGATTTGCAGCCCGCGCTCGCCAATCGAATAGGGCACGATCTTCTCCGAGCAGGCGCTGCCGCGGTGCTTGGCCACATAGAGGGCACGGCCCATCTCATCGCCCTTGCGCACTTTGCCAAGGCAGATGATTGTGTTCGCACCCGAGTGTAGGTCTCCGTCCACCAGCGGGCGGTCGATCAGCGCATCGAGCCGCGTCTCGTGCGAGGTGGCGAGCAGCACGCATGCTAGCTCCTTGGGGTCGTACCATGGCTGCTCGGCCTCGGCAGCATGTCGGCGAAAGGCTTGCCGAAACAAGTCGCGGGCAACCCAATCGGGGTCCTTGCGCACGATCTGATGATAGACGTACTCGAAGAGCTGGAGCTGGATCGAATCGGCCGAGCGATCGGCCGGCTCGATGCCATCGACCACGAGTCGGCGGACGCCGCGCACGAAGTTGCCGTAGAGGAAGGCGATGGTGCCGGTCAGCTTCTCGACGAGCTCGGCCTGCCACTCGCGCCAGGCATCGGCCTCGAGATCGCCGCGCGTCACGCGGCGGCCGCGATAGTCGAAGGCGTGCAGATAGTCGCCATCGCGACGGGCCGGATCGAAGAACTTTTCCAGATCGGGCCGCTGCTGCGAATCGACCTGCTCGAGCTCCCAGCCAAACATCCGCCGGGCATAGTCGAAATGGCTCTGCGAATCGCCCCGCGCCGTGAGATCGAGAATCACCCCCCGGCGACCTTCTTGCCGCAGCCCTGCCTCGGCGAACTGCAGCCCAAGCTGCGTCTTGCCGATCCCGGTCGCGCCGGTGAGGACACAAAGAGTGCCAGGCAACAAGCCGCCGCCCAGGAGTTCGTCGAGCGCGGGAATGCCAGTAGAGATTCGCTGCATGGAGTGGGGAAGAGCGTGGAGGGAAGGATGACCAGGCCCCTTATGATAGCAAGACACCCGCCCCGCTTCGCGCCCGGTGTTTTGCTCGGCGCGACCTTCGAGCCTCCACGCTGGAGAGCTACTGCCCAATCTTGTGGATGTGCCTTGTCGGACAGGCGGCGTCTGAGCGTTTGATTTCGTCGATGCAGGTGCTGCTTGGACGACTGCAGGAAGAGCGTGTCGCCGTTGAGCAGTCGCCAGCGTTTCGCTGCGGACTGCATTGGCTTGAAACGACGGCCATTCGCAAAGAAATCCCGCAGTGGTGACCCTTAGCCTGTAGCCGCGATCCCATCCGGACCATAAAAAAGGCCCGCTGGGCGGGGCGGCGGCCAGCGGGCACTTTGTCGTCGGTTGCGCTGCGGGACGCAACCAACTCCCAACACATGTAGTTTGCAGCCGAAAGGCTCCCCTGGCCAGCAAGCGGCGGCCGGCTTGCGGGAATGCAAGCCGAGGTCTGAAAGATCACCAGCGAAATGCAGGCGATGAAGGGCACAACGCAGTCGAACTCGGAATGGGGTTTTCGCTAGTTGCGAGGGACACTTGGCGTCTAGGACAATGGTGGACCGCCGCGACAGCGATCGCGGTCACCTAAGAAAGCCTAACTCAACCGAATTTCAACTGGCTTGCGCGGCGCAACGATCCTTGTCCCCCCGGCGACTCGCCGGGGGCTAATGACAGCGTTCCTCGGCTCATTAGCCCCCCGTCAATGACGGGGGGGAATTCCAACGCGACGCCCGCGCTCGCGGTCAAACGGTTGTGTTAGATGCTCTGAAGCAAGTCACCTCGCCCCTGACCTCGATACCAGCGATGGCCAAGAAAAAGACCGCAAAGAAGGCAGCACCCGCGAAGCAGACGGCAACGGGCAAGCCGGCCGCCAAGGCGCCGGCGATAAAGAAGGCCGCTACGAAAAAAGCAGCCGCGAAGAAGCCGCCGGCGGTTGGTTCTCAGACCGTCAAGGAAATCCTCCGCCAGCTCGAGGCGCTGGGCAACGCCACGATGCGCGCGCACAACACCAAGCACGGCGCCGGCGACAACCAGTTCGGCGTCAAGCTTGGCGACCTTCGCGTGGTGGCCAATCAGTACAAGACCAACCACGAGCTGGCGCTGGAGCTCTGGGAAACTGGCATCATCGAAGCGCAGCTTCTCACCACGCTTATGATCAAGCCGAAGGCTCTCTCGGCCGAGCAGCTCGAGCGCATGGTGCAAGCGGCCACGTACGTCCAGCTTGCCGACTGGCTCCATTCGTACGTTGTGAAGGAGCATCCCGAGAAGGACTCGCTTCGTCAAAAATGGATGACGACAAGCGATCCCATGGCTGCCCGCGCCGGCTGGCGTCTCACGGCCGGCCGCGTGGCGAAGAGCCCCGACGGGATCGATGTCGTCGCACTGCTCGATCGGCTCGAAGCCGAGATGGGCAGCGCGCCGCCCGTGGTGCAATGGACCATGAACGCGTGCTTGGCCGAGATCGGCATCAACTTCCCCAAGCATCGCAAGCGGGCGATCGCGATCGGCGAGAAGCTGGGGATCTATCGCGACTACCCGGTTTCGAAGGGTTGCACGTCGCCATTCGCCCCGATCTGGATTGAAGCGATGGTTGCCCGGCAGCGTTAAGCGGTTCGCTCGCGCGATTAGCGCGAGACACGATTCCAGGATCGAAGGAAATCCGATCGGTCCACGCCGCGGACGCCGTTGAACTAGGGGGGGCCGTTAAATGAGCCGCGGGACGGTGAGCGAGTCGCACTGGCTAGGCAACCGTGGTTGCTGGGGGCTCACTGCGTTCGACCCCAGGCACCCGACCGCGCCGCACCACAAGAGTTTGAGTGCCGTCGCAGGGGCTTAACCGCCCTTGCCGGCCTTCTTGCCGCCCCAAAGAGAGAGCAGCCCGCCGAGGCGTTTGCCCTTAGCCGAGGCGTCGAGCTTCGAGTCGCCGGTGAGCGATTCAGCCAGCAGTTGCATCGACTGGGCCACGTTCGAACGCGGCGCGTGTTCGAGCAGCGGCACGCCGTTGTTGCGCGCTTGCACCATGGCCTGGTACTCGTTGGGCACCTGCCAGTAGATCTCGCGGCCGATCGTGTCTTGGGCCTTCTTCAGGCTGATCTGGCCGTTGTCCAAACCGACGCGATTGACGACGATCTTCACCTTGTCGGCCAGGCCGTCGATCTCGTTGAACGAGGTCATCAGCCGCACCACGTTCCGCAAGCAAGGCAGATCGAGCTGCGTCACTAGCAGCAGGTGCGTGCAGAGGTTCATCGCCACGCGATCCATCGCCGAGTAGCTCTTCGAAAGATCGACGATCAAGTGCGTGAACGTGGCCTTGAGCAGGCCCATCGCGCGGTTCAAGTCTTCCGGCGTAATGTGGTTCACATCTTCGAGCTGCACCGGCCGCGGCAGCAGGAACAAGCCCGAAGCGTGCTTCGTGAGCGACCGCTTGAGCAGCGTGAAGTCGAGCCGTGTGACGTTTTGCGCCACGTCGAGCAGCGTGTAGTCGGGAATGGTGTCGAGGAAGACGTCGGCGTCGCCCAGGCACAGGTCGAGGTCGATGAGCGCTACCGAGCGCGACGGCTCTTGCGCCAAGTAGCAGCCAAGGTTCACCGCCAGGCTCGTGGTGCCGACGCCGCCCGTGGCGCCGGCCACGGCGATCACCGTGCTGCCCGAAGACTTCGCGTCTCCGCGGCCCAAGAACTGGTGGCTGATCCGCTCGAGGGCGGCGACCAGGTCTTCGATGCGCACCGGCTGCGTGAGGAACTCGCGGGCCCCCGCGCGCATGGCGCGCAGAATCACGTTGCCGTCGGTCGAGGAGCTGACGACCAAGATGTTGCACTTGGGCGCCGTCTCACGGAGCTGGGCCACGAGCTGCAGGCCCTTCTCGAGATCGGCGTCGATCGACACGATGCCGAGCTCAGGCTGCGTTTGCGCCACCACGTCGGCAAAGAATTCGTACCGCGAGCACTCGGCCTCGAGCCAAACGCGATCCATGCCCAAGAGCATGTTCTTGAGAGTGTCGCGCGAGCTGTCGCGCGGATCAACGATGGCTAGCCGCAGTACGTTTTGCATGAGCTCGACGGTGCATCCACAGGCAGAGACAAGACAGAAGCGGGGCTGCCCCAACGACAGCCCCGCTTCGATAGTCGCGAACTAAGTCCAGCGAAGGGCTGCCTTAATTCTCTACGTCATAACCGAGCGGACCGATGAGTCCGGGACCGCTCTCTTCGACCACCGGGGCCGCTGCAGGCGGATTAACCGCTTCGCTCCGATTGAATGACGGGGCGGGGCGGGTTGCGACGGCCCTGTCGGTCAGGTCGACGCTGCCAGCGTTGGAGAAGTCGGCCTGGGCCCCTCCCCAGCGCGGAGCGGTCGTGCTGTGCGAGGCACTGCGGGCTTGAACCGGCGCCCGAGCCGTGCTGGCGGGCCGTTGACGAGCCCGGGCCGCGGCCCCTTGAGCCGGAGCGGGCTGAGCAGGCAGCGGCTGTCCTGGCGGAATCTCGACCGCCCCCGGCGGCAACGTGCCTCCGCTGGCCGGAGCTCCGTCGGTTCCACCGCCTTGGCAGCTCGTGCAGGAGCCGTCGGTGCAGCAGGCCGGGACTTCGGTGTAGCCCTTCCAGAACAACTCGTTGGTGCTCGGCACCGTAGTCCGCTCGCCGGGGCCGCACGGCGGCACCTGATCGGGATCAAGCGCATCGACCAACTCGGGCGTAACGAGAATCAGGAGTTCGACCTCTTCGACGACATCCCGCACCTTACGGAATGGCGCGCCGAGATATGGCAGTTCACTAACATAGGGAAGGCCGGCGTTTTCCGCTTCCACTCGCGACTGCACCAGTCCAGCCAGGGCTAGCGTTTGACCAGCTCCCATTTCGACGCCGGTGTCGACTTCGCGAACCTTGAGGGCGGGGATAAACGTGTTGCCGACGGAAGTGCCACGCGCCGGGTCGAGTTCGCTCACGCGGGGGCGCACTTCCAGGCGGAGACGACCGTTGCCCAGCACGATCGGCACGAAGTCGACCTGGGTGCCGTACTTCTTCCATTGAATCGAGATCGTGCCCAAGCTCTGCGGCACAGGCACCGGGAATTCACCACCGTCGTTGAAGAAGGCCGGCCGACCGCTCACGGTGACCAAGGTCGGCTCCGCCATGATCTTGGCCAGGTTGTTGCGCCGCATTGCGTCGATCAGGCCGAAGAACGCCGCGTCGTTGCCGATGATGCCGAATCGCAGCGTGTCGTTGATGTTGAAGACGTTTGCACTGCTACCCGCGGTAGCGGCAGCCGCTTGAGCGCCGGCCATGGGCACTGTGCCGCTCGATGCCGCCGCGGCGGAAATTAGGCCGCTAACGCTTCCCATGACGTAGCCGCCATTGGTCGACAAGTTCCAGTCGGAACTGAGCCGCCGCAGCTTGGTGCGCGAGACTTCCATCACCTTGACGTGCAACAGGATCTGTTGCACACCTCCCACGCCGATCATGTTGATCACTTTGGGGTAATAGTCGCGGGCCATCTCGATGATCCGCGCTACATGGTCCGGGCGATCGACGAAGCCCGACAGGATCACGCTGCTCTGCGTCGCCCGCACGTGCAGCGTGGCCTCGGGAAACATGGTCTTGAGCAGCATCTCGAGCTCGCGCACGTCGCCGTACACGATCACGTCGACGCTATGTACCTGGTCGTTCTCGTCCCAGATGTTCACCTGGGTGACGCCCGGCTTTTTGGCGAACACCTGGATCTGGTTGGGCGAGAGCGCGGTGAGCTCCAGGATTTCCTGGTTGTTCACCTGGGCGCGCGGAATGCGCTGATCGAGCGTGAGAATGCGGCTCGAATTGGCCGTCATCTCCAGCCGCTCCGAGGCGCCGGCGATGCGATGCACGATCGACGGCGAACTAGGAGCCGGAACCGCCTGAGCGCGGGCGGAGTTCGCAGCGGCGCTCATGGCGAGCGCACATAATACCGAGCGTAGGGCGATCCATCGCCCCAGACGTTGGCGGCACATCCGTGTGTTTCCCTTCGCTGGAACTAGCGCGTGGGTCTTCCGTGCGGCGGACCATCCATGTCCGGCCGTTTTCTACGCTCGAGCGGCCGGTACTGGGCCGGCAGCTCAAACGCACAATCTGTCGTTACCAAACGTTCATGCTGGCGTCATCGGCCGGCATCGGGCTCGACCCATCAGGGGCCGTGCCCGCATTCGTGGCTCCCCCATCCGCCGGCGCATCGGCGTCGTCGGGCGTGGCAGTGGGAGCGTCGGCCGATGCGGGATCAGCCGGTGTCTCACCACTTCCGGCGTCGAGCGGCAGCGCCGGCGACGTGGCCGCAGGCGGAGCGCTCGCATTCGAGCCGTTTACGGTGGGCAAGGGACGCTGGCCGTCGAAATGCACTTCCTTCGGCTCACTCCCTACCAACAGGATCATCGTCCATCCTGGATCGACTGCGCCAGTCGGAGCGGGCGTTTCCTCAACCGTGGGCTGCTGTTTCGACGTCAGCCAGTCGACAAACTCGTTGGCATTCTTCGCATCTTTACCCGACTCCTCCTCGCGGTCGCTCTTCTCGCCGCCCGACAGGAGATGGCTGGCATTTGCGCCAGGGGCGTCGCCCATCTCATCATCCTCGGGGCTGCGGATCGATAGGCGGATCTTGCCCAGCTCTTCAGCCAAGGCGATCCGCTCCGCTTGCGACGGAGTTACGAGCAGCGACACGGTCTTCGCCGAGATCGCGCTCTCTTGGTCTTCGATCGCCTCGACCTTATAGACCTGGTCGACGGCAAAGACCCGAATGTCTTGCAGAATGGTCTTGGTGCTGGTCTCCATGATGCCGGCGCCCGTATTCGCCCGCACATTGCAGAGCACGTCGACGCGGTCGCCGGGCAGCACCAGGCTGCCGCCGGTAGTGCTAGCATCCACCTTCACGGAGACAACACGAAAGCCGGCCGGGATTTCGGTCGAGGCGCCCGCGCCCGATTCGGGCGAGAGCAGCTTGGCCTCGAGGATTGGCTCTCCCTTGAAGAGCTTACCGCGGGCCCGGCGGCCGGTGATCTTGGTCACGTCGGCGAGTGCGCCGGCGGGCACCTTATCTTTCGGCCACTTTTCGAGCTTGACCGCTTCGGCGGTGAGCGCGGTGCCGTAGTTCACATCTTGAACCGCCACCAGCACGTCTTGGGTTTCCCCAACGGCCGCTTGCGCAGGCTTGCGGTCCATCACCTGGCTGATGCCGACCGAGGCTACGAGTCCGCAGCCCAGCGCCAGGACCAACAACATGAGCGATTTGGGACGCATGAGCCAAAATCTCCGACAATGAGCAAACTGGCGTGGGGAGGTCGGCGGCCTTGCCGGATCTTATTGCACCGTTTCCATGCGCATGACGCATTCGGCCCGGAGAGTCGTAGGCGTCATTGGTAACATTGGCACCGAAAGCCAACTAACTTGATTGAAAGGCACCGTGACCTCAACTCTCCTACGATCGCCATTGGTGGGGTCGACGATCGTCGGGTGAACGGTGCAACTGGCATGCGGCACCGAGGCGCCGGCCAGCCGGTTTTGGATTTCCGTCTGGATGTTGCCGGCGTTCGCTCCTTCGATCACCGCCATCCGAGCGCCTTCGCGGGCGGCGTTGGTGATGAGCTGCTGCACCATCACCACGCGGCCGAACTCGAAGATGCCGAACAGCAAGAGCAGGAACAACGGCGCGATCAGAGCAAACTCGACCACCGCGGTGCCCCGGCGAACCGGCAGCAGGCGGCGGGTTGTGCGACAGGCGTTCATAGCAGCATTCCCGACCAAGCGAAGTAAGCGATCGAACCGATGGCGATCGGAATGCCGTAGGGCAGGAGGAGCATCGAGCTCTTGCGCCCCGCGGCGATCGTCGCCAGCACGTTCGGATCGCGGATGGTAAGGATCTCTCCCAGGATGTGGCCAAACTGTTGGCGATGCTTGCCCCAGGCACGGCGGTAGAGCACCATGCCCACGGCGATCACGGCGCCAATGATGGTCGACAAGCAAAAGGCGTAGAACGTGGCGGTGCCCCAGACCCACGCGCCGACTCCGGCGAGCAGCTTCACGTCGCCCGCGCCCATGCCGCCGATGGCATAGGCCGGCATCAGGAGCGCGAGGCCCACCAGGGTGCCGAACAGGCTCCACATCAAACCTTCCCAGCCGAACCAGGCAAGGCTATAGGCCCAGCCGCTGAGGATGAAGGGGAATGTGAGCCAGTTGGGCACCTTGAGTTGGTAGCCGTCGATGACCGCGGCCACGATCAAGACCACGGTGACGAACCAGACGTGCCAATGCTCGAGCAGGGTTGAGCCGAGCGACCAGGATTCGGTCATTGCGTCGTTTCTCCTCCGACGTGAAAACGGCCCCCGCATGGTGCGGGGCCGCGGCTTGTTGTGTCTCTCGTGCGCTCGGCTCGGCAGGATTGCGAGAGCAGAGCGGCTTTTTCCCAAGCCTAGTACACAAAATGCCCGCTCGACGCCCACAGTAGGCGTCGAGCGGGCAATCGCGACAGCGCGTGGTCCCGGCGGCCCTGCGACCGCCGGGACCGGTGAGCGAACTCAGACTTAGCTGCTCGAGGCAATCGAGTCGGCAATGGTCTGGAACGTCTGGTTGGCGTTCGTTCCGATCGAGCTAATCGCCGTCAAGCAGACGATGACGATCAGGGCCAACATCACGGCGTATTCCACCGCGGTGGGGCCGTCTTCCGAAGCCAAGAAACGCTGAATCTTGAGAGCAAAGTTCTTCATCGGATCCCCCAAATCGTGGCGACCCGCCGGCCTCAGTAGGCCAAACGGTCACCGAGTTGTTGAAACGGGGCTTCGTGCCGCTGCGACGCCGACTGTCGAGCAGCCGACGTTGGCCTGCCGCGCAGTCAACACGAAGCCAAGGACTCAGTAAACAGGTAGCCACTCCTCATCGCCCAAGCCTACGTCGCATCGCTGCGCCGCAAGCCACACCTCACACGTGGCGGATCGCTCCGCACCGTGCTCCGAAGATCTCACGAGTCGCTCACGCGGCTCCATCCCTTCGGCAGCCAGGCCACCTATCAGGCAAACGCTCGATAGGTCCCATGCTTTGCGCCCCGGCCTCACGACCGGTTTGCCCTTGTCGAGGATGAAGAGGGTGCAGGCCCTTGCGACGTCTGGAGTTCCCACGAGCTCGATACAAATGGACGAGCAAGCTCGCGAGTCGACCAGACGCTGCCGAACCTTGCGGCTCGGCTCACATTGGGCTGACGCCGAAGCGTCCGTCCCCCTGACACTCAAAACCTAGGTCGACTCCGCGCGATGTCAAATCGACGAGTTGAGAAATTCTGGCCGGGAAGCAAGAAATTCTAAGGGGTCCTCGCGCCGGTGTTCGGCGCAGCCCGCGCGATCGTTGCACGCGAGCGCGCAGGGCCGCCTGGTTCGTCTTCATCCCTGCAACCGAACCCAAGCTAGGCTTACGAGTGCCCCGCGGCATTTCGCCGCGAGCGCCTCTCCTTGTTACTTGGCGCCGTCATGGACTGGCTCGCTCCTACCCTCAATCTCTTGGCCGCCGCGCCGCAGTGGTGTTATTACCCTAATCAGGTCGCCGCGGCCGAACCCACGGCCTGGGCAGCGCTCGCCTTACTATGCCATGGGCATGTAGACGCGAACCGCCCATTGCAGGCCCTGCTCGAGCTACAAGAAGCCGACGGCGGTTTGCCGGTGGTCGCAGGTCAAACTGATCCCCGCTGGCCCACGTCGCTTGCGGTAGCTGCGTGGCGCACCGCTGCAGCGCTCGGGCTGCCAGAATCGTCTACGTATGAAGCGGCCGCTACGCGAGGTCTGACACGCTTGCTCGAGATCGCCGGCTCGAGCGTGGCCAAGTTGCCGCACCTAGGGCATGACAGCACGCTCGTCGGCTGGCCCTGGGCCGAAGGCACGCATTCCTGGAGCGATCCCACGGCGCTCGCACTCGTGGCACTCAAGGTGAGCGGCCAATCCAACACGCCGCGAGCACGCGAAGCGGCCAAGCTGCTTATCGATCGCCTGCTGCCGGACGGCGGCTGCAACTACGGCAACACGACCGTGCTGGGCCAAACACTGCGACCGCACATCGAACCCTCGGGCTGGGCGGCGCTCGCCCTCTGCGGCGAAGCGGATGCGAGCAGCCGCGTGGAACGCACGGTCTCGCTCTTGCGACGCGAGGCGCCGGGACAAACGACGGCGCTGTCGTTGTCGGCAGCGCTCTTGGGCCTGGAGGCACAGCGAGCTGCGCTGCCTGCGGCGGAAAGTGATCGCGCACTTTCCAAGGTCGCCGAGCGCGTGCTGGCGCGAGATCGTTCGCCTTGGAAGCTCGCGCTCTTGAGCCTCGCGGCTGCAGGGCCGCAATCGGCCTTCTTGAACCTCGTACGAAACGGCGGCGCTCATGCCTGAGATTGATTCACTGTCCCAGCGCTCGCCTGCTATGATCGATCGTCGCGCGCTGCTCGTCGGCGGTGGGGCCGCGCTCGCCGGACTGCTCGGCTACGCCAGCGTGCGCGACATGCTGGAAAAGCCTAGCCGGGTGTTCATCGCCAAGAATCAGCGGTACGACGGACCGCTCGTGCAGACGATTCACGATGGTCTGCTGGCCACGGGGCTCACGCCCGAGTCGGTGCGTGGACGTAAGGTGCTGCTCAAGCCGAACCTCGTCGAGCCGACGCGCACCGCTCCGCATATGACGACGCATCCGGCCATGGTGCTGGCCGCGGCCGAGGCCTTTCGCGGCTGGGACGCAAGCGTCACCGTAGGCGAGGGTCCGGGGCACGTCCGCGACACCGACATGGCGCTCGTCGAGTCGGGCCTACAGGCCGCGCTCGATTCGGTCGATCTGCCTTTCGCCGACCTCAACTATCAAGACGTGGCCTGGGTGCAAAACGCCGGCCGGGCGAGCAAGCTGCCGGGCTTTTGGTTTCCTAAGGCGGTGGTCGAGGCCGACCTGATCGTGTCGCTACCGAAGATGAAGACGCACCATTGGGTGGGGCTCACGGCCTCGCTCAAGAACTTGTACGGCGTCATCCCTGGCATCAAATACGGTTGGCCAAAGAACGTGTTGCACCACGCCGGCATTCCGGAAACGGTGTTCGACATCAACGCCTCGCTGCCGCAGACGCTGGCCATCGTCGACGGCATCGTGTGCATGGAAGGAGACGGACCGATCATGGGCAGCCCGAAGCCAATGGGCCTGGTGCTCGTCGGCACGAACCCCACGGCGGTAGACGCGACGGTTGCGCGGATCATGGGCGTGGTGCCCAATCGCGTGCGTTACCTGAGCTTGGCCGGCCGCACCTTGGGACCGCTGAACGAGCGCTCGATCGAGCAGCGCGGCGAAGCTTGGCAGTCGGTGGCGAAGCCCTTCGCCATTCTGGATAAGCCGCACCTACGGCAGTTGATGGCGGACCCGGGGGAGCTGATTTCGCTGCGTTCCCGGAAGACGCCGAGTTTGGCCTAGCGCGCGAGCCAAACACGAGGAATTCTCTCTCTCTCTCTCTCTCTCTCTCTCTCTCTCTCTCGATCCGGCGAGCGCTGTCCGCCGATTCGCTGGCAAACGTATCCAGCGATCGCAGCTCTTGGACCAGCCGCTGGGGGCCGTAATGCCGCGCGATGCAGTACAGCCCCACGCACACGGCATGGTTGTCGCCCACGAGCGATTCCGTGTTGCGGGGAGCGTTCTCGTCTTCAAAGGAGCGAAAGATCGGCTCTGTCGCCGCGCGCAACGCTTGCGAGGATCGCTCGTAGATCTCCGCGGAGCGCTCGCAAGCTTCCCCGCGCTCGAGTCTCTCCAGGAGATCGACCAGCCGCACGGCCCGGCGGCAATCAATCGCTACCGCAGCGATTGCTGTGCGAACTTATTGCCGGGGCCTCGCGAAGATTTCGAAGGTGCCCGCGCATATTGCCCCCGCTTAGCCTCGAGGTTCGCAGGGACTCGCTACCGGTCTGCGACCAGCAGTCGCTAGCGCCAATCTAATTCGGCCGACCCCCCAACGCAAAACCGCCAGCGAGATTGCTAGAACCCGCGCGCTGCCACGATGTCGTCGAAGTCGCGGAGGTGGTAGTCGAGCTTGGCGAAGTCGAGCACCTTGCATAGGCCGCGCAGGGCGACGCCCATGCCGTCGGGGCCGCTGTAGCCGCCGAACTGGCCGCCCCCCTTCACGTGCGGCTCGAGGTCGAGGAACACCCCCGGCACGCCGCGCCGCTTGAGCTTCTTCTCGAGCTTCGGCAGATGCTCGCGGAAGTCCTTGAAGATCAACTCGTGGGCGCTGTCCCCGAGGTCGGCCGGCACGAAGTTCTTGAGCGCTTCCTCGTTCACGTGCGCCACGCGTTTGCCCGGCGTCGGGTTGCGGTAGTCCTTGATGTGCATCCAGCCGAGCCCCGGCTTCATGAGCAGGTACTGCTCGAACGTCTCTGCTTGGGTATAGCCCTGCGAGATCAGATTGCCGGCGTCGAAGATCAGCATGATCGCCGGGTGGCGCACTTGGCGATACAGCTCGGCCATCAGTTCGCCGTTGTGACCGACCAGATTGGCTTCGACCTCGACGCCGAAGGTCAGGTCCGACCGATGCACCTTCTCGGCGATTTGGCCCAGTTGATCGACGGCTTGCGCCAAATGCGCCTTGGGGTCGCTGCCGCGTGGCGGATAGAAGGAGAAGCCGCGGATCAGCTTGGTCTCGAAGGCATGCGCCAACTCGCACACCTTGTTCACGTCTTGGCTCAGATACTTTTTGAACGGCACGAACGCGTTCTTGGTGCCGTCCTCCTCGTCGATGAGCTTCACCTTGCCGATCGGCGAGCCGATCGAGGCGACGTTGAGGCCAAACTCGTCCTCCAGATGGCGAATCTTTTGAATCTCCCCCATCGTGAGCTTCATCACGTTCTTGATGCCGTCGCCGGCGTCGATGAACCGCAGGCTGTAGTACTGCAGCCCGAGCGCGGCGAACGCAGAAAACTGCTGCACCGCGGTCTTCTGGGGAGCGGCCTCGTCGGCGAAGCCAGAAAGGATCACCTGGGGGTTTTCAGCCATGGCGTCACGCGGGGAGAGCAGGCGGAGGAGCGGGTAATTCCGCACCTTAGAGTTCCGCCGGTCGGTTGGCAAGGTCTGGAGCGGCGCCAACCGACCGGGCCGCGTCGTAGGGTGCTGTCAAGCGAAGCGCGGACGCACCGTCCGTTCGGGGCTCGTGCGTGCCCGGTCAGCCGACGGAGGCCCCGGTGAGGGGCATTGGCGGATCGCGAGCATGGTGCGTCTGCGCTTCGCTGGACGGTGCCTTACGCGAAACCCTCGCCAGAGCTTCCACCGAAACTTAGCTAGCTTCGCCCATCCCGCCGGGAACTGACATTGCCGCGGCGGGGAATCGCCTGAACAATTCAGGCCAGGCGCGGACGTTTTGGACTCGGGACGGCCGCCGGCATTCTCTGCCGCTCTCTGCTCGAGTCCGCGCCGCGTTCCCGACCATGCGCCAAACGCTGTTCTTCATCCCCCACGAGCTGGGCGGCCTGCCGGTCTTCGGGATGGGCTGGATCTTCGCGGTTTGGGCATTGGCCAGCCTCATTTACCTGGGCTGGCTGATTCGTCAGCAGGGCTTTTCGCCCGAGGTGCGGGGGCTGATCCCGGTGCTGCTCGTCGTCGGCGCGGTGCTCGTGTGGGTGCTGCCAGCGGTTGAGGAGCCGGGCGAAGGCCTGCCGATTCGCGGCTACGGCGTGATGATGCTGCTGGCGGTCGGCTCCGGCATGTGGCTGGCGATCGAGCGTGCGCGG
>JAESFN010000893.1_pt1 | contig 18717 bp, 18 predicted proteins | sample 9269411 | NCBI WGS metagenome assembly JAESFN01 (sample SAMN14505399, study PRJNA617100) | algae metagenome | isolation source: Iphinoe sp. HA4291-MV1 and co-occurring heterotrophs from trail next to... | place: USA: Maunawili Falls, Hawaii | collected 2009-07-25
GACTGCTCTACCGAGACTTTATTGATGTCACCGTGCGCAATTACGGTGCGACACCGGCCTACGATGCATGCGTGTTTTGCGGCGCCCAAACGCTGCCGTTCCTCAGCAAGTTCAAGGCAGATGTAGACTTTGACGAAATGCTTCCGAAGCGCCGTCGAAATATCAATGTGCTCACCCGCGCCTTGATCAACAGGGACCACGAAGAGGTCATCAAGAGCGGCATTCTGGACATGCGCGGAATTTGGGCTGCGGCGCGGCGCGAGCGCTCGGCCTTTGTCTTCGGCCGCATATTCTATCGCGATGCTTTCCAACGACGGTGGAGCACCATGTTCTGTTACGTCTGGGAGCCGTGGCATGAGCCGACTGGTCGCTTCGTCCCCTACGAGAAGTTCAACGGAGAGGACCAAAAGGAAGAGCCCGGCGAACCGGAGCCTGAGTAGCGCCCGCATCGCGCGCGCCTCTACATGTCAGCCTCCATTCTCAAAAGAAAGATGCGGGACGCCAGCGGCACTGGCGTTTGCGCCATAGTACCCCGGACATGAATCTGGTGGGCGCGCTGAGAGCTGGATCCTCTGGACAAGCCCGAGTTGTGCACTCTGACGATTGGCGCCGATCCGCTTCGACCCTAAGGTCGGGCGCACCCGCGTTGCCGCGTGAAAGGAGGGAGCCCCCATGAGCACGTTTCTGGCCTTTGTGGGCGTGTCGTTCATCGTCATTGTCACGCCGGGCCCCGACACCGCCATCACCATCCGCAACACGCTGTTGGGCGGTTGCGCGGGCGGCGTGCTCACGGCGCTGGGGATTGCCTGCGGGCAGACGCTGTGGGCGCTGGCGACGAGCCTCGGGATCGTCGCCCTGCTGATCGCCTCCGAGCCGATCTTCCTCGCCGTCAAGTATCTGGGTGCCGCCTACCTCGTCTATCTCGGCGTTCAGGCGCTGCGCGAGGCGATCCGGCCATCCGGTCCCGCCGCCGTGCACGCGGACCCGTCCGCGCGGCGGATGACGCCGCTGGGCGCCTTTCGCCAAGGCGTGATCAGCAACCTCGGCAATCCGAAGATGGCGGTGTTCTTCGCCAGCCTGCTGCCGCAGTTCGTGCCGTCGGGCGAGGCAACGGTCGCGAGCCTGCTGCTCCTCGGCGCGGTGTTCGCGGTGATGACCTTCGCGTGGCTCGCGCTCTATGCCGCGCTCGTCGCCCGCGCCGGGGACTTCCTGCGCCGGCCGTCGATCCGCCGCACCATCGAAGGGCTCACCGGGACGCTGCTGATCGGACTCGGCCTGCGCGTCGCGGCCGAGCAGCGATAGCGTCCTCAGCCGCGACGCGGGAGCGGATTGCTGACCCGGCAGCAGTGGGGTAGAGGCTGTTCGTGCCTGCCGCACTTGGAAGAGGATTCGCATGCAGCTCGTCGCACTCGCGCGCAATCCGGTCCCGAGCGGAGCCGTCGTCGGCGCATTCAAGGGCTACGATGGCGTCGCGCTGCGCTTCGCGCGCTGGGAAGCGACGCGCGGCCCCAGGCGCGGCACGGTGTGCTGCTTTCCCGGCCGCACCGAGTTCATCGAGCGCTACGTCGAGGTGGTGGCGGATCTGCGCCGGCGAGGATTCGCGGTGGCGATCATGGACTGGCGCGGGCAGGGCGGCTCCCAGCGGCTGCTGTCCAACCCGCGCAAGGGCCATGTGTGGGATTTCTCCGAATACGACCGCGACCTCGCCTGCTTCATGCGCGACGTCGTGCTGCCGGACTGTCCGCCGCCGTTCTACGCGCTCGCCCACTCGATGGGCGGCAACATCCTGCTGCGCAACTCCATCGTTCCGGCATCGTGGTTCCGGCGCATGATCCTGAGCGCGCCGATGCTGGCCATTCATCCCTCGAAGGAGGCCGTTCCTCACACGGTCGCGCGCGCCTACGCGGAGGCGGCGGTGCTGCTCGGCCTCGGCCGCACCTATGTGCCGGGCGGGACGGACCGGCCGAGCGATCTGGGTGAGTTCGAGGGCAATCCGCTGACCTCGGACCAGGAGCGCTACCAGCGCAACAAGGCGCTGGCCGAGACAGCCCCGCAACTGCTGCTCGGGTCGCCGACCTGCGCTTGGTTGCGGGCCGCCTATCGCTCGATGGCGGAGCTGACCGATCCCGCTTTCGCGGTGCAGGTGCGCGTGCCGACGCTGATTTTCGTCGCGGGGCAGGACGTTGTCGTTCAGCCGCGGGCGATCGAGGATTTCACGATGCGGCTCAAGCTCGGGACGCACGTGCTGCTGCCGATGTCGCGCCACGAGATCCTGCAGGAGAGCGACGACGTGCGGACGCGGTTCTGGGCGGCGTTCGACGCGTACCTCGGGGTCGAGGCCGAGGCCGCCTGAGCGGCGTACTGGTTCCCACTTGCGGGACGTGCCCTAGCGCAAGATCTTCAGAACGGTGTCGTGGAGGCGGGGATCGCCGGTGGCGACGACGCGGCCGCCGCCGGTCGCCGGGCCGCCGTCCCACGCGGTGACGCGGCCGCCGGCCCGCTCGATGATCGGGATCAGCGCGACGATGTCGTAGGGCTTCAAGCCCGCCTCGACGATGATGTCGGTGTGGCCGGCGGCGAGCAGGCAGTAGGCGTAGCAGTCACCGCCATAGCGGGTGAAGCGGACTTGCGCGCTCAGCCGCTGGAAGGCGGCGAGCTCGGCGTCGGCGGCGAACATGGCGGGATGGGTGGTGGAGAGCACGGCGTCGGCGAGGCGGGGGCAGGGGCGCGTCCGGATCGGGCGGGCGCGGCCGCCGGCGCGGCGGAAGTGCGACGTGCGGCCGGCCGCCCAGAACCGCTCGCCGGTGTAGGGCTGGTCCATCAGGCCGAGGACGGGGTCGGCGCCGTCCTTGAGGCCGATCAGCGTCCCCCACAGCGGCAGGCCCATGATGAAGGCGCGGGTGCCGTCGATCGGGTCGATCACCCAGGTGAAGCGGCCGGCGCCGGCGCGGTTGCCGAACTCCTCGCCCTCGAGGGCGTGGTCCGGCCAGTGCTCGGCCAGCGCCTTGGCAATGACCCGCTCGGCGGCCTTGTCGGCGGCGGTGACGGGATCGAAGCCGCCGCTGGCCGCCTTGTTCTCCACCGCGAGCGCGCGACGGAAGTAGGGGAGGATGGCTGCGCCGGAGCGGTCGGCGAGGTCGTGAGCGAAGGCGGTCAACGAGGCGAGGCCGGGGGGGGCGCGGCGCGGTTTCGGAGGGCTTGTTCGGCGCATCGGAGACCTTGTTCTGCGGGGCTGGAATCCTCGCTCCGGCGGGCTGGAGCGCTCACTCCATGGCGTGCTTTCCAGTGCGGTTCAACCGTCGTGTGCCGGCGTGGCGTTGCGGGCGGGCACCAGTGTTGTGGTTTCCCCAACCGTGGCGTCCGCACGCCTTGTCGGGTCCGGCGAAGCAGCTCATATATGCGCTGTGGTTGTTGCGGCAGGGGCTGCACAACCATAGCCCACACTGGGCGTTTCCTCCCTAGACTTGGGCCGTTCCGATTGGCGAGCGGCCCTTTTTTTGTTGAGCTGGGCGGATGCCTGATCCGGCCGGCTTGACCCCTTTTGGGGGCGCCGAGCCCCTCGGGCCCAACCATGCTGCTTTGCAAAAAACGCAGTTGTGGATTGTGCGGCGCATCCATTAATCTTGATCCTGCGGCTCGGATAAGCCTTGCTTGCCCCGCCGCTGCCCTCCTTGGGCGTTTCCTCCCTAGACTTGGGCCGTTCGGTACCCCGGACGGCCCCTTTTCTTTAGCTATTGAAGCAATTTAGTCAAAGCGGGCGGGTGCGCTGGACGTCGCGTCCGGCGGTCTGGCGACGGGTCTCCGTGCGTCCCGTTGGATCACGCATTTGCGTTGAAGTCGCAACCTTTCCCTCGCTTGTGTTGGTGAAGGGGCTTGCAAACTGCTGCGCCGCAACATAGATTGGTGGGGTGACGTCGAGGTTCGCCTCGGCCTCACTGCCCTCCTTGGGCGTTTCCTCCCTAGACTTGGGCCGTTCGGTACCCCGGACGGCCCCTTTTCTATTTGGGGTCGGGGCCGTCGGGCAGGGCCTATTCCGCGGCGGCCCGTCCGTGGAGCGCGGACGGCAGCTCGCTGAAAACGCGGGCCAGAACGGCCGCGATCTGGCGGCGCAGGGTGAAGAACCCGGATGTCGGCCGCAGCGAGGCCTCGTTGAGATAGAGTGCGCGGTTGATCTCGACCTGGAGCGCGTGGATGCCCTTGTGGGGCCGTCCGTAGTGCTCGGTGATGAAGCCGCCGGCGTAGGGCCGGTTGAGATGGACCTGATACCCGAGGCGGGTCATCGAATCGCGCACGATGCGTGTCAATTTTGCATCGCAGGACGCGCCGAAGCGATCTCCGAGCACGAACTCCGGCCGCGGCCCGTGCGGATGCGCCATCGACGCCGACGGCATCGAGTGGCAATCGAGCAAGATGGCCATGCCGAAGCGGCGATAGGTCCGATCGAGGAGGTCGGCGAGTGCGGCGTGAAAGGGCTTGTACAGGCTGTTCACGCGCTCGAGTGCCGCGGCCAGCGTAAGGGGGCGGGCATAGATCTCCTCGCCGTCGGCGACGATGCGCGCGATGGTGCCGAGCCCGCCCACTACCCGCATGGATTGGGTATTGGCGAAATCGGGCAGCGGCTCGCGGAATAGCTCCGGATCGAGCTCGTAGGGCTCGCGGTTGACGTCGAGATAGGCGCGCGGGAAGCGGGCGGCGATCAGCGGCGCCCCAAGTGCGGCAACACACGAGAAAAGCTCGTCGACGTAGCAGTCTTCCGATTTCCGCAGCGTGAGAGGATCGAGCCGCGAGTTTTCAAGCAACACGCTCGGATACACGCGGCCGGAATGCGGCGAGCAGAACACGACGGGGACGAGTTGCTCGTCGGGCTCCATGATCGAGAACGGCGGGGTGAGCTCGGTGCTGATCGATCGTCTTTCGCGTAGCGGCATCGGTATGTGATCTTTAGCTCCCCGGGTCTCGGCCCAGTCTGCCAATGCGTCCGCTCCCTGTCCACGCTGCGCATCGTGTGATCGGCCGCTCGACATGTGGACAATTCTGCCCGATCCGGATACGCAAATTCGTGCGTTCTTGTCCCCACGGGACGTCGCTTCACCAGCTATTTACCAAATTGGCGTCAGATTTGTTTGTCAGATCCTTCCCACTCCGTACCGCCAACGGCGCCGATTGGTCGTATCCGAAATGACTGTGAAACCCTCGCGCCAGCGTCCCAGCCGGATCCTCCTTGCCGAGGACGACGAGTCGATGCGCGGGTTCCTCGAGCGGGCGCTGCAAAAGGCAGGTTACTCGGTGTTGGCATTCGCCAATGGCGCCGATGCGTTTGCCCGCCTCAAGGAAGAACCGTTCACGCTGCTGCTGACCGATATCGTGATGCCGCGGATGGACGGGATCGAGCTCGCCCGCCGGGCCGCGGAGCTCGATCCGGATCTGAAGATCATGTTCATCACCGGTTTTGCCGCGGTGACGCTGAATACGGACTTTGCCGCTCCAAAGAACGCACGGGTTCTTTCCAAGCCCTTCCATCTCAAGGACCTCGTTCGCGAGGTCGATCGGCTGCTGGCGGCCTAGGGGTCGCGCCGTCGTCCCGCGCCCAGCCATTCGGCGATGCCGTTGCCGACGATGTCCTGCGACTTGCGGCTGACGAAGACCCCGATGTGTCCACCCGGCACCGTGATCTCGGTGTAGTCGTGCGTTCCGACGAGCCCGCGGAGCGCGGCCGAGCAGGCTGGCGGGACGATGTGGTCGTCGAGAGCATAGATGTTCAGGACTGGCATCGTGAGGTCCGACAGGCGGACGGTGCGCCCGCCGATCTCGAGTGTGCCGGCGGCCAGCCGGTTCTGCTGATAGAGCTCGTTCAACCACTGCTTGGCCGCTTCGCCCGGATGGTCCGGCCGGTCGGCCAGCCATTTTTCCATGCGCAGGAATGTGGACAGCTCGGTCGGCGCATCGAACGCCTCGAGCAGGCCGATGTTGTGCTTGGTGAGGCTCTTTACGGGCGTGAGCATCGAAAACATGGCGCCCATGAGATCGCCCGGGACGCATCCGAAGGCCGCGACGAGGCGATCAATGTCGCTGGCGGCGAGGTGGCGCGTCCATCGATTGAGCAGGCCATGGCCGAGCCGCGGGTCGCTGCTGTCGGCATGGAAGTCGACCGGCGTCACCGCGAGCACGAGATTTCTCACGCGGCTTGGATTGAGAGCCGCGTACAACATCGCCAGCACGCCGCCTTCGCAAATACCGAGGAGGTTGACCCCGGCGATGTCATGACGCTCGCGGATGAACGCGATGGCGTCGTCCAGATATCCGTCCACGTAGTCTTCCAGCGACAACCAGCGATCGGAGCGGCCAGGGTTGCCCCAATCGATGACGTAGACGTCGAGCCCGCGTGCGAGGAGGCGGCGAACGAGCGAGCGATCTTCCTCGAGATCGGCCATCGTGTAGCGGCCGATGAGGCCGTACGTCAGCAGGACGGGAACGCTCGCTGACGGCTGCGCGACGGGCTCGTATCGGTAGAGCACTGTCTTGTCCCGGCGCAGCACCTCGACCTTGGGGGTCGTCGCAATCTCAATCCCGTTGTCGGCGACCTCGGCAAGCAAGGTCATCCCGCGCGAGAGCCGGCGTGTCAGCATCGCCATCTCGGCGACGGCGTCCGAGGAGGCGAGGTTCAACCGCTGGCTAACCTGGGACATGGGCTATCGGGATTGCGCTGTTGGGGACGGCCCGACCGCCGCGTCCGCTCGTGCGCGCTCAAGCCGCCGCACCTCTCGGCGAAGCTCGTGAACGGTTCGGGCCAGCTCGTCGACTTCGCGGCGAGTTGGGATCTGCAGGAGTTCGCACATCTCCTCGGCGAATGCCTGGGCGCTCAAACGATAGTCGGTGACCGCCTGCAGCATGCGCTGCTGGGAGGCGAGGAACAGCTCGCTGTCCTGGGCCTTCAACATCTGATCGTTGGTGATCTCGAGCCAAAGATCCAATCCTTCACGCCAGGTCGCTATGGGAGGGGCGTCTTCACCGGACGGCCGGGCCAAATCGTTGAGAAAGCGGCTCGAGATGTCGCGCCACGTCGTGTCCAGGAGAGCGTGGTGCGCGGAGGATGCCTGCTGCAACTCCACCCAAGCATCATACATCTTGCGGCCGCGCTGCGAGCCCTTCCACAGGGCATCGAACGGCGAGGTGGCACCTACGGTCGGCACGGCCGTACCAGCCGCGGCGAGGGCGGAGAACATCCCGGCCATCCCCTCCATGGTGGCGGCGCCGGACGGGACGGTTGCCGACAGTGTGGACCAGAACTCGCGGTAGGAGCGCTCCAGCGCTTCAGCGATGGCGCCGTGATCAAGGCCGGGGCTTGCGGTGAGGGCAGCGAATGCCCTCGTCTGGCGATCGAGCCATTCGGCCAGCAGAGCGTTGCTGCGCTCGGCGTCGATCATGGCACCGGATCAGCGCCCTTTCGCTTTCCGCCAGGCTTCAAAGTCCTTGACGGTCTGCTCGTCGGTTGCGGGATAGAGACCGAGAATGGAGCGTCCCTTGTTCACCTCGTCGGTGACGAAATCCTCGAACGCGGTCATCTCGACGGCCTCGTCGGCCAATTCGTCGGCCAGGTGTGCCGGCAGGACGATGACACCGTCGCCATCACCGACTACGACGTCTCCGGGAAACACCGGCACGTCGCCGCAGCCGATCGGCACGTTGATGTCGATGGCCTGATGAAGGGTCAAGTTGGTGGGAGCGGATGGGCGATTGTGATAGGCGGGAAAGCCCAGCTTGGCGATCTCGGGCGCGTCGCGAAAGCCGCCGTCCGTCACGATGCCGGCGCCGCCGCGTTTCATCAGCCGGGTGACGAGGATGGAGCCGGCGGAGGCGGCACGCGGGTTCTTGCGGCTGTCGATCACAAAGACGGCGCCCGGCGGGCACTCCTCGATGGCCTTGCGCTGGGGGTGGGCGCGGTCGCGGAATACGGTGATGGGGTTGAGATCCTCGCGCGCGGGGATGTAGCGCAGCGTGAAGGCCTCCCCGACCATCGTCGGCTGGTTGGCGCTCAGCGGGTGGACGTCCTGGATGAACTGATTTCTCAGCCCGCGCTTGAAAAGTGCGGTGGACAGAGTGGCGGTGCTCACGGTGGTCAGCTTCTCGCGGGTCTTGGGGCTGAGCTTGGGCATATGCCTACCTTATCAGGGCGCTGAATTTTGACTTGGCCGGGAGCCTGAGGCGATGCCACATCCGTGGCGGCTTGGCTCTCCACCCTCGCCGGCGCTGCCGTGCGCGCCGGCTGGGCGATGCGGCATATCATGCGCGGGGCTTTGTGAAAACCGGCCCACCAGGCCGCCATTTTCGGGCCGCGCGGGTGACGTACACTCGGGCGCTCGAAGGCTCTAAAATCAATGAGATCTGCTGATGGCACCTGCTGGTCCGGGGCTGCGGCATCACGCTGCGGGTTCGGGGAGCGGGATTTGACGCCTCGCGGGGTCCGGCAGTGGTGTTCACCCTTGACGGGAGCACCCTGAACCCCTAGGAAACACGGCCTCTAGGGCGCGTAGCTCAGCGGTAGAGCACTACCTTGACATGGTAGGGGTCACAGGTTCGATCCCTGTCGCGCCCACCAGCCATGCGGAACTCTTTGGAACTCAAGTCGCGACGGCAAGCGACCTCGCAATCGACGGACGTGTCATGAAGGTCAAGAATTCATTGAAGTCGTTGCGCTCGCGTCACCGCGACAACCGCGTTGTCCGGCGCAAGGGGCGCGTTTACGTCATCAACAAGACGCAGCGCAGATACAAGGCGCGTCAAGGCTGACAGCCGCGGGCTGTCGCGCAATGAGATTTCCGCAGGGTGCCGCCCTTTGACGAGGGGGCGCCCTGCGACTATCTTCAAACCATGATCAGACGCTTGCTCGGCCGATTTGGCGGCTTCTTCCTCATCGCAATCGCCGGTGGCGTGGCGGTCATCGGACTTTCGCAATTCACGCCGGCTGCAGCACAACAAAGCCCGGGGCTGAAACGCGAGGCCCCGAAGGAAAGCAAGCCGGGCGTTCCTGACGCGGCACCGCCCCCGTCCGACTCTCAGGCGCAGGCGAGGAAGCTCGCGCTGGGCGAGAGCCTTCCCGACAATCCGGCCGAGCGCGCCCGCCTTCTCGACAATCTTTACGCGCTGCTGTCGACTGCGCTCGACGAGCAAAGCGCCGAAGAAACGTCCAAGGCGATCATGCGGCTGTGGCGGGCCACGGGCAGCGACACGATCAGCGTGCTCATGGACCGCGCTCAGAAGGCGGCAGGCGAGAAGAACACAGGGCTCGCACTCAAGCTGCTCGACAGCGTCGTCGAACTGGCGCCCGACTATGCCGAAGGCTGGTCGCAGCGGGCGTACCTTCTCTACATGGAAAACAACGTCGATCGCGCGCTGGGGGACCTCAGGCGGGCGCTCGCGCTCGATCCCAACCATTTCCGCGCGCTCGACGCACTCGGCCATATCCTGCGCGAGATCGGGCAGAAGAAGGCGGCGTTCGAGGCCTTCGACCGCCTGAACGAAGTGCATCCGTTCTGGCCGGGGGCGAAGCAGGCTGTGGAAGAGCTCGGCCGCGACGTCGGCGGCCAAGGCATCTGACCCTCGCGGCTCGGCGGCGTTGCCGGGCGTGGGGAACCAGCCTCCCGCACAGGCCGTTGCCTGTGTTCGAGACCTCCTTCTGCTAGCCGTCGAGCCTTCGCGAACCCCTCCATGGACGCTCTCTTCATCGGACAGACCTACATCGACGTGACGTTTCTGGTGGACCGGATTCCGAGCGGAGATGAGAAGACGGTTGCGAACGACTACGCCGTGTCGTTCGGTGGCAACGCCGTGACGGCGGCGTTCTGCGCGGCAAAGCTCGGAATTGCGCCGGATCTCATCACATCGCTCGCGGACGACTGGCTCGGCCGCATGTTCCTCGACATGGCGGCCAAGTACACGATCCCGGTGCATCCGCGAAAGGTGCGGGAGAGCTCGCTATCGTTCGTGCTGCCCAACAACGGCAAGCGGGCGATCATCCGCTGCCGCGACGATGACTATCTTCACCCGTTTCCGCTGCTCAACCTGGCCGGGTGCCGGGCCCTGCATCTCGATGGGCACCAGGCCGATGCGGCCATCCACTACGCCAAGATCTGCCGGGACGATGGCATTCTGACGTCGCTCGATGGCGGTGGACTGCGGCAGAATACCAACGAGCTTCTCGCCTTCATCGACGTCGCGGTCGTGGCCGAACGGCTGTGCGAGCAGATGGGGCTAACCCCTGGAGCGATGCTCGATCATCTGCGCGCAAAGGGATGCAATGTCGGGGGCGTGACGCTCGGCGAGCACGGTCTGCTGTGGTACGAGGGGGCAGGTGACGTGGTGCGCCTGCCGGCTCTGCCGGTGCCCGGTCGGCGCGTCATCGACACGAATGGGGCCGGGGACATCTTTCACGGCGCCTACGTGCATTCCTATCTCGCTCGTCCGGCTGCCGATTGGGCGGACCATTTTGCCTTTGCCCGGGCGGCATCGGCGCACAAGGTCCAGCGCCTGGGCAACGAGGCCGGGCTCCCGAGCGCGGCGGACATCGCGGCCGTCCTGGCGGAATTCGCACCCGAGCAGATGACGGTCGCGCCCTAGCGCCCTGTCCAAACCGAGCTCAGTTGGACTTGGCGGCACTCGCCTCGGGGTCGGTCAGGCGAATGGTCCAATCCTTCGCCTCGCCGGTGTCGACCTCGAAGAAACCCGTCCTCTTCATACCGCGCTGCGGGCAGTCCTTCACATCACGCGTGGCGAACGTCTTGTCCGCCGTGCACAGAAAGTTGCCGCCGGCCCATTCGCCGCCGCGGTCGTAGTCGACGGCATGGACATAGATGAAGCGGCTCGGGACGGCGCCCTTCAGGAGGGTCTCGCACGTCTGGGACGAGATATTCCACCAACCCTCGGTCGCCCATCCCTTGGCGTCCTGGTAGCCGATTGCGACGCCGACGCGGCTCGCGGTGGAATTGCACAGGCGCAAATCTGCAGCCGCGGGAATTGCGCTGCAAATCATCGCCAGAGTGGCGGTCAGGCAGAAATATCCGGTACTGGATATCGCCCGCCGTGCAGAGCGGCTCGAATCTTCAATCTCGAGTGGCATCGTCCTCATTGCGCTTCTTGCCGCAGCGCCCCCCGGCGAGACCACACTGTGAAATCAAACGGTCGGATCAGGTCAGGGATCGACGAGGATGACGCGGAAATCGTTGACGTTGGTCTGGGTGGGACCGCATTGCACGAGATCGCCGAGAGCACGAAAATAAGCTGTCGAGTTGTTGTTGGCGAGGAAGGTGGCGGCATTGAGATCAGTGGCGACTGATCGCGCGAGTGTGTCCGGAAAGACCATCGCGCCGGCCGGATCGTCGGGGTTTCCGCCGCCGCCATCGGTGCCGTCGGTGTCTGCTGCCAAGGCACGGATGCCGGGCGTTCCCTCGAGTGCGATGGCGAGGCCGAGCGCGTATTCCTGATTGGGACCGCCCGAGCCGTTGCCGCGAACCGTCACGGTCAGCTCCCCGCCGGACAGGATGGCGGTCCTTTCGCCACGCTGCCTGGCCGCGCGCGCCAGTGCGGCGTGGGTGTGTGCCACGTCGCGGGCCTCGCCTTCGAGAGCATCGCCGAGCACGACCGGGCGATAGCCGTGGCGCTCGGCGACGGCCGCTGCGGCAGCGATCGAGGCTTTCGGCGCCGCGATGAGGCGATACTCCGCCGCCGCCAGTGCAGGAAAGCCGGGCTTGAGCGTTTCATTGGCCGCATCGGCGAGCGCCGCGTTCACGGCGGGGAGGGGCGTTATGGCATAGCGAGCGAGGACGTCGCGCGCGTCGGCTAGAGTGGAGTGATCGGCAACGGTTGGGCCCGATCCAATGACGTCCGGATCGTCGCCCGGCACATCCGAGATGGCGAGCGTCACCAAGCGGGCAGGGTAGGTGGCTGCCGCAAGCTTTCCGCCCTTGATGCGCGAGAGATGTTTGCGCACACAGTTGATTTCGCTAATGCGGGCGCCGGCCTTGAGCAACTGGCGCGTGATCGCCTGCTTGGCTTCGAGCGTGACGCCATCGACGGGCGCCGTCCACAAAGCGGAGGCCCCACCCGATAGGAGCACGAGCACCAGATCGTCAGGTCCTGCGTTGTGCGCGGCCGCGAGCGCGCGACGTGCCGAGGCCATGCTGCTCTCGTCGGGGACCGGGTGGCCGGCCTCGATCACCTCCAGAGTTTCGGTGGGGAGAGCGTACCCATAGCGGGTCGTTACGAACCCTGAAATCAGGTCCGGGCGGGGGGCGTTGCGGTAATGCCGCTCGGCTGCGACGGCCATGGCCGCAGCGGCCTTGCCGGCGCCGATCACATGGATACGGCCGCTTGCCGGCACCGGTGGCAAGTGCGGCGGCACGCAGCGTGCCGGGTGAGCCGTGTCGACCGCGCAGCGAAAGAGCTCGAGGAGCAAGGCTCGCAACTCGTCGGGTCCGGCGTGAGGCATCGATGCTGCCATCTCGTGCGCTGTCGTCTGGCTCCTTCCTGCCATGTGCCGGACCGGTGGACGCATCGTCAAGCCTGGGAGCGTAGTCAGACGCGCGAGGCACACCTATAGTCCCACCCATGCGTCAGACGGATGCCGCCGCAGCGCTCATCTCGGGAGCGCAGACAGAGACCTATACGATCCTGGCCGGCCACGCCGATGCCGGGCTGGTGGTCCTGTGCGACCATGCCGGCAATGCGTTCCCGCCGGGGCTTGGCACCCTCGGATTGCCCGCTGCCCAGCTCAGCCGCCACATCGCCTACGACATCGGCGCCGCCGAAATCACCCGGCAGCTCGCCGCGGCGCTGGGCGCGCCGGCGGTCATGACGCACTACTCGCGACTCCTGATCGATCCCAATCGCGGCATCGACGATCCGACCTTGATCATGCGGCTCTCGGATGGGGCGATCGTGCCCGGCAACAGATACCTCGACCGTACCGAGCGCGAGGCGCGCATCGCGAAGTACTATCTGCCCTACCACTGCGCGATCGACGGCGTTCTCGATCGCTGCCTCGCAGCCGGCGTGCCGCCGGCCATCCTGTCCATCCACAGCTTCACCGAGAGCTGGAAGGGCCTCGCACGGCCGTGGCATGCCGGCGTCCTGTGGGACAGCGACCCGCGGCTCGCGGTTCCCCTGATCGAAGCCCTCTACAGCGACAACGACATCATCGTCGGGGACAACGAGCCCTATAGCGGGCGGCTCGAAGGGGACACGATGTGGCAGCACGGAACGCAGCGCGGAATTGCGCACGCCATCATCGAGTTGCGCCAGGACCTGATCCGTGATCTGACGGGGCAGACGAGCTGGGCGCAGCGTCTCACGCGGATCATGCGAGGCCTGTTGGATCGCCCTGATCTGCGCTTGAAATTCCGTAGGATCGCTCATTTCGGACCGAGCGCCACACCACATAGGGATTGAGGCTCACGGCGCGGCTGCGATCCCGTAGCGCCCAGCATGGAGGACGAGACATGACGGCGATCGACGCCAAGACGCAAACCGAGCTCGAGGCTGCCGCCTTTCGCAAGCTCGTCGCGCATCTGCGCACCCGTTCTGATGTGCAGAACATCGATATGATGACGCTCGCGGGGTTCTGCCGGAATTGCTTATCCAACTGGTATCAGGAAGCGGCCAATGCCGCCGGCTTGGCGATGTCCAAGGACGAGGCGCGCGAGGTCATCTACGGGATGCCCTACAAGGAGTGGCAGGCCGCGCACCAGAGTGAGGCCTCGCCCGCCCAGAAGGCGGCGTTCGAGAAGGCTGCACGGGGCGGCCATTGACGAGGGGTGCCGGCCCACCCAGTGCATTGCGGGGATAACCCGCGGGCGTTGCCGCGGCGCGGCTTGATGTGCCACCACCCGGTCGCTAACACCTGATGGTCGCGCCAGGGAGCGCGTTGGCCGCGGGACTGGAGCCGACGAGGGTGTGCTCCGGTGCGGCTCGCATCAGGGTGGGGGTCGTTGATGACAACTCTTCAAGTTGCGGCACAGAACCAGCTGCGCCAGTTCGTCGAGCAAATCGAACGGCTCGAAGAGGAGAAGAAGGCGTTGGCCGACGATGTTCGCGACAAATACCTAGAAGCAAAAGCTGTCGGATTCGACGTCAAGGTGCTTCGGCAAGTCGTGCGCCTGCGCAAGAAGAGCAAGCAAGATCGTCAAGAGGAAGAGGCCATCCTCGAAACCTATCTCCATGCGCTCGGCATGGCCGAGGAGGCCCCTGTCGGCCGGCCGCTGATGGATGCCGCGGAGTAGATGCTTCCGGCGGCGCGGCGCGTCAGCCGCCCGATAGCTTCACCCGACGATTGGTCAGGCCATCGCGAGACGTGGGCTCGCTGGGTGCGGCCTGAGGCGCAATGCTGCCCTGGCCCTTGAACTCCTGCGCCCACAGGAGCTTTGCCACCTGTGGGCCAGGGCGAAGTTTCATCGGAGGCATGGAGCCGGCTTGGTCGAGCAGATCGAGGGTGCGGGCAACGTCGGGATGGACGAGTGCTGTGAAGGCCGGGTCGTCGGGCGACGCTGAGTCCGTCATGTACGGCGCGATCGGAAACGGACGGTACGACAGCTCTTCGGGATGCTCCTCATCGTATTCGGGAGCGACGGCCCATGCCGCGCCGCCCCAGGCAAAGCGGCCGGCAGCCGCCGCGCTGCCGGGATCAATCGGAGCAACCACCTCCTGAGCACCCTCGGGCCGTGACCCAGCGGGCACGCCCAGCAGCGCCGAGAGCGCATCGGGGCTGAGGCTTGCGAGCCGGGCATTCGTGGGGGCACTACGGGCGGGTGCCGGCGCCGGCACGGGTTGCCGCTCCGGCAGGCCCGCGAGCGTCGCCAGTTGCGCAAGCTTCAGACGATCCTCAGGCGAGGGGTTCGTGAAGAGGTGTGACGGCCGGTCGATCAACCGCGGCTCGCTCACAAGCTTCGGCTCGGGAAGACGCGGTTGTTCCTCGGGCTGCTCGACGGTCAGAGCGGCGAGCTTCGGTTCGGCCGCGCGGCGCGGCGGAAGGGCCGGCTGGGGCCGCGCATTCAGGCTGGCAAGGCGTGTCCCGGTGAAGGCGTTGCGGCGAAGCTCCTGAAATTCGGCGACTTGAATCGCGGCTTCGTCGCGATGTGCGCGCGCCGCTTCGACGTCTTCCTTGGTGATCGGAGCGCCATCGGCCGGCACGTGCTGTGTTCGCCCGTTGGGGAACAGCAGCGCCAGCTCGTTGCGCGGCAGGCGCGGCCAAGCGCGCACGCGATCCGTATCGACGTGAACAAAGGGCGTGGCGGACGTCGGGTAGTATCCGACACCGCCGCGCTCGCGAACCAGCGCGGAGTAGCGAAGGCGCCGCAGCGGCACATCCGGGAACTGGACATCCGCAGCCTTGCCGAGGATGTGGCGACTTTCGCTGGCCTGGCCACCGACGGTTTTTCGCAGCATGTCGTTCGTCGTGCGCGATCGATAGCCGGAAATGATATGGATCGGCTCGTTGCTGCCGAGCTCGGTATGAGCTTCCCAGAGCAAGTCGACCAGCTCGGGGTCCATCTTGGTCTTCTCATCCCGCCGCCAGTCCCGGAAGATCCAGTCGATCTTGTCCATGGCCTCGGGAACGAACTTGCCGTTCCGCTTGTACTCGACGGACAACGTTTCCTTGGTGTGGATGTTGTAGAGCGAGATGGTGCGCGTCTGGGGGAGCGCGGCGATCAGGTCGCGCACACCCACGATCGCGAAAATCGCGACGATCAGGCTCCCCGCGAGGACACCTCGAGCACGCAAGACTGACTATCCCCCGTCAGGTTCGAGAGTGGGCCAGAACTGCAGCCCACTAGCGGCTTTCCCTACCGTTAAGATCGGATGATTAACGGTTGGTAAACTCGAACCTTGCGCATACGGGGACCTCAACGGGGCAATATCGAGGCAAGCTGCGACAAGTCTCTGCAACGATTGCGATAATGATGGCTGCCCGAGGCTTCCAAAATGCGAATGCGGCGGTGCCGGCCTTTGGACACCGCCGCATTGTTCGATCGGGACGGAGAGTGGGGTCAGAACCCTCCGAAGACCTGCTTGAACCAGTTGCCCATGGACGGGGTTGCCTGCGCCTCGGACAGGCGACCAATCACCTCGGCCCTCACGGCAGCCAGGTTTTCCTTCTTCTTGGCGACGAGATGCGCTTTGCCGTCGAGGCCCATCTGAATGCGAGGCTCGTGGCTGTACACGTCTCTCCAGTACTGGGCCTTGCCGTCATCGCCGACCCAAACGGTGAAATAGGTGATGTGCACTGGGATATGGGTATCCAGCGAGACGTTGTTGTTGGGAGGCCCATTCTTGAGGGTCGCCGCTACGCGCTGCGGCGACCAACCCTTGTCGGCCTCGAGCAGAAGCTCGGCGAAGCGCATGGGATCGCGTACCCGCATGCACCCGTGGCTGAAGGTGCGCTCGGATGCCGCGAAGAGGTGCTTGGTCGGCGTGTCGTGCATGTAGACTTGGTGCTTGTTGGGGAAGAGGAACTTCACCTGGCCCAGCACGTTGCCGCCGCCCGGCGGCTGATAGACGTGGTAGTTGCGAATGTCGGCGCGGGTCCAATCGACCGAATAGGGATCGATGTCGCGCCCACGGTATTGGATGCGCAAGTTGTTCTTGGCGAGCATGCCGCCGCCGCGCACGAGACCGGGCAGAACCTCTTTCACCTTGATGCTGTCCGGCACGCCCCAGAACGGCTGGAAGACGATGGTCTCCATCTCATCGGAGAAGATGGGGGTCTGGTTTTCCGGCTTGCCGACGATCACCCGCTCGGTGTGAATGATCGCGCCGGATTTGGAGACGCGCAGCGTGAATTCGGGGATGTTGACCCAGACGTAGGTGGCGCCCATGTCCTCGGGCATCCAACGCCACATTTCCATATTGTAGAGAACGCGGCGCAGATTGCTCGTGGCGGGTGCGGCGACGCGCTTGGTCTTGCCCTTGCCGGCGGCGGGTGAGGTTTCCTCGGCGACGGCCACCGTCTCCGGTACCTTGCCGGCGCGCATGGCGACGTAAAGCTGGCGCAGCTTCTCGAACTGCGGATGCTGCGGGTGCAGCTTGTACATATAGGCGTCGGGCGCCGCCTCCGCGGCGATCGCTTCGAGGACGGCCTTCGGCGCACGGAGCGGCGGGGCGCGATCAATATTGTACGACAGCTCGGAGGGATCATAACGGCCGCCGCGCGCGTGGCGGGCATACTTGAGGACGTTGAGCGAGACCGCCAACTCGGCGGCAGCCAGGGCTTCGGTGGTGGGGCCGGCGCCGGCCGGAAGGGCCGCAGGCTCCGGATAATCGCCCGAGCTCAGCCCCCAGTCGTCGGCTCGCCTCAGCACGTCGATGACCTTTGCGGCGCGGGAGGTGAGGCCTTTCGCGTCCACCCACACGGGCGGCTGCGCACGCGTTGCATAGAACTCGGCGATCGCCGCTTCGTCGTCCTTCGAGGCGCCGCTGGATTTGAGCGCGGCCAGTCGACGAACGACCTCGGCGGCCACGGGGTCAACCGGCGGCTTCGTCTCGGCTGCCGCCGGCGGCGTCGCGGCCTTATCGGCGGCAGGATTTTCTAGTGCGGGTGGTTTATCCGGCAGGGACAGCGCGGGAAGATTTTCACCGCCTGACGTCGCTTGCGTGGTCTGCGCCACTGCGGCCGCCGACCCGATCAGAAAAGCAGCCAGTCCAACAGACCAGCCGGAAATACGAAGCATTCGTGTGCCTCCTCGCGCGCTGGCGGACGCTAACGCAGGAAACGAGCAAATGCCAGTGCGTCCAAACGCCTAACGAATCGGAACAATCCGGTTTTGGCCTAAGTGTGACCACCAGGCCTGCCTTCCAGCGCAATCGTGGTGCTGACGGGTCAGACCCGCGTTTCCAGCCCGTACTCTTGCATTTTGCGATAGAGGGTCGACCGGCCGATGCCGAGGCGTTTGGCGACCTCCGTCATGTGCCCGCGGTAGCGCCCGAGGGCCAAGCGAATCATATCGGCTTCGATGTCGACCAGGGTGCGGACCTCGCCGCTGTCGGTCACGACGGGAATGCCCAGGGCGGCGGCGCCGTCCTTGGGCCGCATCTCGATGGTTCTAGGCACGGTGTCCTCGGCGCCAAGGAGCGCCGGACCGGTGTAGGCCGGCGCCTTCTGCAGGTGTGTCGGCGCGGGCGGAATTTCGGCCTCGAAGCCCTCCACGTGTGCGGCAATCTGCGGAAACTCGGCGGCCGTCAGCTCGGCGCCATCCGCAAGGACAACGGCGCGGAAGACCGCGTTCTCGAGCTGGCGGACGTTGCCTGGCCAGAAATACGACGTGAGAAGGCGCATGCTCGTGTCGTTGAACTCGGCCACGCGCTTGCCTTCCTCGGCGGCAAAACGAGCCAGGAAATGGCGCGCAAGCTCGGGCACGTCCTCCAGGCGCTCGCGCAGCGGCGGCACCCAGATCGGAAAGACGTTGAGCCGGTAGTAGAGGTCCTCGCGGAATTTGCCTTCCTTGACGAGCTGGATCATGTCGCGGTTGGTCGCGGAGATCAGCCGGAAATTGACCTTGACGGGCCGCCGGGCTCCGACCGGGTCGATCTCACCTTCCTGCAGTGCGCGTAGCAATTTGACCTGGGCGTCGAGCGGCAGCTCGCCGACCTCGTCGAGGAACAAGGTTCCGCCGTCGGCCTCCTGGAACTTGCCGATCCGCTTGTCGACGGCGCCGGTGAAGGCTCCCTTCTCGT
>JAESFN010000894.1_pt1 | contig 18708 bp, 8 predicted proteins | sample 9269411 | NCBI WGS metagenome assembly JAESFN01 (sample SAMN14505399, study PRJNA617100) | algae metagenome | isolation source: Iphinoe sp. HA4291-MV1 and co-occurring heterotrophs from trail next to... | place: USA: Maunawili Falls, Hawaii | collected 2009-07-25
GCGATGAAACGCCGGCGGCCTGAGCGGCAGGTTCCGGCCGCCGGAAACGACCTCAGACATTAGCAGCGCCCAAAAGATCAAGCCCACGCCCAATTCGACGAACAGATAGCGAGACGAGATGGGTTCGCCGCAAGCGCGGCACCGTCCGCCGAGCCGCAGCCAACTGACGATCGGAACGTTGTCTCGCATGCGGATCGGCGTGAGGCAGCGGGGGCAGCGCGAGGCGGGATACACCACGCCCAATCCGCGCGGCATGCGGTACACCACCACGTTCAGAAAGCTGCCGATCGTCGCCCCGACCGCAAAAAAGTAGATATGCGTAGCGACGGCCAACACCTGCAGCCCGACGATCTCAAACGTCAGGCCTGGATCCTTCCGGGCAATTGGGCCCGCCGGTTCAGCACCTGCCCAAGCCGGGAACAGTCCGCCCAGGATCAGCCCTGCACCGCCGAGGGCGACCATCGTTCCCCGCCACGGGCGCAGCGTTCGGCGGCGATGAACGGGTGATGGCATGCGCGCTCGGATCGACTCGGAAACAGTTCGCGCCGCGCGACAGCGCGACGACTGCTCTAAGCATAGTCGAAAGACGCGGGATCGCCGAACCGAGTCGGCCGACCGGCTCGCCCGCCACAGCGCGAGGAGAGTATCGCCCGTGCAGCGACACGAAGCAAGCTACCTACGAGCCGCCAGCAGCGCCCGGCTGCTACTTCGGCAGGAGCGCCGCGAGCTCTGGATGCGGACGGGCGATGACGTCGGCCAGGATCAGCTTGCCCCCCAAACGCTCCACGGTGGCCTTGCCGGTGTCGATGGCAGCCTGCACGGCGGCCACGTCTCCACGGACCATGATCGTGACGTAGGCGGCGCCGATCTTTTCCTTGCCCACCAGGGTGACGCTCGCGCTCTTCAGCATGTCGTCGGTGGCGTGCAGGGCGGCGGCCAGGCCTTGGGTTTCGAGCAGGCCGAGCGAATCAGAAGTGCTCATGTGAGATTCGCGCGGCACCCGCGCGTCATAGAGTTCGAGAAGCGGACTATAGGCCGGGGGCGCCGTGGCCAGGCTGTGAGTTTCCGAGAGCGGCCCGGGCAGGATCGTCATGTCGGCCGACGTGCCCATCAGCCGGCCGAGGGCCACACCCTCTTCGGCGGCGATGCGAACGTCGCTAGGAGACCCGGCCAGCTTGATGCACTGAACGGCGCTGTCCGAGCTCTCGATGCCCAGGATTCGCACGCCGGCGTACTTCGCGCAGCGATCGGCCACTAGCAGAGCCGGCGCCAGATTGCCGATTTCGACCAGAGCGAGCGAGGTCATCGAGCGTTTATTTCACCACGGAGACACTGAGGCACGGAGCAGACAGGCAATTGTAGCTTGCAGTCAAAGCAACGTGGGGTCTTTTTACTACAGCAACTTCGCGTCCGCAACGAGAAACCGGGACAGATTTAACCGCCGAGACGCGGAGACGCCGAGAGGAACCACGAAGACACAAAGGCACTAAGAATGCGATCAAAGGAGTCGAATTTGAATGTCTGCGATGCTGGCTACTGCCACCCGGACTTCGTGTCTTAGTGTCTTCGTGTTTCGAATCCTCGGCGTCTCTGCGTCTCGGCGGTTGAATATCCCGCTAAAGCTCCGGGCGGATTTCGGCGAGTTGGCGCGAGCTGCCGGCGTGTATCAGGTATCGGTGGCTGATGACATCGGAGAGCTTCGGAAGCTGCATGGCCAGCCGAGAGAGCAGTCGCTCCAGGTGCGTCCGTTCCCCGCCTTGCTGCACTTCGCATAGCGCCTCGATGTCGACCATGCGAATGCCTCCCAGCGCGCTCATCATGATTCGCTGCTCCGGGCTCCGCTGCGGTTGATTGCGGTCGCGCGGCAACTGCTCGACGTGGTCGGCCAGCGCCACGAGTTGGAAGGCCAACGAGCGGGGATTTGTCTCGTCGGTCAGGATGAGATCGAGCACCGGCGCGAGCTGCAGCGACGACAGATAACGCGAGCGATAGGTCATCTGGCTATCGGCCACTTCGAGCAACGATTCGAGCACCGGGCCTTCCTGCGCCGGAACCTGCACCACGGCGTTGCGGGCGAGGCTGATCGTGTAGAGCGAACGCTCGAGCCGGCGACCGATGTCGAGGAACCGCCAGCCTTGCGTGCGGGTCATGCTTTCGGTCGAGAGGCCGGCGAAGGCCGCCAAATCGATGATCAGGTCGCTCAAGATCGCCAGCACTTCGGCCGGCTCGAGCGTGCGGCCGCGGCGCGGCGGCTGACTCTGCTGCTCCAAGCGATTGAGAATGCGCCAGCTATCGAGCGACATGCGGTCGCGCACCATGCTCGCCAGTCGATAGAGCGAGGTCACCGTGTGCCGTAGGCTGCCGGGCTGCTGCTCGTCGAACATCGCCCGCGGCAACTCGTTCTCGATCGCCGGAAGCTGCTGCCGAATCCCCTCGACGACGAAGCCCGGCTCGATCTGCCCTTGATCGGCCAGCGCTCGAATGAGCACCGGCAGCTCGGGCATGCTGTCACGTTCCGACTCGCTGGCCAAGCGGATGAACACCGTGCGCAGCAACCGCGCGGCGCCCTCGGCCCGTTCCACCTGTCGGCCGAGCCAAAACAGGTTGTCTGCCACGCGGCTCGGCAGATCCGCGCCGCTCCGCTTGAGCTCGATCGGCTGACCGGCAGGCGTGAGCAAGCTGACATGCTTGACCGGCCCTTCCGAAATCACCCACACGTCTTTGCTGCCCTCGGCGGGGAGCGCTTCGGCGGTGCCTGCGGGGCCCGACGCACGGGCGAGTCCGCCGGGGAGAGCGTAGTAACCGTCTTGCGAGCGGACCAAAAACGTCCGTAGCGAAACGTTCCACGGCTGCACTTCGCCGCCGTTCCAGACCGGCGCCGTGGAACCGACAATCTGCTCCTGCCCTACATAGGCATAGGGCTGGGCGCGAATGTTGTCGGCGAGTTGGGCGGTGTTCAGCCGGCTCAGGTGCTCGCCGAAAATCGGCTCTTGAGCGCCGCGGCGGAACGCCTGCTTGATGACCAACCGGTTCAGGTTCGCGAGCACATAGTTCATCGCCTGCGGGTCGCCGCACCACCAGGTGGCGACCGACGGCAGCTTGAGTTCCTCGCCCAAGAGCGCCCGGCACAGCCCCGGCAGGAAGGCCAGAAACGCCGGCGATTCGACCAGCCCGCTCCCGAGCGCGTTGGCGATCACCACGTGACCGCTCCGCGCCGCCTGCAACAACCCGGCGACACCCAGCGACGAATCGCCGCGGAGCTCGAGCGGATCGCAATCTTCGTCGTCAAGGCGGCGCAGGATGACATCGACGGGCAGTAGGCCGGAGAGAGTCTTGAGCAGGACGCGATTGCCGCGAACCGCCAGGTCGCCCCCCTCGACCAGCGTGTAGCCCAGGTAACGGGCCAGATACGCGTCTTCGAAGTAGTTGGGGTTCCGCGGCCCTTGGCTGAGCAACACGATCCGCGGGTTGTCTCGGTTCTGGGGCGCAAGGTCGCGCAGCGTCTTGCGCAGCTCGATGAAGTAGCTCGCCAGCCGCTGCACCTGACAGTCGTGAAACACTTGCGAAAGCATCTGCGACACGACGATGCGGTTCTCGAGCGCATAGCCTGAGCCCGAGGGGGCCTCGGTGCGGTCGGCCAGCACCCACCAGCCATCGCCCGACCGCACGAGGTCCGCGGCATAGAGATGCAGGTAGCACTGCCCCGGCACGGCCTGCCCCTGATAGGGGCGGGTGAAGCCTGGGTGACCGAAGATCAACTCCGGCGGCAGCAGCCCCTCGGCCAGCAAGCGGCGCGGGCCATAGATGTCGGCCACCAGCAAGTTCAAGAGCCGGGCGCGCTGTTCGAGCCCCGCCGAGAGCCGCCGCCACTCTTCGCCGGCCATCAGCAGCGGCAAGGCGTCGAGCGGCCAGGGGCGCGCGTTCCCGAAAGAATCGCCGTACAGGTTGTACGTGACGCCGTTGTCTCGGATCAGCCGCTGAGCCTGATCCCAGCGCAGCGCCAACTCACCGAAGCCAAGCTGCGCGAGCGACGAGGCAAACTTTTGCCAAGACCTGCGAGGCGCGCCCGATGCGTCGACGAACTCATCGTACGCCCCTTCCGGCGGACGGTAGCCGCGAAACGGATCGCCGCCTGCGGTCGCCTTAGCGGGTAGGGTAGTGCTCATCCGTTCGCTTCGTGCGCCTCAAATCGAGCGTCAGCGGGAACTCGGCCAGCGGTTCCTCGGGCGTCACTCGCAGCGGACCTCCGGTATGTCCAAATCGGAAGAAGCGCGAGGCGCGGCGCGACTCCGCCTCATAACTGTTCACCGGGAATACATCGTAACTCCGGCCGCCCGGATGGGCCACATGGTAGGTGCAGCCGCCCAGCGATCGGCTGAGCCAAGTATCGACCAGATCGATGACCAGCGGTGCATGCACCGGAATGGTGGGGTGCAAGCAATTGGGGGGCTGCCAGGCCCGAAAGCGAATTCCGGCCACATACTCGCCCGCGGTGCCGGTGGGATGCAGCGGAATCCGCCGACCATTGCAGGCCACCACGTGGCGTGGGTCGGTCATCCCGGAAACTTTAACCTGGATACGCTCGACCGAGGAGTCGACATAGCGCACCGTGCCGCCGCCGCCTGGCTCTTCGCCGAGCACGTTCCAAGGCTCGATGGCCTGTCGCAGTTCGACATGCACGCCGCGCTGCGCCATCTCGCCGACGAACGGGAAGCGGAACTCGAAGTGCGGCGCGAACCAATGGGCTTCGAGTGGGAACTGAGCCATCTTGAGGTCGTCGATCACGTCCTCGAAGTCTTGCCACACGAAATGCGGCAGCAAGTACTTGTCGTGCAGGGCCGTTCCCCAATGCACGAGCTTCTGATCGTAGGGCTGTTCCCAGAACCGCGACACGAGCGACCGCAGCAGCAATTGCTGCGTCAGGCTCATCCGCGCGTGCGGCGGCATTTCGAAGGCCCGAAACTCCACCAGCCCCAAGCGGCCGGCGCTCGAGTCGGGCGAGAACATCTTGTCGATGCAAAACTCGGCGCGGTGTGTGTTGCCGGTCAGGTCGATCAGTAGATTGCGGAACAACCGATCGACCAGCCAGGGCGGGCAGGGCGACCGCTGATCGACCTGCTGGAAGGCGGTTTCCAACTCGTAGAGCGAGTCGTGCCGCGCTTCGTCGACACGCGGCGCTTGGCTCGTGGGGCCGATGAACGTGCCCGCGAACAGGTACGAGAGCGAAGGGTGGTTTTGCCAGAAGGCCACCAGGCTGCGGAGCAAATCGGGCCGACGCAGGAACGGACTGTCGGCGGCCTTGGGTCCGCCCAGCACCACGTGGTTGCCGCCGCCGGTGCCAGTGTGGCGACCGTCGAGCATGAACTTTTCGGTGCCCAACCGGGTAAGCCGCGCGTCGTCGTACAGGCCGGTGGTGTTCTCCACCAACTCGTCCCAACTATGGGCCGGCTGAATGTTGACTTCGATCACGCCCGGGTCCGGCGTGATCTTGAAGTGGTTCAGGCGGTGATCCGTAGGCGGCAGATAGCCTTCGATGACGACGGGCGTGCTCTGCGAATTGGCCGTTTCTTCAACGATCGCCACGAGCTCCAAGTAGTCTTCGAGTGCATCGGTGGGGGGCATGAAGATGTGCAGCTTGCCGTCACGCGGTTCGATGCACATAGCGGTGCGGACCGCGGGATGGAAGCCGTCGCCGTGATCGGCCACTCCGTTTTCGCGCCCGCGCTCGAGCAGCGCCACTTCGGACTCGCCATTGCCGTTGCCATTGGGCTCGAGCGGGCCCCCGTGCCCCGCGCCGCCGCCCATGCGGGTATAGGCCAGCCGCGGATCGCCGGTGCGCCGCGCCGTTTCAGCGCCCCGCAAGTAGGCTTGCCGTGCCAACTGCGGATGATCAGGTAGGGCTGCCCGCTCCTCGAGTGGGTCTTGTTCGTAGACGCGGTGAACGTCGGCCGGAGCGAGCCATGGCAACGAATCGAGCGGCAGCCGAAGCCCCATGGGCGAGTCGCCCGGGATCAGGAACATGTGCTCGCTGCGCACGAACCACGGGCCGCTGGCCCAGCGCTTTTCACCGCCGGAGGACAGACGGCGCAAGGGCAACACCTGCCCCACCACACTCGACAGGCCGCGCTCGAAGATCTTGGCGAGCCGCGCGCGTTCTTCTGGATCCTTCAGCTCCGACTTGAGCGGATCGACGTTGGTCGGCAGCCGCCGCTCCTTCCACAGGTAGTACCAAACGTCCTCGTACCCGGGAACGAGCCAGCGCGAGCCGACGCCGAGCCGTTCGGCCAATTCCGCGGCGAACCGCTCGGCCTCAGGTGCGCCGTAGTTGTATTGCAGGTCGTCGCGGGCAAACAGTTCGGGGTTGAGCCAGATCGGTTTGCTGTCGCGCCGCCAGTAGCAGCTCAAGGCCCAGCGAGGCAGCGATTCGCCGGGATACCACTTGCCTTGGCCATAGTGCAGCAGGCCGCCCGGGGCGAACCGCTGATACAGACGCCGCGAGAGGGCGCCGGCCAAGCGCCGCTTGGTCGGGCCCATGGCCGTCGTGTTCCACTCGTCGCCCTCCATGTCGTCGATCGACACGAAGGTCGGTTCGCCGCCCATGGTGAGCCGCACGTCGCTGGCGGCCAGCCGCCGGTCGACTTCGTGCCCCAGAGCCTCGATCCGCCGCCACTCGTCGTCGGTATACGGCTTGGTGACGCGCGGATCTTCGTGCAGCCGCTCCACAGTCATCGAGAAGCCGAACTCGGTCTCGCACTCGTCGACCGCACCAGTCACCGGCGCTGCACTCGTGGGATCAGGCGTGCAAGCGAGCGGAATGTGTCCCTCGCCGGCCAGCAATCCCGAAGTTGGGTCGAGCCCGACCCAGCCAGCGCCCGGCAGGTACACTTCGCACCAGGCGTGCAGATCCGTGAAGTCGTGCGCTGCGCCGCTCGGGCCATCGAGCGACTTCACATCGGGCACGAGCTGAATCAAGTAGCCCGACACGAAGCGGGCGGCCAAACCTAGATTCCGCAGGATCTGCACGAGCAGCCACGCGGTGTCGCGGCAGGAGCCGGAGCGCTTGGCGAGTGTTTCTTCGCAGCTCTGCACCCCGGGCTCGAGGCGGATCAAGTACTTGATCTCGTGCTGCAACCGCTGGTTGACCTCGACCAGGAAGTCGTTGGTCCGCCGTGGGCTGCGGTCGAACGAAGCTAGCCACTCCGCGAGCAAGGGACCAACCGGCTCCGTCTCGAGATACGGGCGGATCTCGCGAGTCAACGAGCTGTCGTAAACGAACGGGCAATGCTCGGCCGACGGCTCGAGAAAGAAGTCGAACGGATTGATGACCGTCATTTCGGCCACCAGGTCGACCTCGATCTTCAGCTCCCGCGTGGGCTTACTGAACACCAGCCGAGCTTGGTAGTTGCTCTGCGGGTCTTGCTGCCAGTTGAGAAAGTGGTCGGCGGGCGTAACCTTCAGCGAGTAGCTGAGGATGGGCGTCCGCGCGTGCGGCGCGGGGCGGAGTCGCACGACATGCGGCGAGAGATTGACCAACCGATCGTAGCGGTAGGTCGTTTGGTGGTTCAGGGCGACGCGAATGGCCATGAAGCGATCCTGTTGATCTGGCGACGTGGCCCAGCTCCGCCAACTGAGCAGGATGTCAAGAAGCAGGCCTCTAGCTTACCCGAGGGGGATTCTCGGTGGAAAGGGCCGTGCCGTGGGACCACGTTTTGCCGTCAGTTTTCGATGGTTCGTCAGTGCTGCGGGTGATTCGAAAGCGGTGCGCGTCTGCGATTCATTAGCCCCCGGCGAGTCGCAGGGGGGAACAACGCGTGGTTCCAGTGTTCGCGTGGGAGCATCATAACGCTGGCCCCCCGTGACTCACGGGGGGCTAACGAGCGCAGTTCTTCGCTCGCCGGTCTGTTGCTTATCGCCCGGTCTAAAGCCCGGCATGAGCAAAGTCGACCGCAACCGTTTCCTTCAGCACATCCGGCACGCGGTGCAGGCCGGCCGCCCAGCATAGACGGGTTGGCCCTCGATTCCCATAATCGCCCCATGCCAGATCTAGCCCGCACCAGCTTGAGCCACGATCCCGTCCACGGCTATATCCCGTTCGTCTCGAACGCGGGGCTGGCCGAGGGCGAAGTTTCCGAACGCCAGATCATTGACCACCCCTGGGTGCAACGGCTTCGGCAGATTCACCAGCTGCAAACGGCCTGGTGGGTTTACCCCTCGGCAGAGCATACCCGTTTTCAGCACGTGTTGGGGGTGATGCACCTAGCGGGGCGCGCGGCGACCGCGCTCTACGGCAGCCTGCGCGAATCCTGCCCCGACGTGCCGAGCGCCGCCTACGTCGAGGCCCTGCTGCGCATGGCGGGCCTGCTGCACGACGTAGGCCACGGCCCGTTTGGTCACTTTTTCGACGAGCATTTCCTGGCCCAGTTCGGCCTGACCCACGAAACGCTCGGCCGAACGATCATCGTCGACGAACTCGGTCCGCTGCTCCGCTGCGTGCGCCGCACGCCGAATGGCGAGCTGGCGCCTGACGAAACGCTTGACCCGGCTCACATCGCCCTCCTGATCGCCCGCCCCAAAGGCGGCGACGACGGCGATACGCCCCGCTGGCTGCGGTTTCTGCGTAGCTTGTTTTGCGGGCTCTACACCGTCGACAATATGGACTTCGTGCTCCGCGACGCCTTCATGTCGGGCTTTAGCGGCCGAGCGTTCGACCTCGAGCGGCTGCTGCAGTACAGCTTCTTTAGCAAGAGCGGCCTCACGATTCATGCCCGCGGGCTCGGCGCCCTGATCCGCTTCATGGGAGTGCGGGTCGAGATGTTTCGCTCGGTCTACTTTCATCGCACGGTGCGGGCGATCGACCTGACGCTCGCCGATCTGTTCGCCGCTGGCAAGGAGCTGCTGTTCCCCGGCAACCCACTCGAACGGCTGGAGGATTATCAGCGGTTCACCGAATGGTCGCTGCTGGTCGACGTGGCCCGCTGGCCACAGTCGGAAGATCCGCGGCGGCGAGAGCTCGGGGAGCGCTGGCGGCAACTGCTCAACCGCGATGTTCATTGGAAGATGGTCTGCCAGCGAAACCTGGTGTTCGCGGCCGGCCCGGCGGAGCACACGAGCCTGTTCTCGCGAAAAAGTTTCGTGGAGCAGGCGCTGCGCGAGAGCTTGCCGGCCCACTTGCGCGAGCTGCCGCTCCGCATTGATTTGCCGCGCACGATCCATCGCCCCGGCACCCGTGGTCCGGCCGAAGGGCAGAACTATCTTTACGATTCTGCCCGCGATCTCGTGCGTCCGCTGGAAGATGACCAGCTCTACCGGCAGTTGCCTGGCAGCCACCGGTTGTGCCGGATCTACGCCGAGAATCTGGACCACGCGGCAGAGTTGACGGCGGCGCTCGACGAATTGATCGGGCCGCTGGGGCTGGATGATGTGACGAACATGTAGCTGCGGCCGGCAGGATCGGCCCGCGAGCCGGCGTTGTATCTCCGCTGGTGCGGCGTCGGCCAGTGCAGTAACCTTTTCGGTTTGAGCGGCCGAACAGGAATCGGCCCGCGGCGACCCAAGGCGACTGCCCCCCATGAAATACGCGATCATCATTCCCGACGGCTGCGCCGACGAACCGCAGGATTCCCTCGGCGGCCGCACCCCGCTGCAGGCCGCCAATGTGCCGGCGATGGACGCCGTGGTCGCGGCTGGCGTAGTGGGCCGCGCAAACCATGTGCCGCCGTCGCTGCCGGCCGGGTCCGACGTGGCCAACATGAGCCTGCTCGGCTACGACCCGATCGCCAATTTTTCGGGACGGGCACCGCTCGAGGCCGCCGCGCAAGGCATTCAGCTCGGCCCCGACGATTGGGCCATCCGCTGCAACCTGGTCACGGTTGAAGATCAGGTGATGAAGGAGTTCACCGCGGGGCACATCTCCACGGCCGAAGCGACCGAGTTGCTGGCCGCGCTCGGCCAGCACGTGGCCCAGTCGCATCTCGAGTTCGTCCCCGGCGTCAGCTATCGCAACTTGCTGCTCTATCGCGGCGCAGGGCGGAAGGCGCCCTTCTCGATGGATACGCGGGCAACGCCGCCCCACGATCTGACCGACAAGAGCGTGCTCGACGACTATCCCCGCGGTCCCGGCAGCGAGTTGCTGCACGAGTTGATGTGTGAAAGCGTCGGCGTGTTCGCGGATCATCCGGTGAACAAAGCTCGCCGCGCTGCGGGCAAGCCGCCGGCGACCAATGTTTGGCTGTGGGGCCTGGGCCGTACGCCGGCGCTGAAGCCATTCAAGGAGGTTTACGGCAAGCAGGGGGCGATGATCACGGCCGTCGACTTGCTCCGTGGCCTGGCGGCGCTGATCGGCTGGAAGCGGATCGAAGTGCCGGGCGCCACCGGCTACCTCGACACCGATTACGCCGCCAAGGGACGCTACGCGATCGACGCCCTCGATTCGACCGACGTGATCTGCGTGCATGTCGAGGCGACCGACGAAGCCTCGCACGAAGGCCGCGCCGACGCCAAGATCGAGGCGCTCGAGCAGATCGACAAGCACATCGTGGCCCCGCTGCACGAAGCGCTCAAGAAGTGCGGCGACTACCGCATCCTCGTCACGCCGGACCATCCCACGCCGCTGCGGACCAAGACCCACAGCCACGGCTTCGTCCCCTTCGCGGCCGCGGGAACCGGCATCTCGGCCGATGCGGCGACGACCTACGACGAAGTGGCTGCCGGTAACTCGGCCGCGCAATATCCGGACGGCTGGAAGCTGATGCGCTGGTTCCTGGGGTAGGGCAGTTTCGGGTGGCTGGGGTCGAGCAACAGCGAGCCCCCAGATACCCGGGGAAGCTCGCGAATCTCCGGGGGCTCGCCTAGCGGCTCGACCCCGGGCACCCGGTGCTCGTGAAGTGCTGTAGGGTGTGTCAAGCGAAGCGAAGACGCACCGTGGCCCACCAAAGATGGTGCGTCCGCGCTGCGCTTGACGCACCCTACGCGAAGCCACGGATCGTGGTCTTCACACCAGCAGATCGTGGTTCACGACGCCGAAGACGTCCGTCAACCGGAAATCTCGTCCGGCGTAGCGGTAGGTCAGCTTCTCGTGGTCGATGCCGAGCACGTGCAGCAGCGTGGCGTGTAGATCATGCACCGACATTCGCCCTTCGACGGCGCGGAAGCCCAACTCATCGGTCGCGCCGTAGCAGAGGCCGCCTTTGAAGCCGCCGCCGGCCATGAACATGGTGAAGCCGTACGGATTGTGATCGCGTCCGTCGCTGCTTTCGGAAACGGGCGTGCGGCCGAACTCGCCGCCCCACACCACGGCCGTTTCGTCGAGCATGCCGCGGCGCTTCAGATCGCGGATGAGCGCCGCCGTGGCCTGGTCCATGTCGGGACAGCGCTTCTTCAGGTTCTCGTTGATGCGGTTGTGGTCGTCCCACGGCTGGCCCGGGCCGTAATGCACGTGGACTGACCGCACTCCCCGCTCGACCAACCTTCGCGCGAGCAGGCAGCCGTTGGCAAACGGCGAGTCGCCATATTCTTTGCGAACCGCTTCCGGCTCCTTGCGAATATCGAAGGCGTCGGTCGCCTCGGTCTGCATCCGGTAGGCCGTTTCCATCGCCTGAATGCGGCCTTCGAGGAACTCGTCGTGGCCGAAGGCCTGCGTATGCCCTCGGTTCAACTGCTGGACGAGGTCGAGTTGCCGCCGTTGCTCGGCCGCGCTGAGTTGCTTGTTCTGGAGGTACCGGATCATCTTCTCCGGCTCGGTCTGCGAGTTGTCGAAGCCGATCCCCTGATGCTTGGCCGGCAGAAACCCGCAGCGCCCCTCGGCCAGCGACCCGCCGCCTGGGTTGAGCACCACGAAGCCTGGCAAGTTCTCGTTGTCGGAGCCGAGGCCGAAGTCGAGCCAAGAACCGAGTGAGGGCCGCGTGGCGGCGATGTTGCCTGAGTGCATCAGGCTGCGGGCCGGATTGTGCGTGGGGTTGAAGGTGTAGAGCGACCGGACAATGCACAGGTCGTCGACGATGTTGGCCAAGTTCGGCAACAGCTCGCTGACTTCGATGCCCGCCTGGCCATGCTTCTTGAAGGCGAACGGCGAAGGAAGCAGCCCGCCCGTGGTCCGCTCCGTGCGCAGGTTCGCGGCTTCGGGCCGCTCGCCGGCGCGCTTGGCCAGGATCGGCTTGGGATCGAACAAGTCGATCTGCGACGGCCCGCCCGGCATGAAGAGCACGATATTGTGCTTGGCGCGGGGCCTTGGCTTGGCAGTCTCAGCGTCGGCAGCAGGCTCCACCTTGGGTTCCGTGGCCACGCCGGTCCGCGCCAGCATGCTCGACAGCGCGACCGAGCCCAGTCCGGCGGAGAGCGATTGTAGAAACGCGCGGCGCGGCGTGAGGGGAGTTAGGGCCAAAAGATCACCTCATTCGTGGAAAGCAGCGCCTGGGCATACTGCGCGAGCGGGCCAGTCGCCAGGAACTGCTCGGCGAGCTTGAGTTCGTCTTCCGATGGATCGCGGCCGAGCAAGCGGCGGTAGAGCGCTCGCACGCGGGCCGGTACATCAGGTTCTTTCTCGACCTGCTCCGCCAGATCCGCCGCCCGATCCTGCACGAACTCGCTGTTCATGAGAAACAACTGCTGCAGCGGCGAAGTCGTCGTCTGCCGCTGGGGGCTGTGGATGGCGGCGCTGGGAAAGTCATAGAGCTGCAGCAGCGTGCTCGAGCGGCCGCGACTGACCCGGCCGTACACTGTGCGCCGTGTGTTTTGTCCCCGATCCAGGTCTTCCGACGGTCCACCCACCTTGTCGTCCAGGCTATTCGCGGCCTGCAGCAAGCAATCGCGGAAGGCTTCGATGTCGAGGCGGCGGGGATTCATTCGCCACAGCAGACGATTGGCCGGATCAATTCCGACTGCATCGTCGCGCGGTTTGCTGGCCTGTTCGTAGGTCGCCGACAGCATCAACTCGCGATGCAACCACTTGAGCGAATACCCGTGTTCGATGAACCGCGCGGCCAAGTCGTCGAGCAACTCCGGGTGACTCGGCTTCTCCCCCTGCGTGCCAAAGTCGCTGGGCGTCGCCACGAGCGGCTGCCCAAAATGCCAAGCCCACACGCGGTTGACGATCACCCGCGCGGAGAGCGCCTTGGCGTCGTCGAAGATGCAGTCGGCCAATTCGCGCCGGCCAGAGCCTTGCTCGAACTTCGTGTCTCCCGTGGAAAGCACCGAAAGGAAGCCGCGCGGCGCTGCCGCGCCCGGCTTGGTCACGTTGCCTCCTGGCAGCACATGCAGATCGCGCGGCTGGCCCGGCTTGATCTCGAGCATGGTGAAATCGGGATCGCCGCCATCGACAAAGAAACCGGCGTCGTAGACCGCGTGAAACAGCGGCGCGGTCGAGGCGCCGCGGCGGCCGCGCCCCCTCTCGCGTGGCCCGCGATCCTCGTCGTCCTTCTTTTCCGGCTTCGGCTCGTCGGGGTACGGATTCGGCTGCTTCGCCAGTCGCTCGAGCAGAGCAAAGGCCTCTGGGTGCGACTCGCGGAGGCCGGCGTTCTCCTCCTTGATCTGCTCGAGCTCCTTGCGAAGACGCAATACCTTCTCGCGCGCTTCGGCCGGCTTGCTGCCAGGGTCGTCGCGCAGCAGGTTCGCGGCATAGCTGCGGTAGAAGAGCCGTTGCGTATCGACCATGAACCGCGACTCCGTGGCCGGATCGATCTCCGCGAGCGGCCGCGGCGACTGCACCGTCGAGGCGAACACGCCCGCCAGGCTGTAGTAGTCGGCCGTCGGGATCGGATCGAACTTGTGGTCGTGGCAACGCGCACAGGCCACCGTGAGCCCGAGAAACCCGCGGGTCACGGTATCGAGCCGCTCATCCCAGTCGTCGGTGTACAGCGTTTCGATCACATCCTTCGAGAGCCGCCCATCCTTGTGATAGCCAGGCGACGCGCCGAGAAATCCCAGCGCCACGAGGTCTGCCCGTGGCGTTTCGGGCATCAGGTCGGCCGCGAGCTGCAGCTTGACGAAGCGATCGTACGGCACGTCCTTGTTGATTGCCTCGATCACCCAGTCGCGATACCGCCAGGCATAGGGAAACGGGGGCGTGGTCGCTTCGCCGGTGTAGTTGTCTTCGCCGTAGTGAACGACATCGAGCCAATAGCGGCCCCAGCGCTCTCCGTATTTTGGTGACGCGAGTAACTGCTCAACGACCTTTTCATAGGCGTCGGGCGAATCATCGGCGACGAACGCCTGCACTTGCTCGTAGGTGGGCCGTAACCCCGTCAGGTCCAGATAGGCGCGGCGCAGCAGCACGGCCTTGTCGGCTGCGGGCGACGGCGCGAGGCCTGACTCGCGCAGCTTGGCGTGAACGAAGTGGTCGTGCTTCTTCCGTGCCCAGCCGTCGTCGTCGGCGGGGGCTTCGAGCGGAGTTACCGGCTGAAAGGCCCACCACTGGCGACCTTCCTCCAGGTCGATGACGCGCTTTTCCGCGGACGCAGCGGCATCGCCCGTGCGGGGATCAGGAGCGCCGCGGCGGACCCATTCCTCGAGCGCGGCGATCTGCGTGGCGCTGAGCTTTTCATCCGGCGGCATCTGTAGCGACGTATCGTCCCAGCGCACGGCCTGAATCAGCAGGCTGTTGTCGGGGTCGCGCGGCGCGATCAATTCGCCGCTCGAACCGCCCTGAGCCACGCCCTGCTGAGAATCGAGATGGAGCTCGCCGTGTACGATCTTGGCTTCGGCCGAATGGCAGCCGTAGCATTTGGCCACCAAAAGCGGGCGAATGCTCTTCTCGAAGAACTCGCGGTCCTCCGCCGAAGTCGCCGGCGGTGCTTCGCTTTCGGCGGCCGGCCCCTCCGCCATGGCCGAGATCGACCAAGCGACTAGCGCCAGCGCGCAGATAAAAGTGTTGATCTGCATCAACGCACTCAACCTCTGCCTGCTCTGGCAAGTTGCGTCGTGAAGGACCTGCCGAGCCTCGCAGGCCGGCAGCGTTGGTCGGGGGGAATTCGGGCGGGGGACTGGCAGGCCTCATTATACGGTCCGCGGCCGCGAGTGCATCTAGTAAACGGTTGTTTGCACGCCCGTTGGTCCGCACAGCGGACCCTACGTGTGACCCGCTGTGCGGACCATTGCTCACCCACGCCAACGCGGCTGCGCCGCGTTAGAATGGGCGTTTTTCTCGCGAACCCTCGAAAGTCTGATGCTATGACTGAGCCTGCGGCGGCGAAGCGGCTGTTTTTGCTAGACGGCATGGCGCTCATCTATCGCGCCCACTTCGCCCTCATCCGCAGCCCACGCTATACCTCGGCCGGGGTATGCACTTCGGCAGTGTTTGGCTTGGCCAACACGCTGCTCGACATCGTCGATCGCGAGCAGCCTACGCACATTGCCGTGGTCTACGACACGGATGATCCCACGCACCGGCACGAAGTCTTCGCCGACTACAAAGGCACTCGGGAGTCTATTCCTGAGGACTTGGCCGCACAGTTGCCGCTCACCGAGCGGCTGTTCGCCGCCTTCCGTATTCCGATCGTGCGCGTGCCTGGCTTCGAGGCCGACGACGTGATCGGCACCCTCGCCGGTCAGGCCGAGGCTCAGGGCTTTCACACCTGGATGGTCACCCCGGATAAGGACTTCCAGCAGTTGGTGACCGACCGCGTCCTGGTCTACAAACCCGGCCGCCAGGGCGGCGCCCACGAGGTGATGGGCGTGCCCGAGGTGTTGGCCCGTTGGCAGATCGAACGCGTCGAGCAGGTCATCGACATTCTCGGACTGATGGGGGACACGAGCGACAACATTCCCGGCGTGCCGAGCATCGGCGAGAAAACCGCGCAAAAGCTGATTGCCGAGTTCGGCAGCATCGGGAATTTGCTCGCAAACACCGATCGACTCAAAGGCAAGCAGCGGCAGACGCTCGAGGCCAATGCCGAGCAGGCATTGCTCTCCAAGAGCCTGGCCACGATCGTGCGCGATGCGCCGCACGGCGTTGAGTTGGAATCGCTCGCGATGGCCAAGCCCGACACTACCGCGCTCAAAGCGCTCTTCGGCGAACTCGAGTTCGAAACGCTCGGCAAACGGCTCTTCGGCGCGAGCTTTAGCGCAGGCGCTGCCCGTGCTGCGGCGGCCCAACAACAACGTGAGACCGAAATCCGCGGCGAGCCGCTGTCGGCGGAAACTACGGCGAGCACTCTCGCCGATACGCCGCATCACTACGAGATCGTGCGCACGCCGGCCGAACGAGCAAAACTGCTCGAGTCGCTGCTGGCCCAGGAAACCATTTGCTTCGATACCGAGACAACGGGGCTGAACCCGCGCGAGGCGATGCCGCTCGGGCTGGCCTTTGCCTTTGAGCCCCACCGCGCCTATTACGTCGTCTGCCCCGAGGATTCGGCGGCGGCGCTCGCGGTTCTGCAAGAGTTTCAGCCCGTGTTCGAGGCCGAAGGCATCGGCAAGGTCGGCCACAACCTGAAGTTCGACGCCTCGCTTCTCCGCTGGCACGGCATCCAACTCCGCGGCAAGCTCTTCGACACCCTGCTCGCGCACTCGCTCAAGGAGCCTGAGATGCGGCACGGGCTCGACTATCTGGCCAAGCTGTACCTGAACTACGCGCCCGTTTCCATCGAGTCGTTGATCGGCCCGCGCGGCGAGCCGCAGAAATCGCTGCGTGAGGTGCCGCTCGAGAGCTTGGCCGAATATGCCTGCGAAGACGCCGACGTTGCCCTGCAGGTCAGCCAGATCATCCGCCCCGACATCGACGCCCGCGGCGTGGCCCAGGTGTGCGACGAGGTGGAATGCCCGCTGATTCCGGTCCTCTGCGACATGGAGTACGAAGGAATTCGGCTCGACACTGCCGCGCTCACGGCTTACGCGGGCCAACTCGAGCAGGACATCGCCACGCTGCGCGAGCGGATCTTTCAAGCGGCCGGCCACGAGTTCAACATCGACTCGCCCAAGCAACTCGGCGTGGTGCTCTACGAGGAACTGAAGCTCGTCGATAAGCCGAGCAAAACCGCCACGGGGCAGTTCACCACCCGCGAAACCGAACTCGTGCGGCTGGCCGGGCAACACGAGATCGTGCGCGACGTGCTCGACTATCGGAACGCCGCGAAGCTCAAGTCGGTCTATCTCGACCAACTGCCTGGCTGCGTCAATCCGCTGACGGGCCGCGTTCACACCCACTACAGCCAAGTGTGGGCGGCCACGGGGCGCATGCAGTCGAGCAATCCCAACCTACAAACGATTCCTGTGCGCAAGGAGCGTGGCCGCGAGATCCGCGCGGCCTTCGTGCCGCGCGACGAGAACTTCTTGCTTCTCTCGGCCGACTACTCGCAGATCGAACTGCGGATCATGGCCGAGCTCAGCGGCGACGAATCGTTTCAGGCAGCGTTTCGCGAAGGCCAAGACATTCACACCGTCACGGCGGCCAGCGTCTATAAGGTACCGCCGGAAGCGGTTACCCGCGAAATGCGCGACAAGGCCAAGGCAGTGAACTTCGGCATCATCTATGGCATCTCGGCCTTTGGTCTGCAGCAGCGGCTGAACATTCCCCGCGACGAAGCCCGCAATCTGATCGACGCCTACTTCGCCAAATATGGCAAGGTGCGAACCTACATCGACGACACGATCGCCAGCGCTCGCGCCAATGGCTACGTGAAGACGCTGACGGGCCGTCGCCGCTACTTGCGCGACATCAACTCGAAAAATCACTCGCTGCGGAGCACGGCTGAGCGGCTGGCGATGAACAGCCCGATCCAAGGCACGGCGGCCGACATGCTCAAGCTGGCCATGATCAGCGTCCACGACTTGCTGCGAAGCGGCGGCTACCGCACCAAGATGCTGCTGACGGTCCACGACGAAATCGTCTTCGACCTCCATCGCGACGAGCAAGACACGGTGCTCCCGCTCATCGCCGAACGCATGCGCAACGCTTTGCCGATGCAAACGCCGATCGAGGTGGAACTCGGCGTGGGGCAGAATTGGCTCGAGGCGCATTGAATCTGGCGGCCGGTAGCGCAAAAAGAAAGCGCGAGAGGCGAGTCCATGATCGCCTTCGTGGTTGATCTCTCTGTGCCTCCGTGTTGAATTAAGCCCCGCGAATCTTCTCGGCGTCTCCGCGGCTCGGCGGTTCGTCGTCCGCAGCGTGTTCCAGACGCACGACCATTTTGCTCACGCGGTCCGTCCAGCTCTCGCTGGAGGTGGTTTGCGTGCCGAGCCGGTCGGCCCAGAGCGGGAAACCGAGCGGCGTGAGCCGCGGGGGCCGCACGATCTCGAGCGGCTGCGCGGCCATGCGCTCGAGCGTCTCGGCTAACCGCGCGGCCTCGAGCTGCTGTTCCAGCACCTCGCGCCGCGCCTGTTCGAGCAACAGGTTCTGCGGATCGTACTCGACGAACACGTCGAAGATCAGCCCCGAAGACGCCTGAACCTGACGGGCCGACTTGGGCCGGCCGGGAAAGCCGGGAAAAACCAAGCCGGCGACGCGGGCAATCTCGCGAAATTGCCGGCGGGCCAGTTCGTTCGTGTTGAGGCACGCCAGCAAATCGTCGAGCAAGTTGTCTGGCGACAGCAACTCGCGCCATTCAGCTTCGAGCGCCGGCAACGGGGCGTTCGAAAGGATCTCGAGGCCATAATCATTTACCGTGCTGCGAATCGTCGCGGGCGCGCGGCGACTGAGCCGATGAGCCAATAGCGGCGCAAGCCCTTCATGCACCAAACGGCCGGCGAAGGGATAGATAAACGCATGCTGCCCCTCAC
>JAESFN010000895.1_pt1 | contig 18705 bp, 17 predicted proteins | sample 9269411 | NCBI WGS metagenome assembly JAESFN01 (sample SAMN14505399, study PRJNA617100) | algae metagenome | isolation source: Iphinoe sp. HA4291-MV1 and co-occurring heterotrophs from trail next to... | place: USA: Maunawili Falls, Hawaii | collected 2009-07-25
ATCAGTGGTTGCTGCCGCCGCCGCCACCCGAGCCGCCGCCGTCACCACCCCGGCCGCCGTCACCACCCTTGCCGCCGCCACCGTCACCACCTTTGCCGCCGCCGCCGTGGCCGCCGCCTCCGTGACCGCCGCCGCCATGGCCACCACCGTCACCGCCTTTGCCACCGCCGCCGTGTCCGCCACCGCCATGGCCACCTCCGCCATGACCGCCTCCACCGTGTCCACCACCGCCGTGGCCGCCGTCACCCTTGCCGCCGCCGGTACCGCCCGTTCCGCCAGACGTGCCGCCACCGGCCGAACCGGTGCCGGCCGATCCGCCGCCGGCATCCGTGCCGCCGCCACTGTTCGCCGCAGCACCCCAGAAATTGGCCATCCACGACTGCGTCTGCGGCGCCGCGGTCTTGGTCAACGCCTGCGGCGGCTGCGCCTTGGCTACGCGGGTTGCCTGCAGGGCCGCATAGTTGAGGCGAACCACCGGATCGATCGCCAGGCGGCGTCCAAGGAACGGAAACGCCTGTTGGATTGTGACGCCGGGGAGCAGCTTGGGATCCCACTTGGTACGTTTGATGATGCGCCCGCGCTGCGTCACGTAGATCAGGCGCCGCTGCCGGTTCTCGAGCAGGCAGCGCGTGACGCACACGTTGACCGCGCCATCGTGCACCAGCACCGCCATGGCGCCGTTATCGGCGATGAACCCGTCGAACACCGTGCCGCGCACGCCGATCGAGGCGATCGGGCTCTTGATTTCGTAGGCCCTCTTGTCGCTGTTGCCGGTGATGAAGCGGAACGCGCCCTTGGCCAGATTGATCGTGACCTGACCGGTCGTCTTGTTGGGATCGTAGACGAACTTGTCGAGGACCAGACGCGCGTTGGGCCCCAGCGCCAGCTTGGTGTCGTCGGCCAGCACGAACTGGCCGCTGGCGTTACGCGCCGCCTCCAGCACCTCCAGCTCCCGCACCGGATCGTTCTTGGCGAGCTTGCGCTTGGCCGCCTTGTCCTGCTCGGCGGTGACCTGGTTCTGGATCTCGACGGCCGTTCCGATATCGCGCGGGTCGGCCGCGTATGTGAGCGAGCCGCAGGCGGCAACGCCCACGGTCAGCACAAAGGCTCTCCACCGGGTCACGAGACCCTCCCCAACTGCGTTCCAGCCAACTTTTGAATTCCAGCCAGAATGCAATTTAGGGTATTTTGTATACCCCCTGTTATCCTTTTCTAATCCTTCATTAATGCCGGCCACGGAGGCCGCGCTGAAGGCCTCTAGGCGGCGGCGGCGAGGAAGCGCTCGAGCTTGTCGAGCGAGCCGGTCCAGCCGAACTGGTGGCGGTCACGGGCGGCCTCGTCGAAGAACTGCTCGTGGTGCAGCGTGAGCAGGCTGCCGTCGCCGTCGGCCTTGATGCTGATGGTGACCAGCGACTCCCGCTCCGGCGTGCTGCGCCACGCCCACGTGAAGGAGATCCGCTCGTTGGCCACCACCTCCCGATAGACGCCGCTGACGTGATGCTCCTCGCCGTCCTCGGTGTGGAAGACCACCACGTACCGGCCGCCAACCCGCACATCGGTCTCGGCGCGCGCCACCGGTCCGCTGTCGGGCCCGAACCAGCGCACAATCCGCGCGGGCTCGGTCCAGGCCGAGTAGACCAGCTCGGGCGGAGCCGCGAGGCGGCGCTTGAGGGTCAGGCTGGGCTTCACCGGCATGCGTGCTCCTCCAGATGCTCGCGTTGCCCTCCCATAGAGTGCTTCCGGAAAAGTGGGAACCGGTTTTCCGGCAGGAAGCACAACACGAGCACGACGGGGAGCGGATGGCGCCACCCGCTCCCCGTCGGCAGCCTCGCTCGCTTGATCCCGGCCCGCTACGCCTTCTGGTTGCGGTACTGGATCATGTAGCTGTCCATGGTGTAGTCCGCGACCTGCCACCACAGATACTGATCGCCGCGGAACGCGGTGAAGTGGTCATAGAGCTTCTTGAACCACTCGTTTTTCGCTGACATCTCGGTATAGATCTCGTTGGCCGCCCTCCAGGACGCGTTCATGACGTCCTGCGGAAACGGCCTCAACTCCGCGCCGGCCGCCGCGAGCTTCTTCAGCGCCACCGGGTTCATGGCGTCATAGCGCGCCGTCATCAGCATGCCCGACTCCTGCGCCACCGCCTGCAGGATTGCCTGGTACGTCTTGGGCAGCTCGTTCCATTTCGCCAGGTTGAAGATGTAATGCGGGGTCGAGCCCGGCTCCCACCAGCCCGGATAGTAGTAGTACTTGGCCACCTTCACGAAGCCGAGCTTCTCGTCGTCGTAGGGACCGACCCACTCGGCTGCATCGATGGTGCCCTTCTCGAGCGCCGGATAGATGTCGCCGCCGGCGATCTGCTGCGGGACGACGCCGAGCTTCTGCAGGATGAGGCCGCCGAAGCCGCCGATCCGGAACTTCAACCCCTTCATGTCGTCGAGAGACTTGATCTCCTTGCGGAACCAGCCGCCCATCTGGCAGTTGGTCGAGCCCGAGACGAAACCCGTGCAATTCCACTTGGTGCGCAGGAACTCGTCCATCAGCGCCTGGCCGCCGCCCTGGAAATACCAGGCGTTCTTCATGCGGCTGTTCATGCCGAAGGGCAGATCGGTGCCGAAGGTGAAGGCGACGTCCTTGCCGAAATAGTAGTAGAGCGCGGTGTGGCCGGCCTCGACGGTGCCGTTCTGCACCGCGTCGAGCACCTGCAGCCCGGGCACGATCTCGCCCGCCGCGAACACCTGGATCTGGAACTTGTTGTCGGTGATCTCGGCGACCCGTTTGGCGAGGTAGTCGGGGTTGCCGTAGAGCGTGTCGAGCGACTTCGGCCAGCTCGCGGTGAGCCGCCAGCGGACCTCGGGGCTGGACTGGGCGATGGCGGGTGAGGCCACCGCCGAGGCGACCCCGCCCACGGCGGCGCCTTTGATGAATTTGCGTCTGGTGACGGCGGTCATAATGCGCGTTTCCTCCATGTGACGTCAGGCCTGTTGATCGGCTCTGTGCGCCGCGTGGCCGGCTCAACGGCGACGGCGTCCTTGCTCCGGGCCTCGAGGGGCCGGTGTCGCAAATGGTCCAGGCTTTTGACGCCCGAACTCGCTCAAAAGGATTCTTGGCTCAAAATCGGACACCACTATAGCCGAGGGAGGATCGCCGGCAAAAGCGCATCGCGCGGCCGACCGCGGCACTGGTCCGCGGTCCACAACCGTGGAGCGCACGCCCGTTGCGGGGGTCCCGTGTCCGCCTCAAGCCCGCCGCGAGATCTGGGAGCGGGGAATGAGGTCTTCCGGCTGCTCTTTCACCACAATGGTGTCGCTTCCCGCGAAAGCGATCACGGTTCCCTGCGGCGTCCGCGCGATGCGGGTGACCTTGTCGAAATTCACGTAGACCGTGGTGGCGTTGGCCTCCGTGCACTGAACCCAATCCGCCATGTCGCGTCCTCGGGCCGTTGTGTGCGATCGCTCCGTCACGGCAGGCGGATCGATCGGGACCGCCCCGCTCTCCGGCGCGGCCTCGGAGTCGGGCTTACGGAGAATCCGGCGGCTGCGCAACACCGCGGCGACCCTCGATCGGCCCACCCGTGCGCTTACCCCTTCGGCCACAGGATCATCTGCGTGCAGCGGAAGTGGGCGATCGGCTTGTCCTGCCCCGACGCGCTGACCGCCGCATCCCACACCTGGGTGGTGCGGCCCTGATGCAGGGGCCGGGCGACGCAAGTCAGCACGCCGGTGCGCGCGGTCCCGAGGAAATTGGTCTTGAGCTCGACGGTGGTGAAGCCGGTGGCGCCCTCCGGCAGGCTGCGCACAGTGCCATAGCCGCAACAGCTATCGGCGAGGGTAACCACGCTGCCCGCGTGCAGGAAGCCGTTCCATACGGTGAGCGCCTTGCGCACCTCGAGCGTGGCGACGACCTCGTCCGGCTCGACCTTGGCGAACACGAGGCCGATCAGGCCCGGCAGATACTCCGCCCCGGCGGCGTTCCACTCTTCGAGAGTTTTGGGGATGGGAAGGGTCATGGGTTTCCTGACGAAAGCAAGGTGGACTGACGGACGCGGCACCCGATCGTTTTGCGCCTGCTGAGCAGCACCCTCGGGGTTGGCGTGGGTACACCGTTCAGACGCCCGGCATGCTTGCCTAGTGGGAGCCCATGAGTTCGGAGCCATAGCTCGTGGCAAGCATCGTGCATCGATCGACCAGCAACGTCACAAGCTTCGATAGATTGGTCATAGCGATACCTTCCGTCTTGCATTCTGCAAGCAAGTTGCGAGCCTCACTCGGTACCCGCGCAGTGAGGTCACGGATATGAGCCAGTGCGCGGTCGGGGTCATAACCGCATTTGCGGGCTTGGACCTGCCAGTGACGCGGCAAGATGCGGTCGATGTGATAGTGGCCGTCCACGGACATTGCGAGCCGGTCCTTGTGCTTGTCCTTGGAATACAGGAGCCAGCTCGCGATATCATAGAGGGGCGCGAGCCGGTAGCGGCCCCCGGAAGTGAGGAGCAGCCCGTAGTTCTTGGCGTGTGCATCAGTACCGCCGATTACAAAGTTCAGAGCGCATGCGCGCATGAAGCGGTCGCGATCCTCGCTTGGGCGTCCGGAGCCGGAGAGCAGCTCCATGATGGCGACCATGCCCGGCCCGCCCTCGCTTTGATACTTGTCGCGCGGCAGGACCTTCAGGGCCTGACAGCAATCTTCCTGATGGACGCGGTGGACTTCGCCGCCGGCGGTGTCGATCGGAAGTGTCTTACGGCCCGAGAGCCTGCGACGATCGTACCGCTCGATGACGACAACGGTGATGTCTCCGAACTGCTCGGTCCAGCATCTGGGTGCGGGCAGATCCAATCTTGGCGCCAAGCGAACACAGAACATCTCGTTCTCGACTTGGCCAGCTAGCCCCGCGATAGGCGGCTTGAGGATATGCGTCGTCGGCGTCCGACCGCGCGGCTCGTACCATTTGCCATTGACCAGATAGAGCGCCTTCTTACGCTGCGCACCAGCTAGGCTGAATTGGCCGCCTGATCTCGTGAACCGGATGGCTCCCGGATCGCGGATCAGTTCCTTGAACCTCTCTTCGAGGGTCTCACGCGAAAGGATCGTGACGCCCTCGCGCTTCCTAAGACCGCCAAGGCCTTCGGGTGGCACCATCTGGACGGCGCCCTGCAGATCTTCACCGATGGCTGAAAGCAGCGAGAAGGGATTGCGCGAGCTGACGCCGAAATGCCTACCTATGCTCGCAAGCGAGTCTTCGCTGTCCGGCAACAGTCCCCACATATATGGCGCAACGGCCTTGTCGCCGTGTTCCGATACCGATAGCGGCATCGAGAGCGAGAGAGGGATAGCCGATCGCTTTTGGCGGTAGGCGTCGTCGTAGGTAAAGCCGAGTTTTCCGCGACTATCCTGGGCGATGGTGCCGATCTCGTCGCCACTGATGAGGATCCGCAGCTCCTTGGTCATTTGTTGTTTTTTTTCTTGGCAGCCCATCCTGGGCCCGCTTGGGTTCTATTGGTGAGACCCGTATCTGCAATGGCATCGATGTCGAAGCCCGATCGCGCAGCAGCCGTGCTTGTATTCGACGGCTCGCCTATGTCGGCCGAGAGGACCACGTCCAGTTCGTTTAGAACCCTAAAGACAAGATCGATCCGAGCCGATGGTTTGCCGCGCTCGATCTGCCCAAGCCAAACGCGCGAAACGCCGAGGCGCTCGGCAAGGGCGCTCTGAGTCATGGCGCGCGCGCGCCGTGCTGCGGCGATAATGGCACCGAGTTCACTGGGCCGCCTGATGAGCATGGGGGTCTATGATAACAATCATTGTCTTTCTAGAAATGTAATCGATCGTTGTCATTCGCGCAATGAAAATGATCGTTGCCACCTTGATCATGATAACGATCGTTTTCACGCATCGCGAGCCGGTGTCGCCTGCCACCGATGTCCCGCTTACCGGCCATTAAGGCCGATCCGGCCGAACGGCCGCCTGCGGGGGCTTGATATGCCAGCCCGCGCACACATGTACTGTGCAATGAGTCGTGCATATGCACGTATAGTCAACACAGGACCGGCGACGATGATCCGAGCGATCCTCTCTGCTCCCGCCTACGGACTTGGACTTGCAGCCTTGACGCTTCTCTCCGCCGGCGCATTCGCGGCCCCGGCCTCACCGGGCGGCGGGCCCCGGATGAGCGATGTCAGGAGCGACGTCGTGCCGGTGTCGGCCCAGACGACCGGCCGTACGGGGACGCACCGCTCCACCGCGTCGACCGGCTGCCACGACACGTTCATGTACTGGAGCACAAAGGGCCACAAATGCATGAGCGCCCGCGACAAGCCGATGGCGCGGCCGCCCGGCGTGTCGCCGGACGACCCCTCCTGGTTTCCCGGCATCAAGGGCGGCGACCCCGGCTGCATGAGAGGCAAGTCGGGCTGCTGAGAGACCTGATTGGCCCCGTTGCCGGAAGCAAGAGCCGCCTGTAAGCGCGGCTCGGTCGGTGGCGGGTCCTTTCTTCGCCCACCTGCCTTGTTCCACCGTCACGACCGCGGAGGCGGCCATGACGAAGAATTTGCTCTCGCGCTCATACCTCTCCACTGCGTCCCCGGAAAGCGGCGCGAGCCGCTTATCCGGGGTCTTTGCCAGCCGAACATGGGCACGCCGCCTGCCTCACTCTAAGCGGGAAAGATCCCGGATCGGCCGCGGGCTCGCCCGCGCCCCTCCGGGAACGCAAGGAGTGGGTGTGCCGTCCTTCTTTTCCGTCACGGTCGCGGAGGTGGCCGTCCGCGACACGTGGCCGATCACGCGCGGAGACTTGCGTGGATGAGCGCCTTTGCGGTCATGACGGAGTGCGTGAACCTGCCATCGCGCCGCCGCGCGCCCGTCCGGGAATGCAAGAGGAGGGTCGTGACCCTCCCCACAAAGTGTCATCCTCGGGCTTGTCCCGAGGATCCATCTCTCGGCTGTGGCGAGCCTCTCAGTCGGGCGCTGTGGCAACAGGCCGTGCCACGGATCCTGGGTCCACAACCCGTGGCACCCTGGATCCTCGGGACAAGCCCGAGGATGACAACAAGGCAGATCCGCTACACGTCTGCGCGCATCGTTAGGTGCCGAAAATGCCCCTCAGTACGCCGCGGCGGTCGGGCCGACGCCGTCCTTCTGATAGAGGTCGCGCCGGAACTGCACCACCCCGTCCTCGGTCGCCCACGCCGTGATGTACACGAAGTAAAGCGGCACCGGCTTCTTCAGCCGCACGTCCTGCCGCTCGCCGGTCTCCTTCGCCTTCTCGATGCGCTCCGCCGTCCAGCCGTTGTCGGTCAACAGCCACGCGGCGAGCTGCTCGATGCCCTGCACCCGCACGCAACCCGAGCTGGCAGCGCGGAAATTGCGCCCGAACAGCGATTCCGACGGCGTGTCGTGCATGTAGACGGAGTAGTTGTTGTGGAAGTTGATCTTGAGGAAGCCCAGCGGGTTGTCCTTGCCCGGCTGCTGCTTGTAGACGTAGTTGCGCGAGGCGCCGCCGTTCCAATCCACGCCGGTCGGATCGAGCTTGCGGCCGTCCGAGCCGAACGCCTCGATGTTGTAGCGCAGAAGAACGCTCTGGTTCTTCTTCTGCATCTCGCGGCCCTTGGGGATCAGGTCCTTCTCGATCACCGTCGGCGGCAGGTGCCACACCGGATTGAAGTTCATCTCGTGAATGGCCGAGGTCAGCAGCGGCGTCTGGCGGTCCATCTTGCCGACCACGCCGGAGTGGCGTGAGACCACCTTGTCGCCCTCGACCGCCTCGATCTGGGCCGCCGGAACGTTGACCACCACGTACTTCTTGCCCGCCCCGCGCGCCGCGCTTTGCAGCCGCGTCAGATTGGTTTTGAGCTGGGTGAGGCGGGCCTGCGCCGTGACGTTGAGCGCCGCCACCGTCCGCTTGTCGACGATGCCGGTCGGGGTGAGGCCGTTGGAAGCCTGGAAGCGCTTGACCGCCTTCTCGAGCGCCGCGTCGAAGTGCTCGGCCGCGCTGCTGGCCTCCTTGAGATCGCCCGACAGGGTCAGCCGCTCGCGCAGCACCGCGACCGCCGGATCGTTGGCGCCGGGCTGCAGGGTCATTTCGGGCACCGGCTTCCAGCCGCCGTCCTTGACGATCTCGGTATAGCGCTTGATGGCGGCCTTCATCGGCTCGATGTTCTGCAGCGACAGCGTGGGGTAGCCGCGCGCCGGGTTGGCCTCCCACTCGCGCACGAAGGCGCGGTCGTAGCTCTGCGACGACGCAGCGGCGCCGGCACCGCCCCCACCTCCCATGCCGGGAAAGCGCATCCAGTCGTTGCTGCCGTCGGAGGCGAGCGCCGGCGCGGCCACCAAAGTCGCGGCGCAGGCGCAAAAGAGAAGGCGGCCGAGCCCCGTCCGGGTCGCCGCTACCGATGAAAACGCGCCGCTCATGCCCCCTGCCCCCTGATCATTTCGCCCCCTTGCGTTCGTCTCGGTCGAGGGCGTTTTCCATCCGTCCGTCCGGCAGTCACAGCGCACGTTCCGCGTTGTGGAGCGCTCGTTTCGACGTGTGAGAGACCTCGTTCCGCCGCCTGGAGACCCTCATCCGCCTGTGTCTGCTCCGAGCTGTGGAGCGCGTGTTCCGACGTGAAGAGACCTTGTTCCTACCGTCTGAAAGACTTGTTCCGGCGCACAAAACCCTCGCTCCGCCGCCCGGAGTCCATCCGGGCCGCGGGTCCACCGCAGGCGGCAACCTGAGGCAATCCGCGGCCTGGGAAAAGTCCTATTGACGGCGAGCCACAGCGTCACGCGCAGGGTGGTGCGAGGCCGCAACAGCGATCGGGCCGCGGGAGGGAATCCGCGGCCCGATCTCCAACCTCTGACTCGGGGGGAGGCTCAGAGGCGGTAACGGATCTGGTCGGTCCAGAAGCGCTCGAGCCGGAACAGGGCGCGGTTGAGCGACTTGAAATCGTCGCCGGTCACCTCGCCGACCGTCTCGATCGAGCCGAGCTGGCGCTGATAGAGCTTGTGCAGCACCTCGCAGGCGTCCTTGCCCTTGTGGGTCAGGCTGACGCGCACCGAGCGGCGGTCGGTCTCCGACCGCTTGTAGTGGATGTAGCCCATGTCGACGAGCTTCTTGAGATTGTAGGAGACGTTGGAGCCGAGGTAATAGCCCCGCGTCTTGAGCTCGCCGGCGGTCAGCTCGCTGTCGCCGATGTTGTAGAGCAGCAACGCCTGGACCGAGTTTAGGTCGGCCCCGCCATCGCGATCGAACTCGTCTTTGATCACGTCGAGGAGCAGGCGGTGCAGGCGCTCGATCAGGCGCAGGGCCTGCAAGTATTCGGCGCGAAAACCTTCGTCTGCAGCAGGCGCACGATAGCGCGCGACGTCCAACGCAACGTTCATGGTACTGCCTCTACTCGTTTGACGCTTCTCGAAATCTTTGTTCGAGGTCCCAATTCCGGGTTAGCGCCACACTAGGCGAGGAGAATTAAATCTTACCCTAATTGTTGTAGTAAAAGAATAGTAACGCGGGGTCCGAGAAAATCTTCGTTAAACATCGCATGGTCCCCAGCCCGCGGCGTGTGCTGCAACAAGCGCGGATCAAGCGCTCCAGACGCTCTCATCCGGCTCCTCACACCCGCGCCGCCTGCATCTCCTCGCGGCTCGGCAGCTTGAGCTCGCCCTCCGGCAGCGGCCGGAAATAGCGCTGAACCAGGCTCTCCGACACCTCCGACAGCGCGCTTGGCGACCACTTCGGTGCGTTGTCCTTCTCCACCAGCACCGCCCGCACCCCCTCGTAGAGGTCGTGGTCGGCGAGGAACGCTGTGGCCAGCCGGTAGTCCACGATCAGCGTCTGGCGAAGGTCGAAGCCGCCCGCGTCGCCGATGTGCCGGAACGTGACCTTGAGCGACGTCGGCGATCGCTTGGCCAAGTCCGCCAGCACGACCTCGGCCCAACCGCCCACCGCCCCCCCCTTGCGAGCCGCCTCGCCGAGACGCGCGATCACCGCTTCCACGGTCCCGCCCGAGAAGCAGCGGGCGATGGTCTCGCGCAACGGCGCGAGCGGGGCCGGGCCTGGATCCTGGTGGCGGCTGTCGAGCACCGGGTCGATCGGGTCGGCCTCGATGAGATGCCGCTCGATCTCGCCATAGCGCTCCGCGTCGATGCAGTGGGTGACCAATCCTAGCGCCAGCGCATCCGCCCGCCCGATCGCCCGGCCGGTCAGCCCGAGATAAAACCCGACCCGGTCCGGCAGGCGGGCCAAGGTTGCGGCCACTCCCTCATCGGGAAAAAACCCGATCACCGTCTCCGGCATCGAGAAGGAGTAGCGCGCGCCGGCGACCCGATGCGTGGCATACAGCGAGATGCCGGCCCCGCCGCCCATGACGAGGCCGTCGATCAGGCATGCGGTCGGCTTGGAGAAGCAGTCCAAGAGCCAGCTCAGGCCGTACTCCTCGGCCATCGAGCGCGCGGTCTCCGCCGGGTCGCTCCGCGCCGTCGCAATGAATTCGTGCAGATCGCCGCCCGCGCAGAAGGCGCGCGGCGAGGACGAGCGCATGACGACAGCATAGAGTTCGGGGACGCGCGCGAAGCCCCGAAAAGCGTTCGCCAGCTCGCTCCGCATCTCCGTCGTCAGCGCATTGAGTGCTCGCGGCCGATTGAGCGTCACCCGCGCGAGCGCGCCCTGCCGCTCCACGATGAGAGCGCGATCGGCGGTCTCGCGCACCTCCGCAGCAACCGTCATTCTCTCATCGTCCACAGGCTTCTCGCCACCGGCCTGCCGCAGCACCCGCCGCGCCCTCCCTCCGCCATCATTGGTGCTATACAGGACCCTTCGTTCAGGCAACACTTAGTATGATTGATTCGCGGGGGCGATCGGTCGCGTTGTGCGGGTGTCGGCAGGCACCACAGACAATCCCATAGGACAGGGGCTGGGATCGCAATGCGAGCGTTGGTTGCGGGGGCGTGCTTTCTTTCGACAATGTGGACCGGCATCGCCATCGCGGCGGAAGGCCGCCCGTCGAATGTTGCCTCGTTCAGTCGCCCGGCGCTGGCCCAGAGCATCATCGAGCACGCGCCGCAAGAACAGGTCGACGAGCACGAGGCCCCATCCGCGAATGCCGACGCCGATCCGCCGCGCCGACCAGCCGGCCCCCCGCGTCCTCAGCCGTCCCACTGGCCGCGAACCCTGACCGAGGCCAAGAACCTCTTCATCCCGCCGCGCGCCAGCACATGGTCCGATCAGGAGATCGCCGAGGCCAAGGCGCTGTGTACGCAGCAGCTCAAGAATATTGACGCCGTCGTCATTCCGGCCGACACCATCGCCGCGGGTGCCTGCGGCGCCCCCGCGCCCATGGTGCTGATCAGCATCGGCAAGGACCCGCAGGTCTCCTTCTCGCCGCCGCCGACTCTCACGTGCAACATGGTGGCCGCCCTCGCCGGGTGGCTGGGCGACGTTCAGCCGCTCGCCAAGCGCCACCTCGGCGCGCCGATCATCATGATCGAGACCATGAGCTCGTACTCGTGCCGCAATGCCTATGGGCGGGCCAACGGCCGGCTCAGCGAGCATGGCCGGGCGAACGCCCTCGATATCGCCGGCTTCGTGACGATGACAGCTCAGCAGACCGATGTCCTCGCCGACTGGGGGATGACGGTGCGCGATGTCCAGGCTCAGGTCGCAGCCGCCAAGGCCGCCGCAGAGAAGGCCGCGGCGGACCGCCTGATCGCGGCCGCAGAAAAGGCCAAACCCGCACCCGCTGCCGCGGGCGTGGAAGCCGAGGTCGCCGCGGCCCAGGAATCCGCGCCCAAACCTGCCGCCCCGGCCGGACCCGTTCTCGCAGGCCCCCAGGGGCCGAGTCTCAACAAACTGATCGGCAACACGCCGGCCGTGTCGATCCTCTCCCTGCCTCGCCCTATCAACCAGATCGGGTTCGGAGCACCGGCCCGCCTCGGCGGACCCAAGCCGGCGGCGATCCCGGCTGCGGCTCCAGCCCCCGCGCTTCGCCTTCCCTCCAACATCCCGACCGCCCGGCGCGCCCAGTTCATGCGGGCAGCTCACGAGTCGGCCTGCCGGACCTTCGGCACCGTGCTTGGACCTGAGGCCAACGAGGCCCACCGTAACCACCTTCACGTGGACATGGCGCCGCGGAAAACCGGGCCTTACTGCAGATAGTTGGACCGGGACCGTCCGCCGCGCTTGCCAGGCGGCGTCCGGGGCGCGATTTTGGGGCATCGCCAAGCTGGCCACGAAGGACGCCCCGGATATGAAACCTCGTCCCGTTCCGCCGCTGTCCTCGCGCGGCCGAGAGGAGGCCACGCCTGAGGCGCTGGCCGCCGGCGCCTTTCCGGCGGTGCGCCTGCGCCGCAACCGCCGGACGGAGTGGGCCCGCCGGCTCGTTGCCGAGCACACGCTCTCGCCCGCCGATCTCATCTGGCCGCTGTTCGTCGTCGACGGCCATGGTCGACGCGTCGCCGTGGACTCCATGCCCGGGGTCGATCGTCTTTCCGTCGATCTCGTCGTCGAGGCGGCCGAGCAGGCGGTTGCGCTCGGCATTCCGGCGCTGGCGCTCTTTCCCTACACCGATCCGAAGCTCCGAACCGAGGACGCCCGCGAGGCCCTCAATCCGGACAACCTCGTCTGCCGGGCAACGCGGGCCATTCGCAAGGCCGGGATCGACATCGGCATCGTGCTCGATGTGGCACTCGACCCCTACACCAGTCACGGCCACGACGGACTGATGCGGGGCGACACGATCCTCAACGACGAGACGCTGGTGGCGCTGACGCGACAGGCGCTCGTGCAGGTGGAGGCCGGATGCGACATCATCGCGCCCTCCGACATGATGGATGGCCGGGTCGGCGCCATCCGCGCCGGGCTCGAGGCGGCCGGGCATACCAGCGCCCAGATCATGTCGTACGCGGCCAAGTACGCATCCGCTTTCTACGGCCCGTTCCGCGACGCGACCGGCGCGACCGGCGCCCTCAAGGGCGACAAGCGCACCTACCAGATGGACCCCGCCAACTCCGACGAGGCCCTGCGCGAGGTCGCCCTCGACCTCGCCGAGGGCGCCGACATGATCATGGTCAAGCCCGGCCTGCCCTACCTCGACATCGTCCGCCGCGTGAAGGAGACCTTCGGTGTTCCCACGTTCGCCTATCAGGTGTCGGGCGAGTACGCGATGCTGATGGCCGCCGCCGAGCGCGGCTGGCTCGACGGCAACAAGGTGGTGATGGAGAGCCTGATCGGCTTCAAGCGAGCGGGTGCGTCGGGCATCCTCACCTACTTCGCCCCGCGGGCGGCCAGACTGCTGGCCGCAGGTGGCTGAGCCTGCAGACCCTCCGGCGGCCGGCATGGCGTCCACGGGATGGGGCTGCGTCGTGAACCGGGGCTGGCGGCAGGCTGGGCCGCTCCTTGGCGTATGCGCAATCGCACTCCTGCTCGCGAGTTGCGCGCGCTGGCCGGACGCCGCGCAGGCGCGGGTGTGTCGCTCGCTGGTGCCGCTGATCAACGCGCCGGAGAGCCACATCGAGGTGCGCAGCACCACGCCTCTCGCGCGGGGCGCCGGCGTGCAGGTGTCCTATTGGGTGCAGACGCCAAACGAGACGGAACGGTCTCGCATCCTCGTGTGCCGCTTCGCCTCCGCCAGCCTGACGTCGGGCGAGCGCCAGGACCTGACTGACGTCATCAGCGACGCACAGCCGCTTGGGCCACTGCGGCTGCACTTCCTGAAACGCTTCTGGCTGGGATCGTCCGATGCGATGGCCGGCGACCCGGCGCCTTATCTCGTGGTTGGACGGCTGCCGCACCTGCCGTCGGGGCTGGCGTTCGGCTTGCAGCACTTCATCTCGGCGCTGCCGCTTATCAGCATGTATGCCTTGCTCGCACCCGCCTATGCGCTGATTTACGGCCTGGTGGGGCGGATCAATCTGGCCTTCGGCGAGTTCGCGGCACTCGCCGGCTACGGCACCTTGCTGGCGATCGCCGGGACCGGCTCGGGGGCCGGCGTCGTCGTCATCCTGATAGCCGGATTGGCGGCCGGCCTGTGGACCGCAACCGTCCACGGGTATGCCATCGGGCGCCTCATGTTTGCGCCCCTGATGGCGCGCACCACCGGCCAGCAGGCGTTGATCGGCACGGTCGGGCTCGCCATCGCACTGCAGGAATATCTGCGGTTGAGCCAGGGAGCCGCACTCCGCTGGGTCGAGCCTATTCTGAACGTTCCCATCGGCCTCGCCCGCTCGGACACCTTTGTCGTCACTGTCACCCTGATCGCGCTTGTCGTGACCGCGACGTCGCTGGCCGCCATCGCAACGCTGCTGTTGCTCATGCAGCGCAGTCGGTTCGGACGGGCCTGGCGCGCCTGTGCCGAGGATGCGGTGGCCGCACGGCTCTGCGGTGTCAGCCCCGACGCCACGCTGGCGACGACGTTCGTTCTGGCGACCGGCCTCGCCGGGCTTGCCGGCGTCATCATGACGTTCTTCTACGGCGGCGTTGGTCACGCCGGCGGCATGGTGCTCGGTCTGAAGGCACTGATCGCCGCCGTGGCCGGCGGCATCGGCTCGGTGCCGGGCGCATTCCTGGGCGGGCTGCTCGTGGGCAGCGTCGAGGCGCTGTGGTCGGCCATTCTTCCGATCGAGCACCGCGATCTCGCCATTTTTGCGCTGCTCGCTGTGCTGCTGGCCTGGCGACCGGGCGGCGTGCTGGGCTTCGGGGACGAGGTGCCGCGGCGGGTATGAGCAATCTGGCCCGCTCCCTGCATGCGCCGCCGATGCAACCGTCGGGCTGCTTGATCGAGCGGGCTCGCGTCACATAAGGTGCGTCCCGGGGTGGCGCGCGGGCGGGCACTCCGTCGCGGGCCGGGGCGCGGTTTTCCCGATCACGGGCGGGCGAGATTCACGGGCGAAGTTCATGAGCGAACAGCAGAAGAATTTCCCCGAGTTCTACGTCACGGCGCCGCAGCCGTGCCCCTATCTGAGCGGCCGGCTCGAGCGCAAGCTGTTCACCCACCTGACCCACGACAAGCCGCCGGGCCTCGTCGACAACCTGCTCAAGGGCGGCTTCCGCCGCAGCCAGAACATCGCCTACATGCCCTATTGCGAGGGCTGCCGGGCGTGCGTATCGACGCGCGTCGTGGTCGATGCCTTCCAGCACAAGCGCGCCTTCCGGCGGGTGTACGACGCCAATACCGACCTCGCGATCCGCCGCATCGCGCCCCGCCCGACATCCGAGCAGTACGCGCTGTTCCGCGGCTACATCGACGAGCGCCACGCCGACGGCGGCATGGCCGACATGACCGTTCTCGACTTCGCGATGATGGTCGAGGACACCATCGTCAACACCTTCATCACCGAGTACCGCCTGAAGCCGGAGAACGCGCTCGACAGCCGCATCGAGACCTGGCCGCTGCTCGCGGTCGCGCTGTGCGACCGGCTCTCGGACGGCATCTCGATGGTCTACAGCTTCTACGAGCCCAACCTGCCGGGCCGCAGCCTCGGCACCTACATGATCCTCGACCACATCGGCTATGCCCAGCGCCTGGGCCTGCCCTACCTCTACCTCGGCTATTGGATCGAGGGCTCCAAGAAGATGAGCTACAAGACGCGCTTCCAGCCGCAGGAGCACCTCGGCCCCAACGGGTGGACCCGGGCCGCGCCGCCGGCGTAGCCGCCTCTCAACGGAACGGCAGGGCGATGACGGACCCCATCGGCTGGATCGGCGTCGGCAGCATCGGCCACCGCATGGCCCGTCACGTCGCGGCCGCCGGGCACACCCTCGTGGTCGCCGATGCCGGCGACACCGAGCGCGCGCCGGCCGGCTCCATCATCGCGCAGAGCAACGGCGAGGTCGCCGAGCGGGCCGCCACCATCGTGCTGTCGTTGCCCGACGGCGCCGTGGTGGAGCGCGTAGCGCACGAGATCGCCGAAGCCAGGGGCGCCCGCGTGCGCACCGTCGTCGACACCTCCACCATCGGCATCGCGGCCAGCGAGCGTACGGCCGCGATCCTCGGCGCGCGCGGCATCCGCTTCGTCGACGCCCCAGTCTCGGGCGGCATCGCCGGCGCCGACAAGGCGACTCTGTCGGTGATGATGGCCTGCCCCACCGACGTCTACGCCGAGCTCTCCCCGCTGCTGTCGCTGATCGGCAAGCCGTTTCACGTCGGCGAGCGGCCGGGCCAGGGCCAGGCGCTCAAACTGCTCAACAATTTCCTGTCGGCGACCGCCATGGCCGCGACCAGCGAGGCGATCGCCTTCGGCGTCCGCCAGGGCCTCGCCATGAAGACGATGCTCGACGTGCTCAATGTCTCGACCGGACGCAACAGCGCCACCGAGGACAAGTTCGCCCGCCGCATCCTGCACGATCGCTACGACGCCGGCTTCACCTCGACACTGCAGTCCAAGGACGTCGGTCTTTACCTGGAGAACGCCCGCAGCGCCGGCGTCGCCGACGATATCGCGGCGGTGGTGGCGCAGGTGTGGGCCGAGATGGCGGCCGCGACCTCCGGCGCCGACATCACGCGCATGTACACGTTCACCTGCGGCGGGCGCGGCCGCGACTCCTGACGCAAGCCGGCCGGCTCAACGGGCGAGCTCGCCGTCGATCTTGCCGAACATGTAGGCCCACTTCGCCGTCTGCGCCGTGACCAGCGTCGCCATATCGGCGCGCACCCGGGCCAGCAACGCGCAGTCGGGCTTCGGCGCGCTGGCACCTTCCGAGCCCAGGTTGTTGATGTTGTCGACGAGCTCGGCCGACTGCTCGTCATACTCGGTGATCTTGGCATCCTCGACCAGCGGCGCCGCCTCGACCAGGAACTGGGCATGGCTCCAGCCACGCTTGTCCTTGAGCTGGCGCAGCCGCTCCTGGAACGTCGGCTTGTTTTTCTGATTGAGATCGCGCAGCACCGCTGCCGTCTCGTCGATGACCGATTCGAAGTCCGCCTTGCTGCAGCTCTGCTGCGCCGCGGCCGGGGGGGCGGTCAGGAGGGCAGCCAGACCCGACATCGCGAGCAGGCACGCGACGACGGCTGGCCACGCTCGTAGTGTTCTTGCCGGTCCCAAACGCTTGATACTCACCTAATCGGCCATGGCGCACCCCGCGCGCCGATGGCAAGCTTGCTATCTCGAGTGCGTCCTAGTCGAATGCCGGCCCGAACTTGCCCGAGCGCGGGAACCCTTTCGGCGCGAGCCGCCCGGCCTGCGCGCGCTGGCCCACCCAGTCGCGCAAATCGGCACCGGCGAGCGTGAAGGTCCGCCCGGCGGCATCGACCCACGCCATCCCGTCTTTCTTGACGAAGACCTTGGCGTCGCAAAGGCTGCCATCCTTGAAACGCTGGAGGATGACGCCCTTGCCCCGCGTCATCTCGTTGACCTCGTCCAGCGGAAAGACCAACAGCTTACGGTTGGTGCCGATGATCGCCACGGTGTCACCGCCAGGCGACACCGGCACGCACAGGATGGCCTCCTCCGGCTCGGTGACGTTGAGCACCTGCTTGCCCTTGCGCGTCGAGGCAACGACCTCGTCCTCCGGCACGATGAAACCATAGCCGCCGAGCGAGCCCACGAGAAGCTTGCGGCCCGGCTCGTGAACGAACATCTCGATGGTGTCGTGGTTCTCCTCGATATCGACCATAAGGCGCACTGGCTCGCCGTGACCCCGTCCGCCGGGAAGCTGGCTGGCTTCCAGCGTGAAGAACTTGCCGTTGGTGGCAAACAGCAGCAGCTTGTCCGTGGTCGAGGCCTGCACCGCCCGCTTCAGCGCATCGCCCTGCTTGAAGTCGAGCTTCGACAGGTCGTCCTGGTGACCTTTGAGGGCGCGGATCCACCCCTTCTCCGACAGGATGACGGTGATCGGCTCCTTCTCGATCATCGCCTGATCGAGATCGGCCTCGATGAGCGGCGCCTCCGCCAGCACCGTCCGCCGGCGTCCAAGCTCGGTCTTCTTGGAATAGCGCTCGCGCGTCTCCCTGATTTCGCCGGCAATCTTGTCCCATTGCAGATCGTCCGACTTCAGCAGCGCCTTGAGCTCGCGCCGCTCCTTCGACAGCTTGTCGTGCTCGGACTTGATCTCCATTTCCTCGAGCCGCGACAGTGAGCGCAGCCTGAGGTTCAGGATCGCCTCGGCCTGGACCTCGGTAAGTTTGAATTTGGCCATCAGCTTGGCCTTCGGCTCGTCCTCGAAGCGGATGATCCGGATGACCTCGTCGATGTTGAGGTAGGCGATCAGGTAGCCGTCGAGCACCTCGAGGCGATGCTCGATCTTCTTCAGGCGGAACTCGGAGCGGCGCACCAGGACGTCCACGCGATGCTCCAGCCACTGCTTGAGCACGTCGCGCAGGCCCAGCACGTTGGGCACCTGACCGGCCGAAAGCACATTGAGGTTCAGTCCGAAGCGGCTCTCGAGCTCGGTCAGCCGGAACAGGCTCTCCATCAGATACACGGGATCGACCGAACGGCTCTTTGGCTCGATGACGAGGCGAATCTCCTCCGCGCTCTCGTCGCGCACGTCGCCGACCAGCGGCAGCTTTTTCTCCGACAAGAGGTCGGCGATCTTCTCGACCAGCTTCGCCTTCTGAACCTGATAGGGGATCTCGGTGATGACGAGCTGGTAGGTGCCCCGCCCGGTGTCCTCGCGCTCCCACTTGGCGCGCACGCGAAAGCCGCCCCGCCCGGTCTTGTAGGCTTCGAGAATGCTATCCCTCGGCTCGACGATCACGCCGCCGGTCGGAAAATCGGGGCCGGGAATGAACTC
>JAESFN010000898.1_pt1 | contig 18650 bp, 15 predicted proteins | sample 9269411 | NCBI WGS metagenome assembly JAESFN01 (sample SAMN14505399, study PRJNA617100) | algae metagenome | isolation source: Iphinoe sp. HA4291-MV1 and co-occurring heterotrophs from trail next to... | place: USA: Maunawili Falls, Hawaii | collected 2009-07-25
CTCGCGTCGGACCGGCTGATCACGTCGTGCATCTCGGCCTGCTATGCCGACCTCCTTCTTGGCGAGGATGCGCTCGACACGACGCGGCTGTGGATGAAACTTGCCCGTTTCCCGGCGGTGCAGTGGGTGGGTCGCGCCGGGATCACGCAGCTTGCGCTCGCCGCGGTCGACACCGCGCTCTGGGACCTCCGCGCCAAGCACGCCGGCATGCCGCTCTGGGCGCATCTCGGCGGCGCCACCTCGCCGCGGCTCGAGGCCTACAACACCGACATCGGCTGGCTGTCGATTCCGACCGACCAGCTCGTCAAAGGCAGCCTCCATGCCGTCGAGGTCGACGGCTACCGGCGGCTCAAGCTCAAGGTCGGCTCGGCGGACATCGGCACCGACCTCGCCCGGATCGAGGCGGTGCGGCGGGCGGTGGGCGATGCGGTCACCATCGCCGTCGACGGCAACGGCAAGTGGGACCTGCCGACCTGCCTCCGCTTCTGCCGGCGGGCCGAGGCGCTCGACCTGTTCTGGTTCGAGGAGCCGCTCTGGTACGACGACGTCGCCGGCCACGCCGCGCTCGCGCGGGCGACGACGATTCCCGTGGCGCTCGGCGAGCAGCTCTATACGGCCGACGCCTTCAACGCCTTCATGGCGGCTGGCGCGGTCCACTACGTCCAGCCCGACGTGACGCGGCTCGGCGGGGTGAGCGAATACATCACCGTCGCCGAGGCGGCATGGTCGCGGCGGCTGCCGGTGGCGCCGCATGTCGGCGACATGGGCCAGGTCCACGTCCACCTTGCCATCTGGCACCCGGCGACGACGATGCTCGAATACATCCCGTGGATCATGGACTGCTTCGAGGAGCCGATCGCGGTCAGGGACGGCGCTTACGTGCGGCCGGAGCAGCCCGGCGCCAGCACGACGCTCACCGAGGACGCGGTGCGGCGGTATGCGCAGCCGCTGGGGTGATCCGGCGCGGTCGTGGCCGCACTCGCTGTCGTCATTCCGGCGAGCGCCTTCAGGCGCGAGGGAAGTGAACCTAGTAGACGATACCGCCGGGCCTGAGCCTGCGACGGCAGCGTCTACTCGGCCCCCTTCCCGCCGCCCGTCGGGTCGCGCCGGGGATGACAGGTCGCGTGCTTAAACCTGCGGGATGTTCTCCTTGAACACCGCCTGGATGCGGATCGGCGGAAGCGGCGGCGCCGGGCGGCGCTGGGCGGCGTGGATCAGCCAGTCGACTGCGTCGCGCGCCTCGACCCGCGGGTTCTGGTCGATCACCGCATCGACGGTGCCGGCGACGAGCAGCCGCCGGGTGAACTCGGTCAGCTCGTGGCAGACGAAGGTGACCGCCGCCGCACGGCCGGCCTCCTCCAGCGCGCGGGCGATGCCACGGTTGCCGCCGCCGATGTTGTAGAGGCCGGCGAGGCCGGGATAGGCGGCGAGCAGCGCCCGCGCCTCGCCATGGGCGCGCTCGGCGTCGTCGCGGATCTCGCGGAGTTCCACCACCTTGAGGTGGGGATACTCCTCCGCGAGGATGTGGCGGAAGCCCATCTCCCGCTCCTCGTGGCCGCGATAGCTGAGGCTGCCGGTGAAGAGCGCGACCTCACGGGCCTCGGCCGGGAGGAAGCGGCCGAGGAGGTGGCCGGCAAGCCGGCCGGCGGCGCGGTTGTCGATGCCGACATAGCCGAGACGGGGGACGTTCGAGATGTCGCTGACGATCGAGAGCACCGGCACGCCGGCGCCGACGACCTCGCGGATCGCCTCGCGGACCATTGGGTGATCGAGCGGCAGCACGCCGATCGCATCCGCACCGTGCCTCAGGTCGAGAAGGGCGCGGGCGAGGACCTCAGGATTGAAGCCCTCGATATGGTGGACACGGATGCGGGCTTCGCCATGGCGCGCCTCGCCCATCGCGGTCAGGTGCTCGGAGAGGAGCTTGAGGAAGGTGTTGGTGCCGCCCGGGAGGATGAAGGAGATCGTGACCGCCGCGCCGCGCGCCGCAGCGGCGACCGGCGCACGATGGTCGGGCAGGTAGCCGAGCCGTATGGCGGTGTCGAGAACCTGGTTCCGGGTCCGTGCCTTCACGCCGGCCCGGTTGTTCAGCGTACGGTCAACCGTTGCGGTGCTGACTCCGGCGGCCCGCGCGATCTCGGCGATCGTCGCGCGCCCCGGCACAGGATTGTCCTCCGCCCCGCTCATGCCCTTGGTCGTCCTCCACGTTTTGCGCAAGGATACATCAGTTTCGATCATTTTGTGATCTTGAGTTTTGCGGGTCGATCGAAGAGGTGGGTCGTCGCAGCACGACGGAACTATGGGTAACACCTTGGAATACCGTAGTTTTCCCAAGGTTGGGACCGGTACCGCCGGGCAATGCTCCGGCTGAAGGAAAATGATGCATGCGTTGACAGGGTGAGGGAATATTGATCATCTGAATTCCAAAGAGGGGCCGCAAGGCCCGCGGGAGGAATGCTCGTTGCCAGACACCGGCCGCCGCGCCGGGAGACGCGAGCCGTGGTTTCTCCCGATTGCGGTCTGGACGGGATGCCCGGACGGCCGAGGCGACGGGAGGGAGACGACATGGCAGACGCGAAGGGCTTTGCACCGGACGCACCGATCCGGACCCGGGACCTCAAGATCGGCTGCATCGGGGCCGGCATGATCATGGCGGAGTGCCATCTCGCCGCCTACAAGGATGCCGGCTTCCCGGTGGTGGCGATCGCCTCGCGCACCAGGGACCGCGCCGCCAAGGTCGCCGAGCGCTGGGGCATCCCCAAGGTTCACGATACGCCCGAGGCGCTGATCGAGGACCCCGAGGTCGAGATCGTCGACCTCGCCTTCCCGCCCGACCAGCAGCCCGATCTGGTCAAGCACGCGCTGAAGCAGCCCCACATCAAGGCGATCCTCGCGCAGAAGCCGCTGTCGCTGACGCTGGCCGAGGCGATCGAGCTGCGCGAGGCGGCGAAGGCCGCGGGCAAGATCCTCTCCGTCAACCAGAACATGCGCTACGACCAGTCGATGCGCGTGCTGAAGCAGATCCTCGACAAGGGCGAACTGGGCGAGCTGGTCTTCGCCGAGATCGACATGCACGCGATCCCCCACTGGCAGACCTTCCTCGAGGATTACGACCGGCTGACGCTCGCCAACATGAGCGTGCACCATCTCGACGTGCTCCGCTTCCTGTTCGGCGATCCGACGGAGATCTTCACCACCACCCGCACCGACCCGCGGACGACGTTCGAGCACAAGGACGGCATCACCGTCTCGACGCTCCGCTTCCCTTCGGGCCTGCTTGCGCTGTCGCTCGAGGACGTGTGGTCCGGTCCGCGCGAGGAGGGCTACGAGTCCGACGTCTACATTGCCTGGCGCGTCGAGGGCACCGCCGGCGTGGCGAAGGGCACGATCGGTTGGCCGACCGGGGCGATATCGACGCTCTCCTATGCCTCGACGAAGACCACCGAAGGCAAGTGGGTGACGCCCACCTGGGACACGATGTGGTTCCCCCATGCCTTCAAGGGCGTGATGGAGCAGCTCCAGCATGCCGTGGCGACGGGCGCGGCGCCGGCGCTGACCGTCGAGGACAACGTCAAGACCGTCGCGCTGATCGAGGCGGGCTACCGCTCGATCGCCGAGGGGCGGGTGGTCAAGCTCTCCGAAATCAAGATCTGAAACCGAAATCCGGGAGGAACGGAACCATGATGCAGACCGGCATATTCACCGGCTATTTCCCCTACGGCCTCGAAGAGTCCGCAAAGAAGATCAAGGCGCTCGGCTTCAACACGGTGCAGCTCGACCTGCACTTCAAGGACATCGACCTGTCCGCCGGGCAGATCACCAAGGACAAGGCCAAGCGGGTTCGCGACACCTTCCGCGACAACAACCTGCCGATCTGCTGCGTCTCGGGCTATACCAACATCATCCACCCGGACAAGGCGGAGCGTGAAAAGCGCGTCGGCTATCTCAAGGAAATCATCCGGAACGCGCGGAACTTCGGCTCGCGCTACGTGATCTCGGAAACCGGCACCTACAACACCGAATCCGACTGGGTCGCCCACCCCAAGAACAAGACCGAGGAAGGTTTCGAGGAGTGCCGGAAGGTCATCGCCGACCTCGCCCAGACCGCCTATGATCACGGCGCGATGTTCCTCCTTGAGACCTACGTCAACAACGTGGTCGGCTCGGTCGAGGAGACGGTGCGGATGTTCGCCCAGGTCGACCATCCCGGGCTCGGCCTGCTGATGGACCCGACGAACTACTTCGAGACCCACAACATCGACCGGATGGACCAGATCCTGAACCAGGTCTTCGATACGCTGACCGACAAGATCAGGATCGCCCATGCCAAGGACGTGAAGCGTTCGGGCGACGACAAGAGCGAGAAGCATGCCGACATCGGCGATGCCGATGCGCTCGAAAGCCACACCTTCCGGGGCGTGGGCGAAATCGAGCTGCCGGCGCCGGGGCTCGGAGCGCTCAACTACGACCTCTACCTGAAGCGGCTCAGCGAGAAGCACCCCAATATCGAGATGATCATCGAGCATCTCGAGGAGAACGACGTGCCGCGTGCGAAGACCTTCCTCGACGGGAAGCTCAAGGCGCAGGGGCTCTGACCGCGCCCGCTGCTCCCGGGGCATAGCCGGCCCCTTCGTCCGGCGATCGACATCGACAACCCGCGGCCGGCACCGGCCGCGGGTTCGTCATACGGCGCGGTCGGCACGAAGATTCCCTCAAGAATGCCTGTGGCCTATTCTCGCCGAACGGTGCATGACGTGGCGCCACACAATCGACGTGGCGCGAGTCGCACCGCGTCCGGTCCGCAGGTGGGCGGCGGCGAATGACGTTTTCGAGACACGAGAGAACACGTGAGAGCCTTGGTCACCGGCGGCGCCGGATTCATCGGATCGAACATCTGCCGCCAACTTCTTGAAGAAGGCTGGGCGGTCACCGTCCTCGACAACCTGTCGTCTGGGTATCGCCATAACCTCGAGGGCATGGCCGGGCTCCGCCTGGTCGAGGGCGACATCCGCGATCCGGCGGCCGTGGCCGAGGCAAGCGAGGGCTGCGGGACGGTGTTTCACCTCGCCGCGTCGGTCGGCAACAAGCGGAGCGTCGACGACCCTATCAGCGATGCGGAGATCAATGTCCTCGGCACCATCCGGGTCCTCGAAGCGGCCCGGAGGGCGGGCATCTCCAAGGTCGTCATGTCATCGTCGGCCGCCATCTTCGGCGAGCTCAAGACGCTGCCGATCGCCGAGGACCATCCGATCGACCCGGATTCTCCCTACGGCGCCTCGAAGCTCGGCGGGGAGAAGGAGGGCATCGCCTACGCCAAGCTCTACGGCATGGACGTCGTCTGCCTCCGCTACTTCAACGTCTATGGGCCGAACCAGCGCTTTGACGCCTATGGCAACGTCATCCCGATCTTCGTCTTCAGCATCCTCCGTGGCGAGCCGATCACCATCTTCGGCGACGGCGACCAGACGCGGGACTTCGTCAACGTCCGGGACGTGGTCCAGGCCAACCTGAAGGCGGCGGCGGCGCCGGGCGTCAGCGGCGCCTTCAACACCGGCAGCGGAACCCGGATATCCATCAACGACCTCGTGAAGACGCTGAGGGCGGTAATGACCGAGAAGATCGAGGTCATCTACACCGACCCGCGCCCGTTCGACGTCCGCGACAGCCTCGCCGATATCGGCGAGGCCTCGCGTGCCTTCGGGTTCCGCCCTTCGGTGACCATGGCCGAGGGCCTGAGGGCCTACGTCGCGTGGGCGCGGACGGAGCATGCGAGGAGCGCCGGCGAGCCGGCTTCGTCCTAGACGAAGCGGCTGCAACCGATTTTGACAGGCGGTTGGGTGTCTGGTAATCCAGCCCGCGATTCCCAACAAGAAACGGGGTGATTTCCGCGTGCAGGTGCTCGTTCGCGACAACAATGTCGATCAGGCGCTGAAGGTTCTCAAGAAGAGGATGCAGCGCGAGGGGCTCTTCCGAGAGATGAAGCTCCACAATCACTATGAAAAGCCGTCCGAGAAGCGGGCGCGGGAGAAGGCGGAGGCCGTGCGACGCGCGCGGAAGCTCGCACGCAAGCGGGCCCAGCGCGAGGGTGTGCTCGCGGTCGGGACCAAGCGCTGACTCGCCCTGAAATAGCCGGCTTTCCGCGCTTTGGTGGCGATCCACGAGGCGGGATCGGTAGCCTTCGGATCGAGCGGGGTCCGGAGGCGGCAAGTGTGAGAGGCGGCGCCGGAATGCTCCAGCGGCCAGGCGGGACAGGACGGGTCGCCGCGTTTGCCATGGCGGTGGCGCTGTTGGCCGTTGCCGGCTGCACCGGTGCCGACCAGTCGACCATCAACAAGGCCGTGATCGACCCTGGCGCCGGTTCGGAGGCCAATATCGGCTCGCTGACCACGGTCATCGCCCGCAATCCCAACGACGCCAACGGGTATAACGTCCGCGGCACGGCCTATGGCCAGGCCGGCAAGCTCCGCGAGGCGATCGCCGACTTCGACACCGCGATCAAGCTCAACCCGAACTTCTATCAGGCCTACGCCAACCGCGCGCTGGTCCAGCGCCGCCTCGGTCGCGACGACCTGGCGCTCGCCGACTACAACCGGGCGCTCCAGATCAACCCGAGTTACGACGTGGCCTATATCGGCCGCGGCAACATCTACCGCCAGAACAAGCAGATGCAGCTTGCCCTGGCCGACTTCAACCAGGCCATCCTGCTCCGGACCAACGACCCGCGCGCCTACCACAACCGCGCCCTGATCTACCAGGCCTCGGGCCAGCAGCAGCTTGCCATCGACGATTTCTCGAAGGCGATCGCGATGTCGCCGGCCAATCTCGAGCCGTTCGAGGGCCGCGGGCTGTCCTACCTCGCCATCGGCGACTACAAGGCCGCGCTCGAGGACTTCAACGAAGTGGTCAAGCGCGACCGCAACTCCTTCACCGGCTGGACCAACCAGGGCCTCGCACTCGAGAAGCTCGGCGAACGCGAGAAGGCCTTTGCCGCCTTCTCCAAGGCGGCGGCGCTGAACCCCAACTACCGGCCGGCGCTCGACGGCATGAAGCGGACCTCGCCGAGCAACATGGCGCAGCGGACGACGACCTGACGCGGCGTCCGCATGAGGCGTCGGTTTTCCCCGATCTTCGCCTCGACATCGCACCGCGTGCCGAGCGCAACGCACCCCCGGTTGGCCGGCCGAACCCGCTCTGCTAGCGTCGCGAGGATAGCGCCCGAGGATCCGAGTCCCATGAACGCAGTCCTTGTCGCCGGCCTCGCGGCCGGCACCGTCCTCCTCGCCTCGCTCGCGGCGCATGCCACCGATACGGAGCTTCCGGTCGACATCCGCGCGGTGATCGAGGCGCCGCGCTACCAGGGCGCGACCTGGGGGATGCGCGCCGAGACCCTCGACGACGGCGCGCCGCTGCTTGCGACCGGGCCGACGACGCCGTTCTTCACCGGCTCGGTGCGGAAGCTGTTCTCGGTCGGGCTGGCGCTCGATGCGCTCGGCGTGGACCACCGGTTCAGGACGCCGGTCTATCGCACCGGCGCGGTCTCGCCGGAGGGCGCCCTCGCCGGCGACCTCATCCTCGTCGCCGATGCCGACCTGACGCTCGGCGGACGCGACCTGCCGGACGGCACCATCGCCTTCACCAATTTCGACCACACCGAATCGAATTCGCTCGGCTCGTCGATTCTCACCGACACCGATCCGCTCGCGGGACTGAAGCGACTGGCGCGCGAGGTGGCCGCGTCGGGAATCAAGTCGATCGAAGGCGACGTCGTGGTCGACGACCGGCTGTTCGAGCATTTCCGAGTACCGAACGGCAACGTCCTGATCACGCCGGTGATCGTCAACGACAACCTCATCGACGTGACGATACTGCCGACCGAGCCCGGCGAGCCGGCGAAGGTCGACTGGCGCCCAAAGAGCGCCGCCTTCACCGTGCGTTCGGAGGTGACGACGGTCGCCGCGGGCGAGGCGTTCGACGTGACGCTCGCCGTGTCGCCGGACGATCCGGGCGTCGGGGTGGTGTCCGGGCAGATTCCGGCGGGCTACGTGCCGGCGCTCCCCGGCGTGCCCACCCTTGTCCAGACCTTCACCATCGCCGATCCGACCGCCTATGCCCGCACCGTCTTCATCGAGGCTCTGGCCGAGCAGGGGGTCAAGGTGGCGGCGGAGGCGGTCGGCCCCAACCCGGCCGCGAAGCTGCCGGCCGACGACGCCTACGATGCGGAGACGAAGGTCGCGGAGCTCGTCTCGCTCCCCTACGCCCAGTACGCGCGGTTGATCCTCAAGGTGAGCCACAATCTCGGCGCCAACATCAGCCTGATGCTGTTCGGCATCAACGAGGGGGCGCGGACACGCGACACGGCGCTCGCGGCGGAACGGAAGGCGCTGACCGGCAAATTCGGCATTCCCGGCGATGCCTTCGATTTCCCCACCAATGGCAGCGGCAGCCCGGACAGCCGGGCAAGCGCCGCCGCCGTCACCGGGCTCCTCAAGGCGATGAGCCGGACCCCGGTTTACGAGGCCTATTTCGACGCGATGCCGATCCTCGGCGTCGACGGTTCGCTCGCCACGGTCGGCCGCGATCCGCCCAACCCGATGATCGAGCCTGCCATCGGCAAGGTCTATGCGAAGACCGGAACCACGGTCGAGCCCGGCGTGCTCAAGGCGCAGGTCTTCGCCGGCTATCTCGACGCGCGGAGCGGCCGGCGGCTCGCCTATGTCGTCTCGGTCAACAACGTCAAGCCGATCGAAAGCATCGGCGACGTGATCGGCGTCTTCGCCGACGAAGGCGTCATCTCGGCGTTGCTCTTCGGGCGCTACTGACCCGCCTCCGACCAGTCGACCAGCTTCGACTTGTAGTCGCTCCGCGGCAGCGTCTCGTTGGGCACAAGGACGACCTCGGTGGTAACCAGGAGCGTCTCGCGGATGCGTAGGCGGATGCGATCGGCGAGGCCCTCGCCGGCGCCTTCGACCACCACCTTGAGCGGCGGGTCCTGCCGGAAGCCGCGCTGGCGGGGACGGACCGAGATGACGCCGCTGACCTCGGGCGCGAAAGCCCCGACGATCTCGCGGAGCGCCGACGGAAAGACGTTGACGCCGCGCACGATCAGCATGTCGTCGGTGCGGCCGATGCAGCGCACCCGCGGTGCGGTGCGACCGCAGGCGCAGCGACCGGTCCATACGCGGACGTGGTCGCGGCTGCGAAAACGGAGGAGGGGTACGCCCTCCTGGGCGAGGTGGGTATAGACCAGCTCGCCCTCGGCGCCGTCGGCGAGGGGCAGCGCGGCGCCGGTGTCGGGGTCGATCAGCTCGACATGGATCAGGCCGCGGCCGCTAAAATGCATTCCGCCCTGCTCGGGGCATTCCCCCCAGAGCGAGGCGGCGATGTCGCCGATCCCCATCGCTTCGGTGACGGTCGCGCCCCACAGCGCCTCGAGCTGCTTCCGCATGCCGGGCTCGCCGCCGCCGGGCTCGCCGGCGACCAGCAGCCGCGCGACGCTCGAAGCGTGGACGTCGAGGCCGCGCTCGCGTCCCCACTCGGCGAGGTGGAGCGCGTAGGATGGCGTGAGGGCGATGGCGTCGGGCTTGAGCAGGCGCACGGTGGTCATCAGCCGCTCGGTGTTGCCGCCGCCGATCGGGATGTGGGAGACGCCCATGAGATTGAAGGCATCGAAGGTGATGCCGGCGACGAAGGGGCCGCCGCCATAGGTCGAGACCAGGCCGTCGCCGCGGCGGACGCCGCCGGCCGAATAGGTGCGGGCCGAGATCCGCGTCCAGTTGGCGATGTCGCGGGCGGTGAGCGGGATATAGCTCGGCGTACCGGTGGTGCCGCTGGTCGAGAAGATGCGCACCGTGTCGCGGAGCGGAACGCAGAGGTGTGTGCCGACCGGCTCGTCGTCGCTCCGCGTCTGGCGGATATCGTCCTTCTCGGTCATCGGCAGGGCGGCGATCCCGTCGAGGCCGCCGACCGCCTCGGCCGTGGCGAAGCCGGCTGCGGCGAGCTTGTCGCGGTAGAAGCGGGAATGCGCGAAGAGGTATGCGATCTGGCGGCGGTAGAGGACGTCGTCGATCGCCGCCTGGCTCTCGAAGGGGAGGGCCTCGATCTCGGGCTCGAACATCAGGCGTCCTCCCCGCCGTCATAGGCGATCGCTTCCTCGGCATGCGAGGCCATGAGGAAGCCGATCGGCCGCGCCTGCTCCTCGGCGAGATGGGCGAGCAGACCGCCGGTGCGAGCAAGGAGTGGAATCGCCTTGATCATGGCCGCCGGGAAATCGAGGTCGAGGAGGACGGCGGCGATCGGCATCGAGACGTTCATCACCAGCGGCTTGCCCCAGGCGGCGGCGACCGCGGTCTCAAGCCGGCGGGCGAGTTCGACGTGACGCCCGGAGACCCCTTCCGCATCGGCGAGCGAGAAGATGCGGGTCGCGCGCGGGTCGATCGGGCGGTGCACCGGGTGGCCGAAGCCGGGCATGCGGCCGCCGCGGGCCCGCATCTCGACGGCCATGTCGGCGGCGACGACCTCCGCCTGCTCGCCGGCCTCGACCCGCTTCGCCGCCTCGACCAGCACGTTGCCGCAGAGCTGGGCCGTGCCGAGGATCACCGTACCGCAGCCGAGAATGCCGGCGGCGAGCGCGCCCTGGAGCGACTGCGGGTCGGCGTCATAGGTCATCCGCGCCGCGATCGCGGTGGGCGTCAGCCCGTGCTCGGCGATGGCCACAAGCAGGAGATCGAGGAAGAAGCGCTGCCGCGCGCTTGCCTCCTTGCCGGTCATCAGGAAGAAGAAGAACTCGGTGAAGGTCATCCGCCCCATAAGGTCGCGGGAGAGGTCCCGCCCGCGGATGAGGATGCGCTCGGCGTCGGCGGTGCAGAGCGCCGACCTCGCCTCGCCGGGCTTGCCAATCAGCACGTTCGTTCCTCCTCCCCTTGGCCGCGTCGATGCGGACCCGGCCTCTATAGGCGAAGTCGCCGTCTCCGTCTCCCCATCAGCCCCACGGGCCGGGTCCCGGCACGGCCGGACCCGTTCCGGGGTCGGGCAGCGACGGTGGTGGTGCGGGCGGCAATTCGGGATGCACCGGCAGGTCGAGGCCGCCGGCGTAGCGGACAAGCGCCGCGATCCGCGTCTCGATCGGCGGGTGGGTGGCGAACCACGAGGTGAATCCGGGGCCCTGCGGATAGTCGATGAACATCGCCCGCACCTGGTCGGGCGCCGCGATCTCGGAATGGCCGTCGATCTTCCTGAGCGCGCCGATCATGGCGTCCGGGTTGCGGGTCAGCTCGACCGCCCCGGCATCGGCCAGGAACTCGCGCTTCCGCGAGACGGCGAAGCGGAGCGCGATGCCGAGGAAGCGGGCGATGAGAAAGATGCCGATGGCGACGAGGATGAGGATCAGCGCCGCGCCGCCGCCCTTGCCGCGCCCGGAGCTGCGGGAGGAGCGGGACGCGGCGTTCAGCATCGCGCGCGGGCTCCGCACCACGAGTTCGCCGACCAGCGTGATGATGCCGACGAAGACGGCGCAGATGACGAGGAGCTGGACGTCGCGATTGCGGATATGGGTGAGTTCGTGGGCGAGCACCGCCTCGAGCTCGGCGTCGTCGAGCTTGTCCATCAGCCCGCGTGTCACGGTCACGGCATATTGCTTCTCGCGGATGCCGCTGGCGAAGGCATTGAGCTGCGGGGTCTCGATGATTCGGAGCGACGGCATGGTGATGCCGCGGCTGATGCAGAGATTCTCGAGGAGGTTCCAGAGCCGCGGCTCGCTCATCCGGTCGACCGGCTGGGCGCCGGTGATCGCGTCGATGATGCCACGATTGGCGAACCACGCGATCACCCACCAGACCAGCGCGACGACGACGACGATCGGCACGATGCCGGGAAGGAGCGTGACCGCATCGCGGAAGCCCTGGTCGACGGTGTAGGCGTCGAGCGCGGCGACGAACAAGGCGATGCCGAAGGCGATCAGGAGCAGGAGGAAGGGGAAGCCAAGGAGCAGCAGGACCGACTTCAGCCGGTTGTTCCAGATGTAGGTATTGAGGCCGTAGCTCTGCATCGGCGATCAGCCTGACATCGTGGGAAGGCCGCAAGCTGGCGTCTTCAAGACCGTCGCGGGGCACCGCATCTCCGTCACCCCGGCGAAGGCAGGGGTCCATCGACGGCCCCGCAGGCACTGTGACGCGCTCTTGCCAGTGCCAGGAGTGGATCCAGGCTGGAGTCCACCCCGAGCTCCCATGCTGTGCCGGAGTGACGGCACTGGGGTGTCCTGCGCATGGCCTCTGCCCCCATCGGGCGCATGCTCAGAACTTGACCTGTGGCGGGGCCTGGACCGCGGCCCGCTCGGCCTCGTCGAGCTCGAAGAACTCGCGGGACTGGAAGCCCATGTTGCGGGCGATCAGCACCGCCGGGAACTGCTCGATGCCAGTGTTGTATTCCTGGACAGCGTTGTTGAAGAACCGCCGCGAGGCAGCGATCTTGTTTTCGAGATCGGAGAGCTCGCTCTGGAGCTGCAGGAAGTTCTGGTTGGCCTTGAGGTCGGGATAGGCCTCGGCGAGAGCGAAGAGCTGCCGGAGCGCGCCGGTGAGCATGTTCTCGGCCTGCGCCGCGGCGGCGGGGCCCTGCGCGGAGACAGCGGCGTTCCGTGCGTTGACCACGGCTTCCAGCGTCGAGCGTTCATGGGTGGCGTAGCCCTTCACCGTCTCGACCAGGTTCGGCACGAGGTCGTGGCGCTGCTTGAGCTGGACCGAGATGTCCGACCATGACTGGTTCACCGTCTGGCGCAGCGCGACGAGGCGGTTGTAGAGGAAGATCAGGTAGACGACGGCAAGGACGATGATGCCGAGAATGATCCAGCCGGTCGTGCCCATGTCGGTTCTCTCCGTGGTTTTCCGTCCGCCAGTCTAGCAGCGGGGGCGAGTCGCGGCCACAGGGCCGAGGCTCAGGGCTTCGCCGTTCCGGGCAGCAGCTCCGGCCGGTATTCGAAATGCATCGTGTCGTAGTGGTACCACTTGCCGCCCCAGATGAAGCCATGGCGTTCGAATATCTCCGCGATCGCGAAGGGGACGCGGTTCCGGTAGGGGTAGAGGCCGCCCACCGGCTTCGACCACAGCCAGTAGTCGGTGTACTCGGTGTTGATGTCGATGGCGGCGCCATAGGCGTGCATGCTGCGGCGGTCGGTGCCGGCGATCTTCCGGCAATTGTAGGTGCCGGCGGATGGGACCAGGTACTTCGTCATCTCCTTCGGGAGCTTGCGAAGGTCGGTGACCACGGCGTCGAGCGCGTCGGCCGCGCCGTTGGCTGTGGTGAAGCGGACCTTGCCCTTGAGCCACGGCACGTCCCGCATCTGCGGCTGGACCGCGCCCTGCTCGCAGTCACCATAGAGCTTCGTGAACAGCGGCTCGTAGCGGATGCGGCCCGGATCCTCGTCGAGGCCGGGCTCGCCCTCAGGCGGCCCCGGCCAGTAGGGGATCGCGAACATGTCGTCGATGTCGGGACGGTCGAGGAGGGTGTCGAAGTCCTTCCCGGCAATGCCGTCCGAGATCGGCATGCGGGTGCCGTCCCGCCACACGAGGTCGTTGCCCTCGATGCCGGCAAACTGCTCCGGATAGGCGGCGACGAGATCGGCGACCGTGGGGTCGGCGGCGCTGGCGATCGTGCCAAGGGCGAGGAGGGAGAGGATGATGGCGAGAAGCAGCGGGCGCCGCATGCGGATCAGCGTCCCTGGGTGGCTGCGGTGCGGAGCATGGTGGTGCGGTCGACCAGCTTCGGGAGCCTGGCGACGCTTGCACCAGCCTGCCGGCGCGCCAGTCGGAGTTCATAGAGCGTTTGCAGGTTCAACCAGAATTCCGGGTTGGTTCCGAACCAGTGGCCAAGGCGGAGGGCCGTGTCGGCCGTGACGCCGCGCTGCCCGTTGATGATGCCGGTGATGCGATTGACCGGAACCTCGATCTGCCGGGCGAGTTCCGCTGCGGACATGCCCAGTTCGCGAAGCTCTTCGGCCAGGTGCTCGCCGGGATGGATCGCAGAGCGTGCCATGGTCATCTCCTAGTGATAGTCGACGATTTCGACATTGACGGGCCCGGTGACCCTGTTGGCCATTCGAAGCAGATACGCCATGGGTCGTTGACCCGGATGCTGTGCTGACCTTTCCGATCGCCCTTCAGGGCCTCGAGGTGGTTGCCGGGAAGTGCTGCAAGATCGGCAAGGCTCACGGCTGCATCGAGTCGATCCAGTCGGGTCACGGCTTGCTTTGCGAAGCCGGAGAAGCTCCTGACCTGCTTACCTTCAGCGAACAGGCGTGTCCGTCTGTCGCGGTAGCTGACGATCATGTCAAGCTCACCCCCGATTATGGATTACGTACTTCGTAATGGCGCACTCGTCAACCGCACCTTCAATGGAAATTCCGGCCCTTGGGCATGACCGCGCCGGCGGCGCGGACAGCGTCCGCTGAGGGGACGCCGTCTTCGAAGAAGCGGACGTTCCGCGGGTGGCGCTGGCCGGCGCGGCGCTCGGCCCGCTCGCGGTGGTCCTGGCCGGGGCGGCGGATTTCGTCGGCGCGGGCACGCGGGTCGATCACCTCGCCGGGTGACGGCTTCTGGTCCGGCTCGGCGGAGAGGACGGCGAGCATCGGGGTGAGGTCCTCGATGCGGTCGGCGATGACGTGGATGACGCCGCTCTCGCTCTGCACCTTGCCGGTGACGGCGACGAAGCGGGCGCCGAGCACGACAGGCCGGAATCTTTCGAACACCTTCGGCCAGACGACGATATTGGCGATGTCGGTCTCGTCCTCGATGGTCATGAAGATGACGCCGCTCGCCGTCCCCGGCCGCTGGCGGACGATGGCGAGGCCCGAGACGGTGACGCGCCGGCCGTTCCTCGTTTCCCGCAGCGTCTCGCTGGCGACGATGCGGCGCGCCGCGAGCTGTGGTCGGATGAAAGAGACCGGATGCGCCTTCAGCGACAGGCTGAGATAGCGGTAGTCGTTGACCACGTGCTCGCCGACCGGCATCGGCGGCAGGGCGAAATCCGGCTCGCGGCGGATGTCCGCATGCTCGGCCACGTCGAACAGCGGCAGACGGTCCTCGGCCTTGCCGCCGCCGAGTTCGCGCGCCGCCCACAGTGCATCGCGCCGGTCGAGGCCCAGCGAGCGGAACGCGTCGGCATCGGCGAGCCGTTCGATCGCGGCGCGCGACAGCCCCGAACGGAGCCAGAGGTCCCGCACCGAATCGTAGCCGCGCCCACGGGCCGCGACGAGGGCCGCAGCGTCTTCCTCACGGAACCCCTTGATCTGCCGGCAACCGAGCCGCACCGCATGAGTCGAGCGAATCTCGTCGCGCATCGAAGCGTTGGCGGGATGGAGGGTGCTTCGGCGCGCTGGGGAGGCGCCATCATCACTCCAATGCTCACGAGACGCATCGAGGTCGCCGACGTTGAGAGCCGGACCTCTCCCCATCCGCTTATCCCCGCCCACGCGGGGATCCAGTCTTTCCAACTCAGACGTTGGGGGGGCGAAAGCTGGATGCCCGCGTGTGCGGGCATGAGCGGCGGACAGGTCGACGCTCAACCTTGCTTCCGCTTCCCGTGAGAGGAGCGACAGCTCAAGCGTCGCGTCGAACTCCGAAAAGTTGACGTCGACGGCGCGTACTTCGATGCCGTGGCGCTCGGCGTCGCGGACGATCTGGGCGGGGGCGTAGAAGCCCATCGGTTGCGCATTGAGGAGCGCCGCGCAGAAGACGTCCGGGTAGTGGCACTTGATCCAGGACGACGCGTAGACGAGGAGGGCGAAGCTCGCGGCGTGGCTCTCCGGGAAGCCGTATTCGCCGAAGCCCTCGATCTGCTGGAAGCAGCGCTCGGCAAAGGGCCGTTCGTAGCCGCGGGCGACCATGCCCTCGACCATCTTGTCGCGGAAGGTGTGGATGGTGCCGGTGCGGCGGAAGGTGGCCATGGCGCGACGGAGCTTGTCGGCCTCGGCCGCGGTGAACTTGGCCGCGACCATGGCGATCTTCATCGCCTGCTCCTGGAAGAGCGGCACGCCGAGGGTGCGGCCGAGCACCTGCTCGAGCTCGTTCGCCGGGCCATGCGCCGGCGATGGCGAGGGATAGCGTACCGTCTCGATTCCCTGCCGGCGGCGAAGATAGGGGTGGACCATGTCGCCCTGGATCGGGCCGGGGCGGACGATCGCCACCTCGATGACGAGGTCATAGAATTTCCGCGGCCGGAGGCGCGGCAGCATGGTCATCTGCGCCCGGCTCTCGACCTGGAAGACGCCGAGTGAATCGGCCCGGCAGAGCATGTCGTAGACGGCAGGATCGTGCTGGGCGTGGATGGCGGCCAGCGTCGGCGCCCAGCCATAGTGCCTATGTAGAAATTCGAATCCCCGCCGGATGCATGAGAGCATGCCGAGAGCGAGCACGTCGACCTTCATCATGCCGACCGCATCGAGGTCGTCCTTGTCCCATTCGATATGGGTGCGTTCCTCCATCGCCGCGTTCATCACCGGCACCATCTCGTCGAGTCGGTCCTTGGTGATGACGAAACCGCCGACATGCTGCGAGAGATGGCGGGGAAAGCCGATCAGCTCCTGTGACAGGAGCGCTACCCGGCGCATCGTCGGCTCGTGCGGGTCGAGGCCGACGCGGCGGATGTCGGCCTCGCGAACGCCGTCCGACGACCAGCCCCAGATGGTGCCGGAGAGTGCGCCGATGGTGTCGTCGGACAGGCCGAAGACTTTTCCGACCTCGCGCACCGCCGAGCGGGTACGATAGGAGATCACCGTGGCGGCGATGCCGGCGCGTTCGCGGGAGTATTTCTTGTAAATGTACTGCATCACCTCCTCGCGCCGCTCATGCTCGAAATCGACGTCGATATCGGGCGGCTCGTTGCGCTCGGGCGAGATGAAGCGTTCGAAGAGGAGCTGCGTGGTGTTGTCGTCCGAGATGGGATTCACCTCGGTGATGCCGAGGCAGTAGCAGACCACCGAGTTTGCCGCCGAGCCCCGCCCCTGGCAGAGGATTCCCTGCGTCCGCGCATAGCGGACGATGTCGTGAACGGTCAGGAAATACAGCGCGTACTGCTTGGTCTCGATCAGCGCGAGTTCGTGTTTGATCGTCGCCTTGATCTCGTCGGGCACGCCCTCCGGATAGCGCCACCGGGCGCCTTCGTCGGTCAGGCCGACGAGCGCCGCCTGTGGCGTTTCCGAAAAGCCCGTCGGCTCGTCGGGATAATTGTAGCGGAGCTGGTCGAGGGAGAAGCCGAGCCGCTCCAGCACGGCGACGGATTCGGCGATCGCTTCGGGATAATCCCGGAAGAGCCGCGCCATCTCCGCCGCGTCCTTGAGGTGGCGTTCGGCATTCGCCTCGAGCAGCCGGCCGGCATTCTGGATCGTGCGGTGCTCGCGGATGCAGGTGAGGACATCCTGGAGCGGCCGGCGCTCGGGAACGTGGTAAAGCACGTCATTGGTGGCGAGGAGCGGCACGCCGTAATGGCGTCCGATGCGGTCGAGCAGCGCCAGGCGCCGCTGGTCGCCCGGGCCGTAGAGCCGGTTCGCCATCAGCCGGACGCTGCCGGGGAAGGCATCGCTGAGGGCGGCAAGGGTGGTGGAAAGGGAGGGGTCGGCCCGGGCCGTCTCGGTCCGAGCCGGTTTCTTGTCGTCGATCACAGCGAAGCGGGCCTCAGTGACCCCGTGCTGGATATGCTTCCCCCTCACCCCCGGATCAGGTCCGGGGCAGGCTCTGTCCCTCTCCCCGCCCGGGAGAAGGGACGCGGCCCGATCGATTGCGTCTGATCGGTGTAGCGGAACCTGGGTCAGCCGTAACGCCGGGCCTCCTCTTCCTCCTCCCGGTAGGTAGAGGTCCCGCGCAGGTGAGGGGGCACTGTCGTGGTCGAATTGAACCCCGCTCCCCGGCATGACGCCGAGCATCATGCCCTCGCCCCATTGGAGAAGATCGGGCAGGTCGAGGTGGCATGCGCCCTTCTCGGCGCGGCGGTTGCCGAGGGTGAGGAGCCGGCAGAGGCGCCCCCAGGCATCGCGGTCGGTCGGCCAGGCGATCACATCGGGCGATCCGTCGCGGAAGACGAGCCGGGCGCCGACGGCGTAGCGGTAGCCCTTCTCCTTTGCCATGGCGTGGCCGCGGACAACGCCCGCCACCGAGTTGCGGTCGGCGACGGCGATCCCGGCAAGGCCGAGCTCGGCGGCACGCGTCACCAGCTCTTCCGGATGCGAGCCGCCGCGAAGGAAGGAGAAATTCGTGGTGACGGCGAGCTCGGCATAGGGAGTCATTGTGAAAGCCCCCCGAAAAATCGTGGTAGTGGAATAAACGCCGTCACTGAATGGGAAGAGCGATGCGCACGCAGTACTATCTCGGTGTCGTCGACAAAGACCCGGTCAGCGCTTTCGGCATGTGGTTTCCCGATATGCCGGGGTGCTTCCCCGCGGCCGACGAATTCGATGATCTGCCGCGCGTCGCGGCGGAGCTTCTTCGCATGCATGTCGAAGCGCTGGAGAGCAATGGGCGTGATGTGCCTTCGCCCCGTTCCTTTGTTGAGGCATTGGCCGACAAGGAGGTGCGTCGATCGTTGAAGGCGGGAGCGACCACGATGCTGGTCCCGCTTCTCGCCGATCCCGGCCGTACCGTTCGCGTCAATGTCACGGTCGAGCGCGGGCT
>JAESFN010000899.1_pt1 | contig 18646 bp, 15 predicted proteins | sample 9269411 | NCBI WGS metagenome assembly JAESFN01 (sample SAMN14505399, study PRJNA617100) | algae metagenome | isolation source: Iphinoe sp. HA4291-MV1 and co-occurring heterotrophs from trail next to... | place: USA: Maunawili Falls, Hawaii | collected 2009-07-25
ATCGGGTCGCCGTGGCCCTGACCCTTGCCACGCTCGTCTTCTTCTGGAGCGGCGAGGAATATCGCCGCGCCTGGGTGGAGGGCAGCCAACCCGATGCGCGACGCATTCGGCGGGGCGACCTCCTTTCCGGCGTCGGTGCGGTGTTTCTCGGCGCGGGCCTGCTGATGGTCGGTGACCCGCTCCTTGCCGCCACCGCCGGCCTCCTCCATGCGGCCGGCAAGTTCGGGAGCGCCTTCGATCGAGGGGTGGCCGCCGGCGGCGCAGGGACCGACCGTCGCCGCCTCCACCGCTGGGCCGTGGTCGCGAGCCGCTTGCCCGCGACCCTGATCGGGGCCCTCGGCATCGCCGCCGTCGTCCTGGCGCCGGGCGGCGCCACGGCGGGGGCGCTGCTCATGCCGGTGACGCTCGTCCTCTGCTACGGGCTATGGACCGCAGCCGACCTGATGCTCCTTCGCCCCCCGTAGCCCCCGGTAGGGATGCCGCGTGTGAAACGGCGCGATTCGGGATAGGCTCCCCGGCCGGGTGGGGGAAAGCCGGAAAGAGCGGGGGGTGGTCGCATGGCGGCCGATCAGCAGAGGAGCGTGGCGGCCGCGATTTCGGAGGCCGCGGATGCGTCGCAGCTTCGTTCGGTCAATGCCCAACTGGTCGCCACGATCCAGGTGTTGCGGGCGGGGCTCGAGCATGAGCGGGAGCGGGCCGAGTCCGCGGTCGGCGAGGCCCAGGCGGCGCGATCCTCGGAGATTGCGGGTCTCAGGCAGACCATCGACGCCCTGCGCGGCCGCCTGGAGCAGCAGCAGAAGGCGGGCGAAGCGGCCGTACAGTCCGTCCGCGCCAGCGCCGCTGCCGAGATCGCCGAACTGCAGATGACGATCGTCGCGCTCAGGGCCGAACTCGAGGCGGAGCGGTCGCAGCGCGGCGTCGACCGATCCGAGCGCGAGCGGACCCAAGCCCAGGAGCGCGCCGTTCTCGAGGACCAGATCAGGGCATTGCGACGGAAACTGGAAACCGCACCATGACGGAACTCCCTTCGGCAGCCGCATTCGGGGGCGGCAACGAGCCAGCGCTGCGCGCGGAGCAGAAGGCGCACAAGCGGGCGCTCATCCTCCTCGAAGTATCGCGCCGATGCGCCCTCAAGCAGACGCTCGACGGCCTTCTCCATGAACTGGTGGAGATGACCTCGCGCGAACTCGACTGCGATCGCGGCACGCTCTTCCTCAACGATCCCGGCACGTCGGAGCTCTATTCGCGGGTGGCGCAGGGCAACCTCACCCACGAGATCCGCATCCTCAACAGCAGCGGCTTCGCCGGCCACGCCTACACCTCCGGCGAGTCGCTCATCACCGCCGATCCCTACGCGGACGAGCGCTTCAATCCGAGCATCGACGAACGCACCGGCTACCGCACGGAGAGCATGGCCTGCGTGCCGGTGCGTACGCTTGCCGGCGAGATCATCGGCGTCATGCAGTGCCTCAACAAGCGGAAGGGCGCGTTCACCGAGGACGACCTCGAGCTGCTTTCCGAGATGACCAGCCAGGCGGCGATCGCGCTCCAGAGCCATCAATACGTGGAGCAGATCGAGAAGATCAGGATCAAGGAGACCGCCTTCCTGGAGCTGGTCTCCGAGATCAGCACCGAGTTCGACCTGTCGGCGATCCTCCTCCGGGTGGTCAAGGAGACGACCCGCATGCTCAACGCCGAGCGGGCGACCATCTTCCTCCACGACCCGGCCACCGGCACGCTGTTCTCTCGGGTGTCCTCGGGCAGCGAGATCAACGAGATCCGTTTCCCGAGCCATCTCGGCATCGCCGGCGCGGTGTTCACCTCCGGCGAGAGCATGAACATCCCCTATGCCTATGCCGACCTCCGCTTCAACCCAGCCTTCGACAAGCAGACCGGGTTCTTCACCCGCTCGATCCTCTGCGTGCCGATCGTCAATAAGGACGACAAGGTGATCGGCGTCTCGCAGATGCTGAACAAGCGGGGCGGCATCTTCACCGACGAGGACGAGCAGCGGCTGAAGGCCTTCACGGCGCAGATCGCCATCGCGCTCGAGAACTCGAAGCTGTTCGACGACGTCAAGCGCATGCGCGACTACACCGACTCGATGCTCCAGAGCATGTCGAACGGCGTCATCACCCTCGATCCGAAGAGCAGGGTCGTCACCTGCAACGCCTCGGGCGGCCGGATCTGGTCATGCGCGCCGGAGTCCCTCATCGGCAAGACGCTCGGCGCGCTGGTCGGCGAGGCGGGTGCCTGGCTCGAGGGCGAAATCGCCAAGGTCGCGTCGACCCGGATCAGCGAGGTCTTCCCCGATGTCGTGCTAGCGCTCGGCGGCACCGAGAAGTCGGTGAATCTCACCATCATGCCGCTCCTCTCCGATGGCGGCTCGGCCGAGATCGGCACGATGCTGATGTTCGACGACATCAGCTCCGAGAAGCGGATGATGTCGACGATGTCCCGGTATATGGACCCGGTCATCGCGAGCCGCCTCCTCGACGGCAAGGGCACGGAGCTGCTCGGCGGCCTCTCCACCGAGGCGACCGTGATGTTCACCGACATCCGCGGCTTCACCGCGATCACCGAGGAGTCCGGCGCGCAGGGCACCGTCTCGTTCCTCAACGAGTATTTCAGCCTGATGGTCGAGTGCATCGCCAACGAGGGCGGCATGCTCGACAAGTTCATCGGCGACGCCATCATGGCCTGCTTCGGCCTGCCGATGCCACACAAGGACGACCCCGACCGGGCGGTGCGCGCGGCCATCGCCATGATCCGCCGGCTGTGGGAATGGAATGCCGAGCGTCGCGCCATCGGGCTGAAGACCGTCGACATGGGCATCGGCATCAACACCGATACGGTCGTGTCGGGCAACATCGGCTCGCCGCGGCGGATGGACTACACCGTGATCGGCGACGGCGTGAACCTCGCCTCGCGGCTCGAGAGCGCCTGCAAGGCCTACTCCGCCCGTATCCTCATCGCCGAAAGCACCGCGAGCGCGCTCCGCGGCACCTACCGCATGCGCGACATCGACCTCGTCGTGGTCAAGGGCAAGACCACGCCGGTCAGGGTCTACGAGGTGCTCGACTACCACACGGCCGAGACCTTTCCGAATCTCCTCGACGTGGTCGGCTACTTCAACGAGGGCATCCGGCTCTACCGCGCCGGAAACTGGGCCAAGGCGTCGGAGCGCTTCGCGCAATGCCTCGACTTCAACCCCGGCGACGGGCTGTCGGCGACCTATGTGGAGCGCTGCGCGCTGCTCGCGGCCGACCCGCCGGCGGGCGAGTGGAACGGCGTCTGGGTGATGACGGGCAAGTGAGCGGGGCAGGGCGCCCCGGTCCGGCTCAGCCCAATGCGGCAATCCGCTCGCGGATCGTCGCGAGATTGCGTTCGACCGAGGCCATGTAGCGGTTGTCGCCGGTCACCGGGTCCTCGAGGTGGCGCCAGATGCCGTCGCATTCCTGGTTGAGCTTCCTCTGCACGAACACGTCCCAGAAGGCGGGCGTGCCGCGGAGCAGCGCCTCGTAGCTCTTGAACGGCCACTGGTCTGCCGGGATTCCCTGGTAGCGGTAGCTCTCCGAGAACTCGTTGAACAGCGGCTCCAGGCGGTCCGGATAGCGCGGATCGCTGATCTGGCCGATGTAGTCGCCCGTGCAGACGGCCTGGCCCAGCAGGCGTTCGATCGGGCTGCGGAACCGGATCTCGTTGACGTTGACGCGCGGGCCGGTCGAGCTGATCAGGTTCTCGACGAAGCGGATGTCGCTGTCGGTCCAATGGCGCTTCTGCAGGAATCCGCGCGCGAAATCGCACGAACGCTGCTCGTGGAGGTGGGTGTACTTGGCGCCGGTGCCTTCGATGTCGCCTTTCTCCTTGAGAAAGCCGATGTCATGGAACAGCACCGCCACTAGCGCGCAGCGGAAGTCGTCCCCCGTGATGCGGGGCTGCACCCCCTTCTCGTGGCGAAGGAAGATCAGCTCGACCAGGCAGAGCGTGGCCTGCAGCGTGTGGGTTATGTCGTGGTAGGCCGTGTCCATGGCCTGGTAGCCGGGATAGCGCCCGTTGAACAGGACCCCGACTGCGTCCATGAACTCGTCGATATACGCGCCATTGGCGTGGCCGAAGAGGTGGTCGTGTCGCCCTTTGACGAGGCCGAGAATCTCGGCCGGGCTCGAGAAGTCGACCTCCGACAGGTCGGGCATCGCCGGGTAATGGAGTGCGTTCCGCATGATCTGCCGTCGTGAGACAAAAGGGGCACTGGCGGGTCGGATGGCGGACGCCGCCAGAACCGCCTTTTTGGACTCGACCGGGTCCAGACTACAACGGCGAATCGTCGCGGCCATGGTGATTTTGGTCACTGACAGGGGGCCGCGAGGGGCCTAGGGTCCGCGGTTTGCGGCGCGGGCGGCAGGTCCGGCATCCGCCCGCGTGGTCGGGTCCGCCCGCGCGGGCCATGCAGTGCGTCCCCCTGCCTCGTCAGCGAGGCTGCCCTGGCACCTCCGCAGTTTTTACGGGAAGGGCGCCCAGGAAAGGTGTAACCTTGGCGGCACGCCCAATCGCTGAGGGAGCATCCCCGATGCCGGATCCTGGCCAGACGCGCGACCGGTGGTGGGTCAACGATCAGACGCCGGACAATCCGTTCGGCAAGAGCAAGGCCTACGAGTCCTATCTCGATTATCTCGGTGCGCTCGAGAGGAGCATCACGCCGGAAATCGCGGCGGGAACGCTCAGGATCAACGTCTTCGAACTCAACGACCATCCCGAATACAAGGCTGCCGCCGTCGGCGCCTTGCACATGTGGTCGGCGGTCACCCCGCTCCGGTTCGAGATCGTCGACGACGCAGCGTTCGACGAGACCACCGACTGGATGTGGGTGGTGAGCCCCGAGCTCGGCGAGCTGGACGACGGCAGCGCCTATTCCGACAATCGCTATGTCAGCATCGGCCAGCGCTTCCACGACACCGAGCCGGACAAGACCGACATCGGCGGCTACGTCTTCGATTCCTTCATCCACGAATTCGGCCACGAGTTCGGCCTGAACCATCCCGGGCTCTACAACTACGCCGGCCCTGGTGGGGTGCAGATCAACTACCTCAACAACGCGACCTGGATCTACGACCGCCAGCAATACAGCATCATGTCCTATTTCGACGGGATCGACGTCGGCGGAACCACGCGCTGGACGCCGTCGACGCCGCTCCTGGCCGATATCGAGGCGGTCATCCGCCGGTTCTTCTCGACCGTCGACGGCAGCGGCGAGCGCACCTACCAGCATATCGACCTCAACACCGGCGATGACGTCTACGGCTTCGGCAGCTCGCTCTACGGCTACCAATTGACCGCAGGGGGCATGCGGCACGACATCGGCTTCGTCATCCACGACACCGGCGGGACGGACACGGTCGACTTCTCCGGATCGACCGCGGGCACGATCCTCGACCTCCGGCCCGGGCATTTTTCCAGCGTCAACGGCCACAGCAACAACGTCTCGATCTTCGCCGGGCACAACGCGGACCCGACCGACTACTTTGTCGAGAACGGCATCGGCAGCCGGCATGACGACATCCTGATCGGCAACGACGGCGCCAATACCCTCGACGGCCGCGCCGGCGACGACCGCATGGCCGGCAACAAGGGCGACGACGTCTATTTCGTCGACTCCAGGGGAGACATCGTCCGGGAGAGGGCCAACGGCGGGAACGACACGGTCGTCCTCCTCGGCGACCTGAAGATCAAGAAGATCGCCAATGTCGAGCACATCGTCCATGCCGACGAGGCCGCGACCCGGTCGGGGGGCGGTGGCGGCGAGGCGCCGCCACGCGTCGGCGACAACACGCTCACCAGCATCATCTTCGGCACGAGGAAGGGTGACGTGCTCGACGGCGGCGCCGGCGACGACACGATCTTCGGCAAGAAGGGCGCCGATACCCTCGTGGGCGGACGCGACTCGCTCGCGAGCCGCGACATCAACAACACGATCGACATCGCCGACCTGGAAGACCAGACCGAGAGCGATGACGGCAACGACACGCTCCACGGCGGCGCCGGCAAGGACACCCTGCTCGGCGGCCAGGGCAATGACCTGCTCGACGGCGGCAGCGGCGACGACACGCTCTCCGGCCAGGACGGGGTGGACGTGTTCCGGGGCGGCTCGGGCACCGACACGGTCGACTACGGCAACGAGAGCCCGTTCCAGCTGCTCGTCAACCTCGCCACCAATGTCGCCCGGGGCGGCACGGGCTCGGGGGACACCTTCTACAGCATCGAGAACCTGATCGGCTCCGACGACCGCATCGACCGCTTCATCGGCACTTCCGCAGCCAATCACTTCTGGGGCCGGGGCGGGGGCGACTATTTCAACGGGGGCGGCGGCGACGACATCCTCGACGGCGGCAACGACGGCGACATCATCTACGGCGAGGGCGGCAACGACAGGATCATCGGCGGCGCCGGCCAGGACTATCTCCATGGCGGTCGCGGGATCGACACGGTGGTCTATGCCCGCAGCGCCTACGCCGTGGCGATCGACCTTGCGGATGGTGCTGCCCAAGGTGGCGACGGCGACGGCCCGGTGCAGATCGTCGGCCGCGGCGTCGTCATCCGCCACGACATCCTGGTCGGCCTCGAGAATGCGGTCGGCTCCGGCTTCGACGATCGCCTCATCGGCAACAGGAAGGCGAATACGCTGAGCGGCGGCGATGGCGACGACTGGCTGGCCGGCCGCGGTGGCGCCGACAAGCTGAAGGGCGGTGCCGGCAGCGATACCGCGGATTACGCCACGGCCAAAGGCGGGGTCACCCTCACCCTCGCTGGCGGCAAGTCCGGAGGCGACGTCTATGCCTCGATCGAGAACCTCGCGGGGTCCGGCGGCGACGACAGGCTGACCGGCGACCGTGCGGCCAACGTCCTGATCGGGCAGGGCGGCAACGACTGGATCGATGGCGGGCGCGGCAGCGACACCCTGATCGGCGATTTCGACGACAATGCCGCCTTGCCGCGGCCGGGCATCGGGACAGGCTATGTCACGCTGCCACTGGACGCGGCGAACAACGCCTTCGCCACGGCGTTCGACGTCTCGGACAACTTCTCCCTCGCCAACGACCCGGACATCTTCGATTCGACGACGATCCTGCACACGACCGTCAACGCCACCGGCAACGGCCTCGGCGGGTACTACAGAATCGACCTTGCGGCCGGTACGGTCATCACCATCGACATCGACGGCATCGCCGATCCCGACGTGCACGACAGCTGGCTGCGGCTCCTCGACAGCAGCGGCAACATCCTCGCCGAAAACGATGATGGCGGCGGCGATCCCGGCTCGGCGACCTTCCGGGACTCGAGCCTCGTATTCGTCGTTGGCGAGACCGGGACCTACTACATCGTGGAAGGCAGCTGGTCGGAGACCGCTCCGGACGATGGCTGGGCCGAGGTGGTTCCCGCAGGGTCGACCTACAGGCTGAACATATCGGTCGAGTTTCCGCCCGCGCCGGTCCAGCCGGGCGAGGCGGGATCCGACCGGCTCGTCGGCGATCGTGGCAGCGACCTCCTCGACGGCGGTCTCGGGGCCGACACGCTCATCGGCGGGGCGGGAAAGGACGGGTTCCGTTTCTCGAGCGCGCTCGGCGAAGGCAACATCGACCGGATCAAGGACTTCGAGGCCGGCGACGACGCGATCCTTCTCGACCGCGCCGTGTTCGCAAGCGTCGGAGCCGAGGGCCCGCTTGCTCCCGGCGCCTTCCACGGGAGTTCGGCCGGCGTCGCCGAGGACGAGGACGACCGCATCATCTACGACACCGACAGCGGCGCGCTGTTCTACGACGCCGACGGTGCCGGTGCGCTCGCCGCCGTCCAGTTCGCACGGCTGGGCCCGAAGCTCCAGCTTTCGGCCGCCGACTTCACGATCGTCTAGGACCGGCCTCAGCCGACGACGTCGAAGTCGGCGTAGCCGAGCTTGTTGGGGCTGCCGTCGAGAATGGCGAAGACAACGTCCTTCTTGCCGGCGACATAGGCGAGTTCTCCGGACCCCTTGTCGTAGGCGATCAGCGCTTTCCTGCCGGCGTCGCCGACATCCTTGCCCTTGAAGAACTGCTTCTTCTTCAGGCCCGCGACATCAAGGGCGGTGAAGATGGCGCGATCGAGCGCGATCGTGTCGGTGCCGGGCTTGAAGTCGGTGATGTGGTCGAGGTTCGATCCCGCGTCGAGCTTGCCCACCACGTTCTTCTTGCCGAGGTTGGTGTCGAAAAGGAACGTGTCCGCATCCGCCCCGCCGGTCAGCGTGTCATCGCCGCTGCCGCCCCCGAGAGTGTCGTTGCCGGCACCGCCGTCGATCGCATCCTCTCCCGAACCGGTGGCCACGGTGTCGTCGCCCGAACCGGTGGTGACGGTAACGCTGGTGGCGGCGGCGAAGACGAGGCTGAGGTCCTCCGTCGCATCGCTCTCGTCGATGACCGTCTCAGCCGGCGGCACCGCGAACAGGATGATGTCGCCCGGCTGCGTCGCGCGGTCCGCTGCCGCATCGGCGTCGGCGAAGCCGCCATTGCCGACGAGCAGGAAGCGCCCGCCGGCATGCTTGACGATCTCGATGGTGGTGAGGGTGTCGGTCTCGGTCGGGATGCGGTGGACGGTCCAACCCGCGCCCGCGGCGACGATCATCGACTGGTAGATCGTCTCCCGGTAGAACGCCGTGTCGATGCCCGCGCCCCCGTCGATCTTGTCGTTGCCGTCGGTGGTCTGGTGCCCCGGGCCGCCCCCGATCTCGTCGTCGCCGTCCTTGCCGAAGAGCGTGTCGGCGCCGCCTTCCCCGTCGATCCAGTCCGTCCCGTCGCCGCCCTCGACTGTGTCATCGCCCGGACCCGCCTCGACATCGCTGCCGAAGTCGCCGACGACGATGTGATCCTTCAACGGAGTGGCGTCGATGAGCATTTTCGAATTGAAATCGAGCAAGTCGAGTATGCTCATCGAGAGCAACTGATCGATCGTGAGAAAGACGGTCTCTTCCGTCAGCAGGTCGTCAGGAACGGAATGCCCGCCGAAGGCGATGTTATAGAGATCGAAATACACGCCATCGATGATCTGACCGCGGTCGATTGACCAGTAGCCGTCCGCGGTGCCGGAATTATCGATGTAGAGCGTCGTCGCAGTGTTGGCCGGCTTGGCGCCGGCGTGCTTGGTCGCCTCGACATCGTTCAAGTGAATATTGTTGCCGGCTGGCGTGCCGAAATCCAATGAAATGAACAACGCGCGACCGGACTCTTCGTACCAGTCCGGCGTGCCGGAAAGGGGGTTGTCCAACGCGCCCGGGTTCAGAAAATCAAATGCGATACTGCTCGTCTGACCGCTGATGGAATTGAACATGGGAGTCTCCGCGATGACGCCGATCCCGCCACGGTAGTGACGCGTCCACTCGGCCGCGACACCCAAATGGGTGCAACATGCGCCGCGTCAGCTCCGGAAGCCGGTGACGCGGGGCGCCGGGCGGTTCCGGCGCGCCTCAGCCGCGAAGGCTCGCGACGAGAACCGCAAGCTCCGCCTGGCGATGCGTCCCGGTCTTGGCGAACACCGCCTTCAGCCGGGCGCGCGCGGTTTCGACGGCAACGCGTTCCGCTCTGGCGACCTCCCTGAGGTCCGCGCCCTGACCGATCCGTACGGCGAGCCGCACCTCCGCCGGCGTGAGTCCCATGACCGCAAGCGCTTCACCGCACCCGTCGGCGGGACCGTTCCAGTCCGGGTCCGTGACGATCATCGCCGCCCGCGCCAGCATGAACAGGTCCTGTCCGGAGCCGATGATCGGCACCACCCGCACCATCAGGGGGCGGCGGCGATTGCGCCGGGGAAGCGGAATCACGGCGGTGACCCGGTCAATCGCCGGTCCCCGGCTCACCGCCCGCTTGACGGCTGCTCCGAGCTTCATGTCGGTCGCCGAATGCCACGAATGGAGAGCACCGGCGCGAAGGGTGACGGCGTCGCCCAGATGGCGCTCGAAGTCGGGCGGCATATGGATCACCCGCCCCGAGGGGCCGAGGAGGACAATGTCGCGACCCGCCCCCGCGAAGCTGTCCGCGAGCCGCCGCGCCGAAGCGAGGCCAACCTTCAGCGCCAGTTCCGCCGCCGGCCTGGCGCGCGCCATCAGCCGGTTCATCTTGACCACGTCCTCCCGCATGAATGGCCCATCCCGCGCGTGACGTTCCATGGCGAACGGCAGCTGGATCTCGTGGCCGGAGCGCGCCAGAACCATCCCGGCGGTGGCGCCCATCCGGTGGGGCCGGATGAACTCGTTGTAGAAGGTATCCTTCTCAAGCTCGTCCGGCGTGAACATGTCGCTGTCGGTGATGAGGCCCGTCATCCCGGCCATGGTCAGCGCCAGACCGCGCTGCATGCGCGAATTGTTGGTCGACGCCCAGCCGTCGGCGACGAGGTCGTGGACATATTCCTCGATGCCGGGTGAGGGATATGCGGTGGCAGGGCCGGAAAAGACGGGCAGAATGACGCCGCCGGCTGCCCCGCACGCCTCCGCAACCGCCTGCAGCGCGGCAGGCCAGAGCTCCGGCACAGCCGCTGCCTCGTAGAACAGCTCCGTCGCTCGCTCGAATTGATTCTCGCGGATAGGCACGGTCCACCCCTTGACCCCTCATAGTGGTACCATCGGCACAACCTGCAGGGAAGCGAGGCGGAATCATCCCTATGCCCGATTACAGGCGGCGCGCCTTCGGCCCTCCACGACGGGGCGAGGTCCCATGCGAGGTTGCGTGCTTCGGCGAGGTCGTGCGACCGATGTGTCCGGCATAATGCGATGGCCTCGCCGCGCTGGCATCCGGCTGCCGCGCGCATTAAATGTGCCGGATGATCCCGCTCTCGATCCTCGATCTCGCCCCGGTGCCCGAAGGCAGCGATGTCGCCGACGCGCTCCGCAACACGCTCGACCTCGCCCGGCATGCCGAGCGCCTCGGCTACCGCCGCTTCTGGCTGGCCGAGCATCACGGCATGCCCGGCATCGCCAGCGCCGCCACGGCCGTGGTGATCGCCCATGTCGCCGCGGGCACCGCGACGATCCGCGTCGGCTCGGGCGGCATCATGCTCCCCAACCACGCGCCGCTGATGGTGGCGGAGGCCTTCGGCACGCTCGCCGCGCTTCATCCGGGACGGATCGATCTCGGCCTTGGGCGGGCGCCGGGCACCGACATGGCAACGGCCCGTGCGCTCCGCCGGAACCTCGCCACCGACGCCGACAGCTTCCCGCAGGACGTGGTCGAACTGCTCCACTACTTCCGCCCGGAGGGGGAGGCGCCGCGTGTCCGTGCCATCCCGGGCGAGGGCGCCGACGTCGAGGTCTGGATGCTCGGCTCGAGCCTGTTCGGGGCCGAGCTCGCCGCGGCCCTCGGCATCCCCTACGCGTTCGCCTCCCATTTCGCGCCGGGGCAGATGGAGGAGGCGATCGAGATCTACCGCACCACCTTCCGGCCCTCGGCGCGGTGGCCGAAGTCGCATCTGATGCTCGCGCTCAACGTCTTCGCCGCCGACACGGACGCCGAGGCCCGCCGGCTGTTCACTTCGCTGCAGCAGGCCTTCGTCAACCTCCGCACCGGCAGGCCCGGCAAGCTTCCGCCTCCGGTCGACGACTTCGGCAAGGGGCTCGACGACCGCATCCTCTTCACTCTCGACCACGCGCTCGCCTGCACCGTGGTCGGGACGTCCGAGACGGTGCCGGCCGGCATCGCCGCCTTCGCCGCGAGGACCGGCGCCGACGAACTGATGCTCACCGGCCAGATCTTCGATCACCAGGCCCGTCTTCGCTCGTTCGAGATCGCGGCAGAGGCGATGCGGGGGTAGGCGCGGCGTACGCCGGGGCTCGTCACGCGCCCCGCCTCATGCGACAAACCACGCCATGAGCACGGACACGGAACTGCCCCCACGCGAGTCGATGCCGTTCGATGTCGTCATCGTCGGCGCCGGACCGGCCGGCCTCGCAGCCGCCATCCGGCTGAAGCAGCGGAATCCCGACATTTCGGTCGCGGTCCTCGAAAAGGGTTCCGAGGTCGGCGCCCACATCCTCTCCGGCGCGGTCATCGACCCGGTCGGATTGAACGCGCTGGTGCCGGACTGGCGTGAGCGCGGGGCGCCGGTCACGCAGACCGTCACCGCGGATCATTTCTACTGGCTCGGGCCGGAGGGGGCGCTCCGCATCCCCAATCTCCTGATGCCGCCGCTGATGTCGAACCACGGCAACTTCATCATATCGCTCGGAGACCTGTGCCGCTGGCTCGGCTCGGAGGCCGAGGCGCTCGGGGTCGAGGTCTTCCCCGGCTTCGCCGCGGTAGAGACCCTCCACAACGAGGCCGGCGCCGTGACCGGAGTCGCCACCGGCGACATGGGCATCGCCAGGGACGGCTCGCAGCGGTCCGGCTACCAGAGGGGCATGGCGCTGGAGGCGAAGTACACCCTTGTCGCGGAGGGCGCCCGCGGCTCGCTGTCGAAGGGGCTGATCGCGCGCTACGGCCTCGCCCGCGAGCCGCAGAAGTTCGGCATCGGCATCAAGGAATTGTGGCAGGTCGAGCTGGCGAAGCACCAGCCAGGCCTCGTCCAGCACAGCTTCGGCTGGCCGCTCGACAACCGCACCGGCGGCGGCTCGTTTCTCTATCACTACGGCGAGGGCCTCGTTGCCATCGGCTTTGTCGTCCACCTGAACTACCGCAATCCGCATCTTTCGCCCTTCGGCGAGTTTCAGCGGTTCAAGACCCATCCGCTGGTGGCGCCGCTGCTCGAAGGCGGTCGCCGGCTTTCCTATGGCGCCCGCGCCATCACCGAGGGGGGCTGGCAGTCGGTGCCGAAGCTCGTCTTCCCGGGCGGGGCGCTGGTCGGCTGTGCCGCCGGGTTCGTCAACGTCCCGCGGATCAAGGGCAGCCACAACGCCATCCTCTCCGGCATGCAGGCCGCCGACGCGGTGGCCGACGCGCTCGCCGCCGGTCGCGCCCATGACGAGCTTGCCGCTTACGAGGAGGGCTGGCGGGCCTCCGCCATCGGCCGCGATCTCCGCCGGGTGCGGAACGTCAAGCCGCTGTGGTCGAAGCTCGGCACGGTCGCCGGCATCGCCGCGGGCGGCCTTGACATGTGGCTGAATACGCTCGGCATTTCGCTCGTCACGCTTGGCCACGGCAAGCCTGACCACGCGACCCTCCTCCCCGCCGCGAAGGCGAAGCCGATCGCCTACCGGAAGCCCGACGGTGCGCTCACCTTCGACCGCCTGTCCTCGGTCTTCCTCTCCGGCACGCTCCATGACGAGGACCAGCCGCCGCACCTCGAGGTCCGCGACCCGACCCTCCAGAGGACGTCGGAACACGATGTCTACGGTGGACCGTCTGGCCTCTATTGCCCCGCGGCGGTCTACGAATGGGTGGGCGAGGGCGCCAATCTCCGCTACCAGATCAACGCCGCCAACTGCGTCCACTGCAAGACCTGCGACATCAAGGACCCCAACCAGAACATCACCTGGGTGCCGCCCGAGGGCGGCGGCGGGCCGAGCTACCGCGGGATGTGAAGCGCTCAGTCGTAGACGTCGCGCCTGTTGCCGACGGTCACCACCAGCACCAGCAGCCGTTCGTCCTCGATGCTGACAACGATCCGACAATCGCCGACGCGATACGGCCAGAGCCCCTTCAGGTCGCCGATCAACGGCTTGCCGAACCGGCGGGGATCGTCCGCGGTGGCGATGCGCTCGCGGAGGTACCTGAGGATTGCGCTACGGGACGGCTCGCCAAGCTTGCCGAGGTCGCGGGCCGCGTCGCGGTCGAACTCGACCCGCAGACTGTTCCCGCCAAGGTCAGTCTTCCCTTCGGTTCCCGGCCTCGAGTTCTTCGAGCGCAACGGTGGCACCGCCACGCTCGAGCCGCCGTACCGCGAGGTGATGGTCCTCCAGGTCTTCGATGTGGCGGAGGATCGCTTCCCTGGCGTAAAAACTCTTGGTTCGGCCTGTCTTCTTCGCCAGAGTGTCGAGACGCTTCTCGATCTCGGGCGGCAACCGCAAGGCAAGCATGTCTCGATCTCCGTATTGCTATACATATATAGCCGATGGTGCGGAACGCTGCCACGGCCCTTCTGGTAGCAGTCGTCGCAAGATGCGGTGGCCGCACATGCGGGTCGGTCTCGCCCAGGTCAATTCCCGTGGCGGCGCGTAGGTAGCGACCGCGGGATGTGATCGCCTTGCTGCGGGACAGCCGTGACATCCTGAGCGACTGCATTCTGACGGCTTCGAGCTTGTGTCCGTCCGCGGTTCGCACCATAAGTTTGTGCATCGCGGGATGCGGCGCATGGTGATCCTGACGCATCCAAAGAAAGACCTGCCACTCGGCACCGTTCGCGCGATATACAAGCAGGCGGGATGGCAGAAGGACTGAACACCGCGTGACCCACTATATCGCTCTCATTCACAAGGAGGCGGGCAGCATCTACGGCGTTTCATTTCCCGATCTGCCAGGTGTCACCACGGCGGCCGACAGCCTCGACGAAGCAATCCGGCAGGCGGCCGAGGTTCTCGTCTTTGCTGCTGAGGACTGGAGCAACCTCGCTCCCGGCGACTTTCCGACGCCGCGTACGATCGACGAGATCAGAGATGACCCGACCCATGCCGCTGATCTTGTCGAGGCAATCGTCGCAGCGATCCCCATGCGGATCGTGGCTGACGCGGCCTGAACCTCCCAACCGGTGTTTGACCCAAGATGACCCAAACCCCCGCTTCCGTTGACGCCGCGCTCGACCTGCTCCGGGCCGGCGGCTATGTCGCCGACCGCGCGCTGGCGACGGTCCTGTTCCTGTCGCTCAGGATGGGCCGGCCGCTGTTCCTCGAAGGCGAGGCCGGGGTCGGCAAGACCGAGATCGCGAAGGTCCTGTCCCAAGAGCTCGGCCGGAAGCTGATCCGCCTCCAGTGCTACGAAGGGCTCGACGCGGCGAGCGCGGTCTACGAGTGGAACTACGCCGCGCAGATGATCGAGATCCGTGCCGCCGAGGCCGCCGGCGACGCCGACCGCGAGGCGCTGGTTTCCGACGTCTTCGCCGAGCGGTTCCTCGTCCGCCGGCCGCTCCTCCAGGCCCTCGACCCGGACCCGGCGGGCGCGCCGGTGCTGCTCATCGACGAGCTCGACCGCGCGGACGAGGCCTTCGAGGCTTACCTCCTCGAGATCCTCGCCGACAACCAGGTCACCATCCCCGAGCTCGGCACCATCCGTGCCGCGGCGCCGCCGATCGTCATCGTCACCACCAACCGCACGCGCGAGATCCACGACGCGCTCAAGCGCCGCTGCCTCTACCACTGGATCGACTATCCCGATTTCGCTCGCGAGCTCGAGATCGTGCGGACCCGCGTGCCCGGCGCCGGTGAGCGGCTGTCGCAGGAGGTTGTCGCCTTCGTCCAGCGGCTCCGGCGCGAGGGCCTTTTCAAGAATCCCGGCGTCGCCGAGACGCTCGACTGGGCCACCGCGCTCGCCGCGCTCGACAAGGAGACGCTCGAACCGCAGACGGTGGTCGATACGCTCGGCGTCCTCCTCAAGTACCAGGACGACATCGCCCGCATCGATCCCGCCCGCGCGTCCCGCCTGATCGACGAGGCGCGGGCGGAAGCCGCGGCATGAGCGGGGGCCTCCCGGCCCAGATCGTCCGCTTCGCCCGTGCGCTCCGGCGGGCCGGCATCCCGGTGGGCCCGGCGGCGGTGGTCGATGCGCTTCGCGCCGTCGAGGTGACGGGCGTCGACCGGCGGGACGATTTCTACTGGTCGCTGCACGCGATCCTCGTCACCCGGCGCGACCAGCATGTCGTCTTCGACGAGGTGTTCCGCATGTTCTGGCGGCCGCCGCTCCGCGACCAGCTGCCAGTCCACGATGCCGATGCCGCCGAGGGCATGCGGAAGCAGGCCGCCGCCCAGCGCCGCGCCGCCGAGGCGGTGTTCGAGGACCTCGGCAAGAGCGCGCTGCCGCCACGGCCGGATATCGAGATCGACGCGCGGCTCTCCGCATCGGAGAGCGAGGCGCTGAAGCGGCGCGATTTCGCGCAGATGACGGCGACCGAAGTCGCCGAGGCGGCGCGCCAGATCGACCGGCTGGTGATGCCCGACGAGCGCATTGCCACCCGCCGCATGCAGCCGTCGTCGCCGCCGGGGCGGATCGACGCGCGCCAGACCCTCCGATCCAGCCTCCGCACCGGCGGCGACCTCATTCTCCTCCGCCACCGCCGGCGCCAGCGGCGACGCCCGCCGATCGTCGTCCTCTGCGACATTTCGGGATCGATGAGCGCCTATTCGCGCATCCTCCTCCATTTCTTCCACGCCCTCGGGCGCGAGCGGCGGGTCACCACCTTCCTGTTCGGCACGCGGCTCACCAACGTCACGCGCCAGCTCCGCTACCGCGACATCGACGAGGCGCTGGCCGCGACCTCCGGCGCCGTCGCCGACTGGTCGGGCGGCACGCGCATCGCCGCGGCGCTCGAGGCGTTCAACCGCCAATGGTCGCGGCGGGTGCTGGGGCAGGGGGCGATCGTGCTCCTCGTCACCGACGGGCTCGAACGCGACGGCGTCGAGGATCTCGACGGCGCCATGGACCGGCTCCACCGCTCCTGCCGCCGCCTGATCTGGCTCAATCCGCTCCTCGGCTACGAGGGCTTCGAGGCCAGGGCGAGCGGCATCCGTGCGATGCTGCCGCATGTCGACGAGGTCCGCTCGATCCACTCGCTCGAGTCGGTGGCCGACCTCTGCCATGCGCTCGCCGGCGAGGGCCGCGAGGCCGCCGACCCCAGGCGGTGGCTCAAGGCGGCGTGAGGCGGCCACACCGAGCAGAACGGTCGAAGGCGTATTCGGTTGTTCTGATGCGGCGTCAGCCGACGCGCGAAGTCTGAAACAGAATTGATAATTCTGTTTCAGGAGCGGAGTTCCTCGACCGTCACCCTCATCGGAAGTTATCCCCGCCCCGGCGACGCATCTCTCCGCCCCCCGCTTGGCATTTCCGTGCCGAGTCGCGCTGTTCATGCCCGTCGGCGAATCCTGCCGTAGAATGCGCCCATCCTCGCTCGACGAAGGGGCGTCTACCGGTGACGGCCAGTTGATGGAGCGGGGTGCGGCGCCCGCGGCGCGTCCGTCCTGAGGTGCCCCGCCAAGGTGGGGCCGCGAAGGACGGCGCCGGGGCAGGGAGAGATCCCGGCCCTGGAGAGGACGACGGTCCGAACGTCCCCGGGAGGCGCCCGACGAAACGCCCGCCAGCACACCGCATGCTCCCGGAAAGTGTGATGCGGTTTCCGGACAAGAGCATGCGGCACTAAGAAGTGAGGGCGAAAGCCAAGGCTTTCGCCCGGACCGGCTGTCAGGACCAGGCTGACCTTAAGGGCGGTGAAGACAGCCCCCGAACCGCGATGTGCGGGGTGGGGTGGTCATGGCGGAAAAGGCGGTGTGCAGCCGTCCCGCCTTCTTCCCGTTCCGGAGCGCGGATGTCGGATGCCCAAAACCGCCGCGGCGGGCGCCGGGACGGCGCCTGAAAAATGTAACTTGAGCGGTGTCGTTCCGGCGCCCGCCATCCCCTTCGTATCCAAAGGGCTGAAGTGTAGGGTGGGTTAGGCGCTCCGCGCCGTAACCCACCGTCTCCCCACCCATCACCCCGGCCGTCCGCGGCGCGGGAAGGAGGACCTATATGTCTTTGGAACGACCCGGCGCCGCCTTCTCCCTCAAAGCGCGAGGAAGGATTGGCCTTCACCCCTTGTCGCGGGCGAACCATCCAAATTCCGCTCACTCCCGCGCACGCGGGTAACCAGCTTTCGCCTCTCCGACGCATGCCGGTGAAAAGGCTGGTTTCCCGCGTGCGCGGGAGTGAGCGGGTGGGGAGGTTTGGCTCTTTCCGTGCGGCGGCGGGGGTTCGAAAGCCGCAATCCGGCACTGCCGGCGCAGTCCGCCCGCAATCCAGACTGAGCCGTTCGCGATGGACCCCGATTTTCATCGGGGTGACGGAGACGGTGGTTCATTCCGGCGAAAGCCGGAAGCCATCGCCGCCCGAACAAATCGGGCCACCATCCGTCCATGACGCCGGGAGCGATCGGGAACGCCGAACGGCGAAACCGGTCGCCGCCCACAGCAGCGCGCCAACGTGACCCTTTGGAGTTTACGCCCGCATCGTTATATTCCTCCGGACAGATCGATGCCGACGAGGACCGCCATGGAAACCGCAATCGCCCCCAATCTCGATGTGCTGGCCACGGCCGAAGCCTGGCGACAGGCGGGCCGCGACGTGGCGATCGCCACCGTGGTCGAGACGTGGGGGTCGGCGCCGCGGCCGGTCGGCAGCCATCTCGTCGTCGACGCCGAGGGTAATTTCGAGGGCTCGGTGTCGGGCGGCTGCGTCGAGGGCGCGGTGGTCTCCGAAGCCATCGACGTGATCAGCGACGGCAAGCCCAAGATGCTCGAGTTCGGCGTCGCCGACGAGACCGCCTGGCGCGTCGGCCTCTCCTGCGGTGGCCGCATCAGGGTCTATGTCGAGAAACTGGACTAGAATGACTTCGGAAGCCCGGCTTGTTTCATGATGGCATTGGCCGAATGACCCGACTTGATCTTGCCATCCACGACGAAAGAACGGCCGCTGATCGGGCTGTACCAGAGTTCATGATCGCCCTTCGCCGGGCGCTTGAAGAC
>JAESFN010000900.1_pt1 | contig 18628 bp, 19 predicted proteins | sample 9269411 | NCBI WGS metagenome assembly JAESFN01 (sample SAMN14505399, study PRJNA617100) | algae metagenome | isolation source: Iphinoe sp. HA4291-MV1 and co-occurring heterotrophs from trail next to... | place: USA: Maunawili Falls, Hawaii | collected 2009-07-25
TCGCGTAGAGCACCAGCACCGACCACGAGGCGCCCCAGGTGATGTTGAAGAACAGGATGACCAGGGCCAACGTGCGCACCGCGCGGTGCCCGGCCACCCAGCGGACGCCCTCGACCACGTCCCGCCCCACCCGGGTGGCCCCTGGGTCGCGCACACCCCCGGGCGGCGTGCCGATCCGGGCGACCAGCACCACCCCCAGGGCCACCGCCACCCCCTGGACGGCGAACGGGGTGGCCGCGCCGACCGCGAACAGGAACGCCCCCAGCGGTGGCCCGGCCAGCTGGTTGGCCACCACGAACCCGGCCTGCAGGCGGGCGTTGGCCACCCCGAGGTCCGCCCGGGGCACCAGCATCGGCAGCAGCGTGCTGGTGGTCGTGTCGGCGAAGACCTCGGCCAGCCCGAGCGCGAACATCGCCACCAGGACCAGCCCCACGTTGACCCGCCCGGTGACGATGATCAGGCAGAGCACGCCGAGCACCCCGACCCGCAGCGCGTCGCACACCATCACCAGCCGCCGCCGGTCGAGCCGGTCGGCCAGCGCCCCGGCGTAGAGGCCGAACAGCAGCCAGGGCAGCAGCTGCAGCATCCCGGCCAGGGCGACCAGCATCGGCGAGCCGGTCTGCGAGGCCACCAGCAGCGGTCCGGCGGCCAGGGCCATGCCGTCGCCGATGTTGCTCACCCAGGAGGAGGCCAGCAGCCAGCGGAAACCGGTGCCCAGACGGCGCGGGACGATCGCCTCCGACACCCGCTCGACGGCTCCGCGCACGATCACCGACGCTAACCGGACGGCGACCGCACCGCGTCCGAATATCCGAGCCGCCTAGCGACGCGCGAGGCGGAACCGCAGGCGGCGGCCGGGGGCGGCCTGGGCGGCCAGCGGGAGGTCGTCCGGGTGCGCCACGGCGATCACCGGGTAGCCGCCGGTCACCGGATGGTCGGCCAGGAACAGGATCGGCTGCCCGCTGGGCGGCACCTGCAGGGCCCCGGACACGCAGCCTTCCGGGGGCAGCTCGCCGCCGGCCCGCACGTCCAGGGCCGGGCCGGACAACCGCAGGCCGACCCGGTTGCTCCTCGGGTCGACCGCGTAGCCGTCGGGGGAACACAGCGCGGCCAGCGCCCCGTCGATGAACCGGTCGGTCCTCGGTCCGGGCAGTACCCGCAGCACCGGCCGGTCCGGCAGCGCCGGGCGCGGCGCGAGATCGACCCCGGGGTACCCGAGCGGTGTGTCTCCGACCGGCAGCCGGACGTCCGGGCGCAGCGGCGGCGGCCCGAGCCCGGCCAGGGTGTCGGTGGACCGGGACCCGAGCACAGCGGGCACGTCGATCCCGCCGCGCACGGCCAGGTAGCCGCGCACCCCGGCCGTCGGCGTCCCGATCACCACCTCCTGCCCGGGGCGAACCGGCAGCGGCGCGTTGACGCCCGCCGCCCGCCCGCCCACGGTCACCGGCCCCTCCGCCCCGGTCACCGCGACCAGCCCGGGCCGCCCGAACCGCACCCGCAGCCCGCCGAGGGTGACCTCCAGCCCGGCGTAGTGCTCCGGGTTGCCGACCAGCCGGTTGGCCAGCCGCAACGCCGGCCGGTCCGCCGCGCCGGACGGGCTCACCCCCAGCTCGGCGTACCCGGGGCGGCCCAGGTCCTGCACGGTCGCGCCCGGTCCGGCGCTCAGCACGGTCAGCACCGCGCCGCCCCGGTCAGCACCGGACTTCCTCGAACCGGACGGCGGTGCCCGGCGACAGCAGGGTCACCGGGTCGCGGTCGAGGTCCCAGACGGTGAGGTCGGTCCCGCCGATCAGCCGCCACCCACCGGGGGAGGGCCCGGGGTAGACGGCGGTGTACTCGTCGGCCAGCGCCACCGACCCGGCCGGCACCCGGGTCCGGGGTTCGGCGCGGCGCGGGACCCGGAGGCGCTCGTCCAGGCCGGTCAGGTAGGCGAAGCCGGGGGCGAACCCGCAGAACGCCGCCGTGTACCGCCCGGCCAGGTGCCGCCGCACCACCTCGTCCCGGTCGAGTCCGGTGAGCGAGGCGACCTCGTCCAGGTCCTCGCCGTCGTACCGCACCGGGACCACCAGCTCCCCGGCCGAGTCGGCGGCCGAGTCGGCGGCGTCCGGCAGCTCCGCGAGCAGCGCTTCGACGCCGCCGTGGTCCAACCGCGCGGGGTCGTAGCGGACCAGCAGCGTGCGGGCGGCCGGGACCAGCTCGCGCACCCCGTCCGGCGCGGCCGCGCGCAGCGCCGCACGCAACGACAGCACCTCGTCCCGGCCGGCCACCTCGACCAGCGCGGCGTCCCACCCGCAGCGCAGCACCCGCATGTGAGCCAGTGTCACAGCTCGGTCAGGTCGAGTGCCTCCCGGAGATCGTGGCGCCGGGAGATGCCCAGCTTGTGGTAGACGTGCTGCAGCCGGTTCTCCACGCTGCGCACCGAGAGCACCAGTTCCTCGGCGATCCACTTGTTGGAGTGACCGGCGGCGGCCAGCACGGCGGTCTCCCGCTCGGACGGGGTGAGCCGGGCCCGGGCGTCGATGGACCGCAGCGCCGGCGTGCGGGCTCCCTCGCACCCGCCGGCCAGCTTGATCGCCAGCCGGGTCGCGGCGGCGGCCGCCCGGGGGTTGCCCTGCTGGGTCCAGGCCACGGCGGCGTCGGCGGCGGCGTCGGCGGCCAGCAGGTCCGCCCCCAGGTCGGCGAACGCCGCCGAGGCCTCCTCGAGCGCGCGGGCGTCGCCGGCCGCCAGCGCCCGGACGTGCGCGGCCCGGGGGTTCACCAGCCCGGCGTCCATCCGTTCGGCCAGCCGATCGAGCCGCTGCCCGACCTCCTTGGGCCGGCCGAAGCGGGCCAGGTTGTGCAGCGCGGTGGACGCCGCCACCAGGTCGCCGCAGCCCTCGCCGAGCGTCGCCGCCTCCCCGACCAGGGTGCGGGCCCGGCCGAGGTTGCCGCCGACGGCCGCCGCCCAGCCCCGGGCCAGCAACAGATCGGCGGCGTCGTACATGGAACCCGCCGGCTCCAGCGAGAGCGAGTCCAGCTCCCGTTCGGCGCCGGCCACGTCGCCGCCCAGGGCGAGGGAACCGGCCAGGGTGTGCAGCGCCTCGTGCAGGAACATCGGCCGGCCGATCCGGCGGAACACCCCCACCGCCTCGCGGGCCGTCTCGGCGCCGGTGCGGGCCCGGCCCCGGGCCAGCGCCACCTTGGCCAGCTGCAGCGCGAAGCAGGCCTGCGCCTCGGGGGAGTGGTCGGTCAGCCCGGCCCGGTACTCCGCCCGGGCCAGCGTCTCGGCCTCGTGCAGCCGGCCGACCCCGATCAGCGCCTCGCACCGGTTGAACAGGTGGAACCACGGATACCACTCGATCGGCCGTTCCGATTGATCGAGCAGGGCCCGGTGCGCGACCAGCCCCCGCTCGGTCAGCCGCAGCGCCTCGTCCGCCCGGCCCAGGCGGGCCAGGCTGCGGGCCCCGGTCAGGCAGGCCCAGACCAGCGCGTGGTCGCCGGTCCCGGCCAGCAGCGGGGACACCGCGCGCAGCGTCTCCCGGGGCCCGGCGGTGGTGACCAGGATGGTGGAGCGCCGGGCGGTGATCTCGTCCCGCCAGCGCCGGTCGGTGATCGCCGCCTCGGCCTCACCGGCCACCCGGAGGCTGTCGTCGGCGGCGTTGGCGTAGAGGAAGTTGTCCATCCGGGCGATGGCCACCGCGCTGCGCTCGGAGTCGTCCGAGGCCTCCACAGCCAGGGCGGCCAGGGCCTCCTCGGCCGGGATCGACCGGCCCTGGATACCGGCCAGCTTGGCGTCCAGCAGCGCGGCGTCGAACCCGGCGCCCAGGTCCCGGGCCGCCTGGACCAGCCGCTGGGCCAGCGGGAAGTCGTAGCGCCAGCGGGCCGCGACGGCCGCCGCGAGCATCAGCCGCCGGTTGCCGCCGCCCCCGGCCAGCCGCCAGCCGCCGACCCGCAGGATGTCCTCCCGGCGCCGGGCCCCGGTGCCCTCCACCACCTCGGCCAGCGCCCGGGCCATCGTCTGGGTCCGCAGCACCGGCAGCCCGGCCCGGACCACGTCCCCGTACACCGGGTGGGCCAGCCGGACCTCCAGCCGGCGGTGCCGCAGCCCCACCGACAGCAACCCGCGCCGCTCCAGCCGCTCGGCGGTGGCCAGGTCGCCGAGCGCGGTGAGCTCGGCCCGGCCCAGCGGCTCGCCGTAGGACACCAGCTCCAGCAGCGCCCGCTCCTCGGGGGACAGCCCGTGCAGCCGGGCCTCGACCAGCTCCACCAGCCGGTCGGACGGGGACAGCGGCCCGACCAACCCCCACAACCCGTCCTGGCGGCGCAGCGACCGGTCGTCCAGCGCGCCGAGCACCAGCTCGCGCAGGAACAGCACGTTGCCGTCGCAGCGGGTGGCCAGGGTCAGCACCGTGTCCGGGTCCACCGGCCCGCCGAGCGCGGCGCCGAGCAGCTGCTCGAGCAGCTCGTTCGGCAGCCCGGCCAGCTCCACCCGATCGGTCAGGCCGTCCTTCCACAGCGCAGTCACCGGGTCCGGTGCCCGGGTCCCGGCGCGCACCGTGACCAGCACGAACGCCGCCCCGGTCGTGGCCAGCTGGTAGACCAGGGTGGCCGAGGAGTCGTCCAGCAGGTGCGCGTCGTCGACCAGCAGCACCAGCCGGCGGCCGTCGGCCGGGCCGGTGAGCGCATCGGCGTAGCGGTGCAGCATCCGGCTGCGGTCCTCGCGCGCGCTGACCGCGTCCCCGGCCGGGGCGGGCAGCAGGTGGGCCAGGGCGCCGAACGGGATCTCGGCGGCGGCCTGGTGTCCGGCGGCCCGGGCGACGTGGACCTCCCCGCCGACCGTGGCCAGGCACTCCTGCGCGGTCCGGGTCTTGCCCACCCCGGCCGGGCCGGCCAGCACCAGACCCCGGGACGCCGGATCGCCCAGCAGCCGGCGGAACCGCGCCAGCTCCGGGGCCCGGCCGGCGAACGGCCACGTTGCGTCGTCCACGCCGCTGAGCGTGGTCATCATCGCCGGGCGACGTCAAGGCACGCTTCCGCGTACCGGGACACGGAAGCGTGCTGGGACGACGTCATACCGGGACGGACGCCCGGGCCCGCCCGACCGGGCCCGGGCGCCGGCTAGCTCTCCGCGACCACGACCTCCTGGCCCTCGGTCAGTCCGGAGAGGATCTCGGTGGTCTCGTCGCCGCGCGCACCCAGCTGCACCTGGACCTGGCGCTGCGTGCCGTCCGGGTCCAGGACGGTGACCAGCCCGGTCTGCCCGCCCTGCTGCAGCGCCGAGTTCGGCACCACCAGCGCGTTGTTCACCTGGCCCACCACCACGCCGGCCTGCACGGTCTGACCGTCCCGCAGGCGGTCGTCGCCGCCGTCGTTGAGCACGATCGTGGCGTAGTAGTTCGTCACGTCCTGGATGCTGGCGCCGCTGGGCGAGATCGACACCACGGTGCCCTGCTTGGTCAGCCCGGGCACCGAGTCGAAGGTCAGGTCGACCCGCTGGTTGCGCTTGATCTTCACCGCGTCCGACTCCTCGAACGGGACCACCACCTCGAAGGCGTGCACGTCGGTGAGCACCATGAACGAGCCCAGGCCGGGCCGCTCGGACTTGGTGTCCGCCGAGGCCGCCTCGCCGAGGTCGGAGCTCACGTCCGGCAGCGACACCTTGCTGCCCGGGGACTGCGGGGTGGTGCCGGAGCCGCCGCCCACGTACTCGCCGACGGTGCCGTTGATGGCCGCGACCTTGCCGTCCACCGCCGCGATCAGCACGGTGTCCTCGACCGCGCGCTGGGCCACCGCGAGGTCCGCCTTGGCGTCCTCCACCGCGGCCTCCTGCGCCTCGATCTCGTGCGGCCGGGTCTTCTTGGCGTCCTTGGCGTCGAACTTGGCGGCGTTGTGCGCGCGCTTGGCGTTGGAGATGGCCACGGCCTGCTCGGCGTGGTCGGTGTTGCGCTTCTGCTGGGCCGTCCGCACGTCACCCTGGGCCTTGGCCAGGTCGCCCTCGGCCTCGGCCAGCTGGGCGCCGCTCTTGCGGGCCCGGTCGCAGGCGGCGGCCTCCACCGGAGCGGGGAGGTAGAGCTCGCCGGCCAGGCCACCCGGCTGGCGCACCTCGCCGGGACGGCGCCGGCTGTCGCCGCCGACCGACTTGCGGCAGCGGGCCTCGTCGGCCTCGAAGGCGATCTGCGCCGACCGGGCCCGGGCGAAGGCGATGCGGACGCCCCGGCGGGCGTTCTCCACGGCCTTGTCGTTGGCCCGGTCGATCTGGTCGGACTGGTCACGCGTGGCGCTCAGCACCCCTTCGGCGCTCTTCGCGTCGTCGGCCGCGGCGTCGATCTTCTCCGAGTCGGAGAGGGTCTCCAGCGTCGCCTCCTCGCGGGCCACCGTGGCGGCGGCCTTGCGCACGTCGGCGCGGGCGGCGAAGTCGTCGATCCGGCCGAGCACGGTGCCGGCCTTGACCTGCTGGCCCACCGTCACGTTCACCTCGGTGATCTTGCCGCCCTTGTTGAACCCGATCTTCTGCTCGCTGATCGCGCGCAGCGCCCCGGTGCCGCTGACCGTGGTGCTCACCGCGTCCCGGGTCACCCGGGCGGTGTTGGGGCTGGCGATCTGGGTGCCGCAGGCCACGCCGACCAGGCTGAGCGGCAGCAGGATCGCCGCGATCACCGCGATCGGGCGCCAGGGCGGGGTGTCCCGCCCGCCGCCGGGCCGGATGCGGTCCAGCATCGTGCGCCGACGCAGCCGGTGGCTCGCGCCGAGGCCGCCGGTGCTGCTGGACGGGGTCGACTGGACTCGGGGGACGGGCCGCTCGGCGGGCTGCCAACGGCCGATGTTGCGCTCCATCACTCGTACCTCAATGCGTCGATCGGTCGCAGACTCGCTGCGCGGCGGGCCGGGTAGGCCCCGAAGAACAAACCGATGGCCAGGCTGACCGAGAAGGCGGCCACCACCGGCCAGGAGCTGAGTTGGGGGGGCGGAATGGATCCGATGCCGATCTGGAAGACCTCACCGATCAGTGACAGCCCGACACCGATGGCCACGCCCAGTGCGCCGCCGATTCCGGCGAGCACGGTCGACTCGATCAGGAACTGCTTCAGGATCGCTTTCCGGCGGGCGCCGATGGCCTTTCTGATGCCGATCTCACGGGTCCGTTCGGTCACCGTGACCAGCATGATGTTCATGATTCCGATACCGCCGACCAGAAGCGAGATCGCCGCGATGGCGATCAGGAACAGGGAGAAGACCTGGCTCTGCTCGGAGAACTTCTGCAGCAGTTCCAGATTCGAGCGGACGTCGAAGTCCTTCTGCTCCGGATCGGTGATCCGGTGCTGGTCGAGCAACACCCGGGTGACCTTGGCCATCGCCTCCGGCACCGCCGCCTGGCTGGTGGCCTGGACGACGATCTGGTCGACCTGGTCGTCGTTGCCGCCGCCGATCAGGTAGTTGCGGGCGGCGCTGATCGGCATCACCACCACGTCGTCCTGCTGGCCGTTGGCGGTGAGCAGGCCGGACACGGTGAAGATCTGGCGGCCGATCCGCACCTTCTGGCCCAGGGCGCCCGCCTTGGTGCCCGGCCCGAACAGCTTCTTCAGCGGGTCGGCGCCGAGCACCACCACCTTCGAACTGGTCCGGACCTCGGCCTCGGTGAAGAACCGGCCGGCGCTGACCTCGCGGTGCAGCGCGGCCAGGTAGTCCGGGGAGGATCCGACGATCGAGGTCCGCCAGACCTCGTTCTGGTACTCCAGGACCGCGCTGCCCTGCTTGATCGGGGTCACGGTGAGCAGCCGGGGCTTGGTGGTGGCGACCTGCAGCGCGCGGACGTCCTTGTCGTCGAGCGGCTGGCTGCGCCCGCTCTTGGCCACGTTGCCCCGGGACTGGAAGATCCCGATCAGGTTGGTGCCCAGCGACTCGATCTGCTCGTTGGCCTTGGCGGCGGTGCCGGTGCCGATGGAGACCAGCACGATCACCGCGGCGACGCCGATCATGATGCCGAGGATGGTCAGCAGGGACCGCAGGCGGTTGGCGCGCAGCCCCTGCAGGGAGACCGCGATCGCCTCGGAGAGCCTCATCGCAGGGTCTCGATCCGACGTGCGTCGGCCCGTGACGTCTCGACCCGCAGGGCCTCGACGGGTACCTCGCCGCGACCGTTCGCGACGGTGACGGTGTCCCGGCCGTCGGTGACGTTGTCGCCGTTGCGGCTGTCGGAGACGATGTTGCCGTCGCGCAGCCGGATGACCCGCCGGGCGTAGGCGGCCAGCTCCGGCTCGTGGGTGATCATCACGATGGTCCGGCCGCCCCGGTTGAGCCGGCAGAGCATCTCCAGGATCTCCGCGCTGGCCGCCGAGTCGAGGTTCCCGGTCGGCTCGTCGGCCAGGATCATCAGCGGGTCGGTGACCAGCGCGCGGGCGATCGCCACCCGCTGCTGCTGGCCGCCGGAGAGCTGGTTGGGCCGGTGGGCGAGGCGGTCGGCCAGCCCCACCTCGGCCAGCGCGGCCTGGGCCCGGCGGCGCCGCTCACCCGCCCGCGCGTAGAGCAGCGGCAGCTCGACGTTGGCCTGCGCGGTGCTGCGCGGCAGCAGGTTGTAGGCCTGGAAGACGAACCCGATCTTCAGGTTGCGGATGTCGGCCTGCTGGTCGTCGGTGAGCTCCGCGACGTCGATCCCGTCCAGCAGGTAACGACCGCCGGAGGGCACGTCCAGGCAGCCCAGGATGTTCATCATGGTGCTCTTGCCCGAGCCGGAGGGGCCCATGATCGCCACGAAGTCGCCGGCCTCGATGGTGAGGTCGACCCCCTTCAGGGCCGCCACCTGCACCTCGCCCGCGGCGTAGGTCTTGGTGACTCGTTCGAGTCGGATCATGTCTCCCCCTCTCTGGGTCGGATTCGGTCAGGTCCCCGGGTCGGGTGCCCGGGGGAGCGCGCCGGGCGGGCCGTATTCGGCCGGCCCGCCCGGCGGCGGCGGGCGCTGGTCAGTAGTCGACGTCTCCGGCTCCACCGGAGCCACCGTCGCCACCACGCGCGTTGCACTGGTCGACGTCGCCGCCGGTGCTGGCGATCGCGCCCAGCGACAGGCCGAGCGGGATCAGGCAGGCGACGGAGTTCCGGCCGCCCTTGCCGCCCTCGCCGCCGCGGTGGGCGCCGTCGTAGTCCTTGCTGTACCGGTCGATGTCGTTGTGGTCGAGGTCGTCGGCGGCGGCCGACCCGTGGAACAGGGTCGGAGTCGCGCTCAGCGCGAGCGCGGTCGCACCGAGGGCCACGGTGAGCTTGCGGTTCACATCTACCCCTGTGGTCGTCCCTTGGCGTCCGCCACCGGATGGTGGCCGGACCGGTCCTGAACTCCCTGCCGACGGCCTGTGACCGATGTGGCCGTAACGACTCGCCGGTGAGTTCGAGAATCACTGAGACGAACGAGGTCTTCGTGAATCAAGTTACGGGCGGTAGATCGCATCACTCACTTGGTGCAGTCAGGCGAGATTCGCTTCGCCGGCGCTCAGATGCGGCTCTGACCTGCACGGATGGCATTCCTGAGGGGGTGGAGGCTGTCACTCTTTCGGGAGTCGAGGTGCCTACGGGCTGTACCCGATCGGCCCAATCCTTCCGGATCCCAACGGTACGGCGCACACGAAAAGGCAGGCCCCACCCGAGGGTGGAGCCTGCTTCTCGAAGCGTCTGACGAGTGTCTCGTCAGTAGGCGCTGGCGTTGCCCCCGTTGGCGGTGGCGTTGCAGGAGGCGCCGGTGCCCGAGCCCTGGCCGGCGATGCCGAGGCCGCTCAGGATCGGGATGCCGACGTTCAGGCAGTTGTTGGTGGCGGTGCCACCCTTGCCGCCGACGGCGACGTCGTCGATGCCGCCGCCGGCCAGCGCGGTGCCGCCGAGGGCCAGGGCGCCGGTCGCAGCCGCGGCCAGGGCCGCCGCGCCGATCTGGGTCTTGGTCATGATGCCGTCCTTCTCCGATGGGTCGATGCCGGGCGCCCGGTCGTGGGTACCCGGTGGGTCGTCGAATCCGATCGGGGTGCGGACCTCGCGCAGGCGAGATCCGCACCCCGGGTGGTTACCGGTCCGCCGGAGCGGATCAGTAGGCGCTGGCGGCACCGCCGTTGGCGGTGGCGGCGCAGCTGGCACCCGACGCGGTGCCCTGCCCGGCGACGCCCAGGCCGCTCAGGACCGGCACGCCGACGTTCAGGCAGTTGTTGGTCGAGGTGCCGCCGGCGCCCCCAGCGGCGACGTCACCCACACCCGCGACGGCGCTGCCGGTGAGGGCGGCGGTGCCGGCGGCCAGGGCGGCCACGGCGATGACGGTCTTGCGCATATCGGTACTTCCCTTCGTCAGGATGGAACCCTTGTGTCCGACGCGACCTAGTAGGCGGTCGCGTCGCCCCCGTTGGCGTTGGCGGTGCAGCCCGCACCGCCGGCCTTGCCCTCGCCACCGACGCCGATGCCGCTGAGGATCGGCACGCCGATGTTCACGCAGTTGTTGGTGGCCTTGCCGCCGTCACCGCCGCGGGCGTAGTCGTTGTCGCTGTAGCTCTTGCCCTTGCTGTGCGAGTGCTTGTACTCGCAGCAGTGGTGGTGGCCGCCGGCCAGCGCCATGCCGCCGAGGGCGGTCGAGCCGATCGCGGCCACCGCGACCGATCCGAGCACGATCGTGGACTTGCGCATGTGGTTCCTCCCGTCAATCCCGGAAACGCTGTTCGTTCCGGGTCACTAAGTGCTTGCCTGCCGAATGGGGGCGGTATGTCGCAAACTGCGGAGTTCTGAGTAGTCCCAAGTGGCCGAAGTATCCACCTGAGACGGGTGTGACCGACCAACATCACCCAAAGGGGGTTCACTCGAAACGGAGCGGCTTCCGGCCTTCGCGGGCTGTGAACGGCGTCACCCGGGCCGGCGCGGGTCGCGGAGCACCGGAAACGTCCGCCGGGGCGGGTCGGGCAGGGGTGCGGGGAGTGACTGGTCGAGCACGCTCCGGTGTCACTCCCGGCAGTCGAACGGCGGCCGGTAGCCGAATGGAGGTCGATGCGTTCTTCGGCGTGTCGCGGTGCGCCGGGTTCGAGGGAGTCACACCGGACGCCCCTGTCACTGCTGTATCTCCAGGTCAGTGACGATACGAGACGCTCGGCAACAGTGCGTGGCGCGAGTTGCGTCAGTGACACGAGTGGGTGAATCTCGAAGAAAAATCATGCTCGATCCGGATTTTGGCTCGTTGGGCCGGCGGTACGAAGCGAGTGCGACCAGTGATCTGAGGGATGTGCCATGAAGCGCACCTGGCGGGTGCTGCTGGCCGGGTTCGTCACCGGTGTCGCCGTCCTGGCCTCGGCCGGGGTGGCGGAGGCCGGGAGCTTGGACGAGACCGGTGGTGACGCGAACGACAGCGGTCACCACAAGAAGCACAAGAAACACGAGAGTCAGCACGACGACTCCGACGACTCCGACGATTCCGATTGCTCAGGATGCGGCGGAGGGCACGAGACCGAGCCGGTGGATTACTGCGAAGAATGCGAGGAATCTTGCTCGGATTCCGCGCTGAACGGTATTCCCGGGCTCGGTGCGATTCCGGTCGTCCGTCTGTCCGAATCGGACTGCGACGACTAGTACGGCTACACCGTCGAACGTCACCCCCGAATTCATTCCGGCGAGCCGTCGCCGGGTGAGGCGTAGACGGCCACTCATTACGGAGGCTCAGATGAAGCGCAAGATCGGTATCGCGACGGGTGCGACCCTGCTGGCCCTGGTCGGCGGATTGCTCGCCCAGGGCGTCGCGGTCGCGGACGACCTGGACGACAACGACATCGACCACTACAACAAGGACTACGAGGACGCCCACCGCGGCGGTGACGGGTCGAGAGGTGGCCTGAACAAGGCCGAGTGCCTGATCCCGCTGGGGCTGGGGCTGGGTCTCATCGCCAGCACCGGTGGCCCCGTCGACCAGTGCAACGCCCGAGGCGGCAACGGTGGCAGCGGCGGCGCCGGCGACGTCGACTACTGACGGCCCGGAACCGAGACGAGGTGCAACCATGACCAGGTCGCGACTTCTCCGGCCCGGATTGCTCGCGGTGGCCGTCGCGTGTGCGGCGCTCACCTTCGGCGGCGGTGTCGCCGAGGCGCTCCCGCTGGGTGCGGACGACATCGGCTCGCCGCTGGGCGGGGACGACATCGGCTCGCCGGTGGACGGGATCCCGATCGTGGGGTCGCCGACCGACGATCTGCCGATCATCGGTGACGGTGAAGGTCCGAAGGTCTGCTCGGTGACGGTGGCCGACCCGCGCCGCTCGCGCAGTTGCAACGACCGCGGCGGCGACGGTTGGGACGGTGAGGACGGCTCGGTCAGCGGCCACCGGACCAGCCGCCAGGGGCCGGCGGACCGGTACCGGGAGGACCAGCAGGCCGACATCGACGACGCGGACGAGCTCGGTCCGGACGTCAACGGTGCCCCCGGCCGCTCGGGCGCCCCGCGTCCGTACGTCCGGCCGGGCTCGACGCCGTGAGCCGCGGCCTCGGCCGGGGCGCGCGGCTGCTCTGCGGCGTGGCCGTCGGCATGTCGGTGCTGTCCGGGGTCGCGTACGCGGCCCCGGGCGGCGGCGCCGACCGCGGATCCGACCAGGCCGACGGCGGTGCCGCGCACGCCGCCCACGGCGGCCGCTCCATCGACGGTCGTGCCGGTCAGGCCGGCGACCGCGACCGGCGTGCCCGGTGTGACGGTGACCGGGTCGCCCGCGGCGACCGCCGGGAGGACGGCGACGACCGCCGCGAGCGCGGGGCGCGGTCCGTCCGGAAGGCGGACGCCGAGGACCGGGACGGTTCCGGCGAGGGCCGGGACGGTTCCGGTGAGGGCCGGGGTGACCGGTCCAGCTGCGGTGGCCGGGGCGGAGCCCCCGGGATGAACACCTCGAGCTGCGGCAGCTCGTTGCTGCCGGCCGGCGTCAGCCTGGCTCCCTGCGCTGCGCCGCTCCCCCGGCGCGGCCAGGACGGCTGACCATCTCCCCTACGGGCCGGGTGTCGGGTCTCCGACGCCCGGCCCGTCTCCCTGCCTCGAGGCCGTTCAGCGGGTGTGCGGGTCGACCGACTCCACCACGGCCATCCGGCCCAGCGGCAGCACGATGAATCGGACCTTCCCGACCAGCGACGAGACCGGAACCGGCCCGTTGCCCTTGGCCCGGGAGTCGACGGACTGGTTGCGGTTGTCGCCCATCACGAAGATCTGCCCGGCGGGCACCGCGACCGGGGCGAAGGGCTCCTGCCGGGCCGGGACCGCCGACGGGTAGTGCAGGTAGGGCTCGTCGATCCCCTTCCCGTCGATCACCACGCGGTTCCGCTCGTCGCAGCAGGACACCGTCTGCCCGCCGACCGCGATCACCCGCTTCACGAACGCCGTGCCCACCGACTGGTGGATGCCCGCCGCGCTGAGCAGCGCATCGAAGCCGCGGACGATGGGGTTGGTCTCCCCGATGGTGGAGACCTCGCTGTTCTTCCAGACGTCCGTGCCGGCGTTGAACACGACCACCTCGCCCGGGCCCGGGTCGCCGAACCGGTAGACCAGGCGATCGACCAGGACGCGGTCGTTGTCGCAGCCCTTGCAACCGTGCAGGGTCGACTCCATCGACTCCGACGGGATCGCGTACGTGCGCGCGACCAGCCCGGCGATGAGCCCGGCCAGCACCAGGACGCCCAGGGCGACCAGAACCCGGCTCCGGGTCCCGCCCTCGCGCGGCTTGCGGGCGGCCGGCCGGGGGGACGACCGCCCGACGATGTCGTCCAGCAGCCCGGTGCTGCCCGGTGGCCGGGAGTTCGGCTCCGGACCCGGTTCGGCGGCGGTCGGTTCGGGCGTCCCGTCCGCCCGGGGCCGGGGGCGCGGGGTCGGCCGGGGCGCCGCGCCGGGTGCCGTGGCGGCGGGCTCCGGTGGGGCCGCGTCGGCGGGCTCGGTGTCCTGCATGGGGCCATGACCCTTCGGCTGGGGAGCGCTGGTCGTCCGGAGACCCTAGCCCCGATCGGGGGTCCGACCCAAAGGTGTGCCTAGGCCGGACGGCGTACCGGCCGCCGTCGGCCGCTCCCGACCGGCCCAGGCGAAATCACCTTCCGTATGGCTCGTCACCCGTTGGATTCCGGCATGCCGTCACGACCGGGTGGACTGACTCCGGTTACTCCCCGGAATTGTGTGGCTACCGTGACCGGTCAGCCCTCTGTTCGTTAAAGAGGCTGACGTTGATTGAGTGACTGAGAGGTAGCAATGAGTAAGTGGAATGTGAAGGTGACGGTTGTGGGTGGACTGGTGGCCGGCCTGATGGTCGCCGCCGGCGCGACCGCCTGGGCGGACACGTTCACCCCGGCCATCGAGGAGCCGGTGGTCGGGCTCGGCCTGCTGAAGGGGACCCCGCTCGGCGGGATCGTTCCCGACGGCGGCAGCGCCAGCGCGGAACAGGGTCGTGTCCAGCGGTACAGCACCTCCGGGCGTGACTACCGGTACGGCTCCGCGGACGACCTGCTCGCCGAGACCCCGGCCGACAAGTACGGCTACTGGCGCACCGGCGCGGGCAAGGCCGCCGCCGACCAGGACAACTAGGCCGACCCGACCGCCGCCCTGACTCGGACGTGACCCAGCATGAGTGAGCCCCTGTCCCGCGAGCCCGCGGCCGATCCGGTCCGGGCCTTCCGCCCCGCCGCCCCGCAGCCGGGGGCCGGGGGCGTCGACGACGAGTTCTCGACGTACCCGGTGGTCGACTTCGGACCGCTGCGGGTGCCGGTGCCGCCGCACGCCGACGTGCGGATGTCGGTCGAGGACGCGGCGTTCGCCGATGCGGTCTTCTTCGACTTCCCGAACGGGTCGATCCGGCTGAGCGTGCTCGCCGCGCCCCGCACCGGAGGGTTGTGGCCCGAGCGGGCCGAGGAGATCGCCGGGATCCAGGCCGGGATCGGCGCCGAGGTCAGCTCGGTGTGGGGTGAGTGGGGTCGTGAGCTGCACATCGTGCACAACGGCGAGTACAACTGGGTGATCGGCGTGGACGGGACCCGGTCGATGCTGCTGGGCCGGGCGACCTGGGCCGACGACACCGGCTGGGAGCTCGTCGACACCATGCGGACGATGATCCGGCTCAGCCGGGTCGACCGGGGCTTCGAGCCGATGCCGGTCCGGACCCCGCTGTCGTTGCGCCGGCCCGGCCCGTCCGGCGATCAGGAGGCGGAGGATCCCGCCGGGTACGCCGCCGTCGTGACGATGCGGGCGCCCCCGCCGCCGGAGCCGGCCGAGGTGGCCGGGCCGTCCGAGATGGACGTGGCCGAGATGGCCGAGCCGGCGGACCTGTTCGAGCCGGACGATGCGCCGTCCAGGGCGTGGCCGTCGGCGACGGAGCCGCCGGCCGCCCGGCTCGACCCGGTCGGTCAGGTCGAGCCACGCGAGCCGACCCGGATCAGCGTCCGCCGGGGCGCGCTGGTCGCCGCCGCCGCCGTTCTGGTGGTCGGCGGGTGCCTGTGGATCACCCGCGAGGACCCGGTCTCGGTCCAGGCCGCGTCGCCGGCGCCGTCGCCGTCGCCGGGGATGGTCCTGGGCGGTGTGGTGGGCACGCCCGGCGAGGGTCCGCAGTTCCTGAGCGACGGGGCCCGGGCGCCGGAGCTCGCCGCACCGCCGGCGGCCCCGACCGGACCGGCCCCGACCGGACCGGCTCCGGCCGGGTCGGCCCCGGACGGACCAGCCCCGACCGGGTCGGCTCCGGACGGACCTGCTTCGCCGCGTCCGACGGGGCCGGCTCCCGCGAACCGGCCGATGCCGGCCGCCCCGGCCCCGCCGGCGGGGCCGGCGCGAGGGACGGCGGTCCCGGACACCGGGACGGTCCTCGCCGCGCCCGCGCCGGGTCGGACGGATTCCGGTGCCGCGTCGGCCGCCGGTGGCGGCGAGCGGGCCGTCGACCGGTCGGGGTCGACGGCTGGTGGGCGCACGGAGCGCGCCGCCGATTCCGGCCGGGGGCGGTCCCGCGCCCCCGGCCGATCGGACTCCCGCGACGGGTCGACTTCGCGCGACCGGTCGGAGGTGCGGGACGCGGCGGATTCGACGAGCAGGTCGGATCCATCGGACCGCTCGGACTCGTCGGACCGCGCCGGTTCGTCGGGCCGGGCCGGTTCGTCCGGCCGCGCCGACTCGTGGGAGCGCCCGGGTTCGTCGAGGTCTGTGGACGGTCCCCGTCGATCGCGGACCACCCCGCCCGGAGCGGGGGTGCTCGGACCGGCCGACGGGCTCGGCGACGAGGTGTACGGGCCGGGTGCGCCGCTCGAGCCGGTGGCCGGACTGGCCGGCGGGCTGCTGGGCGGGGCGCCCGGTCTGTGACCCCCGGCCCGGCGAGGCCCGAAGGGGCGGTGCGGGTCAGCCGGTCAGGGCGCGGTCGCCGGTCTGTGCCTCGGTCGGGCGGGTAGCCGGGACCAGCCGCAGGGCCAGCCAGGCGACGGTGACGGCCAGCGCCATCGAGGCGGTCGCGGCCAGGTACATCAGCCAGGTCGGCGGGTTCTCCGCGTTGATCACGTCCAGGGCGAGGAACCCGGTGCCGAACTGGACCATGGTCATCACCGCCGGCACCAGGGCCACCAGCGCCAGCGCCTGCCGGCCGCGCAGCAGCGGGTGCAGGCGGGCGGCGAGCACCCCGGCCACGATGCCGATGGACGCGTTGGCCACGGCGATCCAGATCGGGAAGTTCAGCACGCGGAACGGGTGCGGACCGTAGTACTCGTAGGTGCCGACGCCGATGCAGACGATCTCGGTGAGGATGCCGATCAGCACCAGCACCCCGAAGAGCTGGAAGAGCTGGCGGCGGGTGGCGCCCTTGTCCACCTGGTTCCAGGTCCACAGCGCGAGCCCGCCGTAGAACGGGCAGTACGACAGCCACGCCCAGATCGGCAGGCTCCGGTCCATGGTCGTGTAGATCGCCCACTGGCCGGGGACGTAGTACCAGAGGTGGAAGGCCAGGCAGTACAGCGTCTCGATGAACCCGGCCAGCAGGCTCCCGCCCAGCAGGACCAGCGGCGCGGCGCTGCCCCGACCCCGGGCCATCCGGACCCCGGCGACGAGCACGCCGACCAGGGCGCAGACGGTCAGGATCGTCATGACCAGCTGGCCGGTCGCGTTGACCGGAGTGTCCACGGGTGGGGTCGGCATCGGTGCGCTCCCTGGCTCGGCACGTGTGCGCTCGGCACGTGCGATGTATCCACGTGTGCGGTGGGTCACGCTACCGGCGCGGAGCGGAGTCGTCAACTTACACGTTGACGCTGACTGGGGGCGGCGATACGGTGGGGTCCTCTGTTCGCCGGACCTCCGGAGTATCGCCATGTCGCAGACCGTGACCGCCCCGTCCGAGACCGCGAAACCGACCGACGAGCGCGCGCTGATCGTCTCCTCGGACGGTCACGCGACGGCGCCGATGGTCGACTACCGGCCCTACCTGCCGGAGGCGCACCGGGCGGAGTTCGACGAGTTCTGCGCGGTGTTCGCGCGCGAGGGGGCGCGGACCACCGACCCGGCCAGCCTGAAGGTGCGGCTGGACGAGTACCTGGTCGACGAGTGGGTGGAGAACGTCATCGAGCCCGGGAGGCTCGCCGGCCAGGGTGATCCGCACGAGCGGGCCCGCCAGCTCGACCAGGAGGGCATCTCCGGCGAGGTGCTGTTCCCCGACTTCGGGCTGCCCTACGACCTGCACCCGCCGCTGAAGGCCGCGATGCTCGGCTACAGCCGTACCCCGGAGCAGATCGAGCTGGCCAACAAGGCGCACAACCGCTGGCTGGCCGACTTCTGCGCCGCCGTGCCCGGCCGGTTCGCCGGGCTGGCCGTGCTGAGCTTCGCCGACGTCGAGGACACGGTGGCCGAGATCCGCTGGGCCAAGGAACACGGCCTGGCCGGGATCGTCGCGCCCACCCTGGACGACACCACTCCGTTCTTCCACAAGCGCCACGAGCCCATCTGGGACGCGCTGGAGGAGCTCGAGATGCCGATGGCCACACATACGGCCATCTCCTCGGTCACCCGCTACATGCCCACCGGGTCGCTGATGGCGCTGCCGCACCCGGCGGTCGCCGCCCCGATCATGACCCCGCAGGCGTTCTTCTTCACCCAGCAGATCCTCGGCCACCTGATCTGGGGCGGGGTGTTCGAGCGGCACCCGAACCTGAAGGTCTCGCTCACCGAGCAGGGCTCCGGCTGGGTGGTCAGCGCGCTGGCCAGCATGGACTACTCGTGGGGCGAGAGCTACCTGCGCCGGGACGTGCGGGAGATCGTCAAGCACAAGCCGTCGGAGTACTTCGACCGCCAGGTGTTCATGGGCTCGTCGCTGTTCTCCCGGGCCGAGGCGGAGGCCCGCAAGGCGATCGGCGTGCACAAGATCTGCATCGGGATGGACTACCCGCACCACGAGGGCACCTGGGGCACCGGTCCGGGCACCACGCAGTGGCTGCGGGCCACCCTGGGCGCCACCGGCACCACCCCGGAGGACGCCCGGCTGATGCTCGGGGAGAACTCGGCGGCGCTGTGGCACTTCGACACCGGCGTGCTGCGCGGCATCGCCGACCGCTGCGGCGCCCCGCTGACCGAGGTCCTGACCCCGCCGACCGAGGAGCTCTTCCCCCGCGGCGACGTCAACAAGCCCCTCGCCACCGCGTTCTAGCCGGGTCGTCGGCGCCGCACGGTTCCCCCGCG
>JAESFN010000901.1_pt1 | contig 18505 bp, 18 predicted proteins | sample 9269411 | NCBI WGS metagenome assembly JAESFN01 (sample SAMN14505399, study PRJNA617100) | algae metagenome | isolation source: Iphinoe sp. HA4291-MV1 and co-occurring heterotrophs from trail next to... | place: USA: Maunawili Falls, Hawaii | collected 2009-07-25
CTGAAGCCGCATGTCATCCTCGTCGTCGGCGTCAACGGCACCGGCAAGACCACCACCATCGGCAAGCTCGCCGCGAAGCTCCGCGGCGAGGGGCGGACGGTGTGGCTCGCCGCCGGCGACACCTTCCGTGCCGCCGCGATCGAGCAGTTGAAAATCTGGGGCGAGCGCACCGGCGCCCCGGTCGTCGCCCGCGACACCGGCGCCGATGCCGCCGGCCTCGCCTTCGACGCGCTCCGCGACGCGAAGGCGGCGAACGCCGACGTGCTGCTCATCGATACCGCCGGCCGGCTCCAGAACAAGGACGAGCTGATGGCCGAGCTCGAGAAGGTGGTCCGCGTCATCAAGAAGATCGACCCGAGCGCGCCGCACACGGTCCTCCTCACTCTCGACGCCACCACCGGACAGAACGCCCTCAACCAGGTCGAGGTCTTCGGCAAGCGCGCCGGGGTCAGCGGCCTGGTGATGACCAAGCTTGACGGCACGGCGCGTGGCGGCATCCTTGTCGCCATCGCCGCGAAGTATAAGCTGCCGGTGCATTTCATCGGCGTCGGCGAGCAGGTTGACGACCTCGAGCCGTTCAAGGCCGAAGATTTCGCGAGGGCGCTGGCGGGGCTTTGACATGGCCGAGAAGCCGGAGACGGGCGGGACCGGGCGGCCGAGGCCGCTCTCCGGCGTCGCCCCGGCCCCGGCGCCCCGGCCGCGCGTCGTCGACGAGAAGCTCCAGGCGATCGACGACCTGTGCCGGACGATCAAGGACCGCATCGGCATCGGCCTCACCCTCGTCCGCGACAATCCGGGCAAGACCCCGCCGACCTGGTCGGTCACCGGCCGCGGCGGCCGCAAGGTGCTCAGCTTCGGCCTCGTCGACCGCACCTTCTTCTGGACCTGGGACGACGGCGTCAGCAACCACTATTCCAAGGACGCCGAAACCATGACCCGCGTCATCACCGAGGAAATGCGGCGATTCGGGCACCTGGTGTGAAGGGGCAGCGGATTTCTTCAGTGCCTTTCACGCCACAGAAGTCCCGCCCCCTCTCCTGTGGGAGAGAGGATAGCGAGACTTGCTTCGCGGAACGCGAAGCGTAGGCGAGCTTGGTGAGGGGCGAGACCTCTCGGATCGCGGGCCGTGTCCGCAGACTGTCGCCGCAGCGCGTTGCCGCAAACGCTTCGCCCCTCACCAACGTCGCCTAAGCCCGCCTCTCGGCTGGCAAGGCTCCGTATCCTCTCCCATGGGAGAGGGGGCCACCTGCACGATCGCGCAATCTCGGCCTGCCGTGTCGCCGACCTGCAGCGGGCCAGGCGACGTGTAAACCGGCAGCCATCCGGGAAGTCGTCGCGCGCGTCGCAACGTGTCGGTCCCTCTCGGACCCGTCGGGATCGCCTCGAAGCCGCTCAATCGTCCGGCAATATCGCCGTCGCCGTCTCGATCACTTGGAGCGCCATGCGCTCGTGCAGCCGCTCGACCATCTTGCCCTCGACCGAGATCACGGCCTTGGTCGCGTTCTCCGGCTTGGCAAAGGCGGCGAGCACCTTCTCCGCCCAGATCACCTCGTCCGCCGTCGGCGCGAAGGCGTCGTTGGCGATCGGCACCTGGCGCGGGTGGATCAGCGTCTTCCCGTCCATGCCGAGGTCGCGGCCCTGCTGGCATTCGGCGCGGAAAGCGTCCCAGTTGTTGAGGTCGTTGAAGGTGCCGTCGAGCACGGCGATGCCGTAGGCCCGCGCCGCCAGCACGCACTGGACCAGCGCCGGCACCAGCGGCCCGCGGCCGGGGATGCTCTTCATCCCGGTCTCGCGCATGAGGTCGTTGGTGCCGATCACCAGTGCGTCGAGCGGCACGCCCGAGTTGGAGCTGGTGGTGGCGGCGATCGGCCCGGCATTGAGCACGGCGAGCGGCGATTCGATCATCGCCCACAGCGCCAGTCCCTCCGGCGCCTGGGCGGCATGGAGGGCGGCCCGGGCGCGGCGGATGTCCTCGGGCTTGGCGATCTTGGGGATCAGCACCGCATCGGGCATGGCGGCGACGATCGCGGCGATGTCGCGGGCGATCCAGGGCGTGTCGAGGCCGTTGACCCGCACCACCACCTCGCGCTTGCCATAGGCGTGGACGCCGACCGCGGCGGAAACCGCGGCACGGGCCATATCCTTGGCTTCGACCGAGACCGCATCCTCGAGGTCGAGAATCAGCACGTCGGCGGCGACCGAGCGCCCCTTGTCGAGCGCGCGCGCATTCGATCCCGGAATATAGAGTGCGCTTCGGCGCGGTCGCGGCAGGGCCGCCATCGTCGATCCGTCTCCCCAAGAACCCCGGCGGAGATTACTAGCGAGACTCTCCGACTCCACAAGCCCTTCCTTTGGCCTTCGGCTTGGCGGCGGCGGCGGGCTTCGGCTAAGGAATGCGCGGAACCCGCCCGAAAAGCCCCGTGATGGCCGACAACCTGCCCGTGCTGGTTATCAACAGCCTCGTCTCCCGCGGCAGTGTCGGCGGCCGTGCGAGCCTGTTCGCGCTGGAAAGGCTGGGCTTTCCGGTGGTGTTCGTGCCCACCGTGCTCCTCCCCTGGCATCCCGGCCACGGTCCGGGGACGCGGATCGCGGTCGACCCGGCGCTGATTGCCGACCAGGGGCTCTGGTCCCGCCCGCCCGAGGTTGCCGGCTGCCTCACCGGCTATTTCGGCGCCGGGACCCAGGCGGACGCCGCGGCGGCCCTGATCCGGACCCTCCGCCACGAGGGCCCCCGGCCGCTCGTCCTCTGCGACCCGGTGGTCGGCGATGCGGGCCGCTTCTACGTCGCAGGGGACACCCGCGACGCCGTCCGCCGCCTCGCCGCGGAGGCCGACATCCTCACCCCCAACCGCTTCGAGCTCGCCTTCCTCGCCGGGGTCGATTTTGCCCGCCTCGCCGGCAATGCCGATCTCGTCGCCGCCGCCCGCGCCCTCGGCCGGCCCGAGGTGGTGGTCACCTCGGCCTTCGCCGGCCCGGGCGAGACCGGCAATCTTCTCGTCACGCCCGGAAGCGCGGAACTCGTCGCCCACCGCGCGGCGCCCCGCGCTCCCAACGGCACCGGCGATCTCCTCGCCGCCCTCTATCTCGGCCACCGCCTCGGCGGCGCGGCGCCCCGCGATGCCCTGGAGCGCGCCACCGGGACGACGCTCCGTCTCGTCGAACGGGCCGGCGATGCGGCCGAACTGCCGCTGGCCGCGGCCGGCGACGCCGTTCTCGCACCCCCGGCCGGGATCCGCGTCGATGCCGTCGCCGGCTGAGAGCGCCTGGGTCGCCGGGGTCGACGGCTGCCAGGCCGGCTGGGCGGTCGTGTTCCGGCGCGGGGACGGCAGCGGCGAGGCCGTTTTCGCCCTCCTCCCGGATTTTGCCGCCGTGCTCGCCGACCCGCGCCGGCCGGCGGTGATCGCCCTCGACATGCCGATCGGCCTGCCCGACCATGTCGGTCCCGGTGGTCGCGGCCCCGAGCGGGCGGTCCGCCCGCTCCTCGGCGAGCGGCAGTCCTCGGTATTCTCCGTGCCGTCGCGCGCCGCGGTGATGGAGGAGGATTACCGGCGCGCCTGCGCGGTGGCGCTCGCCACGTCCGGGCCGCCGAAGATGGTGTCGAAGCAGTGCTTCCATCTCTTCCCGCGCATCCGCGAGGTCGACCGGCTGATGACCCCCGCGCTCGAGGCGCGGGTCTACGAGGCGCACCCGGAGCTGGGTTTCTGGCGCCTCAACGGCGAACGGCCGATGGCGCTGCCGAAGAAGGTGAAGGGTCGCCCGAGCCCGCCCGGCCTCGCCGAGCGTGCCGCGCTTCTCGCCGATCACGGCTACGACCCGGCGTTCCTCGACCAGCCGCTGCCGCGCGGCGTCGGCCGCGACGATCTGGTCGATGCCGCGGTGCTCGCGCTCACCGCCGCGCGGATCGCCCGCGGCGAGGGCCGCTCCTTCCCGTCCGCTCCGGAGCGGGACGGCAGGGGCCTGCGGATGGCGATCTGGGCATAGGCGGCGCCAGGTCAGACGATCGTCCCGCCGTCGACGAGCAGGTCCTGGCCGGTGATGTTGCGTGCGCCGTCGCCCAAGAGGAAGAGGACGGCTTCGGCCACGTCCTCCGCGGTGCTGGTCCGGCCGAGGGCCGAGGTGGCGGCGAAGCGGGCGAGGCGCTCGTCGTAGCTGATCCCCTGCCGCTCGGCCTCCTCGCCAAGCTGGCGGGTGAGCCGCGGCCCGTCGACGCCGCCGGGCGAGACCATGTTGACCCGGACGCCGGCCGCGCCTGCTTCCAGCGCCGCCGATTTCGTCAGGCCGCGAAGCGTCCATTTCGTCGCGCCGTAGAGCGAGGCCTCGCGGACGCCCTTGAAGCCGAAGGTGCCGCCGATGTTGACGACGCTGCCGCGACCGCTCTGCACCAGCCGCGGCAGGAGGTGCCGCATGACGAGGAAGGTGCCGAGAACGTTCACGTCGAACAGTTCGCGGAAATCCTCGACCGTGTGCTCCCAGAGCTTCCGTCCCGTCGGCCCGGACACCCCCGCGACATTGACCGCGCCGTAGAGCCCCTCGCCGAAGGTCGCCACGGCGGCGGCGATCGCGGCGGCGACCTCCTCGTCGCTGGTCACGTCGGTGCGCCGGACGAGCGCCTCGCGGCCGAGCGCCTCGACCTCCGCCGCGATCGGCGCGATGGCCTCGACGTCCCGCCCGATGAGGACGAGGTCGCCGCCGGCCGCCGCGACGGCGCGGACGATCGCCGGGCCCATGCCCTTGGCCGGGCCGGTCACGACCACCGCGCGGCCGCGGAGCGCGTCGGGCCTGCTCATGGCGTCCGCCACGCGGTCAGCCGGCGCTCGAGGAGCGTGGTGAGGGTGAAGATCAGGAAGGCGACGACCATGCTCACCACCACGCCGGCCCAGAGAAGGCCGCTCTTCCGGTAGGACGAGGCGTCGAGGATCAGCGTGCCGAGCCCGGGCGCGCCGGAGAGCCACTCGGCCAGCATCGCCGACAGCATCGCGCTGGTCGCCGCGCTCCGGAGGCCGGTGAAGATATAGGGCACCGAGAACGGCAGGCGGACCTTGGCGAAGGTGACGAACCAGCCGGCGCCGAGGACATGCATCAGCTCCATCGCGCTCTTCGGCGTCGCGGTGAAGCCGCGCATCGCGTTCACCATGATCGGGAAGAACGAGACGATCACCACCACCACGATCGCCGTGCCGATGCCGCGGCCGAAGACCATGATCAGGATCGGCGCGATGGCGAGCACCGGCGCCGTCCGGAAGCCGATGACGATCGGCAGCACCGCGCGGGTGGTGGCCCGCGACGAGACGAAGATCGCCGCAAGCGTCATCGCGATGACGAAGGCGACGACGAGGCCAGCGGCCGCATTCCGGAGGGTGAAGAACACTGCCTCGCCGATCGCCGCGGCGTTGGCGGCGAAGGCGGCGAGCGCGGCTTCGGGCGGCGGCAGCATGAAGGCCGGAATCGCGAAGGCGACGACGATGAGCTTCCACAGGCCGATGGCAATAGCGACGAAGACGAGGCCGGAGAGGAGCGACGCGAGGCGCCCGCGCGTGGTCGTGTGAAGCGGGATGCCGGCATCAGCCATGGCCCGGCTTTCCCGACCCGCCCTCGATCGGGTTCGCAGGCGGCCCGACGAGGATGCGTTCGGCGCCGGCGACCAGCCCGTAGGCGATCACGGCGAGGACGCAGATGGTGAGGATGGTCAGCCAGGCGAGCGGCACGTCGAAGGAGAAGAGCGCATAGATCATCATGATGCCGAGGCCGCGCTCGGCGCTGATCCACTCGGCGATCAGCGCGCCGAGCAGCGCGAGCGGGGCGGCGATCTTGAGCGCGGCGAAGAGATAGGGCAGGGCCGACGGCCAGCTGAGCTTGGTCAGGCGCTGCCAGCGGCTCGCCGCGAGCACGTGGAACAGCTCCACCGCGTTCCGGTCGACCGCCTTGAACCCCTGCACCGCGCCGACGAGGAGCGGGAAGAGCGCGGCCATGGTCGCGATCAGGATGCGCGCCGCGATGCCGTTGCCGATCCACACCATCAGGATCGGCGTCAGCGCGATCAGCGGGATCGAATCGAGGATGACGCCGAAGCGCATCACCGGCGCCTCCGCCTTCCGCCAGGCGGTGGCGAACCCGGCGAGCACGACGGCGATGACGAAGGCGGCGAAGAAGCCGATCAGCGCGGCGAGCACCGTCGGCGCCATGTGGAAGAAGAGGTCGCCATGCTTCTCGGCGAAGGTCGCGGCGATTGCCGAGGGCACCGGCACGGTGACGGGCAGCCACCCCCTCGTCTGCGCGAATTCGAGGGCGAGGACGAGAGCGGCAAGGACGGCCACCGGCGGCAGGATGGTCCCGAGCATGCGCCAAAGCCGCGGCGGCCCCGCGCGCTCGCGGGGGACGGACCCATGCTCGGCGGCGCTATTACCGGGAGTCATGGAAGGCTGCCACGCTGACGAGGCTCGGAAACGGTACGGCTGCGCCAGACCTCTCCCACTGGGCTACGGGATCGACACATCGCATGACAGCGGCGAATTCTGTGCGACGTTTGCCGTCGCAGGGCGGGTAGTCGAACAGCGTCCCCTCTCCCCGGCGGGGAGAGGGACAGGGTGAGGGGGCTCCGGACCTTGCCGGTTCAGGCGCGCGGCATCGAAGGCGCCCCTCAAGACAGGGTCGCAGCGTTGTGCGGGTCCGAGCCCTGCCGGTCTGCGAGGCAGGCGGTGTACTGGCCCTCAGAGGCGCGTTGGAAATCGCCGTTCTGCAGCCCGTCCTGTCTTTGGCCCAGAGCCGTGCGCTCGATCGTCTCCGCCTATCCCCCCTCACCCTGTCCCTCTCCCCTCCGGGGCGAGGGGACGCAAACTGCGCCGATTGGGCGACACTCCGACCGCCGAGATGTGTGAATCCCGTAGCCACAAGGGGAGGGTTTGCGGTCCGGCCAAGCCGACGGTGAATGAGCCTCCGGCGAAAATGGGTACTAGCCATGGGCCGCAATCAGCTCGTCACCGAAGAGCGCCGCCCGCACCGCGTTCTCGAGCTGGTTGAAGGCGGGCGTCTGCATCTGGGCGAGGCTCCGCGGCCGCGGCAGGTCGATGTCGATGGTCGCCGCGAGCCGGCCGGGATGGGCCGCAAGCACATGAACCCGGTCGGCCATGAACACTGCTTCGCCGATGGTGTGGGTGACGAGGATGGCGGTGGTGCCGGTCTCCTGCCAGATGCGGAGGAGTTCGAGGTTCATCCGCTGCCGGGTGATCTCGTCGAGGGCGCCGAAGGGCTCGTCGAGGAGCAGCACCTTCGGCCGGAGCGCGAGCGCCCGGGCGATCGAGACGCGCTGCTGCATGCCGCCGGAAAGCTGCGCCGGCCGAGCGTTCTCGAAGCCTTCGAGCCCGACCAGGCGGATCAGCGTCTCCGACTTCGGCATGGCGCCCACCGGTCCGCCGGCGATCTCGAGCGGCAGCTCGATATTGCTGCGGACGCTCCGCCACGGGAGGAGGCTCGCGTCCTGGAAGACGAAGCCGATCTCGTGGCGGAGGCGCGCCTCGGTCGGCGGGTGGCCGCCGATGGTGATGGTGCCCGCGGTCGGGGCGAGGATGTCGGCGACGAGGCGTAGGAGCGTGGACTTGCCGCAGCCCGAGGGCCCGATGAAGGCATAGAAGCCGCCGGACTTGAGGTCGAGCGACACGTCCTCGACCGCCGTCACCGAGCGGCCGTCGATGTCGAACCGTTTGGTGACGTGGTCGATGATGACTTCGGCCATCGGTGCTGCGGCTTCCGGTCGGAACGTGCGCCGGACGTCATGGTCCGGCGCACGGCTGTTGCGTGGAGCGTCGGGCGGCTACTTGCCGTGGGCGGCGGCGATCAGCTTCTGCGTCACCACGTCGTCGACGCTGACCGCGCCGGCCTCGATGTCGCCAGCCGCGACCGAGAAATCGATGCCCTGCTGGAAGACCGAAGGCTCGATCCAGAGGAGGCCGTGCTTGGCGGCGTCACCGACCGGGATGAAGTCCTTGTAGACGCCGGCTTCGACGGTCTGCTGCTCGAGGTCAAGGCCGCGCTGGCCGTACTTCTCCACCATCAGCTTCGCCATCTCCTCGGGATTGTCGAGGAACCACTGCCAGCCTTTGATCTCCGCCTTGAGCCAGCGGACGATGAGGTCGGCCTTGCCGTCGATCGAATCGTCGGTGGCGTAGATGACGCCGGCATAGCCGGGCAGGCCGAGGTCGTTCATGTAGGCGGTGACGAGATCGACGCCGCGCATCTTGAGCATGACGCCCTGGTTGGTCGCCCAGCCGTAGTAGCCGTCGACCTGGCCGGCGGCGAGAATGCCGGGGTCGGTGCCGACCGGAACGTAGGTGACCGAGGCCGGATCGAGGCCCGCAGCCTTGAGCAGCGCGTCGAGCTGCGGGCGGGTGGCGTTGGGCAGGGCGATCGTCTTGCCGGGGAAGTCGGCGAGCGTGTTGATCGGCTTCGAGGCGAGCGACATGATCGCGCCCGGCGCCTTCTGCATGATCGCGGCGAAGGCCTTGACCGGAATGCCGTTGATGCGGCTCCGGACGGTGCTCTCGACGTCGCCGTCGCTGGTCATCACCTGGCCGGCGGCGACCGCGGCCGTGCCGTCCGAGCCAGGGCCGCCGGCCTCGAACACGGCATCGATCCCCTCGTCGGCGAAGTAGCCCTGGTCGATCGCGGCGAAATGGCCGCCGAACTGGATCGACTTGATCCAGCCGAGCTGGTGGATGAACTGGTCGAGTGCGAACGCCATCCGGGTGCCGCCGAGGAGGCTGCCCGAGGCGATGAACACGCCCGAGAGCGCCGCGCTGGCGCTGATGAACTTCCGGCGGTTGAGGATGACGGCAGGGGCTGCAGGTCGACGGTCGGCGGAGGTCTTGTTGGTCATCGCGGGTTGCCTTTCGCTTGCAAGGGGTCGCTTGCGTCGGACGTAGCAAGCCGCATGCCACCGACGGACTCGGCAGGACCAGGTTTCTACGATATGTCACTTTGCCGAAAGTTCGGGTGATTGTTGATAATTTGGGCATGGCCATGGAAAACGAAGACGGATCGCTGCGCATCGTCACTGCCAACCGTCTCGATCAGGCCGTGCTCCTCGCAGGTCCGGAGGCGGCGCCCGCGGTGCTGCTCGTCCACGGGCTGGGCTGGGACCACAGCCTGTGGCGGTTCCAGGTCGCGCCGCTCGCGGCGCGCGGTCTTCGCGTCATCGCGCCGGACCTTCGCGGCATGGGCGCGAGCGCCAAGCCGGCGGCATCGTGGTCGCTCGACGACTACGTCGCCGACCTCGCGGCGCTCCTCGACCGTCTCGGCGTGCGCCGCGCGGTGCTCGCCGGTTTCTCGCTGGGTGGGATGATCGCCGCTGCCTTCGCCATCGCCCATCCGTCCCGCACTGCGGCCCTGTTCATGGCTGCGGCGCCGGTCGTCTCCACCGCGGAGGGCCGGGCAGGCACCGAGGCGATGCTGGCGCGGGCCGCGGCGCTCGGCCCGGAAGCCTTCGCGGTGGAGCAGGCGGCGATGATCTGGCACCCCGCCTGGGCCGCCGCCCATCCCGACGAGGTGGCGCGGTTCGTCGCCTGGCGGGCGGCGATGGATCAGCGCGCGCTCCACGCCGCCTTCCGCTCGAGCTACGGGACCGACCTCCGGGATGGCCTCCGTCACCTCCGGGTCCCGGCCCGCGTCCTTGCCGCCGACAGCGATCCTTTCGCCGCGGTCGAAGCCATGCGCGGCGTGGCAAGCCTGATCGTTGGTGCGGATCTGGTCGTGATCCCGAACGCCGGCCACATGGTGCCGATCGAGCAGCCGGACGCTTTCAATGCGGCGCTGACGGAGTTCCTCGACCGTCTGTGAGCCGGCATTCGCCTATGGCCTCCCGGGCAGTAGGAGTGCTACCAGTCGCGCAGATGAGCGAGAGCCCCGATCGTCGCCAGCCGACCCTGTCGGACGTCGCCCGCCGCGCCGGCGTGTCGCGGAGCCTCGCCTCGCTCGCGCTGCGGGGCGAGCAGGGCGTGCGGTCCGACAAGCGCGAGCGGATCGTCCGCGCCGCGGCCGAGCTCGACTATCACCCCAACCTCAGCGCCCGCACGCTCGCGAGCGCGGGGGCTCATTCGATCGGCGTGGTGGTGGGGCGGATCGTCGACCCGCTCCAGGCGGCGGTGGCGCGCGAGATCGACCGCATCGCGGTCGCGGCCGGCTACGATGTGCTTCTCTCGATCAATGCCGATACCGACGAGGATGCCGAGCAGTCGGTGCGGATGCTGATGGCGCGCCGGGTCGCGGGCGTGCTCCTGGTCGGGGCGCCGCGGGCGAAGCCGAGCATCGCCCGGGTCGCGCGGATGGTCGCCGCGACCTATATCGGCCGCCTGCTCGCCACCGTCGAGATCGACAGCGTCTCCACCGACGACCGGCTCGGCGCCCGCATCGCGACGGATCACCTGGTTTCCCTCGGCCACGAGCGGATCGCCCATATCAGCGGCGGCGACGAGCCCGGCGCGGTCCGCCGCCGCGACGGCTACGAGGCCGCGATGCGCGATCACGGCCGCGAGCCGCTGGTGATCGAGGGCGGCTACACAGTGGATGACGGTGCCGCCGGCATGCTCCGCCTCTTCGACGGCAAGGGCAAGCCGCCCAGCGCCGTCTTCTGCGCCCATGATCTTGCCGCCTTCGGGCTGATGAGCGAGGCGCACCGGATGCGCCGCGCGGTACCCGAGACGCTCTCCGTGGTGGGCTACGGCGACGTCGAGCTTTCCGCGACCGACACGCTCGCCCTCACCACCATCCACCAGCCCGCCGACCGGCTCGCCGAGGCCGGCGTGGCGAGCCTTCTCCACCGGATCGGAAACCGCTCCGCGCCCGTCACCAAGACGCTGGTCGAGCCCCGTCTGATCGTGCGGCGGAGCACCGCCCGTCCCGAGGGCGGTCGCGTGGCGACGATTTCCCGTCTCGCGGGGCGCCAGCGGGAGAAGCCGGAGCCGCGGCCCGGGCGGCAACGCACGCGGGTTCCCTCAGCTTGACTCGCACCCTGGCGCGCCGTACTCGTTAGACGACTTGGAGCGCTCCAATAACCGTCGGAGGTGGGGAAATGACAGTCGCAGCTCTCTCGAAACGCGGGCTGATCGCGTTTGCCGCCGGACTGGCCATGACGGCGGCGGCATCCGCCCAGACCGAGGTCAATGTCGTCGCCTTCGCGCCCGGCTTCGCCTGGGCGAACCTGTTCGGGCCATCGGGCACCGAGAAGACGCCGGAGCTCCTCGCCTTCGAGGAGAAGGAAGGCATCACCGTCAACATGGAATATGCCGACGAGGAGGTCGCGCGCCAGAAAGTGCTGCTCGATCTCGTCAACGGCACCGGCACCTACGATCTCGTCATGCTCGGCAGCGACGGCGCCGTGCAGACCTATTCCTATGCCGGCTACCTCGAGCCGCTCGACGGCTACCTCGATACCGCCACCGAGTATTTCGACGCGAGCAAGGTCTATCCGCAGTTCCTCGAGGCCAACCGTGTCAACGGCAGGCTCTGGGCGCTGCCCTACTATTCGTTCGGCGCCGGCGTCATCTACCGCAAGGACATCTTCGACAAGTACGGCATCACCGAGTTCCCCAAGACCACCGACGAGCTCGAGAAGGCGCTGCAGACGATCAAGGACGGCCTCGCCAAGGACGGCGTGACCGACATGTATGCGCTCACCATGCGCGGCGCGCCGGGCGAGGAGCCGAGCCTCGACCTCTCGGGCTTCGTCTACGCCTATGCCGGCTACCCCGCCTGGTTCGAGGGCGGCCCGACCACGCCTGAGGAGATCAAGGAGAAGAAGGCTCAGCCGATCTTCACCGGCGACTTCAAGCCGGGCTTCGAGACCTTTGTCCGCTGGGCCAGGGAGTTCGGCCCGCCGGGCATCGCCACCCACACCTGGGTGGACATGATGAATCTCTACGGCGCCGGCCAGGCCGTGGTGCTGATGCCGTCGGCGATCAACGGCTTCGCCGCCCTCGGCGGCACCCAGGACGAGGGCGTCAAGAACGGCACCGCCTTCGCGCCGAGCCCAGTCGGGCCGTCCGGCAAGCCGATCCAGAGCTTCTGGACCTTCTCGGTGGGCGTCAGCAAATTCTCGAAGGAGAAGGAAGCCGCCTACAAGGTGCTCGCCTTCATGACCGGCGAGAAGTCGATGGAGGCCTTCGCCACCCAGATCGGCTGGCCCTACACCACCTTCCCCTCGATCATGCATGGGCCGGTGCTCACGGCGAAGTGGCCGAAGGAAGTGCTCGACGCGGTGGAAGCCTCCTACGAGCAGGCGGTGCCCCACTACTTCCCCTACATCCCCGAGCTCAACGCCTACATGGATCGCATCGGCACCTCGGCCTCCGAGGCGATCTCGGGCGCGGCGACCGTCGACGAGGAACTCGAGAACCTCCAGGCCTGGTCCAAGGAGCAGATGGACAAGGCCGGGTACTACAAGTAGGGCCGGGAGCCTGGCCATCCCGGACGATCGCAGCATGACCATGGCCCGGTCCGACGCCGGGCCATGGTCCGTTTCTGGCGGGCGGAGCCGGATGTCGCGCGTCTCGTCACTCCTCGGCGACTGGCGGCTGTGGTTCGTCGCCCCGGCGGTGCTGGCGCTCGCCCTCGTCGTCCTCTTCCCGAGCGGCTACCTGATCTGGATGAGCCTGATGCACTGGGTCGTCACCGACCCGGAGATCGGCTTCGCCGGCGCCGACAATTTCACCGCGATGCTCGGCTCCCGAGACTTCTGGGGTGCGGCGCGGGTGACGCTCCTCTATCTCGGGCTGTCGACGGCGCTGATGATCGTCATCGCCCTCGGGCTCGCCCTGACGCTGACCGGCACCCGGTCGGCGGGGCTGCTCCGCGCCCTCGTCGTCATGCCGCTGGTCATTCCGCCGGTGGTGGTCGGCTTCACCTGGCGGTTCCTGCTCAACGGCGAAATGGGGTTCATCGGCGCTTTTCTGCTGCCCATGGCGGGGGTCAAGGCCAACCTCCTTGCCGACCCCGTCGGCGCCCTGTTCTCGGTGGTGATCGCCGACGTCTGGAGCCGGACGCCGTTCATGTTCCTGATCTTCCTCGCCGCGCTCCAGAGCATCCCCAAGGACTATTACGAGGCGGCGCGGTCGGACGGTGCCTCGGTCTGGCAGGAGTTCTTCCTGATCACACTGCCGCTCCTCAAGGGCGCGCTGGTAATCGCGATCCTGTTCCGCATCATCGACGCCATCAACACCTTCGAGCTCATCTACGTGATGACCAAGGGCGGCCCCGGCCGCGCCACCCAGACGCTGTCGATCCTCGGCTGGAAGACGGCCTTCCAGGGCTTCGATTTCGGCGGCTCGGCGGCGCTCGGCGTGATCATGCTGGTGGTGACGATGGCGGTCGCCACGGTGATGTTCCGCCGGTACCTTTTGGTGAAGCCGTGAGCGCCTCGTCGATCGCCGCCGACGCCGCGGACCTCAGCCGGCCGCTATCGCTCCGCATACTTCGCGCGGGGTTCCTGACGGTGGTGCTGGTGTTCGTCGTCTTCCCGCTGGTATGGCTCGCCGTCGCGTCGCTCAAGACGCGGCACGACGCGCTCGCCATGCCGCCCGAACTGATCTTCGCGCCGACCTTCGAGGCCTACGGGAAGATCGTCGCCGGGGGCTTCCTCAACGCCTTCGGCAACAGCATCACCATCGCCCTCACCAACGTCGTCCTCGCGCTCCTACTCGGCACCCCGGCCGCCTACGCGCTGACCCGGATGACCGGCAAGTCGCAGGAGCACCTCTCGTTCTGGGTGCTGTCGATCCGGATGGCGCCGGTCTTCGCCGTCATCCTGCCGCTCTACGTCCTCTTCCGCGGGCTCGGCCTCCTCGACACGCGCTTCGCGGTGGCGCTCGCGCATCTCACCCTCACGCTTCCGCTCGCGATCTGGATGCTGATGACCTATTTCCGCAGCCTGCCGATCGAGATCGACGAGGCGGCGACGCTGGACGGCGCATCGCATTTCCAGACGCTCATCCACATCATCGTGCCGATCAGCCGGCCGATGCTGGCCTCGGTCGCGATCCTCGTCTTCATCTTCTCGTGGAACGAGTTCCTGCTCGCCTTCGTCCTCACGTCGCGGAGCGCGCAGACCGTGCCGGTCATGGTCGCCGGCCTTGCGGGCACGATGACGTTCGACTGGCCGCTGATCGCGGCGGTCTCGGTGTGCTCGATGATCCCGGCCTTCCTCTTCGTCGGCTTCGCGCAGCGCCACATCGTCAGCGGCCTCGCCTCGGGAGCGGTGAAGTGAGCGGCGCGGTCGTCGTCACCGGCGCCGGCCGCGGCATCGGCGCCGCGCTCGGCCGGCATTTCCTCGACGCCGGACGTCCGGTCTTCGGCATCGACGTTGCGGCCGCCAACGCCACGCTCGCCGAGCGCCGCGGATACCGGCATTTCCAGGCCGACGTCACCGACGAGGCGGCGGTGGACGCGGCCTTCGCCGCGATCTTTGCCGCCGGCCCGGTATCGGCGGTGATCGCCAATGCCGCCGTCACCGACATCGCGCATCGCCGCGTCGCCGATCTTTCCTACGCCACCTGGCGGCACGTGCTCCGCATCAATGTCGACGGCGCCTTCGTCACCGGACGGGCCGCGGCGCGCGGCCTCGCGGCACAGGGCGGCGGCAACATCGTCTTCGTCACCTCCTCGCTCGCGCTCCTTGACCAGGCGCTTGCCGGCGACGCGCCCTACTGCACGTCGAAGGCGGCGGTCGAGATGTTCGCCCGGGTCCTCGCCCGCGAGCTCGCGCCGGCGCGCGTCAATGTCAACACGCTCTACCCCTCGGTCAAGATCGACACCGGCTTCTTCGCCCATCTCGACGCAGGCGAGCGGGCGGAGCTGGCGCGGCCGGACATCCTCGACCGCTCGGCGGATTTTCTCGCCAACCTGCCGCCGGGAACCCTCACCGGCCGCTCGCTCGACCAGCAGCGTTTCGACGCCGATCCGCACTACCGGGCCGGGCTAGAGAGAGAAGCGATGGCGGGGACGCGATGAGCAAGTGGCTGGAGGCCGGCACGGCGACGCTGCCCGAGATCCGCGATTTCGTGGCGCGCTACCCCTTCGCCATCTTCCCGGTCGGCTCGACCGAGCAGCACGGCCCGCACCTGCCGCTCAACACCGACAACCTGATCGCCGAGCGGATGGCGCGGGAGACGGCGATGCGGAGCGTCGGCCTGGTGCTGCCGACGATGCCGGTCGGCTACGCGTGGGTGTGGCGCGACATCCCGGGCACGATGACGCTCCGCTTCGACACCTACATGCGTTTCGTGCGCGACGTCGCCGAGAGCCTCGAGCGCTGGGGCGTCAAGGCCGTCTTCCTCATCTCCGGCCACGGCTCCAACCCGCAGCCGATCAAGCATGCGGTGCGCGAGCTGATCCACGACCAGCTCGGCATCAAGGTCCTCTTTGACGTCTATTCCGGGATCGACCGGATGCTGGCCGAGGCCGACAGCAAGCGCTGGCACACCGAGATCCACGCCGAGGAGATCGAGACCGCGCTGATGCTCGCGATCGCGCCCGAGCTGGTGCGGATGGAGCTGGCCGCGGCCGACTACCCGCCGGTACCGTCGGACTATGCCCGCTCCGAGCTGTCGATGGGCCACATCATGGAGACCGGCGTGTTTGGCGACCCCCGCCCGGCGACGGCCGAGAAGGGCCGCCGCTGGATCGGCTATGCCGCCGAGCGGTCGGCGAAACTGTGGCTCGAATACCTCGCCCGCCAGGGGCTCTACGAGGAAGAATGAGATGAGCGATGTGATGACCGTCCGCGGCCCGGTGGATCCGAGCACGCTCGGCGTGACCGACTACCACGAGCACCTCTATGTCGAGCCGCCGGCCTGGCTCCACAAGATGGACCCGGACTTCGCGCTCGACTCGGTCGAGAAGTCGGCGGCCGAGCTCCAGACCTTCGCCGATGCCGGCGGCCGGACCCTGGTCGAGCTGACCGCGGTCGACTTCGGCCGGAACGTCGGCAAGATCGTCGCCGTCGCCGACAAGGTGCCCGAGGTCAATGTCATCATGACCGCGGGCTACAACCGGCCCTACTACATGGGCCGCTGGGCCCATGCGGTGAGCGAGGCCGACATGATCCGCGACACCGTGCGCGACCTCACGGTCGGCATCGACGGCACCAGCGTCAAGGCCGGCATCATCAAGTGCGGCACCGAATACAACAACTTCAACGAGGTCGGGCAGAAGCTCGTCCGGGTCGCTGCCGCCGCCCACAACGAGACCGGCCGGCCGATCATCACCCACACCACCGCCGGCACCATGGGCTACGAGCAGGCCGCGTACCTCATGGAGCATGGCGTGCCGGCGAAGTGGATCGCGCTGAGCCACATGGATCGCAACGCCGATGCGCCCGATCACAAGCGCATCGCCGCGCTCGGCGTCTATCTCGGCTACGATTGCTTCGGCAAATCCAAATACGGACCGGAGTCGCGCCGCGTGGCACTGATCCGCGACATGATCGATTCCGGCTTCGGCCGGCGCATCCTCATCGGCAACGACCTCGGCCGGCCGAGCTACTGGCGTGCCTATGGCGGCGGCCCCGGCCTCGACTTCGTGCTCACCCAGTTCCGCCAGCGGCTGGTCGACGAGGGCTTTACCGAGGCGGAGCTGACGATGCTGCTCATCGACAATCCGCGGCGCTTCTTCGCCGGCGAAGCCTGAGGCGATGAGCGCCTTCCTCGGCATCGACATCGGCACCTCGGCGGTGAAGGTGCTGGCGCTGTCGGGGGAGGGGGCGGTCGTCGCCCGCGCCCGGCGGACCTATCCGACCAGCGCGCCGGAAACCAACTGGGCCGAGCAGTCGCCGGACGACTGGTGGGCTGCCGTCGCTGCGGCCGTGGCCGAGGTGGTGGCGGCAACGGGACCGGTGGCTGGTGTCGGCCTCTCCGGCCAGCTCAACGGCTTCGTGCTGCTCGACGATGCCGACTGGCCGATCGGCGACGCTGTGATCTGGCTCGACCTCCGGGCGCAGGCCGAGGCGGCCGAACTGGCGCGAGTCCATGGCGCGGAGATCGCGACCGTCAGCGGCAATGCAGTGAGCCCGATCTCGGTGCTCGCCAAGCTCCGCTGGATGGCGCTGCACCGGCCCGAGGCGCTCGGTCGCGCCCGCCGCCTGATGCTGGTCAAGGACTACATCCTCTTCCGTCTCACCGGCGCCCACGCCACCGACCCGTCCGACGGCTCGGCCGTCAACCTCATGGACCTCGGCCGGAGCGCCTGGTCGGAGGCGCTCGCCGCGATGGCCGGTGTCTCGGCCGGCATCCTGCCCGCGATCATGCCCTCCGCCGGCGTGGCCGGCCGGGTCACGGCCGACGCCGCCCGCGGCACCGGGCTCGCCGAAGGCACGCCCGTGGTGCCCGGCTGTGGCGACGTGGCGGCGCTTGCCGTGGGCTGCGGCGTCATCGAGCCCGGCGTGCTCGGGATCACGCTCGGCACGGCCGGGCACGTGGTGCTGACCGGCGACAGGAGGGACGCGGGGACGAAGGGCTTCTGGCAGATCGCCCATGCCGTTCCCGGCCGCACGGTCTGGCTCGGGCTGGTGATGAGCGGCGGCCTCAGCCTCGCCTGGCTGCACCGGGTTCTCGCCTTGGGCGCCGAGCCGCTCGCCTTCGACGACATGGTAGCGCTGAGCGCGGGCGTCGCGCCGGGCGCCCGCGGCCTCACCTTCCTGCCCTGGCTCGAAGGCGCCGCCACCCCCTTCGACCGCCCCGACATGCGGGCCTCGCTTCACGGTCTCACGTCGTCGCATGGCGCTCCCGAGATCGTCCAGGCGGTGATGGAGGGCGTCGCCTACAACATCCGCCAGTGCATCGCGCTGTTCGTCTCGCTCGGCGGCCGGATCGACGAAGTGCGGATCGCCGAGGGCGGCGCGCGGGTGGCCCGCTGGTGCCAGATCATCGCCGACGTCACCGGCCGACCGCTCTCGGTGCTCGAGGAGTTCGACGCCTCCGCCCTCGGCGCGGCGATGCTCGCGGCCGCCGGCGTCACCGGCGAGGACCTGCCGTCCCTCGCGCCCCGCGCGGTACGGCACGGGGCGCGCTTCGTGCCCGATCCGCGCCGGAGCGCCGCCTATGACGACGGCTTCCGGCGCTACGAATCGCTCGCGGTGAGCGGGATGGCGGCGGGTTGAAGTCGTTTCCGCCGGCCGGTCTACGTCTCGGCCGGCGGTCCGGGTTGCCGTCGGGGTCCGGTCAGTGTCCGGTGCCGGGTGTCTCCGCGATGGCCCACTTCCGGGCTTCCTTCGGCATCGGCGGATAGCCCGTGACCTTCGCCTCGGCGCCCTCGATGTCGAGCAGGTAGCGCTGCGCGGCGTTGGTTCGGCCGAGCAGTTCCGGCGTGACGTGGTCCCGTTCGACGAGCTGCTGCGGGACATCGCGGCGCCCGATGAAGAGATGGAGGACGCGCCGCGGCTTGCCGCTGAAGTTGGTCGTGCCCCCATGCCAGAGGCAGGCGTTGATCACCGCCACCGAGCCGGCCTTGCCGGTGACATGGAACTCGC
>JAESFN010000902.1_pt1 | contig 18481 bp, 17 predicted proteins | sample 9269411 | NCBI WGS metagenome assembly JAESFN01 (sample SAMN14505399, study PRJNA617100) | algae metagenome | isolation source: Iphinoe sp. HA4291-MV1 and co-occurring heterotrophs from trail next to... | place: USA: Maunawili Falls, Hawaii | collected 2009-07-25
TTAAGGCCGCCGCGGCTTGTCTACTATTCCTCCTTGTTGCGTTCGACGGTGAGGTCGCCGAGGTCGAGCTTCTCGCCGGAGCGGGCTGTGAAATCCTTGACGATGTGGTAGGTCCCGTCGTGGAAGGTCGATACGCGGTAATTGGCGCCGGGGATCAGCGCTGGCAGCGTGAGTCGGCCGTCTTCGTCGGTGGCCAGGTCGCGGAAAGTCGGCAGGTCCATGTTGTCGATGATCATCGCATCGGCGCTCAGTTGGCCGGCCTTGGCCGCTGCTTGGTCGAAGCGGCTAGCGCCCGGGGTGACGACGAACTCGACGAGGGCGAAGTGCTTCGGGATCGGCTGCCCCGCCGCATCCACGAAGCGCATCGTGACCTCACCGCACGGCTCGAGCGCGACCGGGCGGTTGTCTCCTGGTGCGAGCGAAACGGTCGTGCCGAGCTTGCGCTTCGGTTCCAGGAAGTAGACGGTGGCCTTGCCGTCCGTAGGCACGCCACCGAGTTGGAAGTGTCCGCCGACCAGTTCCTGCGGAAAACCGCGCCAGTTGCCGCCATGCCGGTCGAAGAGCAAGGAGGAGAACAGCAGTGCCTGATCGATCCGCGCGCCTTCGCGGTCGACCAGTTGCCCTGCGACGTGCCCGGCTGGTTTGAGTTGAACGTCGAGAGCGATCGGAGGGCTCCCCTCCTGCGCATCGATGCGCTCGATCGCATGTGCCTGAATCCGCTCGCCTCCCGGCTGCCCCTCCCAGATTTCGCGGCCGCCCACCTCCTTCGGCACGAAATCGTCGCTCGGTGCGTTGACGAGCAACCGGCCCACGCCAGGCAGCACGACAATGTGATAGCGTCCGTCAGCGCCGGTCAATTCGATCGCCTGCCACCCGGTAAGCACGTTAGACTTCCCGCGGCTCGTGTCTTGGTTCGGCAGGTAAAGGACGCTTGCTCCGGCGACCGGCGTCTCACCTGCCATTACACGGCCCTGCACGACTACGCCCCGCGGCAGCGTGATATCGAACTCGCGCGTCGTGTCGCCCGGCTGCCAATCGAACCGCTCCCCCTCGCGCCCCAGATAGGGCATGCCGTCAGGTGGATACGCCGTGACGCCAAACTGCACGCCGGGCATGACGCTGATCCGGTAGCGTCCTTCAGCGTCGGCCTTTCCAGGCACGGACATCATCGAACCGAACTTCTGCTGGCTGCATGAAATGGTCAGCCGCGCGTGAGGAGCAGGCAGCCCCGTGTCCGCGTAGGTGACGCGCCCGGTGATGACCTGCGCCGGCTCGAGTTGCGCGACCGGCTCGGCGCCCGCCGCGGCGTTCACCACTTGTGAGCGGTAGGTGCCATCGCGCTCGCCGCGTTCGGTGGGCATGCCGGTGTTGAGCGCGATGGACTGCGGAGCGAAGCGGTCGGTTCCGTCGATGTTTACATAAGCGCCGTGTCCTGCAGGAAGTCCGTTCAGAGCAATGCGCCCCTCGGCGTCGCTCACCTGGGGCGAAGGCCACGCCTGCGGTAGCGACTTCATCCACCAGGCCGAGACCTTTTGTTCAGGAAACTGCTTCCCTTCGACGCGTTGGACAATCGCCACGAGGTTGGCCTGCACCCCGGCGGCGGGCCGCCCTGCTTGGTCGACGAGTTGGGCGACGAGCGTTTCGCCGGGCTCGAGCGCGAGCGAAATCTCGGCCTGTTTGGCGTCGAGATCGAGCGGCTTCCAGGCCAACGCGGTTTCTGGACCGCGCGCGATGAACATGGCCTCGCGATGCGTTTGCGAAGAGGCATGGTGCTCGAGGCGATAACGGCCCTGCGCATCGGTGACCGCTTCGGCCAACACCTCGCCACGCGGACCAAGGTCTCCGCCGCGCTCCGGAGCAGAGGATGAAGCCGTCGCGGCCACATGCACCCCCGCAAGCGGCTGACCATCAGGTCCGCTGATCTGGCCGACGATCGTGTGGTTTTCGGCCACGGCAGTGGCCTGCTCGGGCTTCGGTTGTTCTGCCGATGCCTGAGGAGTAGGAGCCGCGCCGATCGCGCCGGCGGCCACGGTTAGCCCCGTGGTCATCAAGAGCACCGCGGTGAGCGGCCAGATGCCAGCATGTGTGGAGAGCGTACGCTGCGCGTTCATGATTCGCACTACCCTGTGTTGAAGCATCGATCGCTGGGCAAACAAGCCGACCGCCACCATGGTGATCGGCGTCGTGTTTCGTTCGGCCAAGTCGGCCAGTCCGCGGGCATAGCCAATGGCCTCGCCGCCGCAGGCCAACACCTGGTCGTCGCAAACGGCTTCGGCCGAGGCCTCGAGGCGCCGCGCGAGCAGCCGGAGCAGCGGCTGAAAGCAGAGGACCGCCGAGAGCATGCGCTCGGCGAGCAGCCAATGACCGTCGCGGCGCTTCGCATGCGCGAGCTCGTGGATCAGCACGTCGCGCAGCGTTTCATCCGGCTGGTCGGCCGGCAGCAAGATCACAGGCTGCCGACAACCGACGAGGCAGGGGCTCGCGACATACGGGCTCTGTCGCACTGCGGGCGCAGCAACGCCCACCCGCGACGAAAGCTCACGGCAGAGCGCGACGACCTCGGGGTTCGCGGGACCGGCAGTCGCCAGTAAACGCTGGGCCCCTCGACAAGCCACCGCCAAGCGAAGAAGTAAGAACGCGCTGCCGGCGAGCCAGCCGATCGACAGCACCGACAACAGGCTTGGCCAACTCCGCTCGATCGCGATTCCTGGAACCGATTCGCGCTGGGTGACGGCAGTCGGCGCATTGGGTCCGCCAACCACCTCGCGCGAATCCGGCCCACTGGCAAAGCTCGCCGAGGGCGTTGTGTTGAGCGCAGGAATTGTCGGGAGCGCGTGATTTGCGTCGGCCCCGGAAACCACGCGAGGAGCACCGTTGGTTGCCTGAATCCGAGTCGGCAACGGCAAACTCCATGCTCCCAGTCCCATTGCCGCGAGGGCGAGCGAAGCCGCAGGCACTGCGGCCACGGCGAGGAGTGCGCCGCGGTAGATCGCCGATTGCAGCGCCGCGCGGCGCACCATGCTCGCAGCGAACATGGCCGCGGAGATCAGCAGTGTGCTTTGCACCAGCCAATTCGCGCCGAATTGCACCACGGCGGGCGCGATGTGGCTCTCGAACCAGTTCATGACGCGCGACCTCGAGTTAGAGGTTCAGGATTTCTTGCGACGTTCGATCAGGCGGCGAATCTCGTCGAGCTCTTTCGCGGAGACCTTTTCGTTCTTCAGTAGATGAGCGACCAGGCTGCCGGCGTCGCCGGCGAAGACCCGCTCCACCAGATCGCGTACCGCGCTGTGCTTGAACTTTTCTTCCTCGACGAGCGGAAAGAACACGAAGGTGCGGCCATCGATCTCATGGCCGATCGAGCCCTTTTCCTCGAGCCCGCGCAGCAAAGTCTGCACGGTGCTGTGGGCCGTGGGCTCGAGCTGATTGAGATCGTCGGTGATCTCGCGGGCATTGGCTCGGCCGCGTGCCCAGAGGATCTGCATGATCAGGAGCTGGACGCGTCCGAGCTTGGTAGTGGGCATGGAAATTGATCCATCAAAGCGACGCAATCGATCGTTTAGTTGACTAAATCTATTCTGGTAGACGAATGGCGTCAAGAGGGGCCGTCAGCAGTTACGGCGTGAAAAAAAGAGGTCCGCACAGCGGACCCTACGTAGGGTCCGCTGTGCGGACCAATAGGCGGTCGACTAAGTCCCTTCGTACTTGCGGCGCTTGCGCCACAAGGTCGAGTCGTCGATGCCGAGAACTCGCGCCGCTTCTTCGAGCGTCGCCGTGCGCGCGAGTACGCGCTGGATGTGCTCGCGCTCGATCTCGTCGAGTGTGTGCAGGCCGCCGAGTTGCTTCTTCGGGGCGGCCGCTGTTTGCATCCGCTCCGGCAGCGCAGAAGCTTCGATGATCTGCCCGGGCCAGAGGATCATCGTGCGCTCGATAGTGTTGCGTAGCTCGCGCACGTTGCCGGGCCAGGCATAAGATACGAGCGCTGCTTCCGCCGCGGTGGAGAGTTGCGGCGCCGGCCGCCCCAGGTTGCGGGCAAAGAATTCGATGAACCCGCGCGCGAGATCGAGGATATCTTCGGGCCGCTCGCGTAGCGCCGGCACGAACACTTCGACAACGTTCAAACGATAGAGCAGATCCTCGCGAAAGCGCCCCGCCTTCACTTCCGTCTCGAGATCCCGATTGGTGGCCGCCACCACGCGGACGTCGGCCCGCCGCGTGCGGTTTTCGCCGAGCCGCTCGAACTGCCGATCTTGTAGAAACCGCAGTAGCTTGGCCTGCAGGCCCGGAGCGATCTCGGAGATTTCGTCGAGAAACAGCGTGCCCCCTTCGGCCGCCTCGACTCGCCCCACTTGATCGCGCACTGCGCCGGTGAACGAGCCTTTCACGTGGCCGAAGAGTTCACTGGCGAGCAGTTCTTCGGAGAGCGTCGGACAGTTGACCACCACGAACGGCCGCTCGCGCCGCGGGCTATGGGCATGCAGCAGCCGCGCGAGCACACCTTTGCCGGTGCCGCTTTCGCCGCGCATCAGCACCACGGCGTCGGCCGGGGCCGCGCGTTCGACGATGTCGAGGGCCGCCTGCATCTTGGGAGAATGCGAGGTGACGCGGGCTTCCGGCGCAGCGTCTCGCAACTGCTGCTCGAGTTCCGTCGCGCGCCACTGGCTGCGGCGCTGCGCGGCAAAGCGTGCGGCGGCCTGGCGGATCTGCTCCGGCGTGAACGGCTTGGGCAGATAGTCGAACGCACCGCGCTTGATCGCCTCGACCGCGGTCTCGAACGTGGCGTAGGCCGTGAGCACGATCACGCCCAACCGCGGCCGATCGGCCAAGAGGCGCGGCAGCAGGTCGAGGCCGCTCTCGGTTCCTAAGCGAAGATCGAGAAACACGAGATCGATCTGCCGCTGCACGAGCGTGGCGAGCGCAATCTCGCTCGTGGCCGCCATGGCCACGGTGCAGCCCGCCGCCTCGAGGCAGGCGCCGAGCGTCGTGCGAATGTTCTTCTCGTCGTCAACGATCAGCACCGACAAACCGAGCGCGGTGGTTTCAGGCACAAACAAACTCCCAGGGGGTTTGCTTGAGCATAACGCCTAGCGGCGTCCTTCCGCAGCATGTCTGGTGCTGCCAGCGCGCTCGCAGACCCGCTCTACGAACGGACCGCGTTGCGGCGGAGCTGCGGAAATGGGGCTGCCCACCAAATTCGCTCGAAGAGTTTCTGCTCGAGCTGGCGTTTGAACTTGGCGTTCGCTCGGTTGGCGAACCGTCTGCCTGCTGCGCCCACGAGAAACAGCCGCTCGATCTGCGTCAACTCGGGCAGCGGCTGCTTATAGGCAACCGCCTCGCCAATGGCCCGCAGGGCCTCGGGTACGAGCCGCCGTGCTTCGACGCGGCAATCGTTGTGCGTCCGCAGGTCTTCGAGCCTCGCCTGAAGATAGATCCGCATCGCTCACTCCCCTTTGTGATGAGCACACTAGGTTGGTCGCGGAGCCAGGGAGTTTCCCTGCTCAACTCTACTAGATGCCCAGTTGTCGGCGGCGAAATCGCCTGTCCGTGTCCTCCTTCAGCAGGGGCAGGCTACAGCGATTGACGGCAATCGTAACGGTCGCAGGTATCGAAGCGGCTTGGCCCCGACGGAACACGGCTCGGCGTCACCGGCGCAAGTGCGCAGTAAAAAGCCCGCGCTCGAACCTAGTCGAGCGCGGGCGATGAGTGGTTCAGAGCTGTTGCGGCGAAACCTAGTCGGCCGATTCGCGGATCAGCGGTTCCATGTACTTGGTGTTCCGCTCGAGCGCGATGACCGCGGTGCGCTGCTCCACGCCATCGGCGCTGGCCGCCACGGCGGGAATCACCTGCCGCTTGTCGGGCAGGCTAAGCCGCATGGTAAAGGTGCCGTCGGGGCGGAGCCGGACGGGCTCTCCCTGCACGGTCACGTAGGCGCCTGGCTTCGTCGCGCCGTACAGGATCACCTCGGCCTCGACCTGGAAGAAGAAGTCGTCCTGCTCGCGGGCGAGCGACTCGGCGCCGGCGCCGAAGCGGGTGAACATGGGGGAGCCCATGGGCCGGCGGAGCCGCTCTTCGAGCAACTCCTGCAGCTCGGCGCTCGCGCCATCGCGCGAGTAGCCGCTGCTCATGGCGAAGATCTTGTCGAACTGCTCGGCGACCGGCGTCCAGTTCTGGTCGAGCGAGTCGCTCTCCGCGGCCGCTGGCGTGGTGACCATGTTGCTGCGGGCGAGCGAGTGGTACTTGCCGTCGTCCGACAGGTAGCCGATGTCGAGGCGGAACGTTTTGGGCGGTTCCTGCACGTCGACGTACCAGTTGTTCACGCCGCCGTGGATGGCAATGTCGCCAACCCACCGTTCGGCCGTGGCGCCGCTGCCGCTGACGCCGGTCACTTCATACAGCCGGAGCACCGGACGGGCCGAATGCCAGCTATAGGCCATGGCGGCCTGAGCGCGTTCGACGCTTTGCCGCGTAATTTCCCAGTAGGCGTGCAGCCAAAAGGGATCGCGCACCATGACGACGAGCCGGTCTTTGTTGCTCGCGCTCGGATTCGAGCCGGGCTGCTTGACCGAAAGGTCCTTCCAGCGCTGTTGCTGCTGGCGAACCTCTTCGAGCCGCTTGAGAAATGCAGTGCGGCGGCCAGGGGCCGGAGGCACCAGGTGCTGAGCCGTAGTTCCGCCGCGGGCGGGAGTGGCTGCAGCGGCGCGCTTCGCGTGGCCGTTCGTGGCAGGGGCCGCGGCCGGCTTACTGGCACGGCGCTCGGCAGCGTCTTTGGCCCGCGCTTTGGCGGCCAGAGCGCGCACGAGCTGGTCTTTTCGCATGGAATGCCAGCCCTGAACGCCGCGCTGCCGCGCCATCTTGGCCAGGTCCTTGAGCGTATACGCCTTGAGAGTAGCGACGGTCATCAAGCGGATGGACCTCCAGGCCGTGGCCGGTCGGAGCGCAGCATGTGAGGGAAGGGCCCCACAGCGGCGCCGTGAATTGGTGCTTGCGCCGTCCCTAGCGATGAAACGCTAGCGCCCGCGGTTCGATCCCTGGTCCGCGAGAGGTCAGATCTGCCGTCTTGTGCGCATCGTCCCCGAGCGGACCGCGTGCGCCGGTCGAATGTCGTTAACGCGTCAAAAGGTGGGTACGCTATGCCTGCTGCTGCTTCGACCGTCGATGGCCCTTATCCCTTGCCCAGCAATCGCTTGCGTCCAGCCGCCTCCGGCTCTTCACAAGCTCCCTGCGGTGGGGGAGTTGGGTTGCACTGACAACGCTGATTGTAATCACTCTACAAAAACTACGCAACGAACCCCAGTAAAGGCGGAAAACGTTTGTGAAGATTTCGCGGCTCTCCGCCCACGGCGCCCGGGTTGGCGACCAACGGCCCGCGCTCGGCCGATTTGATTCACAACTTGAGCCGCAAGTCACCATCCGGAATAGCTTTACAAACGAGTCGTAGACATTGTGAAAAAAATCACGAATTCGCGCCGCAGACAATTGACGACTGCCTAGGGCGCGGTTAGAGTAGCCCGTCTTGACAGTCTGAGGAGTTGTTTTGCTCTTCTTGTGCAGGTTTTTCCTGTGCATGAATCGCGGTCAACCCACCCTGGCGATCGCTTGCGGGGTCGCCAACCACCCAATTCCGGTTGTGGCCAACACGCCTGAAAACCGTTCGCCCCTGGCGATTGCCGCCGAGTGGGCCTCACGCATCATGACGGTCTCCCTGGAGATGGTCTTGCCTGGCGTGATCGGCGTTTGGCTCGATGGCCGGCTGGGAACGAAGCTTGTGTTCGCCCTGCTCGGTTTTGGGGGCGGAATGGTGCTGGGCGTATGGCACCTGTTGCAGATGCTGAAGCCTCGACCGAACAAAGACCCTGGCTAGCGCATGTCTAGCTAGGTCGACCCCAGTTCGACGACCCCTAGGCGGTTCGTCGGGCGATTCAAACGGTTTCCGGCGGCCAACGGCCGGGACCCCGACATGGTCTACGCGGCGGTTCAACAATTCTTCGCACGGCTCGCGGCCTGGCCTCTGCCGCTGCGCCTGGCTGCCCTGGCCGGAGTTGCCGGGCTGTTTGCTCTGCCGCTGGCTGCCTTCAGCGCTTCGCTCAGCGGGCTCAACGGCGTGGCTGCCTCGCTGACCGCCGAGATGCTGTGCTTCGCCGGCGTCGCAGCCGGAGAAGTGGCCGCGGCGATCGCACCGGCCGGTCCCTCGCTCGCCTTTGGCCGCTATGTGCTGGGCATGTTTCCCCGCCTGGGCGTGCCGTTGGGCTTGGGCGTTTGGTTGCAACAACACGATGCGGCCCTGGCGGCCGCTGGGTTCATCTTCTACCTGATTTTCTTCTACATGCTCACGCTGTCGCTCGAAGTGGCTGCCCTCGTGGCGGCCTTGCCGAAGCGGCGAGCCGAGGGGGTTGCCTAGCACGCCATGGCTGATTCCCACGACACTCACGCAGACGCGCACGCCGCCGGCGGCCACAGCGAAGGACACGGAGCGCACAACCCGTTCGACCCGGCGCATCTGTTCGCGCACGTGCAGGACGCCGAGTACTTTGAAGTGCCGCGGGCCTTGGGGGGGCACTGGACTCTCCCGCAGCCGCTCAAGCTCGAAACTCCGATCTTCAAGGGCTATGGCCCCATTCAGCCGCTCGACTTGAAGTTCACCAAGTTCATGGCCCTCGAGGTCGGCGCGGCGGCGATCATCGCCATCATCTTCATCTGGATCGCCAGCCAAGTTCGCGGCGGCAAGCCCCCCAAGGGCAAGCTCTGGAACCTGTTCGAAGCGATGATGCTCTTCATCCGTGATCAGGTGGCCCGCCCGGCCATTGGCGGTCACGGTGCCGACAAGTTCGTGCCGTTCCTGTGGACGGTGTTCTTCTTCATCTTGGTCAACAACCTGCTGGGGCTGATCCCCTGGCTGGGATCGGCCACAGGCGCCCTGGCTACTACGGCGGCCATGGCCCTAATCACGCTGTTCACGGTCTGCATCGCCGGCATGGCCGAGCTTGGTCCGGTGGGCTTCTGGAAGGCCCAAGTGCCGCACATGGAATTGCCGCTCGTGCTGGCGATCTTCCTCAAGCCGATGATCTTCGCGATCGAAATCCTCGGCATGGGCATCAAGCACTTTGTGCTCGCCGTGCGTTTGCTGGCCAACATGATGGCCGGCCACTTGGTGCTGGCCGTAATCGTCGGCTTCATTGCCGCGGCGGCTGGCAGCGTTGCCTGGTGGGGCGTGGCCCCGGCCAGCGTGTTCGGCGCAGTCAGCTTGAGCCTGCTCGAACTGTTCGTGGCCTTCCTGCAGGCCTACATCTTTACGTTCTTGTCCGCACTGTTCATCGGCATGGCGGTGCATCCGCACTAGCCACTGGCCGTTGCCTTTAGCTTCCTGGAATTCGTTCGCTAGTTCCCAAAACGAAGGAGAACACCGTCGTGAATCGCTTGCTGCTGGTTGCTTTGTTCGTTGTCGCGGTTTTGGCTGTCGCCGCTCCGGCCATGGCTCAGGGTGATGCCGCTGCGGGCACTACCAACGTGCAAACCGCTCGCTTCATCTACCTCGGTGGCGCCTTCGGCGCTGGCTTGGTGATCATTGGCGCTTCGCTGGGCATTGGCAAGATCGGCTCGCACGCGGTCGACAGCATGGCCCGCCAGCCCGAAGTGGCCGGCAACATTCAAACGGCCATGATCATTTCCGCGGCTCTGATCGAAGGCGCCACGTTCTTCGGTTTGATCGTGTGCATGTTGTTCAACAACTAGTTCGAAGTCGCGGAGCGTCGCTCGTTCCGCGGGAGCTTGGCGAATGACTGGTTTGCGCTGGTTCATGGCGGTGGCGGTTTGTGGCTTGGTGCTCGGCAGCGCGCTGCCTGCTCACGCCGCTGACGCCCCTGGCGATACCCATGCCGCGGCTGCGGCGCCGGATCCGCTCACGGTCGATCCCGACCTGATGATCTGGACGCTCGTGGTCTTCGTGGTGCTGATGCTCGTGCTCACCAAGTTCGCTTGGGGGCCGATCTCCGAAGCGCTCGAAGCGCGGGAGCATGCGATCGAGGAAAACATCGCCGCGGCACAACGTGCCAACGACGAGGCCAAGACGCTGCTCGCCGATTACGAGCGACGCTTGGCTCAAGCGCACGAAGAGGTGCGCGGCATCCTCGAGGAAGCCCGCCGGGACGCCGAGCACACCAAGCAGTCGATTCTCACGGAAGCCCGCGCCGAAGCTCAGACCGAGCGCGACCGGGCCCTGCGAGACATCGACTTGGCGACGGACCGGGCGATCAAGGAACTGGCCGAGCAGAGCGCAAACATGGCAGTCGGTCTGGCCGGCCGCATCTTGCGCACGCAGCTCGGTCCGCAGGACCAGGCTCAACTCGTACGTGACGCCATGAGCGAGTTCGCCTCGACCAAGCCGAGCGCCAACTAGCTGACCGACTGACCGCTTCCGACCTCGTTTCGCCTTTCACTTCGCTGAACACCGCCCATGACCGCTTCGGCCACTACGGAATCCGCGATCAACGTCGGCCAGGAACAGGTTGCCCTGGTCTACGCGAAGGCGTTTCTCGGCTCGGCGGACAAGGCGGGACGCACCGCAGACGCGGTGGCGGAGCTGACAAGCCTGGTCGACGACGTGCTCGCGGCCCAGCCGGAGTTCGCCGCGGTGCTGGGGTCGCGGCGGATCGCGCACGACGAGAAGTCGGCGATGCTCGATCGGGTATTTGGGGGCAAAGCCTCCCCCATGCTGCTCAGCTTTCTCAAGGTGCTTTCGGGCCACGGCCGGCTCGACGCGCTCGCGGCGATCGGCCGCGAGGTACAGGAGCGCTACGACGAAAAGTTGGGCCGCAAGCGAGTAAAGATCACGTCGGCAACCGCGCTCGATAAGGGCGTGGTGGGCGAGCTGACGGAGAAATTGCGGGCGATGCTGGGGGGAGAGCCGGTGCTCGAGTTGGCCGTACGGCCCGAGCTAATCGGCGGAATTCTGATTCGCGTCGGGGACACCGTCTACGATGGCTCCGTGGTGTCGCGATTGACGCGGCTGCGGACGCAAATGATCGACAGGAGCATTCATGAAATTCAAAGCCGGCGAGATCGCTTCTGTAATCCAACAGGAGATTGACCAGTACCAGTCGCAGATCGATGTCCGCGAAGTCGGACAAGTTCTCGAAGTGGGCGACGGTATTGCGCGCGTCTACGGCCTCTCCGGCGTCATGGCCGGTGAAATGGTCGAGTTCTCCGGAGGAGTCACCGGCGTAGCCTTCAATCTTGAAGAAGGCTCCGTGGGCGTGATCATTCTCGGCGATTACTTGAAGATCAACGAAGGCGACGAGGTGCGCAGCACCGGCCGCCTGCTGAGCGTGCCCGTGGGCACGGCGGTGATCGGCCGCGTGCTCGATCCGCTGGGCCAGCCGCTCGACGGCAAGGGCCCGGTCGTTACCAGCGATCGCCGCGACCTGGAGTTCATGGCGCCCGGCATCGCCGGTCGTCAGCCGGTGCGCGAGCCGCTGCAAACGGGCATCAAGGCCATTGACGCCATGACGCCGATCGGCCGCGGCCAGCGCGAACTGATCATCGGCGATCGCAAGACCGGTAAGACGGCCATCGGCGTCGACGCGATCATCAATCAGCGCGGCTCCGGCGTGAAGTGCTTCTACGTCGCGGTCGGCCAGAAAGAGTCGACCGTGGCCGCGGTGATCGAAGCGCTCCGCGAACACGGCGCCATGGACTACACCACGGTGATCGTGGCCGGCGCGAGCGATCCCGCCCCGCTGCAATACATTGCCCCCTACGCGGGCACGGCCATGGCCGAGTACTTCATGTACAACGCCGGGCACTCGCTGATCATTTACGACGATCTTTCGAAGCAGGCCCAGGCCTATCGCCAGCTCTCGCTGCTGATGCGTCGTCCGCCGGGACGCGAAGCCTATCCGGGCGACGTGTTCTATGCCCACAGCCGGTTGCTCGAGCGGTCGGCCAAGCTCAGCGACGAGCTGGGCGGCGGTTCGCTCACCTCGCTGCCGATCATCGAAACGCTCGAAGGCGAAGTGTCGGCCTACATTCCGACCAACGTGATCTCGATCACCGACGGTCAGATCTATCTGCAGCCTGACTTGTTCTTCCGCGGCCAACGCCCGGCTATGAACGTGGGCATTTCGGTGTCCCGCGTGGGCGGCGCCGCTCAGATCAAGGCGATGAAGAAGGTCGCCGGCGGTTTGCGGCTCGACTTGGCCGCCTTCCGCGAACTCGAAGCGTTCGCTCAGCTCGGCACCGAACTCGATCCGGCCACGCAATCGCGGCTCGATCGCGGCTACCGGATGTACGAACTGCTCAAGCAGGGCCAGTACCAGCCGCTCGATGTGTACGACCAGGTGCTCAGCATCTACGCCGGCACCCGTGGCCACTTGGATAAGGTGCCCATTAGCGAGGTCGGCCGTTGGGAACGCGAGTTCCACACGTTCATGCGGGATCAGAAGCCTGAGATCCGCGCCAAGATCGTGGAGACCAAGGACCTGGATTCCGAAACCGAGAAAGCGCTCATCGCCGCGATCGGCGAGTTCCAGTTGCAGTTTTCGTCGGCCAAGCCGGCCACCGTTCGCGCGTAGGGTCCGCAACTCGGCCCAACTGACCCCTTGACCTCAGAAAGGCCCGCGAAAAGCGGACCCGAACTTAGATGGCCAAAGCCCGCGCCCTAGCCCGCCGCCGCAAGTCGATTCAGAACATCCGCAAAATCACGCGGACGATGGAGCTGATCGCCACGGCCCGCTTCAAGAAGGCAATGGACCGCGCGCATGCGGCGAGCGCCTACACCAAGCGGATTACGCGGCTTGTGGCCGATTTGGCAGCCAGCGGCCTCGAGGTCAGCCATCCGCTGCTGCAGTCTCGCCCGAAGACCGAGAATGCGATCCTGCTCGTGCTTACCGCCAATCGCGGCCTCTGCGGCGGCTACAACGGCAACTTGGTGCGGGCGGGCTTTCAACGGCTGAACGAGCTCAAGGCCGAGGTGCCCTTCGTGGCCCTCGAAATGTCGGGCAAGCGCGGTCTTTCGGCCTGCCGGTTCCGCGGCATTCGCCCCGCCGAGTCGTTCACGCAGTTCGAAGACAAGCCGCGCTACGACGAGGTCGAGGTCATCGCCAATCGTTATCTCGACGCCTACGCCGCCGGCAAGATCGACCGGCTGGACGTGGTGTACATGAAGTTCGAGAGCGCGGGCCGGCAATCGGTCGCGGCCGAAACGCTGCTTCCGCTGGCTTCGCTCGAAGGTTCTTCGGCCGATGCCTCGAAGGCCGGCGACACGCTGTACGAGTTCATGCCCTCGGCCGAGAGCATTTTGGAAGAGGTGGTGCCGACGAGCTTCAAGGTAAAGCTCTTCAAGTGCTTCCTCGACTCGGCCGTGAGCGAGCAAATTGCCCGCATGGTGGCTATGAAGGCGGCGACGGAAAACGCCGACTCGCTGATCAAGGAACTGGGCCGCTCCTACAACCGTGCCCGCCAGACGCAGATCACGTCGGAAATGATGGAAGTCTTGGGCGGCGTCGAAGCCCTCAAGAGCTAACGAACAACCTTCGCGGCCCCGCCGGCTTTGCTTCGATAAGAAGCAAGGCTAGGCGTTTGCCCGCTGAACCATAGAACAAACGCAAGCATTCAAACCCGCGAGCACCCCATGGCCACCGCTACCGACAAGAACATCGGCCACGTCACGCAGGTCATCGGTTCGACGTTCGATGTCGAGTTCCCCGAAGACAAGCTCCCCAAGATCTACAACGCCGTCACCGTGACGTCGGAGCACAAGGGCGTGAAGCTCCGCCTGACGGGCGAAGTGCAGCAGCACTTGGGCGGCGGTCGCGTCCGCTGCGTGGCTCTGGGCAGCACCGACGGCATGATCCGCGGACAAGAGTGCGTTGACACCGGCGCCCCGGTGAGCGTACCGGTCGGCAAGGGCACGCTCGGCCGCGTGTTCAACTTGCTCGGCGAGCCGATCGACAATCGTGGCCCTGTGCCGGCTGACGAGTACTGGCCTATCCACCGCGACGCCCCGCCGCTCGCCGACCTGTCGACGAAGACCGAGCTCTTCGAGACCGGCATCAAGGTGATCGACTTGCTCACCCCGTTCGTCCGCGGTGGTAAGGCCGGTCTGTTCGGCGGTGCAGGTCTCGGCAAAACGGTGATTCTGCAAGAGCTCATCGCCCGCATCGCGAGTGCCCACGGCGGTTACTCGGTGTTCGCTGGCGTAGGCGAGCGAACCCGCGAAGGAACCGACCTGTGGCTCGAAATGCAGGAAGCCAAGATCGGCAACACCGGTCGCAGCGTTATCGAACAAACCTGCATGGTGTTCGGCCAGATGAACGAGCCGCCCGGGGCGCGTCTTCGCGTGGCTCTGTCGGCCCTGACGATGGCCGAGTTCTTCCGCGACACCACGGGTGCAGACACGCTGCTTTTCATCGACAACATCTTCCGCTTCTCGCAGGCGGGCAGCGAAGTGTCGGCCTTGCTTGGCCGCATGCCATCTGCCGTGGGTTATCAGCCCACGTTGGCGACGGAAATGGGCGCCCTGCAGGAGCGAATCACCTCGACCCGGCAAGGCGCCATCACCTCGGTGCAGGCCGTGTACGTACCGGCCGACGATCCGACCGACCCCGCCCCGGCCACGGCCTTCGGCCAGCTCGACGCGTTCCTCTACCTGGAGCGTTCGATCTCCGAAAAGGGTATTTATCCCGCGGTCGATCCGCTGGCTTCGTCGAGCCGCATTCTCGATCCGCAGAATGTGGGCGAGAAGCACTATGCGTGTGCTCGCCGCGTGCAGAAGACCCTGCAGCGTTACCGCGAACTGCAAGACATCATCGCGATTCTTGGTGTCGACGAGCTCAGCGAAGAAGACAAGCTGATCGTGCACCGTGCCCGCCGCATGGAGCGGTTCCTGTCGCAGCCGTTCCTCGTGGCCGAGGTGTTCACCGGCAAGCCGGGCGAAATCACCCCGCTGGCCGACACGATCCGCAGCTTCGACGAAATCGCCGAAGGCAAGTGGGACCACCTGCCTGAGCAGGCCTTCATGTACGTCGGCTCGATCGAGCAGGCGGAAGAGCAAGCCAAGAAGATGCAGAAGTAGCTCACTCAGTTACGCCGGATTCAAACCACGGAGACACGGAGGCACGGAGAAAGACAATTCGGAGAATCGAACCACAAAGCCGCAAGAGCACAAAGCACTCTAGGGGATCGTCTCCGTGACTTTGTGACTTTGTGGTTCAGGCAATTTCTCCGCGTCTCCGTGTCTCTGTGGTGAATTAAGTCGCCATGCCCCAGCTTCAGTGCATCGTCGTCACGCCGGAAGAAACCGTTCTCGAAGCGGGCGCAGACTTCATTGTCGTGCCGCTGTTCGACGGTGAGTTGGGCATTGCGCCCGGCCATAGCCCACTCATCGGCCGGCTGGGCTACGGCGAGATGCGGCTGCGCACAGGGGACCACACGCAGCGGTACTACGTAGACGGCGGCTTCGTGCAAGTCGCCGACAATGTGGTCTCGGTTCTCACGAATCGGGCCATTCCGGCGGAAAAGATCGATGTCGCCGTAGTCACCGAGCAGCTTGCGCGAGCGCGCAATTCGCATAACCACGGGGAAGAGGCGATCGCTGCCCGCGAGCGGCTCGTCGCTCAGTATCGGGCGCAACTGCATGTCGCCCGCGCCAAGTCGCCAGCGCTCGCCGGCAGCCACTAGGGCGCCGGCTCGTTCTCAATCAGCGATGCTCGCCGAACGAGGGGCTGGGGGTAGGGCCCCGGTTGAATCTCCCAATCGGCTCAAAACGCAGCGGCGCAGTGCGATCTAGGCGGCACAATTCCGCCTTGGCAAACTGAGGCGACTTTGTCGACAATGGTCGCGCGTCCAAAACGCCGATAACGAAGGAGCCGTCCCTTCGAGCCCGTCCCTTCCGCGAGCTGGGACGCCCGCCCTCTGCCCGGAGACCCGCCGTGCGATCGACCACCTTGCCGCGCAAACTGCTTCACGTTCTCGGCCTCGCGCCGGCTGTGCTTCTGGCACTCGCCTGGCAATCCGCTGCCGCCGCCGGCATCGACGATCTGATGCCGGCCACGTCGAAGGGCTTCGTGTCGGTGCCCAACGCCCAACAGCTCACCACCGCCTGGAACAAAACCCAGGCGGGCCAACTGCTGGCCCAGCCGACGATGCGGCCGTTCAACGAGGACCTGCGCCGGCAACTGCGTGAAAAATTCACGCCGGGAGGCCGCGGCCTGGGCATCACCTGGGAAGAGTTGCTCAACGTCTCCGGCGGCGAGATGGGCATTGCGCTCATTCAGCCGGCGCCCAATCAGTCGGCCATGGTCGCTGTGTCGGACACCAAGGGGCGCGAGCAGCAGGCCAAGGATCTGCTGACCCGCGTGGCCGGCGACATGAAAAAGCACCGGGCCACTACTGCGCAAAAGGAAGTGTCGGGGGCGAAGTTGGCGATCTTCGACATCCCGCCGGCCGGCCCCGAGGAGAAGGCGACGCGAACTGTCGTCGGGCTGCGCGGCACGCTGCTCGTCTACGGCGACAATTTGGCCGAGGTCGAAAAGGTACTCGCCCGCGCTGCCACCAATGGCGGTCGCGACAGCCTTTCGAAGTTCACCCCCTACCGCGAATGCATGGCCCGCGCCGAAGCCGCTTCCGCCGGCCTCGCGCCCGACGCACGCTGGTTCCTCGAGCCGTTTGGCTTCGCCGAGACGCGCCGCGTGGCGGCCACACGGACTCAACCCAAGGGCCGGCGCGACTGGTTCAAGATCCTCAGCGACCAGGGGTTCCGCGCCATTCAAGGCGTCGGCGGCTATGTGAACTTCGCGACCGACCGCCAAGAAGTGTTGCACCGCACGGCGATCTATGCTCCGCCCGTTCCCGGCGCCGATCCGAAGTTCAAATACACGTTGGCAGCGCGGATGCTCGCTTTCCCCAACGGCGGCCCGCTGCCGGCCCTCGACTGGGTGCCCCGCGAGTTGGCCAGTTACTCGCTGTTCAACTGGGACATGAAGAACGCTTTCGAGTTTTCCAAGACGCTCGTCGACCAGATGGCCGACGCCGAGGTCTTCGAAGACTCGCTCGAGGGCGTGCGCACCGACCCCAATGGTCCGCAGATCGATCTGCGGCGGGACCTGATCGGCCAACTCGGCACGCAGGCGGCCATGCTGTCTGATTTCCAACTGCCGATCCATCCGGACAGCGAGCGCACGCTGTATGCGTTTGCCGCGACGAACCCGACCAAGGTGGCCGACTCGCTTCGCCGCCAGATGGAAGACGACGACCGCGCGGTGAAGCACGCCAACATCGCCGGACACGTGGTCTGGGAGATCAAGAGCGTGGAGAAGCCGGCCACGCCGAAACCTGAGCCGACCAAGGGCCGCGGCGGCCTCGACCGCTTCCGCAAGCAGCAGGCGGAGAAAACCGACGACGATCGGCTGATCCCCAACTCCGCCATGACCGTGGCCCACGGCCATCTGCTCGTCTGCACGCACCTCGACCTGCTCAAACGCGTGCTCGAAGAAGCCGCCGCGGGCGATCAATCGCTGGGCAAGAGCATCGACTACCAGCTTGTGACCAAGGAGCTGGACCAGCTCCACGCCGGCAAGCCCCAGAGCTTCCGCATCTTTACGCGGACCGACGAGTCGTATCGCACCAACTACGAGCTGCTCCGCCAAGGCAAGCTTCCGCAATCGAAGTCGATGCTGGCGCAGCTCCTCGACGGGTTGCTGTCCGACGTCCCCGAGGACGAGAACGTGCCCGTGGAATTGCGGAAGCAATCGATCGACGGCAGCAAGCTGCCTGACTTCGAGTTCGTGCGCCGCTACCTGGGCCCAGCCGGCACGGTGGTCGAAACCCTTGGCGACGGTTGGATGCTGACCGGCGTCACGCTGTCGAAGCAGCCGGGCGACGTGGCCGGTGCGAATGCTCGCGTGAAGTAAGCCAAGTCGGGCCGAATCGAAAGACGGCCTGACATCGAGTGATCGAGAATCCGGGGGCGCGCCGCCAAGGCGCTCCCCCGGATCTGTTTTGTAGAGTGCTGGCCCGCGAAGCGATCAACAGTCGACGAAGAATCATCCCATGCCCCCGCGTCCGCTCACCCAGCTTCGCAAGTTCTGCCTCGCCTTGCCTGAGGCGCATGAGGTCGAGGCCTGGGGGGAGCCGACGTTTCGCGTGAAGAACAAGCTCTTCGCCATGCACGCCTCGGCGGCCAATCATCACGGCGCAGGGCGCCCGGCCGTGTGGCTCAAGTCGACGCGCGACACGCAGGCGGGGCTGATCAAGGCCTTTCCCGAACGTTTCTTCTCTCCGCCGTATGTCGGCAAATCGGGTTGGGTTGGCATCTGGCTCGACGACTCGCCCGACTGGGTCGAAGTAGCTGAATTCGTCCGCGAGGCCTATGTTCTGATCGCCCCGAAGAAGTTGGCCGCACTGCTCCCGCAGGCCGATTGAGGCGATGGATCGATCCCCTCAGCTTTCCACGAACTCCTAGACTTGGTCAGGCAACACGCTATCCTTA
>JAESFN010000903.1_pt1 | contig 18454 bp, 1 predicted proteins | sample 9269411 | NCBI WGS metagenome assembly JAESFN01 (sample SAMN14505399, study PRJNA617100) | algae metagenome | isolation source: Iphinoe sp. HA4291-MV1 and co-occurring heterotrophs from trail next to... | place: USA: Maunawili Falls, Hawaii | collected 2009-07-25
AACGGGGGGCGAAAATCACGCTGAAGTTCACCCGCGCGACGGCCGACGACTCGAGCATCGATTTCAACGTGAGCGGTTTGGAGTTGTCGCCGGGGGGACTGAGCTTCCGGGCCGATGTCGTTCAAGACAAGCCGGCCCGGCTGCGGGCCGTCAACACCGACTTCCTGTTCAAGTCGGGGACGATCATCGTTCGCGATAACCGGATCGCCGCCTTTCGCCTGACCGGAACCGGTTCGCTGCCTCCCGCCCTGGTCGGCCCGTCGACCGTGGAGATCGGGTTGAACTTCGAGCAGAATTCCGACGGACGGATACGGTTACGCGACGCCTCGGCCGAATTGAAGGGGCTGAACAAGCTCCGCAACGAAGGGACCCGCTTCCGCTACGCCATCTCGGCGCTGGGCCTCAAACTCTACGACGACGGCGACTACCACCTGTATTTCACGCTCTCGGGTACCGCCACCTTCGAATTGTCGCCGGGGGACGACGTGGACGGTCCGCTGGGCCTGCTTCCGGCGCTGCAATTGGAATTGGTCGAGTGTCCGCTGACGGACGACGTCTCGGTTCTCAAGGACCACGTCAAATTCCTGGTCGAGTTCCCCAAGAAGAACACGTTCCCGTTCCTGGGGTGCTTCGACCTCCAACTGCGGTCGATCGAGTTCATCCCCCACGACCCAGTGTTCGCCGACGCTCGCCCGGCCATTCGACTCGGCGGCCAGGTGAAATTCGCCCAAGGCGGCGACGCCGTCAATGCCAAGATCGATCTGCACAACCTCCACATCGGGCGTCCCGATCCCGGCAAGTTCGTTCCCAAGCTCCACTTTAAGGGGCTTGCTGTTTCGATCGGCGTCGGCAGTTCGTTCCAGGTCGGCGGGGCGGTCGATTTCGTCGACGAAGGGACGGACTTGGGGGGGGGAGTCCGAGGCGATGGTTTCTCCGGCGGCGGCGAGCTGACGATCCAGGGCTTGCCGAAATTCACCGCGGGCTTCGCCTTCCTCCGCGTGCGCCGTTTCGCCTCGGAGCGTCCGGTGCGGGCCTGGTTCCTGTATCTCCAGGCGTCGCGAATGAGCATCGAGATCCCCGTCATTCGCGTCTTCTTGCGCGAAGTCGGCCTCGGTTTCGGATACCGATTCACCCTGGCGATGATCAAGTCGGCCGATGAAATCGACGACCCGAAACAACTGCTTAAGAGGCTCAAGGAACAAGCCCGCACGCAGGGCGAGCTGCAGCGTTTCGACCAGTGGCGAGTGGACCTGGGGCCGCCGGACGAAGATCCGCGGTGGACCGTCGTCTTCCGGGCTCTGATCGCTCAGAACGCGCCCCCTTCGGCGGCCACCTTCAACTGGAACGACGACGCCGAGCGCACTCAAGCGTGCTTGTTCCTCATCGACGTTCTGGCGGCAATTCGCAACGATCTGACGTTCCTAATGGTGGGCCGGGCCTGGCTGTGGGCCAATTATCGGGACTTTGACCGCGACGTGGCCGACGACGACGGAGAGTTTCGCAGCCGTCCACTGTTCACCGCCTTCGTCCTGCTCTCGCCTCGAAAGAAACGCCTGCTGGCAAACCTTTCGTCGAACCCCAATTTCGCGCTCGGAGAGCAGGGCAAGCCGATGTCGTGGCTGCGGCCGATTCTCAAGGGGAGCAACTTTTCCGCGACGCTGCTCATCGAACCGGGGCTGGTTCACTACGAGTTGGGCTGGCCGAACCAGCTTCGCTGGGAGGCCGAAGTCGGCCCGCTCAAGGTTCGCATTTGCGGCGGCATGATCGTCCGGGCATCGAGATCCGAATTCGTCATCGGGCAAAGCTTCCTGGCTCGCGGGTCGCTGGAGTTTTCGGCCGGAGTCGATCTCGGATTCGTCGGCGCACGGCTCTCGGCGACGGCCGACGTGGCTTACGGCGCCCGTTACATCGGCGTGGCTTCGTTCGAAGATCCGACTGGAAAATCGGCGTTTTATGGCGCGATCGGGATCGAAATCCACGTTTCGGTGTCCGTCGAATTCTGGATCGAAATCGACCTGTTCATCGGATCGGTCACGCTCTCGTTCGGCTTTTCGTTCAGCGTCAACTTCACCGCCTCGGTCGAAGTGGGCATTTTACTGACTCCGGCCGCTGGCATCCGCGGCTCCGCGACGGTCGGCCTGTGCGTGATGGGGCACGACCTGCAGTTCGGCATCAAGATCGGCGTCAACGAGGGAGCGGTGGATACGGCCAGGCGGCTGACCGAACGTTTCCTGAACATCGGCCTCGAAGCGGGCGATGTCGAACCGGTGCCGGGGACGACCTCGATGCGGGGCGGAGTTCTTCCGCGACCGGCGATCACCGCCCCCACGCTCTCGCACGACGCACCCGCGTTCGGCGCGTTGCCTTTCCACGGACGGGCCGCACCGGCCGCCGCAGCCGTGCCCGTTTACGGCACCCCCGAGTACGCAATCCAGACCCGTCCCGCGGCCGATGACGAGGCGACGCAGTGGTCGTACTTCCTGGTGCTACCGGCTGGCCAGCGCGTCGACGGAACGCGGGAGAACCACTTCCTGCCTCCCCCCTACTTTCCGGGCGACCTGCCGGAAAACGACGAGGCGCAAGATTTCAGGATCACTTGGGAGTCGAGCCCGCTGGCGGGGACGGAGCTTCGCCAGTTGCGAGCGGACGGCGCGGCGGGCGACCTGTTCTGGGTCGAGGCCGCCGCGGGGGGCGCCTGGAAGCTCGATTGGGACGCCGTCTTCCCCGGCGGATTCAATCAATACGAACGGGCCTCAATGACGGCGCCCCCGGTCTTTCAGAAGACGGCCGATTTCCAATTGCGCCATTGGATCTCGATGGCGTTTCTCGGCCGCCTGCGCGACGATTCCGACGGACTGGATCGGCTACGTCCGAACGGCGACCCCGCCGCTCTGCCCGAAATTGCCGACGAGGAATCGCTTGCCGATCGGCGCGTCTTCGACCCGGCCGAGGATTCCTACGAACCGGCCGTGCGCGGCGGTGCCGAAGGATTCGAAGCGACCCCCTATTTCCGTCACGGCCAAGACGATTTCGACCAAACCCTGGCGCGCGCATTCAGTCCCTATACCTCGATCTACTCACCCGACGGGCGGCTGTTGAGCGAAGCCGAAGAGCGCGAACTGGCGGAAGTCGCGGGCGCCGGCGACACCGTGCGGGCGGACGAACTTCGAACCAAGTTGCGCGAGAACAGCGAGGACGCGAACCTCCATCGCCAGGCGCACCAGATGCGCGGGACCGTGATCCGGTGCCTGATGGACGAATTCGAAAAGCTCGTCGGCAATCCGAACGCCGATCCTCGCCGCGACGCGCCGCTGGCGCTGCAATTGGGACTCGTTTTCCGGATTCGCGGCGTCGGTAGCAGGGCCTGGCTCGGCACGGCGACCGCGGGAAACGCCCCGCTCGCCCGAATCGAACAGCGCATCGATCCCGGCTCCGCCGACCTGTCCGAAACGACGGCGCCAGCAATCCTTTTCAACCGCGATCGCTACTCGTTCGCCGTGCGTCGCCCGCGGCTGGACGGGTTCACGCACGTCGCCCACGCCGCCACCGTGGCCCTGGCCTGGCGATTGCGTTGGGAGCAGGACGTAGTCGGGCCCGATCGCCGCGAGGATCCCGAACACCATTTGGCTTACTACCGCATCACGCGGCGTGCCCAGGACGGGGCCGAGCAGGAGCGCGTGTTCAAGGTCAAGGCTCCGGACGTATTGCACGTCGAAAGGGGGAAGCTCAAACGCTGCCGGTCGCGATTTCAATTCGTCGATCATTTCGCGACCGACACCGACGCCGATCTCGCGAATCTGCCCGCCGAGGGGCGCCGCTACGTGTACACGGTCGCGCCTATCGACGTCAACGGGCGGGCCGGCGAGTCGTACACGCAAGTCGTCGTAAGAAGGCCATCGACTCCCCCGCCGGCCATCTCAAGGTCGGAGCTACTCGTCGAGCATTTGCTCGATTTGACGAAACTCGGCCCGGACGACGAGATCGACGACCCCACGGACATCGTCGGCCCGTTCGCCGTACCGACGGCCGCACGTCCGATCGTCCGGCCGCCGGAGCGGATCTCGTTCGTCTGGGAACCGCCCGCCGATCCGCCGCACGGCCCGATCGTCGCGATCGCCGGCATCCGACTCGTCTTTCGCCGCGACGCAATCTTCCCCGCCGGAGCCTACGGGGCCGACACGGAAGCCGCCGGACCGCGAAGCCGCGGGTTGCCCACCAGCAACGCTCGGCCGCTGCGCAGCGACGTGTTCGTGTCGGCGACGATCGACAAGGACGTGGGGGTGGACGAGTCCACGGGCGTGCGGCGGTTCTTCCTCGAGCTCGACCCGGAAGAACTGATTCGCGCGGGGGTGCTCCCGGCAAGCAATCAAATCCAAACATTGCGTTCCGGCGGCGTCGTTACAGGAGGAAATTGGAGAATCACGGTCGCTGGCCAAACGACGAACGATCTAGCCTTCAACGCCTCGGCGGCCGCCGTTCGGATCGCGCTGGAGCGGTTCTCCGGAATCGGCGCCGGCGGCGTCACGGCGACGGGTGGGCCGATCCACGAGGCACCGATTCGGCTTCAATTTCGCATTGCCGAAATCGGCCGGCTTTCGCTCCACACGTCGCTCACCGGCCGAAGTCCGACTCTCGCCGTCTCCGCAACCGGCAAGGATTGGACCCCGCAAGCCTGGCAGGTCTTCGTTCAGACGCGCTCGTCGTCCGGCGTGTATTCCGCGCTGACGCCGGTCACCGTTGTGAAGCGATTCCGCAACCTGAAGGACGACGCCGACAACGATGCGAACGCAGGCCGCATCGGCCGCCGAGCGGAGGACGAGCAACGCCGTTTCGGAACGCTGGAATGGATTCCATTTCCCGTCGCGCTGCCCGTCATGCCCCCTCGCGACATCGGCGGCGATTCGGGATTCGCGCTCGTTCCGCTGCCGAACGACGAGGGTTCGAACGTGCCCACACGGGGAATCGGCCGCTTCGCCCGGCATCCGCGACGCCGCCGCGCCGTACGACTGGTTTGGAACCCCGCGCCTTCGATCGCCGGGCGCCCCGCCTCGGCCGCGGAACACTATCCGTCTAGTCTTACCGCCGGCTTCGAGGTGTACGAGTTCGACTCCGACGCACACACCGCCGCAGTTCTCAACATCGACCCGGCCGCGTCGCCTCACTGGCGAAGCGTCGACTTCGAGCGGTGGGCGGAACTCTCGCGGTTGGAAAAGATTCAAGACATCGAAGTACTCGACGAAGCCGGGGCGCGCCTTTCGCCGCCGGATACCGTCGACGTTCGGCGCTGGGAAGCCTGGTACCCGAGCGTCATGCGGCGGCTGCGACTGCGCGCCGAAGAGCCGCCCGGCGGCGCCGACCGCCTGCTCTCCAACTGGTATTCGTGGCGAGAATCGTACTTGGAGTGGCCCGATCCGTCATGGACTTCTCCGGGCGGCGCGGTGCTGGAAATGCTCGACGGCGAGAACCATCGGCTCCTACCGCGGCATCCGCTCATCACCTGGATCGCCGAAACGGCCGCCGCCGGCGACCCGCCCTCCGGCAACGCGGCGCTACAGGAATCATATCGCGTCGTTTGGTCGGATCCGCCGCGCCCCCAGGGAGACATCCATACGCTGCTGGCGCAGACCGATCCCCAAGCCGACCCTTACGGTTGGTGCCTCCTGCAACAGTGCGGGTTGAGCAACAGCCTGCACTTCATCGACGGGGCGACCGGCGACGCGATCGCGTCGGAGGTGCTCGTTTTTCGAATCGAGTGGGCCCTCGACAGGCTCTCTGCAGGCGATCCCCTCCGAGGACACGTCTTTTGCGAATGGGTGTACCGCCAGGCCAAGGCGGTGCGCGTTCCGCCCGGCGACGTCCTTGCGGAGGAGGCCGATGCGGCGGGCGATCTCCAAGCGATCATGCAGTTGAGTCTTCGTCCGCGGCCGAAGGTCTACGCCCGCTATTACCGCTCCCCTCCGATTCTTCCCTCCGACGATTACGGTGGAACCGTCCTTGACGCCGTCATCGCGATCGCACGGCCGCCGATTGGCTTGCGCATCGTTCCCATCCTGCAATCCGGCACGATTCGCGAATTCACCGAACTGCCGGACGACGAGGATCCAGCCCTGATCAAAGTGACTCGCCCGGCCGCAGGCGAACTGCGTCTTCTCTTCAAGGCCTACCGAAACGACGACGGACCGATCGTCCTGCCCGATGTGACGATTACCTGGACCGTCCCCGGCGGCGGAACCCAAATTACGCACCTCAGGGAAGTCGCCGTCGCGCCGGATGACCTCGTCTGGAGCGGCATCGACGCCACGGACATCCATTCGTCGTGCTTCAACGTCGTGCCGGCGTCGCTCAAGAATTGGCCGTCGGAGACGAAAACTTCGTGGCAACGCTTGAACCGATACGTCGGCGGCATCGCGCCCCGAATTCGAACATCCGGCGGATCGTCGCGTCCGCAATATGCACTCCCCATGTCCGGCGACACTCTCGACGTGGAGCCGACCGCCACCGTTCCGGCCGAGCGCATCTTCCTCTGGCTCAATCGTTTCTTCGACCACGGTGCGGCCAACGTCGATCTCGCCGACGGTCCTTGGAACGCAACAGCCTACGCCTTCGCCGCCAGCCCCGTACCCGTCCAGCCGGATCCGCTCAGCGGACGCATGATCTCGTTCCTCCCGATCGAGGACGAGTACGCGCACGTTTACCGCTACTACGTTCGTCCCCGCGGCCGTTACGACCGTCTCTGGCAAAGCCTAGGCCAATCGCGGCTGCTCAACCAGGCCTCGGATCCGCTTCAACTCGAAGACCTTTTGAGGGCGAATCTCGGCGCCCTGCGCACCATTCCTCGCCCGGCTCCTGGCGGATTCGACGAATCCTTGAACCGTATTCGCCGGGTCGCCCCCCCGATTATTCTCTTCAGCGGACGGGTTTCCCCCGGCCCGCTCGACTCGCCCGATCTCGGCGCCGTGTGGCAGGTGATCGTCGACCAACATCCCGAGCAACGGCTCATCGAATGCAACCGAACGCTCGAGCGGCAACTGGCGTTTCGCCAGATCGCCGTCACGCTGCACCGCCGATTCCAAGACGGCTCGGCCCTGGCCCCACTCTTGTCGTGGATCACCAAGTTGCATACCGACGCCTACGTCTCCACGACGGCCGATCGGGTGGCCCCGGCGATCCGGCCGTCGGTCCAAGTCGTCGTCGGTGCCATGACGGAAACGCTCGACCTGACGGGCAATAACCACTTGAACGGACTTCGCGACGCGGTGAACGCCAATGCCAACCTGAGCGGCGTCATCACGGCCGCGATCAAGCCGGTAAGCGTCGATGCGCCAGGCGGGACGACCGCAATTCGGCACGTGCTGGAAATCGACGTCCTCACGCTGGTCTCGAACGTGCGGTTCCTCGTCGGCTCGACCGGGTTCGACCGGGAGTTGCTCGTCAATCGGCGGCTGAAACTCGACATCGCGGCGGCCGTGGGAGCCGATCCGGGTCCGCCCGCGGCTACTTGGACGGAGGATGCGATTCCGCAGCAAGAGACGATCGGAGTTCGGATCGGCGAATTCGATCACCCCTGCCAGGTCTGGACGTGGCGGAGCTTGCCGTACTTTTACGAACATCGGCTGACGGCCGTAGCTCAGGCGGCCGACGTGGTCTCGTGGCCCACGGCGGTTTCGCAACGCGACTTCCACTATTTTTCGCCGGCGCCGGCGGCCTTGCTCGACGCGGCGCCACGTCCGGCGGGGGGCGACGGAATCGTTGAGCGACGCATCCGGATCCGGCTGGCGAACTACTGGCGGTGTCTCGAATCGGAAACGGGTGAACACCTCACGCAGGATCGCTGGCCGGCCGAGAATCCCTATGCGGCGGATCCGAGCGCGGCGCAGCCCGACGCCCCCCGCCGACTCGCGGGCCTTCCCGATCCTGCGGTGATCTATCAATTGGTTCTCAGCCGCCCCGGCGACGTGATCCAGGTGCTGTCAGAGTTTCGCATGGCTTCACCCGGCCTGGGGCCCTCTCGTTACGCCGCATACTCCGTGCAAAACTTCCCGGGCCGCATCGGCGAGACGCTGTGGAAAAGCGAGATCTCGGCGTTGCTGCCGTGGGGTACCGATCCACAACGGCCGGAAGATTTCTATTTGGAGACGCGTCTGACGGCGGATGGAACGGTGCCGCTCGAAACCGTGCGACGACCGATCACCAGCAGGCACGCGTTCCTGCCGTTCGATCCGCCGGCCCAATGGAGCTTTGAAACGCCCGCGGAAGCGGCGCTGGTCGTGCTGAGGGCCATGACCGCCGCCGAATTGAACGCGCTGCGCGGCGTATTGGATCCCGACGCGCGTGACGGCGCATTTCGTACGGCGGCCGAACGATTTCTCGCCCGATTGCAGAGCCTGCTCGACGCCGGCAACGCCGACGACGCGGACTGGCGACAAGTTCGCGAACCGGTTTCCGTCGGCCTGGAACAGCTTCGCGAGTTGGCCGACTCCGCCGCGACCGTTCGCTTCGTTCCGTCGGGCGGCGATACGATCGTCGAGTGGCACGGCGCGCTCGACCAAGCGACCAAGGATCGCATCGCCGCCATGGCCTCGGTATCGACGTTTCATCGGACGTTGCTCGCCTTGCGCGACGCGACGCCCGACGCGGCCGATCCGACCGCCCCGGTGAGCCGGGCCGTGATCGAGGAAGCCGACTGGTCGCCGCGGCCGCGATTCGCCGATTTCGCCGGGCTAGACGACTGTGCCATGTACTGCGAAGGGGTCGCGGCGTTTTGGGGCCTGATGCCGCCCGACGTCGCCCGGAGACTTATCGACCCAGGCGTCGCTCCGCACGCGGCCGACCAAGATGCCGTTCGACGCTTGTATGACGACGCCCTGCGAAGGGGCTTCCAAGGCGAACTGCAAATTCGCGCCTACCGGGGCGCGGCCCCGAATCGCCGGGCCGATCTGTCTCCGGCCCGACTCTGACCGAGCAAGTCTTCATCGAAGAGCCGAGAAATGCCGACCTTCACCGTAACCGGCCCGTTACGCCGTCACGATGCATCGCACTCTTGGCGTGCGCGCGTCGAGATCGTCGCCCGCGGCAATGAAGCCGACGTTCGCAATCTGCACGTCTGCGGCGAACCGATCGACGGTGTCTTCACCGACGGCATGCGCCGCGTACACCTCCCCGGCACGCTGCTCGTTCGCGTGCGCGTGTCGGACGTGCGCGTGGAATTTCCGGCTCCGATCGTTTGGTCGTGGGCCGGCGCACAGCGGCCTGTCGTCACGTTGTTGGTGCAATCGCGGCCCGAGGACTCGCTGAGTTTGGAAATCGCCGACCGATTACGATGCGTCGCGGGCGAAATCGCGCTCGAGCATCCAAATGCGACGGTTTTCGGGAACCACGCGACGGACTGGCCGCAGCGCTACCTGCCTCACCTGGCGAACGTATCCGACCTGCGCGCAACCAGCAGCGGCCTTTCCGTCTCCGCGTCGGCACGGCTCCCCTGGCTCGATGCGGCCGATGCGACGGCTTCCGCCCTGGCCCGATTTCACATCCTGTTTCCGCCGCAACTCGAGCCCGGCAACTGGATGATTTCGCTCGATCGGGAGTCGCTCACCGCCGCGGCAGGAGCGTCTTTCGTCGAAAAATTCGCGGAATTCGACCGAATTCTCACCGGTGCCCGAACCGAAAGGCAACCGGCCGAGCCGCGCCCAAAATGGGTGCGGCTGTCGTCCGCCGGCGGCGAGATTCCGCAATTCCATTACCTGACGCGGCCGGCGGCGAATCCGCCGGAAACGCGATTGATTCTACCCGGCGGCGCGACGCGGCTCATCGTTTGCGCCCAGCCCGATGCCGGCGGCGACACGTTGCAGGTCGCGCCGCAACTGACGCTGAAGGCCGACGAAAACGGTCAAGGGATTCCGACAGGCCTGCAATTCACCTTGAATATGGAGGCCGTGCGTCCGGTTCAGTTTCCCCTCCCGAGCGGGTTCGCCGGTTTTCCCGCGGGCGACGAGCCTCCGATTTCGATTCGGGCCATGCTTTCGACCGACGACGGCGTTCTGGCCTGGCGCGACCCAGAAGGGAGCACGGACGCCATGGTGACGGCCCTGGCGAGCTACCAACGGACCGTCGCTGACGCGGAGCTTCGCAACGCGGTGCTGACGCTCTTGAATCTCGTCCGCAAGCGCCGCGCGGGAGCGTTCGGCTCGGTCGCCTACGTCGCCGAAGCGCCCGCCGCGCCCGGCGGCGACTTCACCGAATCGTTCGACATCGAAAACCTGACGACCGTTTACGATCCGTTCGAGGCGGCAACGGCGCTCCGCGCTCGGGAAGGCCTGCCGACGCCCGATCTCGATGCGTCGCCGACCGTCGCCAACTGCGGCAATGTCGCGATTACGCCCTCCGTCCTCTGGGGAGTCTTGCCGCTGGCGCGCGGCTGGGCCCAGCTTCCCTTCTTGAATTTGACGGAAGAGACCTTCCTTCGCAGCGTCGACTTCGACGAATCGGAGCGGCCCCTCGTGCCGACCTTGTTGCAAGGGGCCGCTACGTTCGGCAACGAGTCACCCGGCCTGTGGCCGCTCGACCCGCGGGAGAATCGCTGGTCCGTTTCTTTGTTGGACGCCGCTCGGATCGACGGCGAATGGACGATCCGCCGTGACGCCGGCCTGGCTTGGAGGCCGGGGCGGCTCGCGCTCCGCTTTCGCGATCCCGAGGCGGTCATCAACGGTCTGTTGCAACTGGCGACGAAACCTCCTTCGCAGGCGGATTGCCTACCGGATTTCGACGCCTGGTTGACTGCCTTGCATCGCGTGTCGCTACGGACGCCACTTGATGACGACCGGTTCCGCTCTCCCTACGACGTGGTGCTGGAGCGCATCCGATTGGCGCGGCGGCCCTTCCGACTGGAGTTCGCGTTCGACGCGGGCGCCGTTCCCACCGTCATGCATCCCGCGACGCGTCGATCGCTTACGATCGTCGCCGGGCGAATGACCTGGACCGGCACGGAAATCGGCATCGGAGTTCTCGACCAACTGAACGACTGGAAGGAAGACGCCGCATATGGCGCAAGTTTTCGCGGCGCCCTGGTTCGCCTGCTTGATCGGCTCGGGCGTCTCAACGGTGAGCCGTATACGCCGATCGAAATCGCGGACTGGAAACTGGAGTACCGGCCGAACGACTTGCTCACCGTGTTCGGCGAATCGAAGCACTACCCGGACGTGCATATCAAGACGCCTCGACCGCTCGTATGGCGCCGGCATCCGACGTTGCCGGCCGTTCAATCGCTCCCGATGACCCAGGTTGGGCGGCCCCCGGTCTATCCCTCCGCGAATCGGCAATTGGTTCCGTTCCAGTTTGGTGCGGCGTGGAAGTTTACCGGCACGACGGGCGATTGGTCGGATGTGGAAAACGCCGACCTTCAAGTGGCCGAAGAGTGGGCGGCTGCCGGCGTCGGGACCGCCTTCCTGCCGCTCTCGGCACTTAGTCTTCCCGGGCTCGCCGGGCACGCGGCCGATCAACCGGTCGCCGAAGCGCCGATCGGTGACGATTTCCTCCCTTGGGAATACCACTACGGGCTTCCCTACCTCGACGAGCCGTACGCCTTGGCGGGCTTGCCGCAGGAACCGGCACACTCCGACGACGGATTGGTAAGCACCTCCGCCGCCGGCCCCCCCCCGGTCGAATCGAAGACGCCGGGGCGCGACGAATACGCCGCATACTGGTCCGTCTTGGCAGAGAAGGGCTTCCTGGCGGCTGCCGACACCGACGGGGCGATCGTTCCGTCGGATGGCGATCCGAATGCGCTGGAAGTCACCGGCTTGGTCGAACCCTACCGGTGGCCCATCGACGTCGACGTCGACGTGGGCAGCTACCCCGGATCGCTGACGTTCACCGACGCCGGCTCATCGCTGACGATCGGCCGTGACGACGCCCGGGGGCTCCCCCTGCGCGGAATCGACGCGAAGTTCCAGTTGAACGTTGGAGGCTCCCTCCAACTTGACGCGGCGGGGCCGTTCTCGATCGTTTCCGGCTCGCTCGCCGCGAAGGAAGCGGGCGGAGAGCGTCGCGATCAACGAGGTCTGACGCACGGAGCCACGACCGGTTCGCCGATCGCGAATCCAGAGGTAGCGACGACTGTGTTGCGATTTCACGAAGCGCCTGCCGCCGCTGAAACCTTGCTAAAGCTGACAAGTTTGTTCGCCGACTGTTCCCTTTCGCTCGGATCGCTTGACGGCGCCGTCTGGCGACTTTGGTTTCGCGACCTGCCGGTGGACGACTCCGACGGCTTCTTCGAGCGCTTCCGGAGCGGCTCCGACGATCGACAGGGCGTCAACGATCCGGGGGCGTCGGGAAGGCGATACAACTTCCGCAACGGCTATGAATGGCGCCTCGCCGGTCACGACAACCGTCTGGGGCCGTTCGATTTCTTTCCGCTGACGTTGGAAAAGGTCAAGTTCGAAGCCGGCGCGGTCCGTGCCGTCGAATTGACTGGGCGGCTGCAACTGCCACAGGTCGACGACCAAGGGGGAGCGATACGCCGGCCGCAGGCGGGCGTCAGCAACGCCGTGCGCCTCTCGTTCCTTGCTGGCGGCGGGGACGCGCTCGAATTGAGCGCCGTGGCGATCGAGCCTCCCGACTCGATCGGGGGCGCAACCGTTGCCGAACTCGTTTGGCCGCTCGCCGCGACGGAAGGGGCGCCACGTGTCGTGATCCGCAGACTGATGTATACCGCGGCGGGGATCCAGATGGACCTCCTGCGCTTGGAATTCGGCTTGTTCGGAACTCGTTGGTCGGTCGCCCCGATCACGCCGCCGCCGGTGACCTCCGCTACGAGGGGCATCGAACTACGCTGGGACAATCCCGGCCTAGTCGACGCGGATGCGGTGGGCGTGCGTAGCGTTCTTGCATCGCTCCGATTTCCGACCGCCGTGGCCGCCCCCCATTCGCTGACGTTGGAATTGGAGGGCCGGTGGGGCAATCCCGACACCGCCCGGATCGAGGCCCGCGCCGAGTGGAACTTGATTTCGACCGACCGGCCCCGAACGACTCGCCGGGTTCTGAAATTTGCGGACCGCTCCGAGATCGAATTGCTTCCGTTGTCGTCGGAAGACTCGCGGATTCCCGAAGGCGCTTTCCAAATCTCGTGGCAATCACTGGGCGTCGGCGCAAGCCCGCCGGACCTGCTGCCCGGCTTCACGCCGGATCCCGACAAGGCTCCCGGTTACGCGGTGCTCACGTTCATTTCCGAGCCGGCGGCCGTCGCCGGAAGCCCTCCCCGACTTGTCGCGACATCGGGTTTCATGGAAGGGATTTTCCGTTGCCGCCGGCCCGGCGCTCCGCACGACGCCCAATCCGTGTTCGGCTCCTCGGAAGGGGATGTCGACGCGGGACTCACCTATCGGCTCGACGGTTCGAGCTGGCGAGAGAGCTTGCTGCTCAACGGTCTGATCACGATCCGAAACCTGATTTCTTGGCCCGACTTCGACCGCGCCGCCTTAGCCGAGGATCCGCCGCGGGTGGTCCTTCCCTCGACGACGCCAATCGCCTCTCGACCGTTGACGCACTACCGGCACTCGGCCAAGGTACTGCTGAACGATGTCGAGCTGACCGACGATCACCTGGCCGCCGGGACCCGTTCCGTTTTCACGCTGGCCGATTCGAAAGGAGTTTTCAGTTTTCCGACGGTTGTCGAGCACGAATTGAAGAGAGTCGCCCTCGCTATCGACGGCGCCACGACTCCCGAATCGCCGCCGGCAATTCTGCAGACCGACGACGTGCGAACCTGGACGGCGATGCACGAGGTGCGATTGTTGCGGCCGCGGTTTTTCAGGACGTTCCTGGAAAGATTCGCGAGCGGCGCGTTGTTCGCCCCTCCGTGGAAGAACTCCAGCGTCCTGTTCACCGCCCTCAAGTTCACGTTCGACGGTTACCTGCACGCGAGCTTCCTCGACCAGGTTCGCGGTTCGACGATCTTGGAAACGCTCGATGACGGCGGCGCCTTGTTGGTCGAAATGTCGTCCGTCGTCGGGCTGCGCTCGCTCTCCGAACCGGCGGCGACCGCGCCGCCGTCGGACATCCGGCGGAGCCTTTCCGGAACGCTCCAAGCCGCCTCCGCGACGCGGGACGACTTTGCCTCCGACCCGTCGGGGCGTTCGCCGTGGACGCCCGTTTCCGTGCCGTTCCTCAGTCGGCTGCAAAACTCGGCCGACGACGGGTTGTCGACCGACTCCGTGACCCGCCTGCGCGTCGATCCGCTCTTGATCCTTCATCGCCAGCGGTTGGCGGGCGAGGCCCTCTGCCGCACGTCGCTGAACCTGGCCTCTCGGGCCGACGGTCAGAATGTGTCGCTCCGTCTAGGAAGGTTCGACGCGCCAGCTCGGCAGGCGATTTCGCGTCTTGACCCGGCGACGCTCGAGGAACAATGGTTCCGGCTGACTACGGCGGCGGAGTCGATCGACCGGGACGCGCCGGCCGGCGGTATCACGGCCGCGCCGCCGACCGACGCCGCGGCCCGTTTGAGCCGCCCCGCCTTCCTAGAGCGGCTGTTCGATCCGCTCCGGGTCGCGGTTCCTCCGCAACACGGGCCGCAGGTCGACCCGGAACCCGAGTCGATCCTATGGCGCTATGGAGCGCTAGCCGTGCAGGACTTCCTGGTGCCCAATTCAGCGGCGGCGGCCAATTCCTTTCACGGAGCCGGGGCGCAGCTACTGTCGGCACTACGCCGGCCGGAGACGGCCGATTCCAGGTCGCGTTCGATCGGCGTTACGCTGCTTCCCCCACCGATGACCGACCGTCCGACGCCGCTCCTGCTGCAACCCGTGTCGTTCGCCGTTTGCCCGTATCGCGGCGTCGGATTGCTTCCGCCAGCCGCGGGGCTCACGGAGCGAGCGGCCGTATTCACCGAGATCCTGGTCCGGGAGCGAAACGGCACTTCGCCGGTCGTGTTACGTGCGCGTCTGTGGCAAAAGGGAGAGAAGCCCGAGCAGCCGGGCGTTTCCGAACCGATCGACGATCAATTGATCTTCGCCTGGGCGACCGACCTTTGGGAACGGCTGGCCGGCGACTCGCTCGTGTGCGTACTGCGAATGCGAGAGTTCTTCGTTCATCCCAATCCCGCCGCTGCGCCCCCGGGGGCGACGATTCGAATCGCCTACCGATTCGAGTTGCTCGCACGCTCGCCGTCCGATCGGCAGCCGGACTTCGAGCCGTCGCCGATTCGAGGCGAGTTGGGACAATTGCGTTTCGCCGAGCCGGGGTTCAGCGAGAACGAACCGCCGGCCGGCGCGACCCCGGTCGGGCTGAATCCGCCCCGGGTTCGGAGCGTTACACCGCAATACGAGCTGACGAATCCCCTCAGGGCGTTTTCCGGTATTACGTTGGACATCGACTTTACGCGCGAGCGAATCGGGATGACCGGCCCCCTCTTGGGGCCCGCGGAGTGGCGCGCCTGGTGGCAATCGATCGCGCTGCGAGTTCAATTCGCCGATCCGTCAACCGACGCCCAAGCAACGCTTCCCAAGAACTTCCGCAGTCGTGCGATTCGAAGTCTCGCGGTCGCCTTACCCGACCTGCCGCTCCCCGCGGACGGAAACTTGCCCGCATCCGTCGGAGGCCCCTCACCGCCGGCGAGCTGGCAGCCCGTGCTGCCCGGCTCCGTTCGTTGGACCGGAATCGGCAGTCGGGCGGGAGCGTTCTTCACGGCACGTCCGCAAATCATCTCGCAACCGGCCGACGGGCCGCATTGGGCTTCGGGTTCCGTACCCGTACAACATCGCTTCCCGCGCCCGGTGCCGATTCCGAAAAACGCCGGCGGCGGCCAAGCTGAAGCCCTCGCTCCCTGGGCAGAATGGTTCGATCTCGATGACGCCTCGCTGGTCGAGCGATCGGTCGCCGCCGGCTTTCGCCCGACGGACGACGCGTTCGTGTTCCCGGCCGGGGGGCCGGCGGGTCTTCGCGCGGAATTCGTCGATCCGTTCGATTTCGATCGCGGCGCCGTGCCGCTGGAGCGGTGGCGGGGCGGCAACACGCCGGAATTCACGTTACGTTTCGACAAGCTCGGAAACATGGCGACCGATTGGACGTCGGACATCGTCTTGAATTGCGGCGACTTCACAGTCGCATGCGCATCGGCGGCCGCCGGACCCGTCGACGGCGAAAGGACGTATCGGGTTCAACCCAACACTCCCGAGATCGCGGCCCGATTTCGAACATGGCTCGCCGGCCGTTCGCACGGCGACGAGTTCCTGCTGGAGCTGAGCGTGCGTCCGACGGGGTTCGCCATCGACGGTCTGCGGCAGGTGCTCAGGCTGACGAGCCGGTTCGCATCGGCTTCCGCATTGCCGGTGCCGATCGTTCCGGTCGCGATCCGCTTTGAGGATCCCGCTTACAACGGCAGCTTGCAGTCGCGGACGCAGCGGCGCGTCGTCGTCATCAGCCGGAACGTGCCGGGCGGGTCGCCACAGCCCGGAATCCTGACCATCGGCATCGACCGCGAACGGATCAATCCCGATTCGACCATCCATTTGGCTTTCAAGGTCGAAGGCTTTTCGCAATCGGGCACGGAGACTCCCACGCAATTCCGAGCCTTTATGGACTTGCTGAAGGCCAAGGTGGCCATCTATCGGATCCGGGAGGGAATCCGGTCGCCGGCCGCAGGCTCATACCAGCCCGTCTTGAACGCGTCCGCCGGCGGACTTCCGCGGTCCACGCTGGGAACCATCTCGTTTCCGCTCACACTTACCCCGTCGGCCGCAGGCGACGCCCTGCCGCTGCCGGTGGAGCCCGGCGATGTCGTCGTGGTCGGCTTCGAGTTGAGCGGCGTTATTTCCGGCGAAAGCGAACAAATGAAGGATTCGGCGCTTGAGGTGCCCGTCGTCGCCGACCCGGTGACGCCCTCGGTGCGTAGGGCGTTCGCGTTGCTGCGCATGAACCATTCGGCCGACGTGGAGTGCCGTCGATTCGCCTGGTCTCCCTCGGCCGCTCGCATCGAGCTGGTCAATCCCGACGATATATTCCAGCCGATCGTGCGTCGCCGCGGCGTCTTTCGTTGGCTGGATACGATTCGCACGACCGCGGAAGTTGCCTATGCCCTGCAAGCGATCACACCAACCGGGGCCACGTTGATCCCGAACGCATTCAGCCCTCCTTCGTGATTTTCCGGCCATCCGTCGTACTAACCATTCCGGCATTTATCTACCGGGCGAAACACATGGAACTCTCCAAGTCACATTGCCGTGGCTTCATCGCGTATGAGCGCTTGGCCTCATCGTCGTCCATCCGGGGCTCGTCACCGCAGGCAGGAGGCTTCCGATAGGGTTTGCGGTCCCGCTTCCCTAGCGACCCGTTGGTGCGTCTGGATAAGTCGTGATGATCTTGCCAACTGAAAGAGCTTGCTCGGAGAATTGCTCGTGAGTCCGATAGCCGACCGTGCGGCGGCTGGAGCGATCCGGTTCGTCGAAGCCTCGGAAGGCGAATTCGTCAGCCGTAACGCACGTGAACCCGTTTCCGCCCTGTTGAAGCAGTGGGAGCGGCAAACCTGCCAACGAAGGCAAAGCCAGCACCGATCGTGAAGCAACGAGCAACGCGCAGCGATCGGGCTCCTCGGGGTATGAGGGGACGGCGGGCGGAGAAGGACCCCCAGGAGCCTGAGAGGCCCACGCGAGTGGCTGGCAGCCGGGCGGCTGTGGGCCAAACGGGCGGCGGGAAGACATAACCGCGGCCCGGCCCAGGAGCTGCTGCACTCAATGATGGATCTGCATGGGCTGAACGCCAAGCTCTTCGCGCAGAGTGCTCACGTCTTTCTTGTCCGCCAAATGGCACCGCAACACCTGGGCCTTCTGGCTACGAACGCGTGTCATGGATCAGTCTTGGATCAACTCATGCTGACCCAACCAGCCCGACTGTCCAATTTCGGCTGAAGCACAACAGGTTCCCGACATGGCCGAGGAGGCTCTATCTTGCACAATGATTTGGCGCTCACGCAATTCCCAACCTGCCGCGAGGTCAGACCGTTCCCGGAGTTTTACGACCGGTCTACCCTGACGTGCGGCATCGCATCCTGCCTAAAAGCGACCACAGTAGTCTCGCACCGCATCGGCCTTGCCGAGCCGCTCCGCGGATCATGCAACCTCGCCGCACGATACGGAACATTAGAGAAAGCGGGGGCCAGAGGCGGCAATGAGCCCCCTGGTCGCCCGAGACACCAGCGACGAGGGCAAAACCAACCCCCGCCAATTCCACCCACAGGTTCCACGGAAGAGCCAAACAATGAGCCGACCCTACGAGCCTGGCTTCGGTTCACTCTCCTTTAGGATGAGTTCAAATTCTCCGATCTCTCGGCCGCGATACGTCCCGGTCCCTCCTTGGTCACCGATCCACAAGGGTTCGCGAGCATGCGCATCGAACCGAACCTGCTCGCCCTCAGCCGTGAATTGGAAGCCGGCAGCGCGATGCCTGAAGCCAGCAAGGTTCTTGGGCT
>JAESFN010000791.1_pt1 | contig 18447 bp, 7 predicted proteins | sample 9269411 | NCBI WGS metagenome assembly JAESFN01 (sample SAMN14505399, study PRJNA617100) | algae metagenome | isolation source: Iphinoe sp. HA4291-MV1 and co-occurring heterotrophs from trail next to... | place: USA: Maunawili Falls, Hawaii | collected 2009-07-25
CGTGCGGCAAAGCAGCTGGAAGGCTTCAAGCGCCTCGCTATCGGTGATTGGAACGTACGTCGCCCGGTTTGTCTCCTTTAAGAAGGCGTGCTCAGGACCAACGCCCGGGTAATCGAGCCCGGCCGAGATCGAGTGCGTTTCAATCACCTGCCCATCGGCATCCTGCAGCACGTAGGAACGTGAACCGTGCAGGATCCCTTCGCGCCCCGCAACCAGCGTGGCGGCGTGCTTTCCGCTCTCCAGCCCCAAACCAGCGGCCTCGACGCCGAAGATTTCGACATCGGCATCGTTCACGAAGGGATGGAAGATCCCGATCGCGTTCGATCCGCCACCGACACAGGCCACCACCGAATCCGGCAGTTTCCCGGTCTGCTCCAGGAACTGAGTCCGCGCCTCACGCCCGATCACGCTCTGAAAGTCGCGCACGATCTGTGGATACGGATGCATCCCCGCCGCGGTACCGAAGATGTAGAACGTCGTGCGGACGTTCGTCACCCAATCGCGGATCGCCTCGTTGATCGCGTCTTTCAGCGTTTTCGAGCCGGAACTCACCGAGCGCACTTCGGCTCCGAGCAGTTTCATGCGGAAGACGTTGAGTGATTGCCGGGCGATGTCGACCTCGCCCATATAGACAATGCAATCAAGTCCCAGGAGCGCACACGCCGTGGCCGTCGCCACTCCATGCTGACCCGCGCCTGTTTCCGCAATGATCCGCTGTTTGCCCATGCGCTTCGCGAGCAATCCCTGCCCGAGCGCGTTGTTGATCTTGTGCGCCCCGGTGTGCGCCAGGTCCTCCCTTTTAAGGAAGATCTTCGCCCCACCCGCCTGCGCGGTCAGATTCGCCGCGTAGTAGAGCGGCGTCGGCCTCCCAACGTAGTGCTTCGCAAGCCAATCGATCTCGGCTTGAAACGACGGATCGCTTCGCGCCTCACGATAGGCAGCCTCAAGTTCTTCCAGAGCCGGCATCAGCGTCTCAGGAGCGTATTTGCCCCCAAATCGGCCGAACCGCCCATTCGCGTCGGGCCATTGCGCAGGCGGCGACGCATCTCGATTCCGAACGATATCGGTGGCCATCAATGGAACTCCTGGGGCGTCTCCGATGCAGCTGCCGAGCTGGCAAAAGCCCAGCAACAACCGGGGAGTGGCGGCCCTCTCCTGCCGCCGGCTCCGCTCTGCTTAGGAGGATAATCATACCCCCAAGCAGGCACGCCCACGTGCTATTCCATTGATGGCTTCACCTCCCGGCGGCTCCAGCGTGAAGAGCGTTCGCACCTCGAGCCGCGGCTCGGCCCAAGGCCAAGCTTCCGCCTGCATCGATCCCTGAAGGATCGCGCACGGTCCCCGGGGGGAGGGTTCCCAGCTCCCAGCGTCTGCTCCTGGAGTGCGCTCGCTTCATTCCACGAGCGCACTCCGCGCTCTTCACGATGGTCGCCGGGATCCGGGCGGTTCCTCCCGCTCACGGGGAGCGGAGGGACGCGGGATCCCTATCGCCTTCCGCGGTCCAATCGCCGGTTCCTGGAGCCACCGGCAGTACGCCGGCGTGTACTCCGATCCGATCGACGCTCACCACCAGCCGGCGCAGCACGCTGCGACGAATCTGCGCGGGAGCTGACCGCATATCTCTCCACAAGTCGCTCAAGCGGTGCCGGGTCCTCCTGCCGCGGGTGCGCGGCAGGAGCAGTAACCATGGATCGATCGCCGTGTTGCAGCTCAGCTGAGGTAGATAGCGCCGTTGCAGAGTGTGCCGTCTGCGCGGGGATATCGCCGTAGCCGATCCCGGAGCGCACCCGCGGGGGCCGGCCGCGAGCGGCCTCACCTCCCCCGGCAGCGCCGCCTCCGCCAGGTCCTCGTGGACCTGAACCGCCTCCACGGGCGCCATTCCAGCCCGATCTTGCGCCGTGTATCGCCGCAATCGTCGCCAGGCGTAACCCGCCCGGTCCGTCCGGTCCCGCAGGGGGACCGGGGAAATCATCATCTTCGTCGCGCCGGCGGAATCCGAAGCGGAAGATCGCCAGCATCAGCATGAAGAGCGCCGCAAGCATCGCCAGCATCCAGTTCATCATCATCTGACTCGAACCGGAGCCGAAGGAATCGATACCACTACCGGTATTCGGGAATTCCTTGATCGGCGTAGTCGGGGTAGCTGTAGGCGTCTTCGTTGGCGTCGAGGTCGGCGTTTGCGTCGGTGTGGACGTCGGTGTCTGAGTCGGAGTCGATGTCGGTGTCTCGGTCGGTTGCCCCTGGCGCACGTTCACGAAGACTCCGCGATCACCGGTAACAACAGCAACCGGGGAGATCGTAATCGGATTGACCTTCGGTTCGTACAGATGCGGCACCGATTGCAGTGCGCGAATTGCATTCGCCTGCGAGACAACCTGGTTGGCCGTGTCCACATCCTCGGTAACTACCAGCGTCGAGCCAGCTTCGGCCTCGATCACGAACTTGCCCTGACCGTCGGAGACGTACGGGAAGTCGCTATTCTGGTCGGCTACCGCGAACTGAGCGGCGAATCGAACACCCTGCGCGAGTTCGCACCCATCTGGAATGTTGCCCGCTTCGATGTCAGCTGCGGTCACATTCCCCGGATCGGTCTCGCACTTCAGAACGTAGATGATCACATCCACGATCGTCGGTGTGCTCGTCTGCGTCGGAGTAGCCGTCTGAGTCGGCGTTTGCGTTGGCGTCGCGGTCGGAGTTGCCGTTTGTGTCGGCGTCTCCGTTGGCGTGGCCGTAGGCGTGGCCGTCTGTGTCGGTGTCTCCGTCGGTGTCGCGGTCGGCGTTACCGTCTCCGTAGGCGTTGCCGTCGGGGTCGCCGTTTGAGTTGGCGTGGCCGTTGGCGTCGCTGTCTGTGTCGGAGTCGCTGTCTCCGTTGGTGTAGCCGTCGGCGTAGCAGTCTGCGTCGGTGTCGCAGTTGGCGTCGCCGTCTGCGTCGGTGTGGCTGTGGCGGTCTCCGTCGGGGTTGCCGTTGGAGTTGCCGTCTGCGTCGGCGTCGCCGTTGCCGTTTCTGTAGGCGTGGCTGTTGGGGTCGCCGTCTCCGTCGGGGTGGCGGTCGGTGTAGCCGTTTGTGTCGGCGTGGCCGTTACCGTCGGCGTCGGAGTTGGGCTCTCCTGGTTCTGAATCTCCCGCTCGTATCCAAAGAGGAGATCGAGCAGCGAGATGTTGACCTGAACAGCCTGCGTCAGCGGATCGTAACCCGGAGGCGCCTGCACTTCAGTGATCGTCACTCCCACCTGGATCGCATCGAGCAGGTCGTTGATCTGGGTCTCAGTCAACACACCGCCCAGCGTCACCAGAATCGGGTTGATCACCTCGCTCAGCAACCCGCTCAGGGTCACCCTACCGTTGATACCGGTGCAGAGATTCTGGTCGCTGTCCTCCAGGTCGCCCACTCCGAGCCCCGCCAGCAGCGGGTGAATCAGGAGTTGGAGCGCCGTGGTAAGCGGGCTTGCGCCGAGAATCTGAACCAGCAACTGATCGACCGAGGCAGCCAGCGCCGCGGCGCCATCGAGCACCTGCACGGTGACATCGAAGCAGGCATCCGCGAGCGGGTTGCCGCCCAACGCCGCGATCTTGATGATCGTCACCGAACCGCCATCACTCGGTGTCCCGGTCGGCGTGGCCGTCGGGGTCGTTGTGGTTGTCGGCGTCACGGTTGGCGTCGTCGTTTGAGTCGGCGTGGCCGTCGGTGTCGCGGTCTGCGTCGGTGTCGCTGTATTCGTTGGCGTGGCGGTCGGGATCGGCGTGTTCTCGATCTCGAACTCCTTGCCGAACAGCAAGTTGAGCAGCGAGATCTGAACCGTGGTCGCTGATGTCCCCTCGTAGCCCGGCGGTGGCGTGGTCTCAGTGACCGTGATGCCAACCTGAATCGATTCCAGCAATTGGTTGAGCTGGGTCTGAGTCAGAACACCACCCACCGCGACCAGGATCGGATTGACCACACTGCTGAGCACGCTATCGATCAGGATCGTCCCGTCGACACCTGTGCATTCGCCCTCGTAGTTCTCCACCAGATCGTCCGCCCCAAGGGCGCCGACCAGTGCATTCACGAGGATGACGAGCGGAGCGGCCGCCGGAACACCGAGCAGGCTGATCAGCAGGTTATTGATCGACGCGACCAGCGCGCCCACCGAACCGATAATCGACGCCTCGACATCGAAGCAGGCACCGGCAAGCGGCAGGCCACTCAACGCATCGATCTTGATGATCGTGATCTCACCACCGTCGCCCGGCGTGCCGGTCGGGGTCACCGACGGCGTCACCGTTGTGGTCGGAGTGATGGTCGGCGTCGTGGTACCGGTCGGTGTTGCCGTTGCGGTCGTCGTCGGAGTCGATGTCGCGATTGGCGTGTTTTCGATTTCGCGCTCGTATCCAAAGAGGAGATCGAGCAGCGAGATCTGGACCGTGGTGGCCGACGTGCCTTCATAGCCCGGCGGCGGCGTGGTTTCAGTGATCGTGATGCCGACTTGGAGCGAGTTCAGCAGGTCGTCGAGCTGGGTCTGCGTGAGCACCCCACCAACGGCCTGGAGAATCGGGTTGAGCACGGAGCTCAAAACGCTATCGAGCAGGATCTGTCCATCGACACCAGAGCACTGGCCATCACGGTTGTCCGTGAGCGCGCCCGGCGCGAGCGTCCCGATCAGGGCGTCAACCAACAGGTTGACCGGAATTGAAGCAACAGGACCGAGGAGTGAGATCACGAGCTGTTTGATGGTTGCCGCAAGTGCGCTAGCAGAGCCGATCAGGGAAACATCGATATCGAAGCAGGCATCTGCAAGCGGATTGCCGTTGAGCGCATCAATCTTGACGATCGTGATCTGACCACCACCGGTGGGTGTGCCAGTCGGGACCGGAGTCGTGGTAGGTGTCGTGGATGGAGTAACCGATGGCGTAACAGTCGAAGTCGGTGTTGTCGTTGCAGTCGTCGTCGGTGTGCTGGTTGCGATCGGGGTGTTCTCGATCTCTCGTTCGTAGCCGAACAGCAGGTCGAGGAGCGAGATCTGAACGGTTGTCGCCGACGTCCCCTCATAACCAGGAGGCGGCGTGGTTTCGGTAATGGTGATTCCCACCTGCAGGGAGTTCAGGAGATCGTCGAGTTGCGTCTGGGTGAGTACACCACCGACGGCGGTAAGAATCGGATTGAGCACCGAGCTCAGAACGCTATCAAGCAGGATCTGTCCGTCAACGCCCGAGCACTGCCCGTCACGGTTATCCGTGAGGGAGCCCGGAAGCAGGGTGCCGACGAGGGCGTCAACCAGGAGGTTGACCGGAATGGATGCAACAGGACCGAGAACGGAGACAACGACAGATTTGATGGTTGCCGCAAGTGCGCTAGCAGAGCCAATGAGTGAAACGTCGATATCAAAGCAGGCGTCTGCGAGCGGGTTGCCGTTGAGGGCATCGATCTTGACGATGGTGATCTGACCGCCATTGCCTGGCGTGCCAGTCGGCACCGGGGTGGTAGTAGCAGTTGTGGTTGGAGTAACCGTCGACGTTGCAGTCGGGGTGTTGGTTGCGATCGGAGTGTTTTCGATTTCGCGGTCGTAGCCGAAGAGAAGATCGAGGAGTGAAATCTGAACCGTGGTAGCCGACGTCCCCTCATAACCCGGGGGCGGCGTGGTTTCGGTGATGGTGATGCCGACCTGAAGCGAATTGAGCAGATCATCGAGCTGGGTCTGCGTCAGAACGCCACCCACAGCCACGAGGATCGGGTTGAGCACGGAGCTCAGAACGCTATCGAGCAGAATTTGTCCGTCAACACCGGAGCACTGACCATCGCGGTTGTCTGTCAGATCACCGGCGCCAAGCGCGCCAATGAGCGTATCAACCAGCAGGTTCACAGGAATCGCAGCGATAGGTCCGAGGATGCTAATCACGAGGGATTTGATGGTTGCCGCGAGTGCGCTAGCAGAGCCGATTAGGGAAACGTCGATGTCGAAGCAGGCATCTGCAAGCGGATTGCCGTTGAGCGCGTCAACTTTGATGATCGTGATCTGACCGCCACCACCGGGCGTGCCAGTCGGGACCGGAGTCGTGGTTGCAGTTGTGGTTGGGGTGACCGTCGACGTCGCAGTCGAAGTTGGGGTCGCCGTGGAGGTTCCGATCGGTTCGTTTTCAATCGTCTGATTGAGACCGGTGAGCAATTGCAGGAGGTTGAGGTTCACGGTCACCGGATCGGCGCTCTCGTAACCCGGGAGCGGCGAATCTTCGGTGATGGTGATTTGCGATTGAATTGTAGCGAGCAGATTGTTGATCTGCGTTTGATCGAGAATGCCGCCAACCGCAACGAGAATGCCGTTCAGCACCTCGCTGAGCAGACCTTCAATAACGATGGTTCCGTTGATTCCGGTACAACCCTGCGACGTCGTTTCCGCGCCACCGTTGATACCGACAATGTCACCGAGTGGGTCGAGCAATGGCTCGAGCAGATCGTTGATCAGCGCGTTGAGAACGTTGGTCGGAATCGCCCCGAGCAGGGCGTTCAGATCGTCACCGATAGCGACAGTCAAAGCACTCTGAACCGCGGCAAGCACGTTGCCCAGCAGTTCGGCGCCGACAGTGAAGCAGACTCCGGCAAGCGGAAGTTCGGAAAGCGCGTCGATCTTGAGGATGGTGACGGAGCCGCCATCACCGCCCGGCGTACCGGTCGGAACCGGGGTCGGGGTGGCTGAGAGATCGTTTTCGATCGTCTGATCGTAGCCGGTGAGCAATTGGAGCAGATTGAGGTTCACCAGCACCGGGTCGGAATTCTCATACCCGGTCAGCGGTGCATCTTCGGTGATCGTGATGTTGGTGGAAATCGAGGCCAGCAGGTTATTGATCCCCGTTTGATCGAGGATGCCGCCAACCGCGACCAGAATGCCGTTGAGGATTTCGCTGAGAAGCCCGTCGATGACGATATTGCCATCAACTCCCGTACAGCCATCACCCGTCTGCTCGGTGTTCGCCGTCAGATCGAGAATGTCGTTCAGGGGCGCCAGCAGCGGATTGATCAATTGGTTGATCAGCGCTTCGACGATGTCGATGGGAAGCAGGTCGCTAATCGTGTCGCCGACAGCGAGTGTCAGCGCACTCCGCACGGCCGCGATAACACTAGGCGCGAGTACGCTCGCATCGACAGTGAAGCAGACGCCGGCAAGCGGCAGCCCGGTCAGCGCGTCGAGCTTGATTACCGTTACGGAGCCACCATCGCCGGTACCGGGTGTGCCAGTCGGCACCGGGGTTGGGGTGCTGCTGAGATTGTTCTCGATCGTCTGGTTGCTACCCGTGAGCAGCTGCAGCAGATCGATATCGACCGTCACCGGATCAGCGTTCTCGTAGCCGGGAAGCGGAGATCCTTCGGTGATCGTGACTTCACTGCTGATCGAAGCCAGCAGGTTGTTGATCTGGGTCTGATTCAGCAGACCGCCGACCGCCACGAGGATACCGTTCAGCACCTGGCTGAGCAGTCCATCGATAACGATCGTGCCATCCGCACCGGTGCACCCATCGCCGGTCTGCTCCGTATTGGCGCTGAGACCGAGAATGCCCTGCAGCGGGGTCAGCAGTGGTGTGAGCAACTGCTGAATCAACGCGTTGACCACGTCGATCGGGAGGAGATCGCTGATCGTATCGCCGAGGGCGATCGTCAACGCACCCTGCACTGCCGCCAGCACATCAGAGGCGAGCACGCTCGCATCGAGGGTGAAGCAGACGCCGGCGAGCGGCAATCCGGTCAGCGCGTCAACCTTGATGATCGTCACCGAACCATCGCCGGCACCCGGGGTGCCAGTCGGCGCCGGGGTTGGCGGGTTGGTGAGATTGTTCTCGATCGTCGTCGACGAATCTCCATTCAGGAGGTCGAGCAACGAGATCGTGACCGGAACACCGCTCGCGCCGTTGTAACCCGGCAGCGGAGCATCCTCACCAATGTTGATGTTGACATTGAGGCTGGCCAGCAGGTTATTGATGCCGGTCTGATCGAGGATGCCGCCCACCGCCACGAGAATGGCGTTGAGCACCTCGCTCAGCAGACCATCGATAACGATCTCGCCATCAACCCCGGTACATCCTTGGGAGGTGTCCGACGTTCCAAGCGCAAGTGCGCTCTGCAATGGCGCCAGCAGCGGATTGATCAACGATTCGACCAATGCCGCAACCACGTCCAGCGGGAGCAGATCGCTGATCGTATCGCCCACCGCGATTTCGAGCGCACCCGTCACCGCGGCAAGAACATCACCAACCAATGTCGCATCGGCGGTGAAGCAGACACCCGCGAGCGGGAGTCCGGTCAGCGCGTCGAGCTTGACCACCGTAATCGACCCATCCGCATTACCCGGCGTGCCGGTCGGCACGGGGGTCGGCGGGTTGGTCAGATTGTTCGGTAGCGTCTGGCTGTTCCCGTTAAGAAGCGACAGCAGCGAGATCGTCGTTTCCGACGAGGTGCCATCGTAGCCTTCCGGGGGATCGGTTTCAGTGATGTTGACCTTGACCTGGATGGCGTCGAGCAGCGCGTTGATACCGGTCTGATCCAGCAGCCCGCCGACGGCGAAGAGAATGCCGTTGACGAGATCGGCCAGCAATCCATCAATCTGGATGTTGCCGTTGATGCCGGAGCAGCCGTTTTGCGTCTGCGATCCCCCGCCCGCGTCCAGGGCCGCACCGAGCGGCACCAGCAACGGATTGAGGAGCGCTGCCAACGTCTGATTGAGGAAGACGCCGACGAAGCCAAGCGACGTCAGCAATCCGGTCAGCGTGGCGGTCAGCGCGTTCGTGACGTCGAGCAGCACATCGCCGAGCACCGTTACGCCGATGTCGAAGCAGACACCCGCGAGCGGCAACCCGGTCAGCGCATCGATCTTAAGGACGGCGACCGACCCGCCATCGCTTGTTTGATCGCCCGGTTCAACCACCGGCACGTTCGGCACGTTCTGAACCGTCTGCGACGCGACACCGTCAACCAGGTCCAGCAGCGAGAAGCCGTTGACCACGGTCGGAACCGCGTTCAGCTGGTAGCCGGTTGGCGCACTCGTCTCAGACAGCGTGACCTGAACGGCGATGCCATCCAGCGCCTGCCGGATCGCATCTTCTTTCTGCGCTGGGGTGAGATCGCCCTGATTGTTGATCGGGTTCGCGATTGCCGCGATAACCGAATCGAGCAACCCGGTGACCACTCCCGCTCCGCCGGCTGCGGTGCAAACGCTTCCGTTCGCGGTGGTTGTGAGACCAGCGAGTCCTGATGTCAGGAGGTTGGTCAACACGGTAAGCGCAACCCCACCCAGGAAGTCGCCGAGCAACCCAACCAGGATCGGTCCAATAACATTGTTCAGGACCGTCGTGACCGAGGTCGTGACTGCACCGATACCGCCGACGATGGTTGCCGTTAGATTGAAGCAACCGTTCGCCAGACCGTTACCGAGCAGGTCGGTCTTCTGAATGGTGAATGACCCGCTCGTGCCAACGGCAGCCGGGCCAAAGCTATTCCGCGCTTGCGGCTGCGTCTCCTTAGTGGAGGTGGCAGTCGCGGTCTGAGTCTCCGTGCCGGTTGGTTCCTCAGTCGCGGTTTCAGTTGGTTCGTCAGTCGGTTCCTCGGTGACGACCTGGGTCGGTTCCTCAGTAGGAACGTCCGTCGGTACGTCCGTTGGCACCTCCGTCGGAACGTCGGTTGGCACTTCGGTAACGACTTCCGTCGGCACCTCAGTTACCACTTCAGTAGGTGGATCCGGTTCATCCGTCGCAGGCGGAAGTGTTTCCTCCGTCTGCTCAGGAGTCCCCGCCTCCTGGTTCGCTGCGGTCTGGAAGAGATCGCGCATCCAGGCCGAACCACCTACCGCATACGGGCTCAGGCCACTGCTCTTGGCGAGCTGCTCCGGGGTTTGCCCGGTGACCGTGCCGTCGGCGATAAGCCCTAACGCCTCCGAGACCAGCCCAGCATTATCGCCAAGCGACGGTACAGACCGTGCCTGGGCGATGTTGTTGAGCGGAGTCACGAGGAGCATCAGGGCCGTAAATAGGCTGGCTAGCCTTGCCCATCCCCTCCAGGGACTGTTTCCGTCATTCATGGCTGCCCTCCAACAAGCCACTCCTAGTCCCGCACCCACGGCAAGCCGTGGGCACACCACGGGCAAAGTAGGTTCCGATATCATCGCGTTTCTTTGGACTCTTCGGCAATCAAAAAGCGGGTGAGCTACGTCATGAAGCGATGAGGGCGTTTATCCAACCTTCGGATAGGCCTACCCGAGACGGAAGCCCCCAAACACACCCGGGACTAGGAGTTCAGTAGCAGGCCTAAAGCGCAAATCAACGCGATCGAAAGCCTCCGAAAGCAACCATATTGACCGTTTTTGCCGATTATTCGCCAGTTTTTCACTCGATGATGAGCGTCAATGCACCTAACCGGTCATCCCCGTCCGGAACTCTCGTTTTCCCATAGACAGACAGAGTTACCCATGTCCCATCGCTAGATGCTATGACCTATTGACTACGTCTCTGTTATTCTCGATGAACACATATCCGCTCTTTGCAATCGTCTTTTCGCAATTCGTGTGTGTTCGTATCGGTCCACTTTTTGCGACTGATATGAAATTTGAGGAAACACAGGAAACGCGATCTCTCGCAAATCAGCCGGAGATCTACGACAAAATCATCTCTATCTTTCACCAAACGGGCCATACCCGGCTGGGCAACCCATCGTTCCCATTCGATCCTGCAAACGCCGAAGAGTCAGCCAGGAGCGCACCCCGCGCCCGCTCGTGCTCAACACCCAGCGTTGGCGGCTTCTCTTCCGCGGCTCGATGAGACGAACGTATTACGGCACTGAGACGCGAAGCGGTGATTCGAGCCGTTGCGCCTTTCCTGAGCCATTCATCCCCCACCCGATAGACCGAAACAGCCTGGCCCGATTCCGGATGTGTTCCCGGGAAATACGGAAATGCGTGGGGTAGCTCAAGGCATGAAATTACCTGGAGAAATCATCGAAGCCCCAAATCAATATGTTGTTGCCTAAAACAACATACATGCGTTGCCCGAGGTTTTTTGATCGGCCCGGAGCTCATGATCTCGGGACCAATAGGGCCTGCCCCTTTGATCTACGGCTTTCCAGCCGCGTTGGCGCTCGTCGATAATGCAATTCATAACAGCCCGCGCTCAGCGCGGCTCAGGCATACGCCTAGGGAGGTCACTGATGCCGGATACCCCGGTGAAACTGCACATGGGGCCGCAGGAGGCGACCGCCCTCCTCGACCCGATTCGCCTCGATCTCATCCGTCTCGGCGCACGCCTCGATCGCATCATCGCGCGCGCCGAGCTCACCCCCACCGATATCGCGACGCTCACCGCGGCACGCGAGGAGCTCTCCGGGGCGCAAGCCGGAATCAGCCGCCTGCAAACGGAGGCGAACGCGCGATGAGCGAGCAGGAAAAACGGCGGATTCTGATCACCGGCGCCGGTGGGCGCATCGGCAGCCACCTGGCGGAAACACTGCGCGACCGCTACGAGCTTCGCCTGCAATATCGCAATAATCTCCCGGAAAATCCGCCTGTTTCTGACTGGGCGAAAGCTGATATCGCCGAATACGACCAGATCGCGCCGCTACTGGAAGGAGTCGACACGGTCGTGCACATGGCTGGCGAACCCAGCCCCTTTGCTCCCTGGGAGGACGTGCACCGCCAGAACATCGTCGGCATGTACAACGTGCTGGAAGCAGCCCGCACACACGGCGTGCGAAGAGTGATTTTTGCTTCCACGAATCACGTCATGGGCATGTACGACCGCGATGGTTCCTGGCCGATTTACGCGGATATGCCGGTACGTCCCGATTCGCTCTACGGCGTTTCTAAGGCCTTTGGCGAAAATCTCGGCCGCTACTATTACGATACGCACGGTCTCTCGGTGATTTGCTTGCGCATCGGGTGGTTTTTGCCCGAGCCGTTCGACGAATTTTCCCGCTGGTGCTGGCTCAGCCCGCGCGATTGCACCCAAATCGTCGCGAAATCGGTCGAAGCGGATCTCGGTTTCGAGATTTTCTACGCGATTTCCGGCAATGGCCGGCGCAAATGGGACATCACCGACACCATGGTCAAGCTCGGCTACGTCCCCGAGGACGACGGCGAGCGCTACTTCACCGACTAAGCCCGGTCAAACGCCGTTAGGACGCGGGTGGATCGGCGATCAGATCGCCGATCCACCCTTTTTGTGTCGATTTTGTGCCGCCCTGGCACATTCCGGCGCGAATCAAATCGCACCGAACGCCCGAACCCGCTTCTGTGATCCGGCATCAAACCGGTGCAGCGAAACGGGGCACGTGCTAACCAGCACGCGCCCCGTTTCACTACGACTCCCCGCTCTCGCTCAACCCGCCGCAAAAACGTTGTGGCGCTACCTTACACATAAATGACAGCAGTTGTTTTGGCGGAAGCCTCGGCGATTTCTCAAGCACTACAACATGATTTCAAGAATCTCGAAATCATGTTGTGGATAGCAACTACGATTCAAGTGCTACCTTCAGTCGCTGCGCCACGAGCTCATCCTCGCCCGGTTCGAGCGTTTGCGGGTTGAGGAAGATGGCATCGGGGATCGAGCCATCGGTACTCACCTCGATGCGCACCGCACCCTCGCGCAGGCGGGCGATAACGGCGTCGCGCTGCGCCTCTCCGCCCTCGAAGCGGATCATTGCGCGCGGCATCGGCTGCCCTGCCTCGCTCGGGAAAACGCGCTCGGCGGTAATCCCCTTCAGCTTGCTGAGATCCTCGATCCAGCCGTGCACCGTCGTCTCGTACCCAGCCAGCAACTCAGTCTCATCGCGGTCGAGCGACCACTTCACCGAGGCGAGCGAGCCCATCAGCTCCTCTTTGCCGACCTTCATCGGACGCCCGATGCTGGAATATGGGCTGCCGTTCATCCGGCACGCCTCGATCAGATCGGCGCGCCCCAGCACCAACCCGGACGACTGCGGGCCACGCAGCCCCTTCCCGCCCGAGAAGATCGCAATATCGGCGCCGAGCTCCTGCGTGAAGTGCCAGAGATTGCTGATCGGAGGAACTTGTGCGGCAGCATCGACCAAAAACGGCACGCCATGTTCGTGCGAAACCGCGATCGCATCCTCGATCGCCGGCGAGCCATCGCTCAATTTCCCGGCAAACCAGAGCACACAGGCCGTTTTGGGGTTCAGCGCCGCTTCCAGCGCCTCCAGCGTGGGCTCCACCTCGACAACGCGTGCGCCGGTCTGGCGCGCCGCGTAGTCGTAGCCGTTGCGCTGCGTACGCACGATGATCACTTCGTTCTTGTCGGCGTTCTCGAGATACGGGAAGGCATCGATCTTGGCCGGATCAGTACCGGCGATACAGGCGGCCACCGCCAGGGTGATGCCCGCCGCGGCACCGCTGGAGACGTAGGCAGCCTGGTTGCGCGTCAGCTCGGCGATGCGCTTGCCCACCGCGAGGTGCATCTCATCGAGCGGAATAAACGATTTCGAGGCCTCGATCATCGCCGAAACCACGGGCTCCGGCATCAGCGATCCCCCGAGCTTGGTCAGGGTCGCCGCGGCGTTGATTACCTTGGGCAGTTGCAATTCCTCGTACAAACTCACCTCGTCACCTCCCAAAGTCGTGGTAGCGGATTGACTCCAAGTGTCGTCGCCAACCAGCGGTCGTTGGCATCATGATCGGTCCCACCCTCGTGGGTCAGTTGATAGATCGATGCACGACTGCCCAGCCGCGCCACCAATCCCTGCAACCATTCCGGCCCCGAAATCGAACCATCGTCGCCTGCAACAACATTGAATTCAGTGCGATTTGGCACTGAAAAATGGATCGGGTCGAAGAAATTCAACGTTGCATCGATCGCCGGAGCCCGCTCCGGGGAGAGACGAGTCTCGTCGTTGATCTCCTCCAGGGGGTAGGCATCGGTGCGTTTGCGCGCTTCAGGAGCGCGGTGAAACATCAATCCGGTAACCTGTACCGCCGCAACTAGCGGTCGTCGTGAGGCAACGATCAGTGACAGATCGTCACCAACGAGCGCTATTCGCTCGCGATCTACCTCTGGCCGTGATGACAGGTACTCCAGCCCACGCAGGCAGTCAGCCACAATCGAGCGATAGATGTAGGTCGCCGGGTCATCGATCCCGATCGTCAACAAGCCGGGATATGTCGCTTTGAACGGTTGGTCGGCGAGCCGCTGCCCGCGATGCATCAACGTCAGGCAGACGTAGCGCTGGCGATCGTCCCAGTGCGGCGGGTTATTCACGCTGCCATAGCGCGGCATATTCAGCAGCGCCGGAAACGGCCCTTCCCCGTTCGGGATCGTCAGATGCCCGAAAATCCGGTAGGGACCGATACTCGTCAGCTCCACTTCATAGGCGGTGCTGTGCTCGTTATCCCGCCGCGGCACGTGCCGCTCTTCCGCATTGATGGAATATGTCGCCAGCTCGGCATCCACCCCATCCCAGTAGGCGTCAAAATCGGCCGGCTTCGTTCCGCTCATCCCCTACCCCTTTCGCTCGCGCAACCCGGCCGGCTGCAGATGCTCGTTCAAAAACGCCAGCACCTTCGCCGCATCCCAATACCCGCCCGCATCGTGCGCACAGCGCTCGTAGGCGTGCACCTCCACCGGGCTGTTCGGCATAGCCTTCACGAGGTCGTATCCCGTCTCCGGTGGGCAAACGTCATCGCCCAGCCCCAACGTGACCAGCATCGGGCAGGTGATCCGCGGCGCGAAATTGATGCCGTCGAAATAGGCGACGGTATCGCGCATTTGCTGCTCCCGCTCGGGATACTGCCTCAGGTATTCGTTCATCTCCTCGTAAGGATGCGAGTGCGTCAATGAGGCGGCGTCCATGAACCCACAGAGGTAGGGCGCGCCCGCTGCCCCGCAGGTGATGGCATCGTTGCGCAGAGCGGCCGCGATGATGGTCAGCGCCCCACCCTGGCTACCGCCGTGCACGCCGATCCGGCTGCCGTCGATCTCCGGGCGAGATTGCGCGAAATCGACGGCGCGAATCGCGTCGATGTAAAACCCGCGGTAGGAGTAGGTATTCGGATCGACGATGTTGTCGACCAACAGTCCCGGATAGCCCGGATTGTATTGCCCATTCGAGCGAAGCTTGCCGCGCGGCGCCACGCCGATCGCCGCAAACCCGAGTTTCGCCCACGAACGAGGCAGGGTCGGCTCGGAGATATAGCCCGGCATGATCAGCAGCGCAGGATACGGCGGCGCGATGAACGTCTCGCGCGGCCGGCAATACCACCCCGCGATGCGCACGCCATCGATACTGTCGTAGTGGATTTCGAACGTTTCCACCTCATCAGTCGAGCGCAACGGCACCGGAGTTATCTCCGGATTGAGCGGTAACGCCGCCGATTCGTCGAGTAATGCCTGCCAGAAGGCATCAAAATCGACCGGTCGATGCACACTCGTCTGGTGCGCATCGGCCGGTCTCCGCACGGTCCCGGTCGCCATCGTTTCCGCCACCTCGGTGTACACGCAGCCCTCGCCGCGCCTTGTCTTGAGGCGGCAGTGTCACACGATTCGGGCGATGTGTCGCATCACCTTTTCGGGCATCGCAGCTGGCGCCGCCGGCGAGTCAACCGGCGGCGCAACAGGCGATCTACCCCCGGGGAGCGATGTTCTGATTCACCCGGAAGAGATTACCGGGGTCGTATTTCGCCTTGATCGCAGCCAGGCGATCGTAGTTCGCGCCGTAGGTGGCGTGAATCCGGTCGATCCCCTCCTCCATCATGAAATTGACGTAGGCTCCGCCCGCGGAGAATGGATGCGTAGCACTCCAGTAATCACGCGCCCACGTCGTGATCTTCTCTTTGTCAGCGGGGTCGGGACTGACGCCAACGATCACTTCCGCCCACTTCGCGCTCCGGAAATTCCAGGGCGTGGCATCGGGAGCGACTCTCCCCGCTGCCCCGTCAATCGGGTACAGATGCATGGTGCAGAAACCAGTCGCGAGATTCGAGCCATGCGCAACGAATGCGTCAACCGCCTCGTCACTCAGCTCGTTGAAGAAATCCGCCTTCCAGTACCACTGCATCCCCGGCGTGTAGAGCGCATCGAACATGCTCTGCAGTGCGGGCACGCTTACCGGTCCAACCCAATCGAGCGCGGGCGGACCAAACTGCGCGCGGATCGGCTCGAACACGGCCTCGGCCTGATCGAGCGGACCGGCGTAGGCCCAGACAACACCGCAAACCGTCTTGCCATGCAATTGCTCGGGAAACGGCGGAGCAGGCGGCACGCCGAAGAAACCGAAGAAGCCGTTCAGATCATCCGGCGCTTTCGGTAAAAACTCCCGATACCACTTGAGCACCTCGGGGGCGCGATCGATCGTCCAGAACATTGGCCCGGCGTACACCGTATCGATCGGGTGGAGTTTGAACAAAAACGAGACGACGATGCCGAAATTACCGCCACCTCCGCGCAACGCCCAGAAAAGATCGCTGTGCTTGTCCGGGCTGGCGGTCACGAGCGTGCCGTCAGCGAGTACCACGTCGGCTTCGAGCAGGTTGTCGATCGCCAATCCTGCCTTGCGGGTGAGGTGACCGATCCCGCCACCAAGCGTGATCCCTCCAACCCCGGTGGATGAAATAATCCCGCTCGGTGCGGCGAGTCCGAATGCATGCGTGGCGTGATCGACCGCTCCCAGCAGTGCGCCCCCTTCGACGCGCACTGTTCGCGCGACCGGATCGACGCGAATGCCATTCAATCGCGAAAGGCAAATGACCAGCGCGTCATCGGCGACGCCGAGACCGGGACCGCTATGCCCACCGCCGCGCACCGCAAGCAAAATGCCGCGCGTGCGTGCGAAATTGACCGCGACCAGCACATCAGCAACATCCGCGACAACGGCAATCGCCAATGGATGGCGATCGATCATGCCGTTGTAGACCGAGCGTGCTTCATCGTAGGCCGGGTCATCGGGAAGAATCAGCGAACCGCGAAGCTGTTGCGCCAGCTCCGAGAGCGCGCTCGCATCGCGAGCAGTGACTGTTGACGCCATACCAGCATCCTTCGTGTACGGGTGAGGGGCAGGCACGCGTGCCGCACACCGGCACTTCGCACCTCAGCAGCAGACTAGTGGCGTCTCAATGCCGACGATATTGGGGAAATCCCTGGGTTGATCCCTGGGTTTTGACCACCGAGCATTCACGCCCCCCGGTGCCAGAGAGGCTGGCACAACGCGCTGGACGAACACCAGGTTGAAATCCGGTGCTGACACGCGAAAGTCCCTCCGGGACTACGATCGTATCTCCGTAGGGGAGCCCCTCGTGGGCTCCCGTGCTGGTGACCGAGGGAGACGGGAGCCCACGAGGGGCTCCCCTACGGCAACCGTGAGTCCCGAAGGGACTTCGGCGTGTCAGCACGGTCCAGCACGGTCACTTTAGTGCCGTGCGCGCCGCACTCCCCTCCCCGTCCTCACCCGATGCCAGACGAACGGCGTCCGGTTATCCACCCGCTGCCCCAACAGCGAGAGCGGGTCGACTAAGGGTGTGCATGCACCGACTGTTCTGCGATCCATGCCGCTAGCTGAGCGCGGGATCGGAAGCCGAGTTTCGTCAAACTGTGTCCAACGTGCATCTCGACCGTCTTTTCGGCGATCGAGAGCACTTCGGCGATCTCCCGGTTGGTTTCGCCGAGCGCAATGTGAATGGCGATCTCGTGCTCGCGATTGGTCAGCACACCGTGCGACCGCGATGCGCTCGACGATTCGCTGGCAATCGCCTTCACCAGATGATGCCCGAGCCCGACAGCATCATCGAACGGCAGCACCAGTCCCTGCTCCCATGCAGCGGCGAAGGTCGTCTCGTCGAGTGAGTCACGAACAGCGGCGAGGCTGCGTGCGAGCTCGGCACGGTCATCCGGATCCCAGCAGGCGCCAATACCGCGCCGGAGACTGTCGGTGGCGGCGAGCAAACGGGCAGCTTGTATGGCAGGGGTTCCCGGTGTTCGAACCGAACCGGCGATACCCATCAGGCAGAGTGAAACTCCGTGGGCATTGCGCAACGCAACGGAGATGTCGAGGCTCTCCGCGAAAAGCATCGCGGCTCGTTCGCGGTCTGCGCACCGCGCCACAACCGGCGCCATGTTGTGGAGCACCATGGCAATCCGCTCTTGATCCGCCAGCTTCCGCCACAGGATCAGACTCTCCTCGTAGTAGCCGAGTGCCTCCAGATCATGCCCGGCCAGCCGCTCTGTTCCGCCGAGGTGATTCAGCACCCGCGCGGCCACACGCTCGTCACCGGCACAGCGCGCGAGCTGCAACGCCCGCTCAAAGAGCAGGCGACTGCGGGCGATCTCGTCCGCATGCCAAAACGAAATACCGAGGGTGTGCACCGTTTCCGCGGCGAGCCCAGGCTGGCCAATGTCGTTCGCCTGCTCCAGATTCTGATCGAGCAATCGCCGGGCTGGCTCGAACTCGCCCTTGCGCAGATGCAGTGCCGCGAGGGCCGCCCGGCCCGCGAATTCCGT
>JAESFN010000904.1_pt1 | contig 18441 bp, 14 predicted proteins | sample 9269411 | NCBI WGS metagenome assembly JAESFN01 (sample SAMN14505399, study PRJNA617100) | algae metagenome | isolation source: Iphinoe sp. HA4291-MV1 and co-occurring heterotrophs from trail next to... | place: USA: Maunawili Falls, Hawaii | collected 2009-07-25
CCCTACGCATCACAGGTTTCGGCGCAATCAGACCCGATCAAGCTCACCTTCTGGAATTACTGGGACGGCAAAAACGGCGAGGTCATGCAGGCGCTCGTCGATCAGTGGAACGCCGATAACCCCGATATCCAGGTCGAGAACGTCTTCATCGGCTTCAACGATCTCCTGCCGAAACTGCAGGCTGCGACCTCGGGCGGCGATGCCCCCGATATCGCCTCTGGCGATCTCATCTGGATGCCGAAACTGGCGAAATCGGGTGCGATCGCTCCGCTCGACGATCTCGCCGCCACCGCCGGCATCGATCTCAAGGATTTCTACCCCGCCCTGCTCAATGCCGGTTCCTACGACGGCAAAACCTACGGGCTGCCGGTGAGCACCAACAATCTCGAGCTCTTCTACAACAAAGAACTCTTCACCAAAGCCGGGCTCGATCCCAACAAACCACCGACCACCTGGGACGAGCTGCGCGCCTACGCCAAGCAGTGCGCCAATCCCGATGAGGGCATCGCCGGTATGGAGCTCTTCACCGAGCCCGGCGAGGGTCTGACCTGGCAGTATCAGGTCTATCTCTGGCAATCGGGCGGCGATTTCCTCAACGCCGATAACACTGCCGCCGCCTTCAATTCCGACGCCGGCAAGCAGGCGCTCGGCTTCTGGAACGACCTCCTCAATGTCGATAAATCGGCGCCGCTGACCACCTGGGGACAGTTCGGTCAGGGCACCGCCTGCATGGCGATGGACGGCTCGTGGATGGTCGGCATCTGGAGTGCCGATCCCCCATTCGATTTCGGCACCGCCGCGATGCCGATCCCGACCGGTGGTCAACAGGCCACCAACATGGGCGGCGAGCAGCTCGTGATCTTCGCCAAAGACGCCGCCAAGCAAGCCGCCGCCGCGAAATTCATGGCCTGGCTCACCGGCACCGAAACCCAGATCAGCTGGGACCAGCAAACCGGCTTCATGCCGGTGCGCACCTCGGTCGCCACCAGTCAGACCTACCTCGACTGGATCAACACCAACGAACCGCGACTGCTCCCCTTCGTCGAGCAGCAGGCAAATGCCCACAACCGCCCCGCCGTCACCAACTACCCTGAGCTTTCCGACGCCTTCTCCCGCGAGCTCGAACGCGCCCTCCTCGGCGAGGCCACCGTCGATGAAGCCCTAGCCGCCGCCGAAAAGGCCGTCAACGACCTCCTCGCAGGCAGCTAGCGCAGCGCCCCTTCCGAACCCTCTCCCAGTATTGGGAGAGGGTGGCGCGCCAGCTCCGGGTGAGGGCTGCCCGCAACGCAACCCTCCCCGGTTCCACACATCTTTGTAGGGACAGTGCTCGCCCTGCCCTCTCCCCAACGCGAACGTTCGTCTCCCGTGCAAGGCGGAGCAAACACCGCCCCTACATCGGTTGTGATGACCGGGGATGACGCGCTGAGGGAGCCGGGTAGGGCAAGCCCAGCCCCTACGAAACTACGAGATATCTGCTCCTGTTTCGTTGACCTCGGAGAGGTCATTCTTGCCTAAGCACCGGCCCTCAGGCCCGGTGCACCCGATCACCAACGCACACACCCGAGAGGCGTCGCATGTCCTCACCCATCACCACAATCCGCGTCTCCTATCGCCGCGGCAACCGGCTCGGCGATTACACCGCCGCCATCATCTGCCTCTTCCCGGCGGCGGTGATTCTCGGGCTCTTCAGCATCTACCCGATCATCGCCTCCGGCTACCTCAGTTTGGTGAAATGGGATGGACTCGCCGCCGATCGCCCCTTCGTCTGGTTCGATAACTACCGCCGCCTCTGGAACGACGGTTCACTCACCAACTCGATCAAGGTGACAGCGGTTTATGCCGCCGGGGTCACCCTCGGTAGCGGCGCGTTAGGGCTGGCGATCGCGTTGTTGCTCAATCGCGCGGTGCGCGGGCTCTCCTTCTACCGCGTGATCTTTTTCCTGCCGGTGGTCACTGCCACCGTCGCCGTCGCCATCGTCTGGAAATTGCTGCTCGATCCCGGCACCGGCTACATCAGCCAGCTCGTGCGCGATGCCGGTGGCACCCCACCTCCCTGGCTGCGCAGCACCACCTGGGCGCTCCCCGCCGTGATGCTGGTCGGCGTCTGGAAACGCATGGGCTTCACCATGGTCATCTACCTCGCCGCGCTGCAGGCTATCCCACGCGAGCTCCAGGAAGCCGCCGAGGTCGATGGCGCTGGACCGTTCCAGGTCTTTCGCAACATCACCCTGCCGCTGCTCGCCCCCACCACCCTGCTCCTCGGCATCATGGGGGTGATCGACGCCTTTCTCGTCTTCGACCAGATCTACATCCTCACCGATGGCGGTCCGATCGGCAAAACCGACGTGCTCGGTCTGCTCCTCTACCGCCAGGCCTTCCGCTACTTCGATCTCGGTGGCGCGGCGGCCGTCGGCTGGGTGATGTTCGCGATGCTCGCCGCGATCACCCTCGTGCAGTGGCGCTTTTTCGGCACCGGCACGAAGGAGGTCGGCACATGACCGCGGCCAAACGCCTCCTCCCTGTCCTGATCCGTCAGCTGCTGCTCGCCGCCGGTGCGATCGTGGTGCTCGTCCCCTTCCTCTGGATGATCACCACTTCGCTGAAACCGGCACGCAAAGTCCACCTGGCGCCGCACATCATTCCCGCCGATTTCATCTGGGCGAATTTCCAAAAAGCCTGGCAGGCGGATGATTTCGCCCGCTTCTATCTCAACAGCGCCATCATGACGATCGGCATCGTCGCCGGGCAGCTCCTCTTTTCATCGCTCGCCGGATACGCCTTTGCCCGCCTGAAATTTCCGGGACGGAATCTGCTCTTCTTCCTCGTCCTGATCACGATGATGGTGCCGGTCTACGTCACCCTCATCCCGTCGTACCTGCTGGTGCGCGATCTCGGCTGGCTCGATTCCTACCAGGGGTTGATCGTGCCGCGCCTGGTCAGCGCCTTCGGTATCTTCCTCATGCGCCAGCACTTTCTCTCGATCCCCCGCGACTACGAGGAAGCCGCGCTGCTCGATGGCGCCAGCCGCATTCGCATCTGGTGGAACATCATGGTGCCGCTCTCCGGAGCCGCCACCGCCACGCTGGCGATCTTCGCCTTTCTCTTTGCCTGGAACGATTTTCTCTGGCCGCTGGTGATGACCACCGATCCCGCCATGCGCACGGTGCAGCTCGGTCTCGCCAATTTCACCGGTCGCTACGGCACGCAGTGGACGCTTCTCATGGCCGGCGCGGTCACCGCCACCATCCCGGCGATGGTGGTATTCGCCATCGGTCAGCGCTGGTTCGTGCGTGGCGCCGCTATGTCTGGAGTCAAGGGGTAACGATGACGATCTCCCGTCCCGATTGGGTTCCCGATACCGTTTTCTATCAAATCTTTCCCGATCGCTTCCGCAACGGCGATCCCACCAACGACCCCGCCGGGAGCGATCCCTGGGGCGCAACCCCGACTCGCGAAAATTTCATGGGCGGCGATCTTCGCGGCGTCACTGATGGGGTGCCCTACCTCCAGGAGCTTGGCATCACCGGGCTCTACCTCACCCCGATCTTCGAAGCCGATACCAACCATCGCTACGACACCCGCGATTACCTCAAAATCGATCCCGCCCTCGGCGACGAAACGACCGCGATCTACCTGGTGCAAACCGCCCACGCCCACGATATCCGCGTCCTCTTCGATGGCGTCTTCAACCACGCCGGGGACGGCTTCTGGGCCTTCCGCGATCTCGTCGCCAACGGCGCCGAATCCGAATACGCCGATTGGTTCTTCACCCGCGACTACCCCATCGCGCAGGATCCGCCGAACTACCAAACCTGCGGCGGCGCGCCCTTTCTGCCGAAGCTAAATGTCGATGCCCCCGGCATGCGCGACTATCTGCTGAAAGTCGCTACCTACTGGATCGAAACCGCCGGGATCGACGGCTGGCGACTCGATGTGCCCTGGAAAGCCAACCGCTCCTTCTGGGAAGCCTTCACGCCACTCGTGAAACAAACCCGCGGCGACGCCTATCTTGTCGGTGAGATCTGGCGGGATCCCCGCGAATGGGAAAATCTCTTCGATGGCACGATGAATTACCGCTTCCGCGACGCCATGCTCGACTACTGCCTGCGCGATGCCATGGACGCCGAGGATTTCCGCTACGAAACCGACCGCCTCTTCGCCGATCCCGCCGCCCTCTGGCGCCTGAACCTGCTCGGCAGTCACGACACCCCGCGCCTGCTCACTCTCGCCGGCGGCAACGTCGAGCGTGCGCTCGTCGCCTTCACCGCCCTCTTCACCGCGCCCGGCGCGCCGATGCTCTACTACGGCGACGAGATCGGGTTGGAGGGAGAAAACGACCCCGGCTGCCGCGGCTGCATGATCTGGGATCGCTCCACCTGGAATCACACGATTCACCGCCGCATTCGCCGCCTGATCGCGTTGCGCCACACCCTCCCCGCCCTGCGTCGCGGCACCTGGGAACCGCTGATCACCTTCAACGGCGTGCTCGCGGTGCGTCGTCGCCACCCCAGCGGCGATATCGTGCTGGTGCTGAATCCGCGCAACGCTCAAAGGGATTTCGCGATTCCCCTGCCTGATACCGCGGCGACGTGGGAAGATGAGCTGTCCGGTAGCTGCTTCGCGGCGCAGAATGACACGCTCGTCATTCCGCACCTGCCCGCCTGCTCGGCGATGATCCTGACGAAAGTGGAAACGGCATGAAAAACGGACCCGGGGTCGTAACCATCGCCGATATCGCCGCCCGCGCCGGGGTTTCCAAGGCGGCGGTCTCCTACGCCTTCAACGCCCCGGAGCGCCTCGCCGCGAAAACGGTCGAGCGCATCCTCGCCATCGCCGAGGAGCTGCACTACACCCCGAATCCGCTCGCCCGCAGCATGAGCATTGGCCGCACCGGCACCCTCGGCGTGCTGGTGCCGCAACCGCTCGAAGAAATGCTGATCAATCCCTTTTTCTCGGAGTTTCTCGCCGGAGTCGCCGCGGTCGCCGGGGACGAGGGCTTTCCGCTTCTGCTCGTGCCACCGGTGAAAGGCAGCGTCGATCTCGCCATTTCCAGCGCCGCCGTCGACGGCTTCCTCACTCTCGGGCTGGAAACCTTCCGCCCCACCATGCACCTGCTGGAGCGGCGCGGCCTCCCCTACGTCATGGTCGACTCCGATCCCGAACCGGGTGTCGCCTGCGTCAATATCGATGACGAAAACGGCGCCTACGCTGCCATGACTCACCTGCTCGCACTCGGGCACCGCCGCATCGGGCTGCTCGGCATTCGCTCACCGCAACGCGGTCGCTGGGAGAAATACAACGGCACGCTCCACCGCCGTGTCACCGGCTATCGCCGCGCGCTCCAGGAAGCCGGTCTCGATCTCGGCGACACCGGAGTTCGTCTGATCGAATGTGAAGTTTCTGAAGAGGGAGGTCGCCACGGCTTCGAGCGCCTGCTCAAACGCGGCCCCGCCCCCACCGCCGTCGTCGCGATGAGCGATCTCATCGCCATCGGCGCGTTGGAAGCAGCGCTCGCCCGTGGTATCGATGTCTCCGGTGAGCTCTCGCTGGTCGGCTTCGATGACATCCCCGAAGCCGCCTGGGTGCAGCCGCCGCTCACCACCGTGCGCCAGCCTATGCAGGAAAAAGGCCGCACCGCCGCGAAAATGCTGCTCGATCTCGTGCTGCGCGCGGCAACTCCACACCACGTCGTGCTCGACACCGAGCTCGTGGTGCGCGCTTCGTCGGCTTCGGTCTAGCGCTTCGGTTGATTCAGCTCGATCGGATTGCCCTCGCTATCCTCGAGCAATATCTGGTTCCCGCCGACGCCATACACAATGTCGTTGCGAAATGTCGCTCCGCGTTCCCGTAGTGTCGCGACCAATGATTCCAAATCATCGACCTCGATCACGATCCGGTTCCACCCACCCGGTTCAGGTGTCGAACCATCGCTCATCGCCTGCGCCGCATTGGTTCGCAAACTCGCCAACCACAGGGTGAGATCGTCCCGCTGCACCATCGCGATCGCCGGACCGAATTGCTGCAGGAGCGTGAAACCGAGATTGCCGGTGTAGAACGCCACGGCGCGATCGACATCGCGCACGAAATACCGCACTGTTGCCATCGTTCCCTCCGGAGAAAATGCTTAATGTAACGAACGCCGGTTCGGGCTACGCTGTTGCGGAGAGGCTACGGGGAACGGGTGCAGCACGACAAGACCGACATCCTGGAATCACCTCCCCTCACGGGTTCAGCCCGTGAGGTCTTTTCGGTATTCCTCCGGCTCGGGCTCACCTCGTTCGGCGGCCCAATCGCCCACCTCGGCTACTTCGAGCGCGATCTCGTGCAACGCCGCCGCTGGCTCGATCACGAAACCTACGCCGATATCGTCGCCCTTTGCCAGCTTCTCCCCGGCCCCGCCAGCTCGCAGGTCGGCATGGCGATCGGGATGCGCCGCGCCGGTTGGCGTGGGCTCGGCGCCGCCTGGCTCGGCTTCACCGCTCCCTCGGCAATCCTGCTCATCCTCTTCGCCTATCTCGTCGAGCGCACCGGTGATATCGCCGATTCCGGCTGGATTCACGGGCTGAAGATCGTCGCCGTCGCCATCGTGGCGCAGGCGGTCTGGAGCATGGCGAAAAACCTCACTCCCGATCGCCAACGAATCACTATCGCCTTCCTCGCCGCCGCAACGCTGCTCCTCTGGTCGAGCGCACTTGGGCAGGTCGCGGTGATCGTCGCAGGCGGAGCGATCGGTTGGTTGCTCTATCGCGATCCGCAGTCGGCAGGAAGTCGTCCCTCGATCCGTTTCAACCGGCTGTCAATCGCGCTCCTCGGACTTTTCGCCGCCTTTCTCGGGGTGCTGCCGCTGCTGCGCTCACTCTTCGGCGGCTGGGGATTCGCGCTTGCCGATGTCTTCTACCGCGCCGGTGCGCTCGTCTTCGGCGGTGGCCACGTGGTGCTGCCGTTGCTGCAATCGGCCATCGTCACCCCCGGCTGGATGAGCAACGATCAATTCCTCGCCGGTTACGGTGCGGCGCAGGCGGTGCCTGGCCCGCTCTTCACCTTCAGCGCCTACCTCGGCGCGGTGATGCACGGCGTGCCCGGCGCCCTGCTCGCCCTCGTCGCGATCTTCCTGCCCTCGGTGCTGATGGTTGCCGGTGTCATGCCCGCCTGGGACCGCCTGCGCCTGATCCCGGCGATGCAATCTGTCCTGCGCGGCATCAACGCCGCTGTCGTCGGTCTCCTCCTCGCCGCCCTCTACGACCCGATCTGGACCAGCGCCATCTTCAAACCGAAGGACGCCGCCGTTGCGCTGCTTGCCTTCGGTCTCCTGGTTGTCTGGAAGCTCCCGCCCATCGTTGTCGTCGCGCTCACCACGCTCGCTGGCGCGCTCATCCTCACCTAAAACAACCGGGGCGGCGCTAATCGCACCACCCCGGCTGCTGGAGGCAAGATGTGTTTGTCTTCGCGCCGCGCCCCTACGCGCTGCGCTGTCCCGCCAGCGGCCAGCGGAACCGGCTCGTCGTGGCGCGAGAGTAGTAATCGATCTGCGGCACGCGAGCGGCGGTAATCGCCACACCCAGCGGGTGCGCCCCTGATTGCGTCAGCGCATCGATGGCGTGTCGCAATTCGCCGACCTGCGTCTTGCCCGATCGCGCCGCCACCAGCACGCCATCGAGATCGGCCGAAACGATCAGCGCATCGCTGAGGCCGAGCGCGGGCGGCAGATCGACGATCACAAATTGGTACGTCGATTTCAGCTCGGTCAGCAGCGCGTCCATCCGCCCCACACCGAGCAGATCGGAGGCGTTATCGGCGTGCCCGCCCGAGGGCAGAATCGCCAGGTTGGGCACCACGTTTCCGCGCACCACATCCTGCCAGCGACGCTCACCCGCCAGCACCTGCTTCACACCGGCCTGATTCTGCAGCTGGAAAATCTCGTGCTGCTTCGGCCGGCGCAGATCGGCATCCAGCAACAGCGTGCGATACCCCGCCAGCGCCAGCGACGCCGCCAGGTTGGCCGCCAGCGTGCTCTTGCCGTCACCGGTGCCGGGGCTGGTAATCCCGACCAGCGGCGATTGCTTCGAGCGCGTGACGTACTCGACGTTGGTGCGCAGCAGGCGAATCTCTTCCGTTGCCGACGTATTCGGCGCCGTGATCACGAACACGCGTCGCCGCCCATACCCGAGCCGCGAGATCTTCGACAGCGTGGCGATCACCGGCAGCCCAACATTGTCGCGACCATCGAGTGAGGTCTTCACCGTGTTGTCGAGCGATGCCAGCAGCACGATCAGCGCCGCCGTCGCCGCCAGCCCCGCGATCAACCCGAAGATCAGATTGACCGATGGCTGCGGTGCGAACGGTGTCGAGGGAGCGGTCGCCTCCTGCCAGGGCTGCGCGCTGGTCGCGGTGTCGAGACTGTTGTTGCGCAACGTCGTCTGCAGCTGGGTAAGCCGCGCAAGCAGCGTACGCAGATTGTCGGCATTGGTGGTCATCTGCTGGATCACATCGCGCGAGGTACCGAGCGTATCCTGCACCGCGATCTGGTCTTCAAGATTCCCGAGTTGGGTGTTCAGCTCTTCAACCTGGCGATCGACCTCAAATCGCAGGTCGTTGGTTGTTTGAGCGCTGTCGGTCTGGAGTTTGGTGATGAAGGCGTTCATCACCGCATTCGCGATGGCAGCCGCCTCATCGGGATTTTCATCGTTCACGTTGATCTTGATCTGCTGGATCTCCGCGCTCGGCTGTACGTCGACCAGCTCCTTAAGGGCAGCAGTCGACATGTTCAACCCGAGCTGATCGATCACCTGCTGCAAAATCGGCGTCGTTTCGATCAGCGCCGAGTAGGTCGTGGTCAAGCTCTGCGCGGTGAGAATAGCGTTGTAATCGGTTGTTGAGGTGGTCCCGTTCGGCGCCACGAGAATGGTGGCGGTGGCGCTGTACTTCTCCGGTTGGCGATTTGCCAGCGTCACCCCGAGCCCGGCAAAGAGGATCGGCAACACCGGCAGCAACCACCACCACTTACGGGCGGTCTGGAGGAGATGGCGAAGCTCGATGTCCATAGCAGAGATCCTCACGGCTAAAGACGCACCCGCCGCTGCGCTCTGGTCGGGGTGTCCGTACACTCAATACGGACATACTATAACGGACACTGTGTCGCTTTGTCACAGATCTAGAGGTCACTATTGCGGATAAGCTGCCTCAGTTGGAAATTGTCCGCTCTCGATCAGGGAGGATTCACGTGTTGCACCAGATCGCCAGTGACATGTTTTCACTCCCGCTTCCCGTCCTCGAAAAGATCATCCGCCCGATCATCGTCTACGCGATTCTCCTGCTCGCCTTCCGCCTCTTTGGCCGCCGCGAGCTGGCGCAGCTCAACCCGATGGACTTCACCGTGTTGCTCATGCTCTCGAACACGGTGCAAAACGCCATCATCGGTGAAGACAATTCGGTCACCGGCGGGATCATCGGCGCTGCGGCGCTGCTCTCCATCAACTGGGTGCTCAATTGGCTGACGTATCGCTACCCGCGCCTGGAAGCGCTCACCGAAGGCAAACCCCTCACGCTGATCGAAGATGGCGTTATGGATAAGAAAACGATCCACGATCAGCAAATTTCAGTGCAGGATTTCCACGAGGTCCTGCACCGACAGGGGATCGACGACGTCCGCCACATCCGCCGCGCCGTGCTCGAAGCCTCCGGCACGATCACGGTTATTCCCCGAGATGACGAGCGCATCGACGAAATCAACGCCCGCCTCGCCAGCATCGAACAACTCCTCCGCGAGCGCCGGTAAACAGGCACCCGCGTTCTCGCTAGACTGCTCCGCGTGAAAGGAAGATCGAATGCCGAACCCATCCTGGTATCCCGATGAACTGCTCTTCGCTGGTCCCGAGCACCTCGACGCCGGGTATGTCGAAGGGTACGACGCAAAAGCGCAAACCGATCCCACCGAGGATGTCGAGCTACTCCTCGGTCTTGGGCTCAACGAAAGCTCGACCGTCGTCGATCTCGGCGCTGGCACCGGCGTGTTCGCGCTGGCGATCGCACTGGAATGCGCGAAGGTCTACGCGGTCGATGTTTCCGATGCGATGAACGCCGAGCTAGCCCGCCTCGCCAATGCCGCCGGACTGACGAATATCGAGATCGTCCACGGTGGATTTCTCAGCTTCCAGCCCCACGAGCCGGTCGATTGCGTTTACACACGCAACGCCCTGCACCACCTCTCCGACTTCTGGAAGGTGGTCGCCCTGCAACGAATTGCGGATATGCTGAAACCAGGTGGGATTTTGCGCCTGCGCGATCTCGTCTATTCGTTCCCGCTGAAGGAAACCGAATCGCGCATTGAAACCTGGATCGCTGGGGGTGCACCGACCGCCGATCGCGGCTGGACGCCGGAGGAGCTTGCCACCCACGTTCGCACCGAATTCAGCACCTTCGATTGGTTGCTGGAACCGATGCTGGAGCGCACCGGCTTTGAAATCCGCGAGGTCGAACACGCGCCGATCGGCGCCTACGCCGCCTACACCTGCGTGAAAAAGGGCTAGGGGCGGACACCCGCGCTCCTGACCCCGGAGGGGTCATCCTTGCCTGAGCACCGGCCCTCAGGCCCGGTGTCTACGCCGCCGAGCCGAGCGGACCGTTCGCCAGCAGTGGTGACACCGCATCGGCCGGCAGCGGCCGCGCGAAAAAGAACCCCTGGGCAGTGCTGATCCCAAGCGATTGCATCGCCCGCACCTGCTCCGCGCGCTCCACCCCCTCGATCGTTACCGGCATCCCCAGCCGATCGGCGAAGGCAACCATCGCTTCGACCATCCCGGAGCGTGATCGTTCGATCTCCACACCGCTCTCCAGCATCGAGCGATCGATTTTGATCGCATCGATCGGACACTGATGCAGAAAACTCCATCCTGAATAACCGGCGCCGAAATCATCGAGCGAAAGCCGCACCCCAAACGGATGGAGCTGGCGCATCAGCTTGATCGCGGGCTCGATATCCTCTTGCCCCACCGTTTCGCTGATTTCGAGTCGCAGCAACGCCGGATCGAATCCGGTTTCCGCCAGCACGTCAATAATTTCCCGCCCCAGATTAGGATCGCGGAATTGTCCCGGCGCGATATTCACCGCCACCACGATCTGCCGCCCACCGGCAAAGCGTTCCTGCCAGGCTCGACCCTGCCAGCACGCTTCCCGCAGCACCCAGCGCCCAATCTCGCGCATCAGCCCGAGATCGTCCGCCATGTGCAGGAATTCCGCTGGCGCCAGCAACCCACGCGTTGGGTGCTGCCAGCGCAGTAGCGCCTCCACCTCGTAGGTCTGGTAGGTTTTAAGATCGACCAGCGGCTGATAGAGCAAACGGAATTGTCCGCGCGCCAGCGCTGCGCGCAGTTCCGCTTCAATTTCCAGCCTGCGATTTGCCGCCTGGCTCATTTCGGGTCGATACGGGCGAATTTGCCCGCCCAACTCCCCCTCTTTGGCCTGTGCCATCGCCACATCGGCTCGCATGAGCGCCTCGTCCAGCGACTCCCCGGCGCCGATCGCCGCCACGCCGATCGAAACCGTGAGCGCGATGGTGCCTTCATTCAGGTCGACCGGTTGCGCCAGCTGCACCACCAGGTGCTCGGCCAGAGCGCGCGCCGCCGCCATGCCGCCGACCGGCAGCACGATCGCAAATTCGTCGCCGCCGGTGCGCCCGATCAACACGCCGGGACTCACCAGCGCCTCAATCCGCCGCGCCATTATCACCAGCAGGCGATCCCCGGCGGCGCGGCTAAATCCATCGTTGATACGGCGAAAATTGTCGAAATCGAGATAAAGCACGACCCCGTCGCTACCGCCGCCGAGACGCGCTCCCTCAGCAAGCAACGCACCACGCGTGCGTAATCCGGTTAGCGGATCGATGCTGGGTGTCTTGCCCGTCGCCGCGACAACACCACGCCGCTGGCGCGAGCTACCCCCAGCCGTGTTTCTCTCCGGCACTCGTTGTTCCTGCTTGCGAGCCCCATGGCACATCGACGCTTCCGCTCCCCGGAACCTGCTCCTGAGGAGCCCCCATCGGCTCACTATACCATCCGACGTGACTAGCCTGATAATCCTATGTCCCAAATTGGCAGATACTTCCGTACCTGAGCAGTCGTCATCTCAACGCTCGTCACGGCAGATCGTTCTGATCACGCACAACCGCCCTCGGCATACCATCTCCGCCTCGATGTCTGCACCGACGCGACGCCACATACCGGCACCAAAAACTGACTCGCGATCGCCGTACCCGCTACAATCGCAGGGTCATACCGGCTCTCCGTCGCGGTGCTGCGTGGTGCGCCAGGAGGATTGCTTCATGTTCCGCCGAGTTTTGGATCGCTCTCTTCGAGTTAGTCTGTTCCTGCTGAGCGCCTTCATTGGCATAGCATCGATCGCCTCTACCGCTCCGCACGCGGCGGCGCAGGAAAGCGATCAGGATTTTCTGCCGGGATTCGCCTACCCGGGGGATGGCGTTTCGGCGCTCACCACCATCGGTAGTCTCGATCCCGCGCTGAGCGAGCCGGCAACGCTCACTATCGAGCGCCTGCGCATCGCCCCTGGTGACAGCGTGCCCGCCACCGATGGCGCGCAAATCATTCAGGTCGAGCACGGTTCGCTCTCCTACACCGACGACCTGGGTCTCGACGCCGAGCTTGGCGCGGATGCCGCCGGCTTTTTTGCCGCCGGCTCGACGACCGAGATCGCCAACGAGGGCGGCGTTCCCGCGATCGTGTTGCGCACGGTGATCACTGGTCAGCCCGCCACCGCAACCAGCGGCAACGAGCAACCGGATGAGGACAACGGCGACACCTCCGGCGAAACCGGAGAGCGCCCCTCCTCGACCCCGGCCTCCGGTGGCAACGCCGTGCCCCCGCCCTCCGATAGCAATCAGGAAGATAGCGAAGCCAATCCCCAGCCCCCGGCGGTAACCAACACCATCGGCAACACCCGGGCCGCCGAAACCACCACCCCGGTTACCGCCGATCCGTCCGCATCGCCGGTCGCGTCGCCGGTCGCCACCGAGGAGCCACCCGCCCCCATCGCGCCGGTGGCCGGGCTCGGAAAACTCGGTGTGCTCCTGACCGCTGATCTCACGAACCTCCCCGGCTCGCCGCAACAGTTCTTTGCGGGCACCGTGGTGCTGCAACCGGGCGCCGGTATCGAATTGACCGGGAGCACCGGCCAGCTCGGCCTGCTCGCCTCCGGTGGCGATCTCACGGTCGAGCGCGATGGCCGCGCTTCGGCCAAACTGCGCGATGGCCGCTCGGTCATCCTCCCGGCCGGTGTCTCCGCCAGCTTCATCAACGACGGCGAAACCCCGCTCAGCGTGCAGATTGCCGGGATCAGCGGCAGCAGCGCCGTCGGCAATACCCCCGACAACGAAACCGCGGATGCGGAAACGACATCCACACCCGATGCATCGCTGGATGGGGAGCCGGTCGATATGACCGGCCCCGCCCGCTTCATTCCCACCAACCGCGAGATGGAGCAGCTCGGGCTGTTTCCGGTGCCCGGCGAACCGGTGATCTCCTCCGATGCCGAACAAAATCGACTCTGGTTCTCCTCCGGTAATGAGGCAGAGTCCACCCTGGCGAAATACAACTGGCAGAATTTTCTTATCAGCGGCTACGACAGCCAGTCGAACAGCACTGATTACGGTGTCGTCGAGTACCTCGCCATCAATGTAGATACCTTCGCCTCAAAGGACGATTGCACCGCCTTTTACACCTTTCTGCAGGATGATTCGCTCGGCGGCAATGCCAGTCATTCACCCGATCTCGGCAGCCTCCCCGGGGTTGACGCCGAAATGCGCATCGGCCGCTTCATCCAGGACAGCGGGCTCGAATTCGGGCTCATGGTGATCCGCAGCGGTGAGTACGTGGTGACGATCTTCGTCAACGGCCCCGATGTCAACGCCATCGGTCTGATGGAAGCGCTCGCCAAGCTCATCTTCGGCCCCCGCGGCTAGCCCGACAGGGAACGAAAAACGCCCCGGTGCTCGGAGCCGAGCACCGGGGCGTTTTTGCGTGGGTCTAGCGCTTCGGTCGCAGCGCCTGCGCCAACCCATCGCCGATCAAGCCGAACCCGGCCCCGGTGATCAGCACCGCGATACCCGGATAGGTCATCAACCGCCAATCGCGCAGGAAGAAATCGCGCGCTTCCGCCACCATCACACCCCACTCGGCGTTCGGCGGTTGTACGCCCAATCCGAGGAAGGAGAGCGCCGAGGCGGTGAGAATGTTCAGCACCATATCGGCCATCGCGAAAACAATCGCCGCCGAGGTTACATTCGGCAGAATGTGACGCAGCATAATCCGGGCATTGCTCATCCCCATCACGCGCGCCGCTTCCACGTACTCCAGCTTGCGTTGCACCAGCGTTTCCGCCCGCACGATTCTGGCGTAGGCGATCCACCCCACCAGCCAGATCGCGTAGACGATCTGCTTCGTGCCGGTACCGAGAATCGCCACCATCGCAATCAGCAAAATCAGATCGGGAATCGTGACGGTGAAATCGACAAAGCGCATGATCAGCGTGTCGAAGATCCCGCCGAAATAGCCCGAGCTCAACCCGATAAAGCCGCCGACGATCAGCGTCACGATCGTGCCCGTAAACGCGATCACCAGATCGACCCGCCCACCGACGGCCAATCGCGTCAGCGTGTCGCGACCGAAATTATCGGTGCCCAGCGGATGATCCCAGCTCGGCGACGCAAATGTCGGCTGGGCGAAATCAGGATCGGTCGGGTTCCAATCGGAAAAGAGTGGGTAGACCAGCGCGAAAAAGAGCACGACCGTAATGATGCCCAACCCGGCGATCAGCGAGGAATTCAGCCAGCGCTGGCGCCGCCGGCTCTTCGCCTGGCGATCGGCCAATTGCCCGGCGACGGATTGCAACGTGGTGGGGGTGCCGGCGGCAGGAAGGCTCATTCGTAACTCACCCGTGGATCAAGCGCCACATAGATGATGTCGACCACCAGATTGATCAACAACACCAGCACACCGAACACCAGGGTCACCCCCTGGATCACCGCGTAATCCCGATCGAAAATTGCCTTCACGATCAGCTGCCCGATCCCCGGCACACTGAACACCGTTTCGATGATCGCCGTACCGCCGACCAGAAACGAGAGCCGCACCCCGAGAATCGTCACCGCCGAAACGGCCGAGTTCCGCATCACGTGCCACAGGAATACCGTCCGCCCGGTCAATCCTTTGGAGCGCGCCGTGCGCACGTAATCGGAATCGATCGTTTCCAGCAGCGAATTGCGCAAACTGCGGATCAGCAGCGACGAACTCGCCATCGCCAGCGATAACGCCGGTAAGAACAGCGATTCCAGGTGCCCGAAAAAGCCATCACCGAATCCCGCGACCGGGAAAATCTTTTCCTTCACCGCCAGCGCTTGCAGCAGCATCATGCCGATCCAGTACGACGGCATCGCCAGCGACAGCATCACGTACACCCGCACCACGTGATCGGCGGCACGCCCGCGCCGCAGCGCCGACCACGACGCCAGCGGCACGCTGATCAAAATCGAAAGCACCATCGAATAGGTGACGAGGAAGAGCGTTTTCGGAATACGATCGCGCAGAATATCGGTCACCGGCTCATTGCGCCGCGCCGAATTCCCCAAATCCCCCTGCACCAAATTCCGCATAAACGCGAAATACTGCTCGTAAATCGGCTTGTCGAGACTCAGCCGTTTGTTGACCTTCGCGATCGCTTCCGGCGTGGCGCGAAACCCGAGCAGCGCATCGGCCGGGCTCCCCGGCACCAGGCGCACCAGAAAAAAGACAAACAGCGAAATCAGAAACAGCACCGGCACCATCTGCACTAACCGGCGCGCAATGTATCCCGTCATGGCTACCCCGTTATCCGTCGCCCGTCGCCCGGTATCCGTCGCCCGACGTTACGGACGACGGATAGCGGGCCTACGAATAACGCGTTACTCCTCGCGCCACGTCTCCCAGAGGCGGTAGTTACCGGTCGGGAGGATGCGGAAGTTCTTGATCTTGTTCGATACCGCCGTGCGGCCGGTGGGATAGAACAGGAAGATGAACGGCGCATCGTCCGATTGCAGCTGCTGGATCTGCTTGTAAATCTCCAGCCGCTTGGTGGGATCGGCCTCGACCTGGCCATCACGCACCAGCTTGTCGACGTCCGGATTCGCGTAGTAGGTCCAAACCGCGAAGGCCCCACCGTCGCTCTGCACCGCGAAGTTGGTCAGCTCATCCGGATCGATGATGTCGGTGGTGTAGTAGCCCTTGGAGAAATCGTAGTCCTTATCCTCGCGCGTGCGCTGGCGGCGGATCCCCGCTTCCAGCTGCTCGATCGTGATATCGCCGCCGATTTCCTTCAGGTTTGCCGCCACCAGCTGCGCCACCTGATTGCCGACCGGATCGCCCGGATCGGTCAGGATCGTGCCCTTGAAACCATCCTTACCGGCCGATTGCGCCACCAGCTCCTTGGCCTTGGCCAGATCGAAGGGATAGCCCACGATCTCGTCGCTGTGCCCGTACATCAGCGGCAAAAAGGTGTTCGCCAGCTTGCCCGCTCCGAACAGCACATTCTGGATGATCGAATCTTTGTCCACCGCGTAGTTAATCGCCTGGCGCAACGTTTTGTCGGTCCAGGGATCGCGGCTGCAGTTGATGCTCATGTAATCGATGCGCGCCACCGCGTCTTCGAGCAGCGTGACATCGGGGTTGTTGCGCAGCGCGTCGAGCTGGCTGAACGGCACATCGGTCGCGATATCGAGCTCGCCGCCCTGGAACTGCAGCATGCGGGCGTTGGCATCGGTCAGCACCGTGAAGTTCAGCTCATCGAAGTACGGCTTGCCCGCATCCCAGTAACTCGGGTTCTTCACCAGCTTGATGTCGGAACCCTTGTTCCAGGAATCGAACATGAAGGGTCCGCTGCCGATCGGATGCTGGAACAGATCATCTTTCTGGGCTTCGTGCAGCGCCTTCGAGATGATCGAAGCGCCGAAGAGCGCCAGATCCGATTCGAACGGCACCCAGATCCCTTTGAGCTTGATCTCGACCGTGCTGGCATCGGGCGCGGTGATCGTATCAACCGCGGAGAACAAAAAGCCCCACTGCGAATTCGGGTCGGTCGTCAGGCGGCCCAGCGAGTAGATGACATCGTCAGTCGTCACCGCTGATCCGTCGTGGAAGGTCACCCCAGATCGCAGGTGGAAGGTGTAGGTCAGCCCATCCTCGCTGCGCTCCCAGGTTTCGGCCAGACCGCCTTCCAGGGAATTGCCGTCAGCCGCCACCCGGATCAGCTGATCGTAGATGAGCAGCATGGTCCAGATGCTCATGTTGTCGGAGGGGATCACCGGATCGAAACTCTGAATGTCGTCATCGGCCAGGCTCATCGCCAGGCTGCCGCCCGGAACCGGGTTTCCTTCCTGCGCCGCTGCCGCGGGAGCAAAATAGCGCGTCCCAGCCATACCGGCCAGAGCCAGCCCACCCGCCGCGGCGAACCCGGCGCCGAGAAAGCGCCGCCGGCTCGTTCGCCATTGTGCCCATTGCGCCTTTTCGAGTTCGGGATCGATCGATGCAAATTTTGTCAGCCCGGTTGTCTCGTCCACGAAACCATCCTCCGCAACAGGCAGAGCCGATCCCCTCGGTTGCCGGATGAACGCCGCAATCGCGCTTCGTCGATAGAACGCCCGGCAAATCGTCGGGAGAGCTGATGATTCAAGCGCGCGCTGCTGCGGATCGTATCGAAGCTCGGGTTCCGCCGCAACAGGATCACCCATCCGGCACCCCCATTGATCGTGCACTGCGCATGAATCGCCCAAATTACCGCATCACCGTACAATCGCCATAACGAGTGGGAGTCGGATACCAAATGCCAACAATCTGCCATCACCGGAGCCGGTTGTGCGGTTTGCTGCTTATCGTGGTTGCGTTTGTGCTGGCGCCACTCCGCGCCAGCGCCGAAACAACCCTGGTCGATCCCAACGCGCCCAATCTCTCCCCGGAAGAGACGATCGCGCTCAAATTCGCACCGATCGCCTACCTGAAAACGCAGCGAGAGCCGTGCGACAGCGCGGGTGAGCCCTACGCCCCGTCAGCCGTCGATGTCGTGCTCAACGATCAGGAGGTGCTCCTTCGGGACACGTCAACCGCCAAGCATTCCAGCGGCGATCCCGTAATTGCTACCGGCCCCGATGCCGCCACGGTCGGGCAGGCGCCAAAAACCGCCTACGTCGATCTTCCCGGCGATCCGCTCCACGCCGGCTGCAGCTACGAGCAATTCTTCAAATCGCGCTCCGCCGGTCAATCGCCGATGGTCTACGCCCACATCGCCACCGAAGCTGGCGTGGATGGCTTCGCACTCCAGTACTGGTTCTATTACGTCTACAACCGCTTCAATAATCTCCACGAAAGCGACTGGGAAATGATCCAGCTCAATTTCGAGGATCTCACC
>JAESFN010000905.1_pt1 | contig 18427 bp, 22 predicted proteins | sample 9269411 | NCBI WGS metagenome assembly JAESFN01 (sample SAMN14505399, study PRJNA617100) | algae metagenome | isolation source: Iphinoe sp. HA4291-MV1 and co-occurring heterotrophs from trail next to... | place: USA: Maunawili Falls, Hawaii | collected 2009-07-25
GCCTTCCGGGGCCTCTGAAGCATGCTGAAAGTCGAAAACGTCAAGAAGGCCTTTGGCCCGGTCACCGTCCTCGACGGGGTGAACCTCACGGTGAACCCCGGTGAAGTGGTGTCGATCCTGGGCTCGTCGGGCTCGGGCAAGTCGACGCTGATCCGCTGCATCAACGGGCTCGAAAAGCTCAACGCCGGCAAGATCACCGTCGACGATTTCGATGTGTCGAAGCCCAAGGAACTGGCCGAGGCGCGCAAGCGCAGCGGCACCGTGTTCCAGCTGTTCAACCTCTACCCGCACATGACGGCGCTGCAGAACATCACGCTGGCGCCGATCGAGGTGTTGAAGCGGTCGAAGGCCGAAGCGGAAGCCGAGGGTCGGGCGCTGCTGGCGCAGGTCGGGCTCGGCGATCGCGCCGATGCCTATCCGGCGCAGCTCTCGGGCGGGCAGCGGCAGCGTGTCGGCATCTGCCGGGCGCTGGCGATGAAGCCGCGTTATCTGCTGCTCGACGAAGTCACCAGCGCGCTCGACCCCGAGATGACCTCGGAAGTGCTCGACATCCTCGCCAAGCTCGCCAAGGACGGCACCACCATGGTGTTCGTCACGCACGAGATCGAGTTCGCGCGGCAGATCTCCAATCGCATCGTCTTCCTTGAGAAGGGTGTGCTGCTGGTCGACCTGCCGACCGACAAGTTCTTCGCCGACGATGGCGGCCTCGCACAGCCGCGCGTCGCGCAGTTTCTCTCCAAGATGCGGAAAGACTGACCACCATGCTGTTTATCGCCAATGCAGAAGGCTGGCCCGGCATCCCGACGACCGTCGACATGCTGCGTTCGGGCGCCGATAGCCTGACGGCCATGGTGGCCGGCATTTCCAAGGTCGAGTCCGAGACCAAGGTGCGCAGCGTCGGCCATGGCGGCTGGCCCAACATGCTCGGCGTGATGGAGTGCGATGCCGCGGTGATGGACGGTACGACGCGCGAAGTCGGCAGCGTCGGCGCGGTGCCCAATACCATCCCGGTCGCCCGCCTCGCCCACGAGGTGCTGAAAAAGCTGCCGCATGTGATGCTGACCGGCGACGGGGCGCGCCGCTTTGCCACTGAAACCGGTTTCTCGGTCGACGACGTGCTGCTCGAGGATTCGAAGCGCGTCTGGTGGGAACGGCTCGAAAAGGAAATGACGCCGGAGCAGAAGGCGGCCTTCCCGAACACCCCGCTGGCGCCGTTACTGAAGACCATCACCGACCCGGAACGCGTCCGCGACACCACGGTCTATCTCAGTGCCGACGCGACGCGCGGCATCCACGCCGCGACCTCGACCTCCGGCTGGGCCTGGAAATATCCGGGCCGGCTCGGCGACAGCCCGATCCCCGGCGCCGGCTTTTACGCCGACAGCCGCTATGGCGCCGCCGCCTGCACCCATACCGGCGAAATGACGATGCGCTGCTCGACCAGCCGCACGATCGTTCTCGCCATGAAGCTCGGCTATTCGCTCAGCGACGCGGTGAAGCTCGCGGTCGACGAGCTCAACGAACTCACCGAGGGGTTCCTTGGCGGGGTGGTGATCCACGCCGTCGACGCCAAGGGGAACCACGAGGTGTTCAATTTCAGGTGCCAGGGCGAGATCCGCTACTGGCTCTGGGACGACTCGATGCCGGAAGCAGAACTCCGCGCAGCGAAGACTATCTGATCCAGGAGAGGAACGAACCATGAAGCGTATTCTGACTGCTATTGCCGCGCTGGCGCTCGTCGCCACCACGGCCGTCCCGGCCTTCGCCGGCATGCTCGACGACATCCGTTCGCGCAACGTCGTGCGCATCGGCGTGTCGCTCGGCGGCGAGCCGATCGGCTTCCGCGACGACCAGAACAACCCGGTTGGCTACGACGTCGACGTCGCCAACATGATCGCCACGAAGCTCGGCGTGCCGGTGGAATTCACCGACGTGTCGGGTGACGCGCGTATCTCGATGCTGGTCTCGGGCCAGCTCGACATCGTCATCGCCAACACCTCGGCGACGCTCGAGCGCGCCAAGTCGGTGAACTTCACGATCCCCTACAACCGCGCTGGTCTCCGCGTCATCGTTCAGGCCGACTCGGGCATCACCGACCTCGCCGGCCTTGCCGGCAAGAAGATCGTCGTGGGTCGTGGCACCACCGGTGAAACGTTCATCAAGAACGCCGTGCCGACCGCCGAGCTGGTCTATGTCGACCAGTTCGCACCCGATGGCGTGCTGCAGCTGCAGCAGAAGCGCGTTGACGCGGCGATCGAAGACTCGTCGCTGCTCGACTACCTCGCCACCAAGAACCCGAGCCTCGTGACGCTGGCCGGCCTCTACTCGAACGACCCGATCGGCATTGCCGTCGCCAAGGGCGACCCGGAGTTCGTGCGCTGGCTCGACATGTTCGTGTCCGATTACATCCAGTCGGGCGCGTACGCCGCCAACTACAAGAAGTGGTGGGGCGAGACCGCCAACCCGCCGGCGCTGACCGCGCTCTGGTAAGAACTGGCACGGGCGGCGCTCTCTCCCTTTGCCGCCGCCTCGCGCCAACTGCCGGGCCGTCCCCCAAAGGCGGCCCGGAACCATTTCACGGGGGTGGCGGTGGCAGCCGCTGCCTCCGCGTCCCTTCAGGCCGGATTAGCTCGTCTTCCGCGGCACAAACCGCGTCGGGATCAACACCGGCGGCTGGCCGGGAGTGAACGCGGCGGGATCGGCAAGGAAGCGCACCATGTGGCGCACGTAATCGGCCTTGTCGTAGCCGATCGACGAGATCGGGTAGGCATCGAAATCGGTCAGCGACAGGTTGTCGAAGCCATAGAGGCGAAAGCGGGTCGGGCGGTTGCCCGGAAAGTCCTCGCGACAGACGTCGAGAATGCCCATCGCCATGGCGTCGGAGGTGCAGAACACTGCATCGGGGCAATCGAAGCCGACCACCGCGGGCGCCGCCGCATGCCCGCTCTGATAGGAATAGTCGCCCTGGACGGTCTGGACGAGTTCGATGCCATGCTGACTGAAGGCGCTGAGATAGGACGCGATGCGCGCCTGCTCGACCAGCGACGAGGCGCGGCCGGTGACCAGTGCCGCGGTCTTTACCCCGTTCCCGGCCGCATCGGCGACGGCCTGATGGATGCCCATCGCCTCATCGGGGATGACAGTCGGCGACAGCCGGTCGTGCCGGCCGTTCAGCATCACCACGAGGTCGGAGCGGAACATCTTCCGCACCGTCTCGGCATCAGCGAAATCGGAAAACACCAGCGCCGCGTCGACGTGGTAGGCGACGCCCTGGCGCAAAAACTCCTCGACCTTGTCGACCGAGCCGACGCGAATGAGGATCACTTGCTTGCCGATCGCCTGGGTCTCGGCGAGCAGCCGGTCGAACAGGTCGAGATCGGAAAGGTCGTGGATGTGGTTGACCACGACCGCGATCAGGTTGACCGTTTTGGTGGTGAGACTCTGCGCCAGGAGGTTGACGCGATAGCCGAGCTCGGCCGCGGCCTGCAGCACCCGCTCGCGCTTTTCCGCCGAGACCGGCCGCTTTTCCGCCGAGAGGGCGCGCGACGCCACGGCGCGGGACACGCCGGCGAGCGCCGCGACATCGTCGATCGTGGGGGTCGCCTGCTGCCGGGCCTGTTCAACCATTATCCGTCATCGCACCTTTCGCGCGAACCGAGTCGGTCGCGTACCCCGAAGGTAGATGCCTGCTCCTTAGAAAGCACTCAACAGAGATGATTATCTGCTTCGATATTGGCGGTTCCGGGATCAAGGCAGCGCTGGCGACGAGCCCGTCCGAGTTGACGCCGCTGGGGCGGGTGCCGACGCCGCTCGACGACTTCGCCGCCTTCACCGCCGCCATCCGCGGCGTGGCCGATGCAGCGGGTGCTCCGGCGGGCACGCCGATCGGCATTTCGATCACCGGGGTGGTCGATCCGGCCGATGGCATCATCACCTGCGCCAACATTCCCTGCATCGACGGCCGGAGGCTTGCCGCCGATCTCGCGGTGGAACTCGGCCGCCCGGTGTTCGTCGCCAATGATGCCGACTGCTTCGCGCTGGCCGAAGCCATCGAGGGTGCCGGCCGTGGTCACCGCATCGTCTTCGGCGCCATCCTCGGCACCGGGGTGGGCGGCGGAATCGTCATCGATGGTCGCATCGTCAACGGTGCCGGCGGCTTTGCCGGCGAATGGGGCCACGGCCCGGTGGCCGCGACCAGTGCCGGCAACCCGCCGGTCGAGATCCCGCGCATCCCCTGTGGCTGCGGCCAGGCCGGCTGCGTCGATACGGTCGGCGCGGCGCGTGGCATGGAACGGCTGCACAAGCACCTGCACGGCATCGACCTGCCCTCCACGGCCATCGTCGAAGCGTGGCGCGCCGGCGACGCCAAGGCCACCCGCACCATCGAGGTGCAGGTCGACCTGCTCGCCGGGCCGCTGGCGCTGGTGATCAACGTGGTGGGCGCCAGCATCGTCCCGGTGGGCGGCGGGCTCGGCAAAGTCCCCGAGTTCATCGCCCTGCTCGATACGGCGGTACGCCAGCGCATTCTGCGCAAGCTCAGCGAACCGCTGGTCGTGCCCTCGCGACTCACGGTAGAGCCCGGCCTCGTCGGGGCCGCCATCCTCGGTTTTGTGGAGAACGCCGCGTGACCACCCGCCTGCTCGAAGTCTGCGTCGCCGATCCGCAAAGCCTCGCGGCTGCCATTGCCGGCGGCGGCGACCGGATCGAACTCTGCTCGGGGCTGGAATTGGGCGGCCTCACCCCATCCGCCGGCCTGATGCGCCTCGCCGCGGCCGCGCCGATCCCGGTCTACGCCATCGTCCGGCCGCGCAGCGGCGATTTCGTCTGCGACGATGCGGACGTCGACGCCATGCTGGGCGACATCGACGCCATCCGCGCCGCCGGCCTCGCGGGCGTGGTGCTGGGTGCCTCGCGCCCCAATGGCGAACTCGATCTCAAAGTATTGGCGCGATTGCTCGACCAGGCCGAAGGGCTCGGCTCGACACTGCATCGCGCCATCGACCTCGTGCCGGATTTCGCCGAGGCGACCGACGCCGCCGTCTCGCTGAAGTTCGAGCGCATCCTGACCTCGGGTGGCGTGCACGTGGCGCTCGACGGCGTCGACAACATCGCCACCGCCCTCGCCACGGCGAAGGGTCGGATCAAGATCATGGCCGGCTCCGGGCTGACCCCCGCCAATGTCGGCGCGTTGCTGGCGGCGGTGCTGGTCGACGAAGTCCACAGCTCCTGCGCCTCAGCGGGCCCGACGAGCAGCGCCCCGGCTGTACGGCTGGGCTTCGCGGCCGAAACCCGCCGCCGCACCGACCCGGCGGTGGTCCGGGCGTTCAAGCAGGCGATGTCGGCTTAGCCGAACAGCAGAATGCCCCACAGGCCAATTGCGCCGACGAAGATGCGCCAGTAGGCGAACACCGCAAAGCCATTCTTCGAGATGAAGTCCAGCAGGTAGCGCACCACGAAGAACGCGGTGACGAACGCCGCGGCAAAGCCGATGATCACCGCGGCGCCGAGTTCGGCGGTGATGAAGTCGCGGCTCTTGTAGAGGTCGTAGGCGAAGGCGCCGCCCATGATCGGCATGGCGATGAAGAAGGTGAATTCGGCCGCCGAACGCTTGTCGGTGCCGAGCAGCAGCGCGCCGACGATGGTCGAGCCGGAGCGCGACACGCCGGGGATCAGCGCCAGCACCTGAAACAGCCCGATGTAGAGGCAGAGCAGCGGCGGGTAGTTGTAGATATCTGTGTACTTCGGGGTGAGCTTCAGCTGGTCGACATAGAGCAGCACGATGCCGCCGAGGATCAGCGATACACAGAACACCACCGGGGTCTCGTAGATCACCGTCTTGATGAAATCGTGCAGCAGCACGCCGGCGAGCGCCGCCGGGAACGAGGCCAGTACCACCCCGAGGATGAAGCGCAGGGCCCCGGGTTTCCTCGCGATTGCGTCCCTCGCGATACCCAGCAGGCGCTGGAAATACACCACGAGGATGGCGAGGATGGCGCCCAGTTGGATCAGCACCTCGAACACCCGGCCCGGACTGTTGAAGCCGAGGAAGTGTCCCGCAAGCAGGATGTGGGCGGTCGAGGAGACCGGTAGGAATTCGGTAAGGCCCTCGATAATCCCTAGGATCAGCGGCACAAAAAGACCTTGATCGGCGTTCATCTGATCCCCTAACTCATCCCACCGGAAGGGCGGCAAGCGTGGCATCTAGCGCGATTTGCCCGGGCCCGCCAAGGATCGGCAAGGATCGTTTTCCCGCATGCCACGGTTGCTGCAGCACAGGCTCGACCCCTCATCCCGCCTCGCGAGGCTCATGTTCGCCGAATACGGCGTCGGCGTGGACCTCGAAGACATCAAGCCGTGGGCACGTGAGCCTGCATTGCTCGAGGTCAATCCGGCCGCCACCGTGCCGATCCTGGTCGAGGACGGCGAGCCGCCGGTCGTCGGCACGCTCGCCGTGCTGCATGCGATCGAGGACCGCTACGTGCCGGCTGCGGTCGACGGGCTGTTCCCGGTGCACGCGGCGCTGCGCAACGAAATGTGGCGGCTGCTCGAGTGGGTGCTGGTCAAGCTCAACGACGAAGTGACCCGCTATGTGCTCGAGGAAAAGATCGTCAAGCGCGACCAGCGTGGCATGACGCCGGAGCCCGGCGTGCTGCGCGTCGCCAAGGCCAACCTCGCCGAGCACCTGCACTATTTCAACTGGCTGTTCGCCACCCGCCACTGGATCGCCGGCGACACCATGACGCTCGCCGATTTCGCGCTCGCCGCACACCTCTCGAGCCTCGACTACCTCGGCGACGTGCAGTGGGACAGCTCAGCCGAAACCCGCCAGTGGTACGCCCGCATCAAGTCCCGCCCAGCCTTCCGCACCCTGCTCAACGACCGCGTCGCCGGCATGCCGGCAGCGTCAGGCTATACGGATCTCGATTTCTGACGCGGCCTCGGGCTGTGCTACACCGCGCAGCGTGACAGACACGAAGCTCCTCGCCGAACTCCGCGACCGCGCCAAGGCCCTCGGTTTTGATGCGTTCGGGGTGGCGCGTGCCGATGCACGGCCGGATTTGCCGGGAAAGCTCGATACTGCCCTCGCCCGCGACTGGCACGGCGAGATGGCGTGGATGGCGGAGACCGCCGAACGGCGCGGCGCGCCCGAGGCACTGTGGCCCGAGGCGCGCTCGGTGGTGATGGTCGGGATGAACTACGGGCCGGATACGGACCCGATGGCGGACCTCGAGCACCGCTCGCTCGGCAACATCTCGGTGTATGCCCGCAACCGCGACTACCACGATATCATCAAGGGCAAGCTCAAGGAGCTGGCGGGACTGCTCAACCGCCGCACCGGGGCCGAGGTGAAGGTGTTCGTCGATACCGCGCCGGTGATGGAAAAGCCGCTCGGCGAAACCGCCGGCATCGGCTGGCAGGGCAAGCACACGGTGCTGGTCAGTCGCGAGTACGGCTCGTGGCTGTTCCTGGGCGCCATCTTCACGTCGGCCGAACTGCCGGCGGACGAGCCGCACGCCGAGAGCTGCGGCAACTGCCGACGCTGCCTCGATGTCTGCCCGACCAACGCCTTCCCCGCACCGTTCCAGCTCGATGCGCGGCGCTGCCTCAGCTACCTCAACATCGAGCATCCCGGGCCGATCCCGCTGGAGTTCCGCGCCCCGATGGGCAACCGCATCTATGGCTGCGACGATTGCCTCGCCGTCTGCCCATGGAACAAGTTCGCCTCCGAAACGCACGAGATGAAGCTCAGGGCCCGCGACGAGCTGAAGTCGCCGCGTCTCACCGACCTGGTGCAGCTCGACGATCCGGGCTTTCGCGCTCTGTTCGCCGGCTCGCCGATCAAGCGCATCGGCCACGCCCGGTTCCTGCGCAATGTGCTGATCGCTGTAGGCAATTCCGGCGACGATGCGCTGGTGCCGCTGGCCGAGGCGCGGCTGAGCGATCCCGAGCCGCTGATCCGCGGCGCGGCGGTGTGGGCGGTCAAGCGGCTTGTGGCGAAAGAGCGCGCGGCTGCACTGGCGCTTGCGTTTTTGTCCGATGAAGGCGACATCAGCGTCCAGGCAGAGTGGAGCGCGGCCGTCCAGCCGGCGCGTGCAAACTAGAGTTACTTCAGAATGCGCCTGTTCTTCTTCGGCATGGGTTATTCCTCGCGCGCCACCGCCCGTGCGCTGCACCTTCTGGCCGACCCCGAGATCCCCGTCGCCGGCACCACCCGCAGCGCGGAAGCCGCCGAGTCCGAGGCCGACTCGGCCTATCGCATCCATGTGTTCGACGGTGAAGTGCCGGGCGCGACGCTGAGCGAGGATCTAAGGAAAGCCACGCACGTGATCCTGTCGATCCCGCCCGACGAGCGTGGCGATGCGGCACTGAACCTCCATCGTGCCGACCTCGATGCGGCGCCCAACCTCGAGTGGATCGGCTACTTCTCCACCGTCGGCGTCTATGGCGATTTCGGCGGCCAGTGGATCGACGAGGACGCGCCGACCCGGCCGCTGAACATCCGTTCGAAGCAGCGGGTCGAGGCTGAGCAGGCCTGGCGCGACTACGCCAGGGAGCGCGGCGTGCCGCTGTTCATCGTGCGGCTCGCCGGCATCTACGGACCAGGCCGCTCGGCCTTCGACAAGCTGCGCGAGGGCACTGCCCGCCGCATCGTCAAGCCGAACCAGGTGTTCAACCGCATCCATGTCGCCGATATCGGCCGCATCACGGCGCGCGCCGCGCTCAGCGACCTCGCCGGCACCTACAACCTCGCCGACACCGAGCCGGCGCCGCCGCAGGACCTCGTGACCTACGCCGCCCACATCATGGGGATCGAGCCGCCGGCCGAGGTGCCGTTCGAGACGGCCGAGATGACGCCGATGGCGCGGAGCTTTTATTCCGACAACAAGCGCGTTTCGTCGAAGAAAGTGCTGGCGGCGCTGGGCGCTGACCTGCTTTATCCGACCTATCGCGAAGGTCTCGACGCCATCTGGAAAGGCCGGCAATGACCGCTCCCAAGCCTGCCACCCCGCCGCAGCGCGTGGTGCTTGACGGCCGCTATGTGCGGCTGGAACCGCTGACCATGGCGCACGCGCCGGACCTGTTCGAGGCCTCGAACGTGCCCGATGGCGCCGAGCGGTTCGCCTATCTCGGCGACTATGCGCCGAAGGCGCAGGCCGATACCGAGGCGTTCATCCAGGGCGTGCTCGGCAAGGCCGATCCGATGCTCTTCGCCGTCGTCGACAAGTCGACTGGCAAGGCCGGCGGCCGGCAGGCGCTGATGCGCATCGTGCCGGAGCACGGCGTCATCGAGATCGGCTCGATCTACTGGGGCCCGGCCATCGCCCGCACGCCGCGCGCCACCGAGGCGCTGTACCTGTTCGCCCGGCACATTTTCGAAGACCTCGGCTACCGCCGCTTCGAGTGGAAGTGCAACGACCGGAACGAACCTTCGAAGCGTGCTGCCAAGCGTTTCGGCTTCACTTACGAGGGCCTGTTCCGCCAGCACATGATCGCGAAAGGCGAGAACCGCGACACCGCCTGGTTCTCGATGCTCGACAGCGAATGGCCGGCGAAGAAGGCCGCGTTCGAGCGCTGGCTCGATCCGGCGAACTTCGACGCGAGCGGGCAGCAGAAGACGCCGTTGAACGCCGGCTAGCCCGGCAGGCTGTCGCCGGGGAAGCTGCGGCCGGCATAGACCTCGAAGGTCAGCCAGCCGGCCTTCACTGCCGGGTCGTCCAGCATCAGGACACGCGTTTCCTCGACGCTGGTGGTGAACAGCCCGAGCCCGGCCATGTCGGTCTCGGTCGCCAGCGGCACCACCACCGCCAGGTGCCCGGCAGCGCGCAGCGCGAAGTTGCGGCGGCCATGTTCCCAGATGATGCTGCGATCGCCGTCGGGCCGGTAGTTCGGACCTTTCTTGAGGACGAGCACGCTGTAGGGGCGCGCCTTGCCCAGCATGTCGCGCATGTAGTCGTCGCTGATCTCGATCATGGCGGGCTCCTCGCTCATCCCCGAGCTTGCCGCGCCTGCCGCTAAAGCGCCAGTGTCAGCTGCTCGGGCGGCGCGGTGATCTCGCGCTCGATGGCGGCCTTCAGCAACTCCAGGTCCTCGGGGCGGCTCAGCCGGTGGTCGCCGTCGGGGATCAGGGTGAAGGTCACGGGGTCGGTGAGCAGGTGCTGCACCAGCCGCATGGCGTGCTCGCGCGGCACGTCGGGGTCCTTGCCGCCCTGCAGGATCGTCACCGGCGCCCCGACGTCGATGCCGCGGCCGAACATCAGGTGGTGCTGGTTGCCGTCCTCGATCAGTTTTGCAGTGTAGGGATAGGGTTCGTCGGAGTACTGCGAGGGCCGGTTGACCACGCCGTCCCGCTTCAGCGCCCCCAGTTGCGCCTTGCTCATCCGCTTGGTCATCAGCTCGGCGGTCGCATCGACTGCGGGGGCGATCAGCACCAGCGCCTTCACCCGGTCGCCCTGCCCCTGCCGGCGCAATTCGCGCGCCATCAGCAGCGCCAGCCAGCCGCCGAGCGAGGAGCCGACGATCACCTGCGGCCCGGAAGTCGTCGCGAATACCGCGAGCGATTCCTCAAGCCAGCGGCTCACCGTACCCTCGAGGAAATCGCCGCCCGACCGGCCGTTGCCGGAATGGTCGAAGCGGGTGACCGCGAGGCCCTTCTCGGCCCCGAACGCATCGAGCGCCGTGGCCTTGTTGCCGCCCATCTCGGAGCGATAGCCGTTGAGCCAGAAGATACCCGGCGACTTTCCGGGTCGCCGCAGCATGGCGATGCGGCGCGCCGCGCTGCCTTCGCCCACCTCCAGATACTCGACCGTGGGTTCCACGCGCCCGACTCCATCTGCTTCGCGTCGGCCTTTTGCCTCGCGTTAGCCTTCGCGGCAACAGTTTGTCATCAAACCGCCCCCGGGTGCTGTTTCTTGTCTGTTCCGGTGTTGACTTATGGTCGACGCAGCACGATTTTAGCCGCGATTTCCCGCCGCTCCGGTAACAATCGAAGGATCGCCTCCCATTCGTCGTCCCATGAGACCCGTCGCGCCCCAGAAAGATGGGCCGCAATCTAACGAAGATATCTCCTCCCCCGACGTCCAGCTGATCGATGCCGAAGGCGCCAACCGTGGCGTCGTGCGGACGCGCGAGGCTTTGGCTGAAGCGCAGGAGCAGGGACTCGATCTCGTCATCATTTCCCCGAACTCGGTCCCTCCCGTTGCCAAGATGCTCGATCTCGGCCGCTTCAAGTACGCCGCCCAGAAGAAGGCAGCCGAAGCGCGCAAGAAGCAGAAGGTGATCGAGGTCAAGGAAATCCAGCTGCGTCCGAACATCGACACGCACGATTACGAGACCAAGATGAAGGCGGTGCACCGCTTCCTCGAGGACGGGGACCGGGTGAAGGTGACGATGCGCTTCCGCGGTCGCGAAATGGCGCACCAGGAACTGGGCATGCAGCTGCTGGTCAAGGTGCAGAACGAGCTCGAGGCCAAGGCCAAGGTCGAATCCTCGCCCCGCTCGGAAGGCCGCCAGATGGTGATGGTGCTGGCGCCGAAGTAAGGCGACAGCATATGAGTTGATGAGGGCGGCCAGGTGCCGCCCTTTTTCATGCCCGCCGTTTCTTAGATTTCCGGAATTCTTTCCTGCTTTCCCGAATGCTGTTTCCCGCTGCCGGCGCGCCGTATCTCCTGCTCCGTTAAGCGTTTTCACCTAGCATCCTGGTCCGGCTGGTCGAGGGATGGACCGGGATGGGGGATCGTCGGATGCTGCAGCGGCTGAGCATTACTCAGAAGATTTATGGTGCGTTCGGGACCCTGGTCCTGCTCCTCGGGTTCCTCTGCGTCGCCGGTTACTTCGGCGTCCAGTCGGTGGCCGGGATCTTCGCCGACTATCGCCTCGCGGCGCACCAGTCGCTAGCCGCCGGCCAGATCGTCAAGGAAATCGAGGCGCTGCGCATGGCGGCGCTCCGCTACCGCGCCGACCGATCCACCGACACCGCCGCCGCGTTCGACGCGCGACTGGGCCAGCTGAGCATCGACAAGGACGAGACGACGGCCGAGTTCGCCGGCGACCCGGCTGCCAGCGCGCTGATCGCCAATGTGCGCACGGCGGTCGGCTCCTACGGCAAGGCGCTTGCGGCGGTCGTTGCGCTAGACACCAGCCGGCAGGCCATTGTCGCCGAGATGACCGAGAAGGCGAAGGCGGCGCGTGGGCTGCTCGACGAGATCACCGCATACGCCTCCTCCACCAACGACCTCAGCTCGGTGAAGCAGACCGCCGATATCGGCGCCAATGTCCTCGGCATGCTGGGGGCGGTGGATCGCTACATGCTGGGCGGCAATGACGCCGACTACGCGCAGATCGGCGAAGCCGGCACCAGGGCCGCCGATCTTGCCAACGAACTGGCGGTGTTCATCTTCACGCCCGAGCCGCAGGCCAAGGCCTATGCCACCGCGACGGCGATCGCCGACTACCAGGCGCAAGCCGAAAAGCTGAAGGCGGCGACCGATGAACGGAAGACCGTCGAAGCCACGCAGCTCGATGCGACGGGGATCCGGCTCGACGCTGAACTCGAAAACCTCCAGGCCGGCATCGTCAGCCGGCAGGACCAGCTCGGCGAGACGAGCACCAGCAGCACCGGCATCACCCAGACCATGCTTATGGCCGTCGGCGCGACGGCGGTGCTGCTCGGCATCGTCCTCGCGGTGCTGATCGGCCGCTGGCTCTCGGGTACCATCCGGCTGATGGCCGAGGACATGCAGCGCATCGCCAATGGCGACCTCGACAGCGAGATCGCGGCCGGCGGGCAGCGGCATGAGCTGGGTCGCATGGCACAGGCACTGCAGGTGTTCCGCACCAACGGCCTCGCTATCCGCAGCATGGACGAGCAGAAGGCAGCGAAGGCGTTGCGCGACGACGAGCAGCGCGCGGCGAGCGCCATCCTCCAGGCCGAAGTCGAGCGCGTCGTCGCCTCTGCGCTCGGCGGCGATTTCTCCGACCGGGTGAACGATGCCGCGACCGCCGCCGACGCCTCCGGGATCGCCCGCAGCCTCAACCAGGTGATGGCAACGGTGGAGCGCGGCGTCGGCGAAACGGCCGAGGTGCTCGATGCCTTCGCCCGTGCCGATCTCAGCCGGCGGATGACCGGCGAGTTCGCCGGCGCGTTCGGGCAGCTCAAGACGAGCGCCAATGTCGCGGCCGAAAAATTCTCCGACGTGGTGCGCCAGCTGCAGGGCGCCTCGCGCAACCTCCGCAACGCCACCGGCGAGATCCTCGCCGGGGCCAACGACCTGTCGCAGCGCACCAGCAGCCAGGCCTCGACCATCCAGGAAACCTCGGCGGCGATCAACCAGCTGCAGGGCGCGGTGGCGGACAATGCCAGGAAGGCCGACCAGGTGGCGAGCCAGACCCAGACGGCCTCGCGCATGGCCGACGAGGGCGGCAAGGTGATGACCGAGGCGACCGGCGCGATGGAGCGGATCACCCAGTCTTCGGCGAAAATCTCCAACATCATCGGGCTGATCGACGACATCGCTTTCCAGACCAACCTTCTCGCGCTCAACGCCTCGGTGGAAGCGGCGCGCGCCGGCGAAGCCGGCAAGGGGTTTGCCGTGGTTGCGGTCGAGGTGCGACGGCTGGCCCAGTCGGCGGCACAGGCCTCGTCCGATGTGAAGCAACTGGTGGACGAGAGCGCACTTGAGGTCCGCGGCGGCACCCGTCTGGTCGAGGAGGCCTCGGCCAAGCTCTCGGCCATCCTCACCGCGGTGCGCGAGAACAGTGCGCTGGTCACCAGCATCTCGGAAGCGACGCGCGACCAGGCGGATGCCATCACCGGCGTCAGCTCCGCCATGCGTAAGATGGACGAGATGACCCAGCACAACGCCGCGCTGGTCGAGGAAACCAACGCCGCGATCGAACAGACCGAGGCGCAGGCGGTGGAGCTCGACCACATCGTCGAGAGCTTTACGCTGAGCGGGGCGGCAAGGCTGCGGCAGGCGGCTTAGGGCCTATTAGTCAGCGCCCCGCTTCCCCCACACTCCAGCGGCCGCGACCAGCACCCAACCCAGGATCAGCCCACCGCCGCCAACCGGAGCCGCCATCGGGAACAGCGCTCCGCCGAGCATGGTCCGCGCCGCCAGATCACCGGCAAACAGCGCCAGCCCAACCAGCAACACCACGCCGGCGGCCACTGCCACGCGGTTGAACGCCATCAAGCTCAACCCGATCAGAACTGGTGCATGCAGCAGCAGGAAGTTCGCGGCGATGCCGAGATTGTCGTCCGCCGAATGACTGGCGCGCGCCGCCGCAGCAACACCGAGCGCACCACAAAGGCCCGCAGCCACCAGCAGCAGGCGAGACGCAGTTCCACGCATCGAACACTCCGTCGCGGGAATCATCACCCGCATCGGCGCAAAGGTTATCCGCCCGCATGCGCAAACAGAAAGGCCGGGATCACTCCCGGCCTTCTTCGTCTGCTGCACCAGGCTGTGACTTACGCCGCCAGCTTCAACCAGGTCGGGGCGATGGCGGTGCCCTGGCCGAGGCCGTAGCCGAAACGGATGTTCAGCATGCCGACCGGCTCGACCAGGCGGGCGCCATCGAGGCTGCCGACCTTCTCGACTGCAAAGCCGGAGGCGGTGACCAGCTCGGCAACCGCATCGACCGCGGCGGCGTCGTTGCCGGCGAGGAACACCGGGACGTTCGCAGTGGCGCTGGCCGGGGTGTCGAACAGGCTGGCGAAGATGGTGTTGTAGCCCTTCACCACCTTGGCCGACGGGGCCACGGCCTGCAGCTCTTCGGCCGCCGACGTGGTGTGGCCGATGGCGAGGCCGGAGAAGTCCGCCTTGATCGGGTTGGAGATGTCGATGACGATCTTGCCGCTCAGCGGCAGCTTGCCGGCCAGGTCCAGCGCCGCGCCGTAGGGCAAGGCCAGAACGACGATGTCGGCGGCGAGCACGGCGGCCTGGTAGTCGGTGACGGTGGCGCCGACCGAAGCGGCGAACTCGCCGGCGGCGGCCGGGTTGGAGGCCCCAAGGACCAGCTGCGTCTTGCCAGCGAGACGCTTGGCGAGACCCTTGCCCATGTTGCCGAGGCCGAGAATTGCGGTGGTGGTCATTGGAGGAATTCCCTCTGTTGCGATTGCGATGACCTCTATCTACGCGTCGCCCCAGAGGTATAGAATTGCTGCAGATCGCGCTTCACTGTTGCGCTGGAGTATCGAATGGCCGAGCTCACCAATCTCGAAACCTTCGTCACGGCGGTCAAATCCGGCAGCTTTGCCGGGGCGGCACGCCTGCTCGGCATCTCCCCCGCCATGGTCGGTCGCCGCATCCAGGCGCTGGAGGAGGATCACGGCGCGCGGCTGATCGAGCGCACCACCCGGGCGCAGCGGCTCACGGAGCTGGGCGAGAGCTTCTACGCCCAGGCCCAGGCCGTGCTGGAAGCCGTCGCCGAGCTCGACGACCTCACCCGGACCGAGCCAGGCAAGCTCTCGGGCCGCATCCGTGCCACCGGGCCCGCGACGCTGGGCATCCACCGCATTGCCGGCATCGTCGCGCGGTTCTGCGAGGAGAACCCCGAGGTGACAGTGGAACTCAGCCTCAACGACCGCCGCGCCGACCTGATCGCCGAGGGGTTCGACGTGGCCATCCGGGTCGGCGAGCTGCAGGCCTCGACGATGATCGCTCGGCGCATCGGCACCTATCGCTTCCGCTGCGTCACCTCGCCGGCCTATGCCACCGCCTTCGGCTTGCCGGCGACGCCGGACGAGCTTCGGCACCACCGCTGCATCCTCAATCTCAACATGAGCCCGCGCAACCGCTGGCCGTTCATCGGGCCGGGTGGCGCATCGGTGATTGCCGAGGTCGAAGGCGGGCTGCAGATCGACAATGGCGAGGCGCAACTGGCAGCGGCGCTCGAAGGCGCGGGCATCGTCTACCTGCCGGTCGACCTCGTCACCGAGCCGCTGCGGACCGGTCAGCTGATCGAGGTGCTGCCGCACTGGCAGCGCATGACGCTGCCGATCCACCTGGTCTATCCGTCCCGCCGCCTGGTGCCGCGCCGGTTGAGCGCCTTCATGGAAGCGATCGCCAGCAGCCTCAGGGATACGCAGCCGTGAGCCAATACTGTTCTCCCGCCCCGATTAACTGTCTTCGGTAACCACACCGGCATCGGGTCGGGCGGAATACTGGCCGGACGTACGGCATTATCGTAAAATGCGATCATGCAAGTGGCAGTCAGTACCGTGTCGGCATCCGAATACCTTCGGGACATTCTCGATCGCGAGATGGTCACGCGCGAGGCGGTGGCCGACATGGCGCGCGTCGAAAGCAAGATCGCCGCGCTGTGCCACGCCTGGGGCAGCCGCGATATCGTCGACGTCACGCCCGGTGGCGGCTTCGAGAAGTCGATGGCCAACCGCAGCGGCATCAGCGTCGACTACGTGGTGTGGATCCACGCCCAGTCCGAGCGCCGCATCCCCGAACTCTACGAGTCGATGTTCGCGGCCTTCCGCCGGCTCGGCCTCGCGCCAGTGCGCCGCGACGTCACGCTGGCGCTGAACCTCGGTAACATGGTCGTCGACCTGTTGCCGGCCAAGCGCCTGTCGATGATCTCGGACATCCACGAAATCTATTCGACCCGCCGGTCCGCCGCGATCACCACCAACCTGCACCAGCACGTGCTCGACAGCCACGATGCAGGTCGGCAGGACGAGGTGCGGATCCTGAAGCTCTGGCGTGACCAGAATGGGCTGGAGTTCCCCTCCTATTACCTCGAACTCGCGACGCAGGCCGCCTTGCGCCGGCGCCCGACCGACGCGCTGGCCGACAATGTCTGGCTGGCGCTGGGCTTTTTCGAGAAGCTGCTGGTGCCGCGCGCCATGCTCGACCCGGCCAATGCCGCCAACATCGTCTCGGACGAATTGACCGCGGCGCAGAAGCGCTCGATCGCGCTCGCCGCGGAGGCTGCCCGCAGCGGCCGCCCGTGGTCGGAGATCGTCCGCTGACGCTGGCAACGCTGCCTTAAGTCACAACACGCTATGATCGCCTCTCACCTCGGGGGAGGAGGCCGTGTTCGACCACAAGGAAACCCTGTTCCACGTCGCGAGCCAGCTGGCCCGCCGGCTCGCCAATCACCTGCGCGAGGCGCTGGAGCCGTTCGGGCTGCACCCGGCACAGTTCACTGCGCTGAGCGAGATCGCCGACCGCGAGGGCCTGACGCAGGCTGAGTTGGTGGCGCGGCTCGAGCTCGAGCAGCCTGGCGTCGCCCGGACGCTCGGCGGGCTCGAAGCCGATGGCTGGATCGAGAAAGCCTCGATCGGCAAGGGCCGCGCCCAGGGGCTCTATCTCAGCCCCAAGGCGAAGACCGTGCTCCCCGAAGCCGCTTCAGCCGCCGCCCGTGCCGACCGGCAAGCGCTGGCCAGCCTCAGCAAAACCGAGGCCGCGCACCTGATCGACGGCTTGAGCGAACTCGCCGCCGCCAACCGGGGCTAGCGCTCAGCGACGACCCGGACGGCGGGTGCCGCATCGTCGGGAAACGGCTTGGGCAGCAGCACGAACACCGCCAGTGCCATCAACCAGATGGCGCCACGCATCTGCGCCTTGCTGACAGTGAACAGCGGACGGTTCGCCGGCTTGGGCGCAAACAGATCAGTCATCGAACGCTTCCCACGGATGCGCCTTCGACGAGGCGCTTGCCAGGGATCACGGCAGAGCGATATTACGCGCCGATGACAGCGACGCTCTCTCCCCTTGCGTCATCCCCGCTTTCCCCCTATACACCCGCCTTCTCGACGGGCCGCCCGGCCAAAAGGCATGCCGTGGCAGTTCCGAATGCAGGCTTTTCGAAGCCGCCTCTAACCAGGACAGCAAAATGCCAAAGATGAAGACTAAATCGGGCGCCAAGAAGCGCTTCAAGATGACTGCGACGGGCCGCGTCAAGGCGGGCGTTGCAGGCAAGCGGCACCGGCTGATGAGCCACGACGCCGACTACATCCGCTCGCATCGGGGGACCAAGATCCTCAAGAAGGGCGATGAGTCGTTGGTCAAGTGGTACATGCCGTATAACCGTTAAGGAGCGCCGATAGATGTCACGCGTTAAAAGAGGCGTTACCGCCCACGCCCGCCACAAGAAGGTTCTTAAGGCCGCTTCCGGTTTTTACGGTCGCCGCAAGAACACCATCCGTACCGCGAAGGCCGCCGTCGACAAGGCCGGCCAGTACGCGTACCGCGATCGCCGCGTCAAGAAGCGCAACTTCCGCGCTCTCTGGATCCAGCGCATCAACGCTGCCGTGCGCGATCACGGCCTGACCTACGGTCGATTTATCGACGGCCTCAGCAAGGCTGAGATTGCCGTCGACCGCAAGGTGCTCTCCGATCTCGCGATCACCGAGCCCGCAGCGTTCGCCGTGCTGGTTGAGCAGGCCAAGAAGGCTCTGGGGTATCTCGGC